>Ga0307374_10011863_pt1 | contig 12308 bp, 8 predicted proteins | sample OX3MG_FD_202532 | JGI IMG/M metagenome (GOLD analysis project Ga0307374, IMG submission 202532) | Soil microbial communities from Risofladan, Vaasa, Finland - OX-3 | ecosystem: Environmental > Terrestrial > Soil > Coastal area > Acid sulfate soil | place: Finland: Risofladan, Vaasa | collected...
ATCTCAAAGATACTGTTGCGTTGGTCTCTGGCGGCGGCTCGGGACTGGGCGAAGCTACCGTGCGCGAACTGGTCTCGGGAGGCGCCAAAGCCGTCCTCCTCGATCTGCCGGCCTCTCCCGGCCACAAGGTTGCCGAATCTCTCGGCGCCGATGGAATCTTCACGCCCGCCGATGTCGTGTCCGACAAAGAAGTCGCCGACGCGGTCGCAAAAGCGCTCGCAAAGTTCGGCGCGATTCATATCGCAATCAACTGCGCCGGTATCGGCCGCGCGATGCGCACCCTCACCAAGGAGGGACCGCATTCGCTCGACCTGTTCAACAAGGTTATCCAAGTCAATTTGGTCGGCACCTTCAATGTGATCCGGCTCGCTGCCGCTGCGATGGCGAAGAATCAGCCCAACGCCGACGGCGAACGCGGCGTGATCGTCAACACCGCATCGGTGGCAGCATATGACGGACAAATTGGACAGGCAGCATATTCGGCGTCGAAGGGCGGCGTGGTCGGAATGACGCTGCCGATCGCGCGCGATCTTTCCTCACTCGGAATCCGGGTATGCACGATCGCGCCGGGCACTTTTGAAACTCCGATGCTGGCAGGATTGCCGGATGTCGCGCGCAAGGCTCTGGCCGCGCAGATTCCGTTTCCGCAGCGCCTCGGCCAGCCGCGCGAGTACGCCGCGCTGGCGCGCCATATCGTCGAGAACGCGATGCTCAACGGCGAGACGATCCGCCTCGACGGCGCGCTGCGGATGGGGCCGCGCTAAGCTGGTCATGGTCATGGCAACCAACCTGAACGGCAGAACCGTGGTTATCCTGGGTGGAAGCTCGGGTATCGGACTGGCAACCGCCAAGGCCGCGCACGCCGAGCGCGCCGTCGTGGTCATCACCGGACGCTCGCGCGAGCGGCTCGACGCCGCCGTGCGCGAACTCGGCGAAGACGCGCGCGCAGTTGTGCTCGACGCCGCCGATGAGGCCGGCACGCGCACGATGTTCGAGAAGATCGATCGCGTCGATCACATCTTCGCCAACGCCGGCGGAGTAACCTCTGACGCCGCGCTCACCGTGGACACCGCGGCGATGCGCCCCATCCTCGACGTGCGTTTCTGGGGCGCGGTGTATGCGGCCAAATATGGCGGCAAGCGAATGACCGACGGCGGCTCGATCACCTTCATGTCGGGCACCACGACGGTGCGTCCGATTCCGGGCGCCGCGATCGGCTCGGCCTCGTGCGCCGCGGTCGAGGGCCTGGCGCGATCGCTCGCGGTGGACTTAACGCCGATCCGCGTAAACGCGATCCGCCCCGGCCTGATCGACACTCCGCTGATCGATTCCTTCATGGGCGAGCGCAAAGCCCAGATAGTCGAAAGCTACGTTCGGCGAATCCCCGCCCGCAGAATCGGCCGCGCCGAAGAAGTAGCCGACGCAATTCTGTTCCTGATGAAGAACGGCTACGTAACCGGCACCGCCTTGATAATCGACGGCGGCATCGCATTGGTGTGAAAGCGCGATCTTTCCGCGCGCAGGCGATCGGGAGATCGCAATTGCCCGATAATCTCCGAGGGCATATCCGACGAGCGTGTGATCAGTGAACGATGTGGCTAATTAATGAGGACGCCGATTTCGATGATGCGAATCTGGCAGTATTCGCGTCACGTTTTGATGTAAATATTTGACTCCCTACTCTTCAACGGTGTTATATTTGCCTCACAGACTGAGGCGAATAGAATGTATATCTGGGAACTGCCCGACTGGCCGCGTTTTCGTTGGGACAACGAGCGCCTGGTCCAACCACTTGCTGCGGCTCATCTGAGGCAGGGACGTTTGCTGGGTCGGATGGAGCGGCTCGGCTTCGATCTTCAACGCAAAGCCGAACTTTTGGCGACCACCGAAGAGGCCATCAAAAGTTCAGAGATCGAAGGAGAAATACTGAACCCCGAACGCGTCCGCTCGTCTGTTGCGCGGCATCTCGGCGTGCCAGACGCGGCCATCGGCGACGAGGATCGGCAGGTGGAAGGCATCGTCGAAATGACGCTCGACGCTACCAAGAATTTTGCCGATCCTCTAACGCGCGATCGTCTATTCGGTTGGCAAGCGGCGCTTTTCCCGACGGGGCATTCCGGCGGGCGCGCAATCAAGGTCAACGGATGGCGAGATGACGCGCAGGGACCGATGCAGGTCGTCTCCGGCGTCGGGGGCCACGACCGAGTCTATTACCAGGCGCCCCCCGCGGCCGGTCTTGACGTCGAGATGGAAGCCTTTCTCGCCTGGTTCAATAATCCGCAGACGATTGACGGTATCGTTCATGCGGCGGTCGCGCATCTATGGTTTGTCACCATCCATCCCTTCGATGACGGGAACGGGCGCGTTGCCCGCGCGCTTGCCGAGATGAGTTTGGCCCGCTCGGAGACCTCGCCACAGCGGTTCTACAGCCTCTCGGGGCAGATTCGCCGCGACCGCGCGGAGTATTACGAATCGCTCGAAGGAACGCAGAAAGGTGACCTCGATATTACCGCTCGTCTGCTCTGGTTCATCGAGACGTTCTCTAAAACTCTCGCCGCGGCCGAAGAGACCTGCTCTGGGATCCTGCGCAAGGCTGACTTCTGGCAGCGATACGCCCTGACTCCGCTTAACGAGCGGCAGAGAAAGGTTCTGAACCGATTCCTCGACGGATTTGAAGGCAAGCTCACGGCCCGAAAATGGACCGCGATCGCCAAATGCTCCATGCCGACCGCGCAGCGCGACATCAAGGAGCTTATCGAAAAGGGAGTGCTGGTCCGCAATGAGGGCGGCAGCAAGAACACAAGCTACAGCATAATCGATTGGTGAAGGTTCTCCGGCTCAGGGGAACGAGATTATTAGCTGGTCCAGCGGTAGGGCCGACGTCACCTGACGCGGCGGAGACACTGGCATCAGTGCTATCGGAGTTCCGTTGGCCTCGGCTTGATCGAATGCCTCGGTGCCCGGGGTTGACGCGGTAATCTGGTAGCGTTCGATCTCGTAGGGAAGTCCGTTGGACTCGAGCGAGCGCGCCGAATCCATCATCTGGAAATGCAGATGCGGCGCCAGCGTGTTACCGGAGTTGCCGACTAATCCCAGCACCTGGCCGCGCGTGACCTTATCACCCACCGCTACGCGCACGCTGCCCGGCTGCATGTGCGCGTACATCGCGTAGTTGCCGCCGCCGAGGTCAAGGATGACCGCGTTGCCGTCGGCCTGATCGAGCGTCAGTCCGGGAGGAAAGCTGCCGGGCGGCACGTCGGGTTGATCGTTGATCGCGGTGACCACGATACCGTCGGCCACGGCCAGCACCTGCTTGCCATATATCGTGTAGCTCTTAACGAGGTTCGTGGGCCCGGCGCAGATACGGTTGTCGGGGTTAAGTTGCTCCCAATCGACGGCGTAGCGCTGCGCGACCCAAACCGCGCCATCGATCGGCAGCGCGGCGCGCGTGTGCCGCGTCGCGTCGCAGCATGAGTCGGCGGAGACGTAGCGCTCGCCCTTCAGTGGAGGTCCGATCACGGCGACGCGCCGGCGATCGATTCGCGTGCCTGCGAGAGTCGAGGTCCATTCCTGATGACCCGGCGGGGCGGCGTCGAAGTGGGCTTTGACTTGATGACTCAGCTGGCTCGGAATCGCGGCGCCTTTCGGAAGAACTACGTGAAGGAACAGCAGGGAAACACTGCTCGGCGCCATCGTACCGCTCGACACGCGCAGGCCGGCCGGCTGCAATCGGGCGGCGACGTGGGACTTATCCAGCGTCGCGAGCAGATGGCCGTCGCCGAGGATTTGAACCTGCTCGACAGCGGCATCGCCGCTCGAGAAGTTGTTCAGCCATAGCTCGTAGACCAGGTGAGTGTGACCGTCGGAGCCGACAAACGGGATCGGCCCGTTTCGGATCGACAGGAGCATCGGGGACATCGTCTGCGGTGCAGGTGCTTTTGCAGAGACAGCCGCCGCGAGAGGAGCGAATCCGCCGACGACCGAGATCAGAAGGATCAGCATCAACGGAACTCTAATTGCGCGTAGCATGCGGTGACTGCGCCCCCCTTATCGACCCTTCGGCTGTGGATCAGGACACCACAGGTTCGCGAGAAGAAAGCGGGCGCCGTTTTCGCGGCGCCCGCTTGAAAAATCGGTTTGAGAATTTGTGAGATCCGCCGGCTTACGCCGCGACTTTCGCCGTACCCGCCTCGGTCGACTCTCCCGCGAGCGAGCCGCGCTTCGAGAACGCTACCGCGATCGCGAGCAGCACGATCGACACTACCACCACCACCACCCGCGTCACGGTAACGTCGTTGATTGCCGCGGTACAGAACGGCGCCGCAAGAATACCCACCAGGTTCATCACCTTGATCATCGGATTTAGCGCCGGCCCCGCGGTGTCTTTGAACGGGTCGCCTACCGTGTCGCCGACGACAGTGGCTTTGTGAATGTCGGTGCCTTTGCCGCCAAGGAATCCATCTTCAACTTTTTTCTTGGCATTGTCCCAGTTGGCGCCCGCATTCGACATGAAAACCGCCAGCAATTGGCCGGTCAGAATTGTGCCGCCGAGAAAGCCGCCGAGCGCGCCCGCGTCGAGCCCGAAGCCCACCAGCAGAGGCGCAAAGACCGCCAGGATTCCGGGGCCGAGCAGTTCCTTCTGCGCCGTCTCGGTGACGATATCGACGCATCGGGCGTAGTCGGGAAGTTCGGTGCCTTTCATGATTCCCGGATGCTCGCGCAACTGGCGGCGCACTTCGAACACGACCTGGTAGGCCGCGCGGCTGACTGCCTTGATCGCAAACGAGCTGAACAGGAACGGGACCGCACCGCCGATCATCAGGCCGACAAACACGGTCGGCATGTTGAGTTGCACGCCGATCGCGCCCAAGTGCGCTTCATCGATAAACGAGCGGAACAGCGACACCGCGGCGATAACTGCGGTCGCGATCGCAAGTCCCTTGGTGAGAGCCTTGGTGGTATTGCCGATCGCGTCCATCCAGGAGAGCGTGCGCGACGCTTCTTCCTGATGAATCCCCGCCATCTCGAAGATCCCGTGGGCGTTGTCGGTGATCGGTCCGTAGGTGTCCATCGCGAGGATGAATCCAGTCGTGGTCAGCAGTCCGAGCCCGGTCAGCGCGATTCCATAGAATTGCAATGCAAGTGACTCGTGGAAGAGAACCATCGCGCCGATGATCGTAATCGCGATCACAACCAGCGCCCACACCGAGGACTCGAGTCCCTCGGCGAGGCCCGACAGGATGAGCGTGGCCGGGCCGGTGCGCGCCGAGATTGCGGTCTCGGTGGTGGGACCCTTGTCCGGATGGGTGAAATAGTTGGTGAGCCACAGGGTCACGATTGCGAGAATGATCCCGAAAGTCGCGCAGCAGGCAAAGCGCCAGTCGGTCGCGCCGGTGCGCGGATCCTGCATATAGAAGTAATTGACGACAAAAAATCCAACGACCGATGCGAACGCGGAGACCATGTAGCCGTTGTTGATCGGCTTCATCGGATCGCGCATCGCGGTACCGGCCGGCACTTTGACCGCCATGATTCCGAGAATCGAGGAAAAAACCCCGACTCCGCGCAGGATGAACGCGAACATGATGAGCTTCATCGCGAACATCCCGGAAAACGCGCCGTACGCGGCCTTGAAATCAGGTTCATTGACCGCGAATGCGGCCAGAATGATCGCGGCGACCAGGGTGACTTCGTACGACTCGAAGATGTCGGCCGCCATCCCGGCGCAGTCGCCGACGTTGTCGCCGACGTTGTCCGCGATGGTCGCGGCGTTGCGCGGGTCGTCTTCCGGCAGATCCTGCTCGACCTTGCCGACCAGATCACCGCCGACGTCGGCCGCCTTGGTGTAGATACCGCCGCCCACGCGCATGAAAAGCGCGGCCAGCGATCCGCCGAAGCCAAAACCGATCAGCACCTTCATCGCGTCCTGCTGATAGACCAGGAAGATAACCGTCGCCCCCAGGAGTCCAAGGCCCACGGTGAACATCCCGGAGACGCCGCCTGCCTTGAAGGCGAGTTCCATCGAGTCCTTGAATGACGTAAGCGCGGCGTTTGCGCTGCGCACGTTGCCCTTTACCGCCAGCCACATGCCGACGAAGCCTGAGAAATACGAGGCGCTTACGCCCATCAGGAAGGCCACCGAAATTCCAAGCGACAGCCACAGGTCGTGATAGACGTGGCGATACATGAAGAACAGGGCAAAGAAAATCACGATGACGAAAAAGATCATCGTCGAGACTTGCCGGCGCATGTACGCCATCGCGCCGGTCTGGATCGCGTCGGCCACGTCGGTCATCGACTTGGGGCCCGGATCCGCTTTCATCACGGTGCGGACCAGAACCAGGCCGTAGCCGAGTCCCACGAAGGCCGAAATGAAAATCAGCCAGAGAATCATTACCTGCCCGTTGCTCAGGGCCGGCAGTGCGATATTCGCTTCACTCATCGTCCGTTCGATCTCCCGAAATTTTGAGGGTTTGGGTGCGGCCTGCGCGCGCTATCCTCTATTCGCTGCTTCATCGGTCGTAGATAGACGATCACGGCGAATTCAATCCGCAGAGCGCATCTGGCGCAGTTTAGGTTTTCTGCGAATCGATGTCCATAACCTGAGTGTCGCGTGAAAGAGGTTGGCGAATATCGACTTTCTCCGTTGCGGCACGGGTGAGACTGATGCCAGCCTCAAGCAAGACGCGCGGCCGTCGCGTCGCGGGAGCATGTAATGACCTCACGCATGGGTTGGTTCGTCCTCGGGATCGCCACCACGATCGTGGTTCTGATTGCGGGTGGATACGTGTTTGTGACCAGCGGCGGAATCTCGATGGAGACGACGGCGCAGCCGTTGCCTTTCGAGAAAATGGTCGCCGGCATGGCCATACGCGCAAGTATCGGCGACGCGGCCAATGACAAGAGTCCGCTTGCTCCCGATGAGACCAACCTGATGGCGGGCGCTCAGCTATTCACCAAACACTGCGCATTATGCCACGGCACGCCGGGCCAGCCGCGCTCTGCCATATCAAAAGGGATGTTCCCGCCACCGCCACGTCTGTTCAAGCAGGGCGAGATGGATACCAACGATCCTGAGGGCCTCATCTTCTGGAAGGTCACCCACGGAATTCGATTATCCGGGATGCCCGGATTTGACGGCACTCTGACGGCCACCGAGCGCTGGCAACTCACGATGCTGTTGAAGCACGCCGACGCGCTCTCGCCCGCGGTGCTCGCGGCTCTGAGTCAATCAGCGGCTCAAACCCCGAATCCTTGACGGGAAGATCCGGGCTCCTGGTCACAGGCTAGTGTCCGAATTCTCGTGGCACAGGCTTTAGCCTGAGTTCCTCGCGGCGTGGAGCGCGACGTAAATCGAACTGTTGCTGTTGAATCGCGGCGCTCGCGTGTGGTTATCTATAAGGTTCAAGACGCCATGCAAGTAAATATCGACACCCCTTCGGCGCTGCGGCGCAAACTTACCATCGAAGTCGAACCCGACGAGATCAAGCGCGAACTCGACTCGGCCTACAATGAGCTGAAACGCGGTGTGGTGCTCAAGGGCTTTCGCCCCGGGCATGCTCCGCGGATGATGCTCGAGCGGTTTTTCGGCGACCAGGTTCGCGGCGAAGTGCTGCAGAAGCTGCTGCGCGAATACACCGAAAAAGCGCTCGAGGAAAACGCGCTCAAGCCGGTCGTCGCTCCGGAAATCGTCACCGAAGAGACCGACCTCGCCAAGTCGCTCAAGTTCAGCGCGACCTTTGATCTGCGCCCCGAGCTGACGGTCAAGGACTACGCGGGGCTGAAGATTCCCGAGTTCAAGATCGAGGTCAAGGAAGAAGAGATCGACAGCACGATCCAGGCGCTGCGCGAGCGCCAGGCTACGCTCAAAAAGATCGAAGGCCGCACCACGGTTCAGGAAGCCGACTACGTGCTCGCCACGGTCGAGGGTTTCGAGGGCGACAAGGCGCTGTCGAAAGTTCCGGTGCAGGAGCAGCTGCTGCAAGCGACCAAGGCCGCGATTGCGCATCAGATTGACGAAATCCTGATCGGCGCCGAACTCGGCAAGCCCGCGCGCGGGGTCAAGACCTACGGCCAGGACTACGCGGAAAAAGAGCTGGCAGGTAAGACTGTCGAATGGCGCGTAAACGCCAAGGAAATTTACGAACGGATTCTGCCCAATCTTGACGACGAGTTCGCCAAGGACCAGGGCGACTGCAAGGACCTGGCTGCTCTGCGCGTGCGCGTGCGCGAGGAGCTCGAGAAGCACGCCCGCGACGAAGCCGACTCCCGCGCGCGCCAGGGATTGCTCGATCTCGTGATCGAGCGCAATCCCGTCGAGCTGCCGGAATCTCTGGTGGCTCGCGAGCAGCGCATGATGGAGCAGGAGCTGCACAACACGCTCGAGGCGGGCGGCATTCCGCACGAGCAGGTCCAGGAACGCGTCAAGGCTTCCGCCGACGACCTCAAGCAGCGGGCCGAGAAACGCGCGCGGACCTCGCTGGTGGTTGACGCAATAGCGGACCAGGAAAATATCGAGGTCAGCGACGAAGAGCTGGGCGATCGGGTGGCCCTGATCGTCACGCAATCGGGACGCAATCGCGATCGCGCGGCCGAGTTTTATCGCGAGGAAGCCAACCGTGAGGGCCTGCGGGTCACGATGCGCCGGGAAAAGGCGCTGGACCTTGTGATGGCGCGAGCCCAGCGCGAGCATGTCGAGAAAGAGCCGAGTGACGCCGGCAGTGTGGAGAAGGCGTGAGTCAAGTCCCCAAACAGTTTTTGAAAACTGGTGGACGTTGCCCAAGTATTGCGGAGTCGATACAATTTGATGGCGTCAGCGGCCTGTTGTCCTCATGAGAGCGCCGGCTGCGACGCGGTTAGGGTTTATGAGCAACCTGGTACCGATCGTAGTCGAACAAACAGGCCGCGGTGAACGCGCCTACGACATCTTTTCCCGCCTATTGAAGGACCGGATCGTATTTCTCGGGACCGAGGTTAACGGCGACGTCGCCAATCTGATCACGGCGCAGTTTCTGTTCCTTGAATCCGAAGATCCGGAAAAGGAAATCAGCTTCTATATTAACTCACCGGGCGGAGAAGTGACCGCCGGAATGGCAATCTACGACACGATGCAGTTCATCAAGCCGGGAGTGTCTACGCTGTGCCTGGGCCAGGCCGCCAGCATGGCCGCGATTTTGCTCGCGGCGGGACAGAAAGGACGGCGCTACTCCCTGCCCCACGCGCGCGTCCTGATGCATCAGCCGCATGGCGGCGCACAGGGACAAACGACTGATATCGACATCCAGGCGCGCGAAATGGTCCGTGCGCGCGAAGAGATGAACCTGATCCTGGCACATCACACGGGCCAGAACGTGAAGAAAATCGAGAAGGATACGGACCGCGATTTCATCCTGTCTCCGGCGCAAGCAGTTGAATACGGAGTCATCGATGAGGTAATCGTTAGCCGGAGGCCCTCCAAGTGAACCGCGGGAGGCAGTAATGGCCAAGCATGACGACCGTTCGGGCAATCTGGTGTGTTCGTTTTGCGGCAAGAGCCAGGACGAAGTACGCAAGCTGATAGCTGGACCAACGGTTTATATTTGCGACGAATGCATCGATCTTTGTAACGACATAATCGCCGAAGAGACCGATAGCGAAGAGGCTTTCAGCCAATCGTCGGCGGTTCCAAAGCCTGCCGAAATCAAACGGGTTCTCGATCAGTACGTAATCGGCCAGGAACGCGCCAAGAAAATTCTCTCAGTGGCGGTCCATAACCATTACAAGCGGATCGACTCGCAGATGGTGACCGGCGACGTCGAGCTGCAGAAATCCAACATCCTCCTGATCGGACCGACCGGCGTCGGCAAGACGCTGCTGGCGCAAACTCTGGCGCGCTTTCTACAGGTTCCCTTCACAATCGCCGATGCGACCTCGCTGACCGAAGCGGGCTACGTCGGAGAGGACGTCGAGAACATCATCCTGTCGCTGCTGCAGAACGCCGATTACGATATCGAGCGATGCCAGCGCGGAATTGTCTACATCGATGAGATCGACAAGATCGCGCGCAAGGGCGACAACCCCTCGATCACACGCGACGTCTCGGGCGAAGGCGTGCAGCAGGCGCTGCTCAAAATAGTCGAAGGGACGATGGCGTCGGTGCCGCCCAAGGGCGGCCGCAAGCATCCGCAGCAGGAATTTTTGCAGGTCGATACCACCAATATCCTGTTCATCTGCGGCGGAGCGTTCGTCGGACTCGACGATATCATCCGGCGCAGAATCGCGGGCAAGACGATGGGCTTTCGCGCCGACCTGACCCATCGCGATCCCAAGACCATCTCCGAGCTGCTGCTCGAAGTGCAGCCGGAAGATCTGCTCAAGTTTGGATTGATTCCTGAATTTGTCGGCCGTCTGCCGGTAATCGCGACTCTGGGCGAACTGGACGAGGAAGCGCTGGTGCGCATCCTGAACGAACCCAAGAATGCGCTGGTGCGGCAGTACCAAAAGCTGTTCGACATGGAGAACGTGCATCTGAAATTCACGCAGGGAGCATTGCGCGCGATCTCGCGCGAGGCGCTCAAGCGCAAATCCGGAGCACGCGGACTGCGCGCCATCATGGAAGGCATCATGGTGGACCTGATGTACGACATACCGTCGCAGCCGAATATCAAGGAGGTTCTGATCTCGGAGGAAGTGGTCACGCAGAAGGAGCAGCCGCTTCTGGTCTATCAGAAGACCGCTGAAACCGCATGACGCGAGGGAGACTCGGGATCCACACAGATGCTGTTTCGTAACGACAAAAAAGATAATCGCGACGCGCCCGGGAACGTGGTTCCGCTGTTCCCGCTGCGTGAATTGATCGTATTCCCCCACGCGGTGTACCCGATTTTCGCGGGCCGCCAAAAATCCATCAAGGCGCTCGAGGCCGCCGAACAACAGAAGAAACCGATCCTGCTGGTCTCGCAGAAAGACGCCAAGATTGCCGAGCCGTCGCCGCAAGACCTGTACAATATCGGCACGCTCGCGATCGTGGTGCAGCTCCTGCGCCTGCCCGACGGGACCGTAAAGGTGTTGCTCGAGGGCAAGAAGCGCGCGCGAATCCTCCGCTACCTTCCCGACGAAGAGTTCTACCAGGTAGAAGCCGAGGAAATCGAAGAGGCGTACGAGCCTTCGCCTGAAGTCGAGGCGCTGATGCGCTCAGTCGTATCGACCTTCGACAACTACGCGCGGCTCAACAAGAAAATTCCACCCGAGATGGTGGCTTCGATTTCGGCGGTCGATGATCCCGGATTCTTATCCGACAAGATCGTCGAACATCTGGGAATCAAGCTCGAGGACAAGCAGGCGCTGCTCGAATCGACCAATCCGGCCGAGCGGCTGGAAAAAATTCTCGGCTACATGCGCTCCGAGCTGGAAATTCTCGAAGTCGAAAAGCGTATCCGCTCCCGGGTCAAGAAGCAGATGGAAAAGACCCAGAAGGAGTACTACTTAAACGAGCAGATGCGCGCGATCCAGAAAGAGCTCGGCGAAAAAGACGAGTTCAAGAACGAGATCCAGGAGCTCGAAGAGAAGCTGCGCCAGAAGAAGATGCCGACCGAGGCGCGCGAAAAGTGCGAACGCGAAATCAAGAAGCTCAAGATGATGTCGCCGATGTCCGCCGAGGCGACCGTCGTGCGCAATTATCTCGACTGGTTTTTGGCGCTGCCGTGGTTCGAATACACGGAAGACAAGCTCGACATAAAAGAAGCCGAGCGCATCCTCGAGGAAGATCATTACGGCCTCGAGAAGGTCAAGCAGCGCATCCTCGAATATCTCGCGGTCGAGACCCTGGTCGGCCAGATGAAGGGTCCGATCATGTGCCTGGTGGGTCCGCCGGGAGTCGGCAAGACCTCGCTCGGCAAGTCGCTCGCGCGCGCGACCGGCAGAAAGTTCGTGCGCGTGTCGCTCGGCGGCGTGCGCGACGAGGCTGAAGTCCGCGGCCATCGCCGCACCTATATCGGCGCACTGCCGGGCAAGGTGATCCAGTCAATCCGCAAGGCGGGTTCGTCGAATCCGGTGATGCTGCTGGACGAGGTTGATAAGATGTCAACCGACTTCCGCGGCGACCCGTCGTCGGCGCTGCTCGAGGTTCTCGACCCCGAGCAGAACTTCACCTTCAACGACCATTACCTCGATTGCGATTACGATCTCTCCAAGGTGATGTTCGTCACCACAGCGAACACGCTCGATCGCATCCCGCGTCCGCTCCAGGACCGGATGGAAGTGATCCGGATTCCGGGATACACCGAGACCGAGAAGGCGCAGATCGCCAAGAAGTTCCTCGTCACCAAGCA
>Ga0307374_10011864_pt1 | contig 12308 bp, 7 predicted proteins | sample OX3MG_FD_202532 | JGI IMG/M metagenome (GOLD analysis project Ga0307374, IMG submission 202532) | Soil microbial communities from Risofladan, Vaasa, Finland - OX-3 | ecosystem: Environmental > Terrestrial > Soil > Coastal area > Acid sulfate soil | place: Finland: Risofladan, Vaasa | collected...
GTCTACGCTTCAAGAAACACCTCGCGATGTCCCCAGCAAGACTCGAGGTCAGGATGGATTCGCTATTTCCTTTCCTGTAGGGCTCTTGCATCCCCTACAACATGCCGGTTTATCCCGGCGCACTCCGGTTGGCCCGTCATCCAGCCCGAATCGCGCTTGCTGACGTTGTGTGCGCGAGCGCCTGGATTACGGCAACTCTGACGTATTCCATCGCAAATGGAAATTGGACCAACTCACCTGCACCCCAATGGGTGCGTTGTGACCCCACGACGGGGGGTAATCTAGTAGGTAACTAGGTGTCACTCATCGAGATATATCTTGTCCATCTTCTCGATGCTGTTGGTAGAATTCGGCCATCGCGCCAGGACTGACGTCCTCCATGGATATATTTGTTACTTTTTTGATCATCGCGGGCTTGATCGCTGTAGCTGTCGCTCTTTCTCGCTCAAAAAATAGCCTGCGCACCGCCAGTTCCCTGGAAAGTCAAATCGCGGCGCTACGTGAAGAGCTGCGCCACATCACAAAGCGCGTATACCAATTAGAGAAATTTCGCGAAGTCTCCTCAGGCAATAGAACGAGAGACGAGGGCGCTGCAGAAGAGGCCGCAAAGTCGGAAGCTGTTCAAGCAACGCCAGCACCGGCTCCAGCGAACGCGCCCATCGCAGCATCCATCCCTCCCCGGGTGCCAGCCGCACCGACGAAAGAACCTTCTGCCACCCAGCCTCTTCTCCGAAGCCCGTCATTTACGGCGTATTCGCAGAACGCGGTCTCGAAGAGTACCAAGCTCGTAAATTCGCTGAAGTGGGCGGATATCGAAGAGCGCCTCGGAACCAACTGGCTCAACAAAATCGGCACAGCGGCTTTTGTGATCGGTGTTGCGCTTTTGCTGAACTACTCGATGCATTACCTCGGACCGAGAGGAAAAATCGCATTAGGGTATGGAGTGAGCGTCATCCTTCTGGCAGCAGGAATCGTTGGCGAGCGAAAGGAGAGGTACCGAATAGCTGGGCGTGCTGTCCTTGGAGGGGGATGGGCTCTCGTCTATTTTACGACTTATGCGATGCACAATATCGCTGCGGTCCGGATCGTCGAAAGCTCAGCTCTGGGTTTCGCATTACTGTTCGTCGTTGCGGTTGCTATGGTGGCGCATTCGTTGCGCTACCATTCGCAGGTCACCACAGGATTCGCATATCTATTGGCATTCGTGAGTGTGGGGGTTGGACAGATTCCGATTGGCGGCCTGGTGGCGATCGCCCTGTTGTCGGCATCATTGGCGGTGATTCTGCGGGTGCGGCAGTGGTATGCGCTCGAACCCTTCGCGATTGTCGCCACATACTTGCTCCACTGGATGTGGCTTAACCAGATTTATGAAAGGATCGGTGGTCACAAACCGTTCCCTGAATTTATCGCGAGTGTCGCTTTGCTCACGGCCTACTGGGCAGTCTACCTAGTTTCGTATTTTCTGCGGAATGGAACGAGCACGGAAGAAACGCAGCTTCTGACGGCTTCCTTCCTGCTCAATGCGGCAGGGTATTTGACCGTCTTGCACTACGAGTCATTCCACCCGGCTTGGCGGTTCTGGTTCCTCCTTGCAGCAGGCGCGGTTTACTTAGGAATTTCCGCGTTTTCCCGGATGATCGACAGGCGCGTCGGCTTCATTCTGGCGAGCACTCTCGGCGTTGCGCTGCTGCTTGCAGCGATTCCGTATCGATACTCGGGCGGAAATCTCGAAATTCTGTGGCTGATTGAAGCCGAGGCGTTGTTGATTGTTGGCTGGCGCCTGGCAGACAGTCACTTGCGCAACCTCGGCTGGGCGGGTGGGGCCTTGCTGGCGGGATACGCGGGGTTTCACGATCTCACGCCCCGGCTTGTTGCATGGCAATTGCCCAACGCGAAGACGGGATGGTTGATGGTCGCACTCGCGGCAGCGTTCTATCTGAACGGCGGATTGAGAGAACGGCTGGGTGACAAAGCCTCGCAAGTGGACCAGGCAGCCTCAATCGCGTCTCCGGGAATCGCCACAGCGTTCGCGCTTGCGGCCGCCTGGATTGGATTGTCCTTCTTCTGGCCGGGATTGGTGTGGACACTGGTCGCTGTGGCATTGCTCGAAGTCGGCAGGCGGTTCTCAGATCGCATGCTGCGGACATGCGGACACACGGCAGCGGCTCTGGCAGCATTACGCTTGCTCACGGTAAACCTTTTTCATTCCGGGTCCTGGCACAATGTCAGTCTGCGTTTGGTTACTGTTGCCGCATCTTGTGTGGTCCTGTATCTCTACGCACAGCGCGTAGTGTCGCTGGAAGAACCGAGCAATTCGCATTCATCACTTCACGATGTTCTTCCGAAATGGATTGCCGGGCTTGGCGGGATCCCCGCCCTCTACACCGGAACGGCAACGCTTCTCGTTGCAATTCTTTTGTGGGATGAGGTAACCACCGCAGGCGTAGCCATCGCTTGGGGTATTTTTGGCCTGACGCTTCTCGAATCCGCTCGCGCACTGAGCGACAAAGCGCTCCGTGTCCAAGCCTACTCGCTCTTGCTCGCGAGTTTCGCGCGCATCTTCATTGCTGATCTGAATTCTACAGCAAAGATGGGACTGATTCCGACTCCTGTTGTCACGGTCACGCTTTTGGCGGCAATTTATTATTACGCATCGACGGTCGCCGAGGACAATCCCCAAATTCGCAGTGCATTTCTATGGGTGGGCACGATAGCCGTCGCGGCGCTTTTCCGTTTTGAGCTCGTGGCCGAGTGGGTCGCAGTGAGTTGGGCCGCCCTCGCGGTCCTGCTTTATGCGTTAGGCCGGTGGCTAAAGTCGAGGACACTCCGTACACAATCGTACGCGATGACGCTTGCCGTTGGCGTGCGGTGCGCGTTCGACAATTTTTATCAAGTTGGCCGGTGGCATTTTACGACGGTGCGCGTGGCAACTGTCGTTGCGTGTGCGGCGTTGCTGTACGTTCTGTTTGCAGTAACGAAGCTATCCCAGCGGCCTTCTAGCGCCGAAAGCGAGGCAGGAGAAGCGAAGGGCAAATCCTGGAAACGGTTAGCAGCGATGTGGTCGCTGATCGAAAACCACTCGCAGCACGTTTTCTTTTTCGTTCCAACGCTCTTGCTGACCATCCTTCTGAGCCTCGAAGTGCGACGTGGTTTTCTAACCGCTGCCTGGGGAGTTGAAGCGCTGGTCATATTTCTCGCGGTATTGAAAATGCACGAGCGCGCGTATCGCTGGTTCAGTTTGTCGTTATTTCTTCTCTGCGTGGCTCGCGTAGTGACTGTGGATGTGTGGAACCTGGACGCACTGGGGAGAATCGTTTCATTTCTCGGACTGGGCGTCGCGCTGCTGGCCGTGAGTTTTCTGTACGCGCGACATCGGGAGATCCTGCGCAAAGTTCTATGACGAAACGGTGGATCGCGGCATCCCTGCTCCTCGCGGGGTGCGTCGCTATCTTTATTTTGCAACGAGAAAAGGCCGCTGTTCCGATCACACCCCGGCCTTTGCTTTATCTTCTTGCAGACACACAGCGCGAAGCCGAGCGCATTCCTCTGGCGATTACGCGGGTGAGCGACAGAAGAGAAACGGAAATCGGCGATCAAATCGCGCGAGAGTACGGCCTAACTTCGACACCGTCTCGCGATCTGGACGCTCGGAGAATCAACGCGTACTTGAACGCCGTCGGTTTGCGCGTTGCCAGCCACGTGCGGCGCAAAGCAATCCACTACCACTTTTATCTTCAGGATGATCCGAATTTCCTGAATGCGTTCGCGTTGCCTGGAGGGCATATTGTCGTTGGCCGTGGCCTGCTGGCAATCATCGGATCAGAAGATGAACTTGCTGCAGTTCTGGGGCACGAAATCGTTCACGTAGACAATCGGCATGCGATTGAACGCCTGCAGTATCAATTGGCAAGTCGGAAGATCGGACTCGGTGATCTCTACCAACTTGGTGCCCCGGCGGTCGAAATATTCGAAGCCGGATATACGAAAGAGCAAGAGTTCGACGCGGATCGAGTTGGGCTTGAACTCGCGGTCGCCGCAGGTTATTCGCCGATGGGCGGCGTGAACTTGATGAAGAGATTCGAGCAACTCGAATCGAATTATTCGGAACACGCGACCACTCCGATCGGAGAATTTGCACGAGTGCCATTTAGCGCTCTCGTTGAGTATTTTCGGTCCCATCCGCCCGCGGCTGAGCGTCGCGAAATGCTGGAGAGAGAAATCAAAGCAAATGACTGGAACGCCGCGCAGAGGCTGAACCCATTCGAAATTCGGCCGATTTTCCTGAGCGATGCGGCCGCTAAATTGGACTCAGCAGGCGATTTTCATGGAGCTATTGCAGACCTCAAACAGGCAGTCGAAGTGGATCCACACTACACGCGCGCCTGGCGAGCCCTTGCGCAGACATGCTGGCGCTCAGGGGACGCGGCAGGAGCCGTCCAGGCGGAAAGCGAGGTGCTCCAGCAGGGAGCGACAGACGATGACTGGGGGCTGCTCGCGCGAGCACTCGCGACTTCCGATCCCGGGAACGCAGTGAAACGTCTAGAAGCCTTTGAGGTTGAGAATCAGGCTAGGAGTGTTGGGGAAAGCCGGCCGCCCGCAGCTGTTATCGAGCTCGATGGGCTGCGATTCCTGCAGGGAGAGAAGCATGCGCTAGTGGATTTTCAGACGACTCTCTCCTCCCTCGTGGGCGTTTCTACCCAGGCTTCCGCGCTTCGCGAGATGGCTTGGTGGACGTGTCGTGCGGGTAAGTTGACCGATGCTATGCGGCAACTGGAAGAAGCGCGGCAGATCTTCCCCCAGTCATCCCAAACGACCCTGCAACTGGTCTGGGTTCTTACGGACCTTGGGCGGCAGGCGGACGCCAAGCAGATGCTGGAAAGTATTGACGAGGATTCGCCGTCACGGAGGACTGCGGCGGAAGATGAGGCTGCAAGCGCGGTGGTGGAATGGCGCACAGAGGAGCGAGACGACGCCAGACGAGACTTTGAAGCGGCCGCGAAGGACGATCCAGCTTGGATGGTGCCACGCTGGGTTCAAAATAACTACAGCTCTACGACTGCGGGCATCATCGCTCAGCTCCAAACTTCCGAATCGCAACGGCGCTTGAAAGCGCTCCGGCAGCGTTTAGAAGTAGCGACCAGACATTAAGATCACTTTCTGCTGGTATCTTAAACAACATGCGATGCCGACGGGCGGATGCGCTGGCGCCCAGCAAAGACCGATGGCACCTCGCGGAAATTGGCTTGCCTCCGGGAGCGGAAGTGGATCGAGCCTCGCTGGACAAGGCGATGACCGCTTCTGATTGGGGTGTTGATCACTTTGATGTTTTGCCAGATCGCATCATCGTCTATCTCTGGCCACACGCCGGAGGCACGAGCTTTTCATTTTCCTTCACCACGCGATTCGGAATCGATGCCGAAACTGCCTCGTCCGTGCTCTACGATTACTACAATCCGGATGCCTGAGCGGTTGTCATGCCTGTGCACCTAACCGTGCAATGACCTGGCACGGCTATCCTCTGCGCAGAGTCTTTGTCAGTCCGAAGCATTGTTCCCTGATCGACTGGACAGATTTGCTACATGTGATTAGTATCGCAGCCGTTACACAGTCACATCGATGACAACCTTACAGCGCTCTTTGATCGCTCTGATCCTTCTGCTCTGTGCCGCTGCCACTTGTATCTACGCGCAGAATACCTGTCCTGGGCCGCCTCCCCTTCGAGGAACGGCGAACGGAAATATGTTCACGGAGCTGCAGGAGATGGACCTCGGAGATGTTATGTCTCAGCGGCAAGAGGCCGACTTTCACGTCGTCGAAGATGAGCATCTCAATGAGTACCTCAATCAGGTGGCACAGCGGCTTCTCGCGCAGATGCCACCGACCGAAATGAAATTCCGCATTGTTTTGGTCGATCTGCCGCTCGTCAACGCCTTCACCATGCCAGGCGGCCGCATCTATGTAACTCGCAAACTTGTCGCATTTGTGCAGAGTGAAGACGAACTTGCTGGCGTGATTGGGCACGAGCTTGGTCACGCGCTCACGCACCAGCCAGCCGCGGATATGAGCAGGTTGTTTCGTGAAGTGATTGGTGTTACTCAGGTGGGCAACCGCGCCGATATTTTTTTGAAATATAATCAGCTGATTGAGAATGCTGCGCGGAAGCACTTGCATTTCAATCCCCGAGAGGATCAGCAAGAGCAGTTGGTTGCAGACAGCTACGCGTTGTATGCGATGACGCGCGCGGGCTATTCGCCGAAGGCAATGGCGAGCTTTTGGGACCGCAGAGCGGAAACCGAGGGCAAGACCGGAAACTGGTTTACCGATTTGTTTGGCACGACCAAGCCGAACGAACAGCGCCTGCGTCAGATGCGCCTATATTCGCCGGCCATGCCGGCTTCTTGCATCGCCTCGCAGTCAGAGAGCGCCGGCGCGTTTCGTGCCTGGCAACAATCGGTCATCGCGTACAGTGCTTCTGCTGAAAAGGAATCCCTTCCGGGCTTGCTATGGAAACGGCAGCTTTCGCCTCCTCTCGAGAGCGAGATCACTAATGTGAAGTTCAGTCCGGACGGGAAGTACTTGCTCGCTCAGGACGATTTCAGCGTCTACGTCCTCACGAGCAATCCGCTCAACCCCGTGTTCCGCATCCCGGTTAATGACGTTGAGCCTGCCGCATTTACCCCAGACTCGCAATTCGTCCTGATCTGGACGCGGGCTCTCCATATCGAGAAATGGAACGTCGCTTCGCAGCAGCGCACCGATGTGCGTGAGGTGGTTACACCAGAATCTTGCTTCCAGTCGGATGTCTCTCCAGACGGCAGTATGGCGGCTTGCGTTCAGATTGGGGAATCCGCCGAGGGTCTGCGTTTTGATTTATCTCTCATTGATACGGGAACCAGCGCATCTCTCATTGCGAAACAAAACTTCTATCGGCCGACCAGGGCAGACCTTTTTCAATTTTTGCTCTTTGCCCTTATGCAGCGCCGATTCGGGTTCTTTTACATGGATTTTTCCCCCGATGGGAAATACTTCGCAGTCTCACGTGGCTATGGAGAGCTGGCGTGGGACTTGCACAGGCACGCTCCAGTGAAGTTGGCCGCCGCCGTGAAGGATGTAATGAGCGGCGGTTTTGCGTTCGACGGTCCTGACCGTATCGTGGGGATCAACGCCTTCGATCCCAAGAAATCCGGAAGCGCACAATTTCCCAGCGGGCCTGCCGACCTGCCAATCGCGTTCTATGAGCAGACCTTCGAGGCTCCGGCTCACGGCGATGGGATTCTGGTACGGCCCGCAGGCAATAACGCGGTTGCCTTGGTCGATCTGAAAACGGGCAAGGGCCCGCTAGTCAGCCAGATGTCTGCTTTGGACGTTTACGATAACGTCTACGCGCGGCCGTTGCCCGACGGCAGCATCGCGATTTTTGATCTCAGTACTCGGCGAGCGATAGCATCCACACCGCTGCCGGGCCATTGGATTGGTCATCCGGCGACTGCCGATGTTTCGCCGGATTTGAAATGGTTCGCAGCTTCAGCAAAAACGCGCGGCGCAGTCTGGAATCTCACAACTGGTGAGAGAGTTTTTCATGTCCGGGGATTTGCGGGATGTGGATTTTCTCCAGACGACAATCTCTATGCAGAGTTTCCTGCGTTTCTCAAGGAAAAGCGGAGTATGGGTTTGCTGAATCCGATCAACAGGACCGCTCAACCGGCTGGGAAGTTGGACGACGATACGCAGATCAGTCAGGTCGGAACGTACCTTCTTTATGTGCGACGCGCAAAGGAAAAATGGAATGGGCCGGTCGATTTTGAAGTTCACGATGCGGTGAGCGGAGCGACACTCTGGACCAGACATTTCTCGCACGAATCACCGCACGTCTCGATTTCCCCTTCCACGCGCGAAATGGCTTTAGTGTTGCAGTTGAATAGCGACGAAGCGAAAGAGGAGCAAAAACAACACCCCGACGTCGCTGCGGAAGCGAAGGAGATTTCCTCGAAGGACGCTGCCCGCTTGATTCAAATCGTAAACGCGCAGGATGGAAAGCTTCGCGCCGAGTTTGTAGTGGATACTGGCAAGGGATCGTTTGCCATTCGCGACGCTGTGCCCGCAGGCAAATGGGTGGTGGTGACGGACAATCACAATCGCGTGCTCATTTATTCCCTGGACGGCAAAATCACCGGTCGATTGTTTGGGACGGCGCGCGCCATCTCTGGCGCGAGCGAGGAAGTCGCTGTCGAGAGCGACCCTGGAACCCTGAAGATCTATAGCCTTGCCACTGCCGAGCTACGCGAAACGCTGAGATTCGGAACGCCCCTGGCTTTTTACCAGTTCGTTGGCACCGGCTCAAACCTCTTTGCCGTTACCGAAGATCAAACCGCTTACCTCTTGAATTTACATTAGCTACGAGGGAGGGCGGTTTCACAAATGAAATAATGCGAATTAAAGATCCCCGAGACGAGAACGACGCTGCACAACGCAACGCCGTCCCTTCTCGTGGCTTATGTTAGTAGCATCTGCTCCAGCACACGGATGTACTCGACTACAGCTTCACTCCACCCGTCGATGTGCGTCCACGGACCGTAGCCCACACCGTTCTTGTTACTGGCAACATTGATCACATACCCGCGGCCTCGCGGCCCGGGTACACGATCGTGAGCCTGTTCGTCCGTGATTACAATGATTCGGTCGTACTTCTCCCGAATCTTTTCGAGTGCCCGGCCGAGGTAGGTTGCACTGTGCGGCTGGCTGGCGTCGAGCGCATCGCGCAGCGCAAACCCTCGTCGCGGGGGCACCTCGACCAGGTCGTCCGAAAATGTGAATGTGGTCGCCTTCTCGCAAATCTCCCGAAGCAGGATGGCAAGGCCGTAGGCTGCGTCGGTTCGGAGCATCTCCGATCGCCGAGACAGTGCAGCCATCATACTGCCCGAAACGTCTACGAGAAGAACGGTTCGCCCAGGCAACTTTTCCTGCCCCTTGAGCGAAGCAAGCATCACTCGTTCGAGTGATTCCTCCCACTGCGGCGCATATCGAGCTGCAGCGAGAAAACGGAATGGCAAGACGCGCCCAATGTTCATGGACTCGATTCCGTCGAGCACGAGAGACTCGTCCACTCCCGCCTGCTTCATGTTTCGGAGATTACGAAGCAACGCAAGCGCACCGAGTTTTCGTTCACGGAGCAGTCGTTCCCATGCTTCCCGCTTGTCTGCACCAGAAGAAAGCGCCACCTCCCAGGTATCGGGAGTCTGCAGCTCTCCTTCGATCAGTCGCTTCCACAACGCTGCTTGCTCTGCATCACGCGGCTTCGCGTGGCAAAGGAACAGAACGTCGCGGAGACGAATAGGCCCGCTGTGGTCATACTTAGCGAGCTGATATTCGTCGAACTTTCGGAAAGCTTCGGCCAGACCCTTCTTCGTCTGCGCGGAGAGCGGGTTCCTACCATCCTTCCAGTAAATTGCGACGAATTCTGCGAGTTCGTCCGCACGCTGAATCACCAGTGCAAGCGTCCGCGAAACAAGTTCGCGGTGCGTCTTCAGCCGCGCCATTTCGCGAACAAGTAAAAGTGGAACGTGCCGCAGCTTCATCTTGCTTCGTGCCTCAATTGCAAGCGCCGCGACTATCTCGGCCTTCACCTTTGGCACGAGCGACTGGATGCGGCCGGCAATCTCCACTCCGTCCTCATAGAATTGGTCCTCCCAGAGCAAGCACGCGAGCGCCGAACGCCGCAATTGAAGCTCGGAAGAAATATTTCGCGCAGGAACCCCTTCATGCGTGCGAGTCCCCCATGGAAATGGAATTTTCAACATGTTCAGTCGTGCCATTGAGTCCTCCTTCCTTTGCTATATTCTTTCGCCAGGGAATTAGTGGCAACGGATGCAGCCTGGGCTGCCGATTGCTCTTCCCACTGAGCTACAAGGAACCGATTTTCTGCGGTCCCGAGGCAGGATTTGAACCTGCGACCCATCGATTAGAAGTAACCGTCACCTTCGCCACCGGCGAATTCTGTTGTGACTACTCGTATAAAATCTTTCACCGGGGAAAATCGGACACGGGGCTTTTCTGTGCGCTCGCGCGCCTCTGAGCTAACCCAACAGACTGGGTGCAGGGATCGGACCTGCGACCTCCCGCCGCTTTCGCAACGGGTGCTCTACCTCATTGAAGTAACCATGTCCTTCGCCACCGGCGAATTGTCATTTCATGTTCTTATCCAAGATCAGTTCGATCTTTTCAGTTCCGTTGTCAGCTTCATCGATGCACACAAAACCGACATCCCGTTTGAATACACTTCGGTCCAAGACCAATGCGATCTCTTCCATTTCACGGATCGTCTGTCTGTTCTTCTCGATGTACCCGGTGCAGATACGTACCGGGAAGCGCATCCGGCGTTCCGGGTACAAAGCCTGACACACGACGGTCATTTCGCTCTCGCGGTATCCGCGCGCGACGAAGCCTCGTGAACAGATCTCGCACAGCGAAGGCCCGTCGAGCGGAGTCCCGTTCTTGATATAGATGTCCATGACCGCTCCCTCCTTTCTAAGAAGGCGTAACGAACGCTTCAGATGCGCAGTCGATGGAATCGACATACGCTCAAGAATATTCGCCGGGGAACAAACGCCCAGAGCCGTCGTCAAGGCGGATTCTCCATCGGTACCTTGTGGTTCGGGACTACGCCCCCGTCCCGATGGCTTCCTTTCCTTGACAGGTTTCCCGGCCTGCACGACGTAAGAGGTGGAAGTAACCCTTGACTACGCCACCGGCGAAAATTGTGGCCAGGGAAAATCAGACACGGCGTAATTGGGGATTCGAACCCCTCCGCTCTCCGCTTGCGCAAAGAGCAGTCTTCGCCAGAGAAGTATCCGTGCCTTGCGCCACTGGCCGTTTGATCCTGGGGGAATGACCGTCTACGGTCTGTTTTTCGAGTGACAGTCGATGAAACCGCAGACTGCGCCACCCAGGCTCAGGAAATTGAAATTGGCAACAAATTGATGTGAAAGAAGTTAATTACCGTGAGGGACTGGACCACGTTCGGACACAATCCCGGCGCCGCATCAATCCTGCTTGCCGATTCACCGAGTTGTGTTTGCTTTTCTGCATTCCGAAACATTCTCCAGAGCCGCGGATTCTAGATGAATTCTCTTTTCTACGCAACAGTAATTATCTGAGTCCAGAATCACAATTCCGAGAACAGAACTCACGTTGTCGGAATTACTTCGACCCTGGTGCGTCCACTTTCCTCACGAATCTCGAAGCGGACAGGCAAAAAGGTGGACACCACATCCATGTTTGTCCGTGCATGCTGGTTCAACTTCGAAGCCGTGAAAACTCCGCCGCCCGCCAAAGCAACCGGCAGGAGAAGTTGGTCAGCCAAATGTTCACCGACCGCGGCCTCAGAGGCGATGTAAGCGCGCGCTTCCTTGACAGCCTCCGCCGCAACACTCTCAGCGCTTGCTCCGAGCCGGCCAAATCCGCAAAACAGTTCCGTCACGCCGGTAGATGTTCCGATTTCGATCAGCACAACATTTCCGGGTCCGACAGAATTCCTGGTTTCGATGATTTGCACACATTCCTTGTCCCAATTCAGCAAGTGCGCAACGGTGTCGATCTCGCGTCGTGCAATCGCAGGAGACAGGTTCGCGACGATTGCCACTACGCGCCGACGAGTGATTTCGCCGCGCTCTGTCAGGTCAATCGCCGACAGGCGTTCACACGGTTCGACGGTTGCAGCGAAGCATCCGCCTCCTGCGGGATAAAAACCATATCGCTCCAGATTCACACTGACTTTCGGTCCGAGCCTGTTAATGACAGGCAAAAAGCACTTCTCAAGAAAATCGAAGGGAGGCGCCGCCTGGTTGTGCGTCCCGCCCTCAATCGTGATGTCGCTCGGTCCGGTCGCCATCATCAGTGACGGCAGGATTGTCTGGAATACTAAGGTGCTGCTTCCCGCCGTTCCGATGACGAAGCGGTGCTTCCCAGACCGGGCTGTTCCAGGAATAAAAGTAAGAGTCTTCGATCCCAGAATCGCGCCCTCCACTTCTGCGCCTCCAATTTCGGACGCAGCGAGAACTGCCGTGAGGTGCTGCCGTAGCAAACCTGGCCGTTCTCGCTTCGCCCGGATGTTTTCAATGCGGAACGGCTTTCCGGTTGCGAGCGACAGGCTGAGCGACGAGCGCAAAATCTGCCCGCCGCCTTCGCCCGAGGATCCATCAATCCGAATCATGGTTCCGCTCCATTTACGTTCCGTCATCCCTTTACACATACAACTTGGTGCAACGTGTGAACGATCTCTACCAGGTCGGCTTGCGCCGCCATCACGGCCT
>Ga0307374_10011865_pt1 | contig 12307 bp, 6 predicted proteins | sample OX3MG_FD_202532 | JGI IMG/M metagenome (GOLD analysis project Ga0307374, IMG submission 202532) | Soil microbial communities from Risofladan, Vaasa, Finland - OX-3 | ecosystem: Environmental > Terrestrial > Soil > Coastal area > Acid sulfate soil | place: Finland: Risofladan, Vaasa | collected...
TCTGCAGCGTGTACGTCCCGTTCGCCACGGTCGTGGTGTTCAACTGAAAGAGGTAGCCGTAGATGGTCGGCACCGCGGTTCCCACCACGGTCTGGTTCAGGGATCCTCCGGTGAGGGCGAACTGGACCTTGGCCACCCCTCCGGCATCGCTGGCGGTGGCGTCGACGAGGGACGTGCCACTCAGGGTTGACCCGCTCAATGAGGGGATGATCACCGATGTGGTCGGTGGGGCGTTGGCGATCGTGATCTGAACGCCCGAGCTGAAGGCAGAATTGCCGACCGAATCCGACGCCACACTCTGCAGCGTGTACGACCCATTGGGCAGCGTCGTGGTGTTCAACTGAGAGAGGTAGCCGTAGAGGGTCGGGACCGCGGTTCCCACCACTGCCTGTTTCAGAGATCCGCCGGTCAGGGCGAACTGTACGTCGGCCACCCCTCCGCCACCCGACGCCGTGGCGTCGAGAATGGAAGTTCCTCTCAGGGTGGACCCACTCAATGAGGGGATGATCACCGATGTGGTCGGTGGCTGCGCGATCGACGTCTCGAACGCCTGGGCGAGTTCGGCATGGCCCTGGTCGTTCGCATGGATGTTGTTCTGGGAGCACATCAGGGTCCAGGCACAGATGAGGGCGACGTTCTCCGGGACCGTCGTTCCGTTGTACGTCCCGGTCAAGGCAAAGTTCGTGGTCTGGAAGAGCGTTGCCGGGTCAGCCATGGCCGCCCCGCTGGCGCTGTAGATCTGCCCGAGCTCATTGTTGAGAGCGACGACGCCCTGCTCCGATTCCTGGGCTATGGCCTGACCGCTGGCGCCCGTCAGCCACTGGTCGAGGAACGGGTCGTAGTAGTCCATGCCGTAGATGGCTAATGTCGGATAGGCGGCCCGCAAGCCGTGCAGGATCTTGGGCAGGTTGGATGAGATCGCGTTGAGGCCGTTCTGTACGCACGTCGCATTGATCCCTGAGGATCCGATGCAGCCGTCGACGTCGTTCCCGCCGATGTCAATGGTCAGCAGGGCCACTTGACCGGCATGGGCGCGGAGGAAGGCCTCGGCGTCACCCAGCTGCGTGCCTGTCGAGTACGAGCAGCCGGGTCCGGTGATGACCGACCCCGTCGTCGCGCCCCCGCAGGACAAGTTCAGAAGCTGCAGGCCGGGGTGGCTCGCAAGCTCGTGCTGGTACACCAGGTTCACGTAGTCGTTGGCCGCCGTGGAGGCCCCGGTTCCCGCTCCGAGCGAGTCGCCGAGGGCCACGTAGTACTGGGTCGGCGCCACGGCGGCTGCCGCGGCTGCCGCCGTGGGAGCTTGCGCGATGCCGGCGAAACCGAGCACTCCGGCGGTCGTCAGCGCGCTGACGATTGTCAGGAGGCGGAGGAGAGGACGGCTGGCGATGAATCCTCCGCCGGTTGTCGGTCCCTGTCGCTTCAGGCTCACGTGTGTCATCCCACTCCTCGAACGTCGGGTGCGGGACACTTCCTACTCGTCCCGGAGGGCAGATGTCGATGCCCGGCATTCACAGCCGGCAACGCACGGAGAGTTCTCGCCGCGGCCGACACAAATCGAATTGCTCGTATTGGTGGAGGCGATGGGACTTGAACCCACGAACCTCCCGACTGCCAGTCGCCTTTGGCCTGATTTTGGAAATTGCGCGCACCCTGCACTTTTCCGTATTTGACCTGATGGGAGAATGTTTTGTGGTCCCACCCCGTCGCGCCTCGTCCCCCCTGGTTCGTTGCCGCGCGGGGATAGCGCGGGATGGAATTCTTCGGAGGTCGGCATCCCAGCAAACGAAGACCGCCCAGCGAGCCTCTAACCGAAAACGTCGGGCAAGCAACTGAGATCCGTTTCGCCGAGGTGCCCGATTCTGATGGGATCGAGGTCTTTTACGAGCACGAGCACGAGTCGGGTCTCGTGACGATCCTTCTCGTCGGTCGGAAGAACTCCATCTAGCTCGTTGCCTCCGGAGCGCCCGGATTGTCCGCTGGCGAACCCGTATAACCCTGCCCCCTACCGAATCAGGCACATAGGGGGCAGTGCGCTCTCGGGATGGTCTGGCCAAAATCGGACCCAGTGCGTCTGGAACTACACGTCGAGCCGCAACTCTCGATAGCTCGATATAAGTGAACGGTTACCTTTGAGCCGGTCAGGGCATCCAGCGAACCCCACACGAAGTGGTGGAGCACCTCGCACCATCCGAGCTGCTGAACATAACCCGCTCACACATTCGGTGAGTAGCTCGAATCAATCTGGCTCGGCGGTGGTGGTGAGAGAGGTGATGCGGTGCCAAAGTCTGAGAGGGACACCGATACAACAAGGTCGTGAGTCTTGTACGGACCCGTGAACCCCTGCCGCCCGAGATACTCCGACGGGTAGATCTGTGGCCCGGCAGCGCCCGAGCCGTCGGCATAGCGGAGGAAGTAGAAGGGCTGCGTGACCAGAAGCTGACGGATTCGGCCCATGGTGTCGACCCAAATCGCCAACTGAATCGGGATCGTGGTCGCCCTCGGAAGTGATCCCGCCGGCGAGCTTAGGTTCTCAAAGGATGCGTCTGACGATCGGGATTCCTTGCGTGATGACCGCTGAAGATCCGCCAGTGTGATCGTGGTCCGGTACCCAGTTGCGATAGTTCCTTGTATGACCCTGGTCCCGATCTTGGTGACTGGCCCATGAATGGCATGGAGCACAGTGTCCAAGAAGCCTGCTGTAAACGACGAAGCGATTCCTCCCACCCCATCCATGCTGCCGGTCGCCAATCTGGCCGATGCTCCTGTGAGCCAGGGCTGGCTGAGTGGGGTGGGAGGGAAGGGAAGACGGAAGCCCCCGGACACGTTGGGCAGGGTTGCAAAGAGCCTTCCATTGACCTGCCGTTGCTGCATCCGCGAAGTGGCCGTGGAGGATCCGCTACACGTCCGGCTGATGACGTTGAGGGCGAGGTTGTGGCTTGTGAAGTCGATGGTGCCGTTTGCGGTCGTCCCTCCCGCGGGACACAACTGACTCGTGAGGAGGTGTCCGATCTTGGTGACACCGCTCAACTGATAGACGATGCGCACGCTTGCAGAACCCGCTCTCGCTGTAGCTGCTGCGACCGTGGCTCCGAAATGTGGGGAGCGGGTTGATATGTGGAGACGCCCTTGTCCGCCTCCACCAACGGTCCAGATCAGCAACCCAGCGATAAGGGCTACACCAGCGAGTCCAACGGTGGCTGTCCGTAAGAGCCGTCGGCGATGGTGTTGACGTGCTTCGGGAATGAGATCTTCGATCGCGGCAGGCTCGGAGGCTTGGCCAGTTGGCTCAGTCGAACGATGGAGAACCTGTGTCATCGGACCCCTTGGATGATCTCGATGAGTTCGTCTCGACGGTAACCCTGGCTTCGGGCGAGACGAACCAGCTCCCGAGCTTTGGCTATGAGGATGGACCTTTCCGGTGCATCGCCCACCACGGTGATACCTCTTCCTCGGCGGAACTCCAGAAGCCCTTCCTCGCGAAGCTGGCGCAGGGCACGAAGAACCGTGTTGGAGTTCACTCCGAGCACCGCAGCTAGATCTCTGGCCGGAGGCAAACGTTCACCAGGTCCGACCTCGCCGTCGGCGATGGCTCGGCGGATCTCGGCTGCCACTTGTTCGTGGAGCGGAGTCAGTTCATCGAAGTCGACTTGGACATCCTCCATCTTCATGGTGATAGCTAGGTTAGCACTATAACTTCGACGACGGAAGGGGCTTCGGACGCATTGCCCTCAAACGCCGAGCGGGATGGTGCCTAGACACGGTGCCCCCTATCATCGCCGGGACCGGGCACACTCTCTTCGGGAAGTTTTACACGGCTCGTCGGACCGGACTTGGAGGTGGCGTGGGAAAGGTCGACTACGACGAGCGTCAGCACGCTGTCTACGCCGTCGGCAGGCAGATGTCGCACGATGCGCTGCAGACCTGGATGGAGGCGTTGGCGCACCACCTGCCCGAGACACGGCCACTGGTCTGGCTCGACCTGGGTTCGGGTATCGGGCGTATGACCCCGTCCTTGGCGAGCACCTTCGGCGGCCCCGTCTACGGCGTCGAGCCAGCAGACAAGATGCGCGCTCATGCCATCGGCCATGCCAGCCATCCCGCGGTCACGTATGCCGCCGGGTCTGCCGAGCACATCCCATTGCCAGATTCCTCGTGTGACGCAGCACTTCTTTTCTTTGTCTGGCACCATGTCGTTGATCGGGATGGTGCTGCCCGCGAGTTGCGTCGGGTGGTGAAACAGGGCGGCAAGGTCTTCGTACAGGCGAACTTCTCCGACAGAAGACCCGATGCATGGTGGTTACACGTCGTCCCCGAATGGATGAACGTCCACCAAGCGTTGTACCAGTCTGAAGAAGACGTGATAAGTGACTTCGCCGGCGCCGGCTGGACGCTTGCCTGTCATGACGAGATCACCTGGCTTCGCTCGCCAACTCTGGCCGAGGATCTCGAAAGGCTGAGGCTGCGTCCCACATCGCTATTCGAAAATCTGAGCGAGGAGGAGATCGAGGTGGGTTTTGCCAAGATCGAGGCAGCGCTTCCCATACTCGACGACGGGCCTCAGTACGAGACCAGTGCTCTGCTCGTCTTCGGACCCCAGGGCCGCCAATAGTGCCCCCAGTTCGCCGGCTATGAGACCTTCTCATCACGCTGCGGTGAGGTCAGGACTGTCGCCCGAAATTCCGCGGCGAGGACGGACTTCTTCGATCTGCTATTCCGTCTCATTCGACGTCATCTCGGACATAACGCTCCGCTGATTGCAGTTCTCGTTTGATTGCAGTTCTCGTTCGCAGGTGCGTGGTAAAGCAGCGCAGAAGGATCGAGCGCTCTGCTTGGGCCTGCCGAGGGTCTTTCAAGACGCTGCCGTCGCTCTGAATGGCCCGTTGCGGAGCCGAGCACGTGGGCGGCGACCGCTCTAGGCTGCAGGATGAAAAGGCCGGGGGTGTCATAGTGAGTAAGAACCGGTGGCGTCGTGGGGTTTCATCGATCCGCATGGAGCGAGGGCTTCGCCCACTCCGACGTCTGGGACCGACTCTCGCATTCGGAGCCGTGGTGACGACATGTGTGCTGGGCGGTGCGACTGGGGTGATCGATGCGGGTACCGCGGTCGCGGGAGCCGCGACGCCTACTTCCGTCTGGTCAACCCAGGCGAACGACGGCCCGAACATCCAAGTGATCGGAGTCTCCTGTCCGACCACCAGCATGTGTGTCGCAGTCGGTATGGCAGGTGGCGCGTACACCACCATCGGGACCGCGTCGGCGCAATCGGGAGCGATAGAAGTGACCACCGACGGGGGCGCGACCTGGCACGCACAGGCCGAACCCTCGGGCCAGGGAATTCTGCAGGGTGTGTCCTGCGGCAGCACCTCCGACTGCGTCGCATTCGGATACTCCGACAGCGCGACAGCCATCTACACGACCGATGGCGGCGCACACTGGACAGCTGACACGCTCAATGAGCGGTTGTCGGGCGTATCTTGCGCATCCGGTTCGCAGTGTGTGGTCGTCTCTGAGGGCGCTTCGCCCATCCTTGTCAGTGCGGACGGTGGGGCAACGTGGAACCCTGCGACGGTCCCGGCCGGGGCGGCAGTGCAGGCTGTCTCGTGCCCTTCGAGAACCGAGTGTGTCGCCGTGGGACCGAGCGCTACGAATGCGCCGACGATGCTGACGTCCAGTGACGGCGGGCAGACGTGGTCCAGTGCGACACCGCCATCCGGCGTAAATTCGATTATCGACAGCGTGTCATGCGGCACTCCCACGACGTGCATTGCGATCGGCCCTTCTGCGGCCGCCTGGAGCAACAACGGCGGTCAGACGTGGACAGCCACCACGCTGCCGAGCTCCGTCTTGGCCGTTTACCACGCGTCGTGCAGTCCCTCGTCCACGACGTGTGTGGCCACTGGGATCTCGACGGCAGCGGATGGACCAATCGTCCTCTATTCGGGTAACAGCGGCCAGAGCTGGGCTGTCGGAACCCTCCCGAGCGGAACACAAGCGACCGATGGGGTCGCATGTGTCACGGGCACGCTGTGTCACGTCGTCGGCTCCGCGACAACCCAACCCGGTGCGGCCGCGCCTGCCTTCTTCTCGACTGCCAATAGCGGTCTCACGTGGACTAACGCAACCGTGCCGAATGGTGTTGCGCCACTGTTGTCGCTCTCGTGTCCGACAGCAGTGCGGTGCTACGCCATCTCCGGCCTCGCCGATCTGGTGGTGACGGGGAACGGAGGCATGAGCTGGAGCCCGCTGACTCCTCCGCCCGGTGTGACCAGCCTTGAGTCCATTGCGTGCTCGTCCGCCTCGAGCTGTCTGGTTTCAGGGACGAGTACGAACAAAGAGCTCTTCGCCACCAGCAACGGTGGCGCGACCTGGCAGTCCCGAGCACTCCCGGCCCTCGAATATGGGATCGAGAGCGTGCTGTGCGCAGCGCCCACAGCCTGTGTGGCTGGCGGACTTTCGGTGATAGGGACGAGGCAGAATCCACAATTCGTCGGGCAGAGCGCCATCAGCATGGATGGGGGTCTGACATGGACAGACCTCGCAGGAGAGTTCGCGCCCGGTGCCCTCGGCTGCGCCAGCACCACCACTTGCGTGGTATCGGAGAACGACTTCTTTGCCGACGGCATCGGCATCGAATACGTCACTCAGAGCGGCGCGGAGTCCTCCACTGTCAGCTCTCCGACCTCGGCTGAGATCGATGGGCTTTCCTGCGTCAGGTCTGGCGTGTGCGAGGCAGTCGGCGCTGCCGGTGCCTGGTATCAGAGCACTGACGAAGGAGCCGAGTGGCAGGCACTCACCGTTCCGTCAGGCGTCGGGCCACTGAGCGCGGTGGCGTGTTCCTCGGCCACATCGTGCACTGCGGTCGGCCAGCAGTCTGACGGCACCCCGCTGATCCTCTCGACGAGCGACGGTGGTTCGACCTGGGCCGAAGCGACGGTGCCGAGCGAGGTTCGCTCCTTGTCGGCCGTGTCGTGTCCGACGAGCGGCGTCTGCGAAGCGACGGGCACAGGTTCGCTCGGCGGTGGTGTGATCATCGGTGAGGTGGTCGCTCCTCCCACCACGTCGATCCTCCTCCCGGCGAACTATGCCAACTTGTCGGGGTCCACCACCCTCGACGCTGCCGCCTCGAGCGGGGCCGGGGTGGCGTCGGTCAGCTTCGAGGTGAGCGGTGGGACGCTGACCAACCACGTCGTCGGGACCGCCACCGCCACCTACTACGGCTGGCTGTCGACGTGGGACACGACCACGGTGCCAAACGGCACCTACTCGCTCCAGAGCGTGGCCACCGACGTTGATGGCGCGTCCACAACGAGCGCGCCGGTCACCATCACCGTTTCCAACGGCCCGACGACGTCGGTGCTGGTCCCGGTGAGCAACGCCACGGTCTCGGGCTCCACCGTGGTCGACGCCAGCGCCTCGAGTTCGGTCGGCGTGGCCTCGGTCACCTTCGAAGTGAGCGGCGGAGCGTTCACCAACCACGCGATCGGGACGGCGACGGCCACCTACTACGGCTGGTTGACCAGCTGGGACACCACCACGGTGCCCGACGGCACCTACTCGCTCCAGAGCGTGGCCACCGACAAGCACGGAGCCTCGACGACCAGCGCGCCGGTGACGGTGACCGTCAACAACCCGATGCCGACGAGCGCCGTGCTCCTCCCGGCCAAGAGCGCCACCGTGTCGGGCACGACCTATCTCGACGCCAGTGCCTCTTCGGGCGTCACAGCGGTCTTCTTCGACATCACGGGGAATCACGTCTCCGTCGCCATCTCGGGCGCGGTGAAGACGGCCTACGGCTGGCTGATCGGCTGGAACTCGGCGGCCGTCCCCAATGGGACTTACACGATCCAGAGCGTGGCGGCCTACGCCGGCGGGGACAATGGCACCAGCTCGTCTGTGTCCTTCACGGTCAGCAACTAGGAACGCCCGCGCTCGATCAGGTAGAGGAACTCCTCACAGCTTCCCGTCAGAGAAACCGAAGACGCTTTGACCTGAACACGAATGATGTTCGGACCTGGGTCCGGCGCCGACGGCCCGAAGAGGCCGGAGGCGCCGAGGGCCACCCTTCGAAACTTCTTTTCGGAAATTTCTTGTTGGGCGCTGTTGTCCGGTGGTGCCCATTGACGTCCGTTGGTGTCCGTTCAGCTTCGCTATTCATGCGTCTGACCAGGCTTGATGGTCGATCAGGTGTCACATCGCTGATGCACCCTGGCCGTCATGGAAAGCCAGGACTTGGAAATGGTCGCCGCCATCGGGCGACATGTGAGCAAGGGTCAGCTCGGGGCATACCTGGCGCAGGGCGCCCGCTGCGGTTGGTGCCGTCATCCCATTCGGCTCCGAGGCTTCACCCTCTCCGGTCCGGTCGGTTCAGAGTCAGTGAGTTTCACGAGTCTGTCCCTCCCCGACGGCGTCGTCCTCAAAGCGTGCGGCTCCAGGAGCGAGGTCCGTTGCCCGTCGTGCGCCGCCGTCTACCGGGGCGACTCCCGCCACCTCGTACGGGCATCCACGAAGCCGTGGCCCAGCGTCCGGCCGTCTTCCTCACCCCTACCGCTCCAGGGTTCGGGGCCGTTCATGTCGTGAAGGCCGACAGCCTCATAGCGCAGCAAGGTGTTCCGGTGTCTGCCGCTGCCGCCGCACTGGGCCACGATCCGGCGATCTTCCTTCGCACGTACGCCCACCTGTACCCCGGCGATCTGCGTGGCGTCGCCGACGCGATGGACGTCGCACGTCAGTCGGCTCGAGAGGGTGCAGTGAGACTGCCAACGGGTCACATGTCGCGCGGGGATTTCGCGGGGACGAATCGTCCTGCGGAATTTCCGGACGAAACCTGACGCTCTCATCAGGAACTTTGGTGGAGGCGATGGGACTTGAACCCACGAACCTCCTGACTGCCAGTCAGGCGCTCTACCAGCTGAGCTACGCCCCCAGTGGTGGAGGACGACGATAGCAGTCTGGGACACCCTGTTCGTCCCGTCCCGGGCGTCAGACGGCCCCCCGAAATCGGTGCCGACCTGGCCCGCGACGGCCTCGAATCGGCCCGAACCCCACCAGGGCGTCGCCTACCCTGGTGGCATGGCACGCGCATACGACGTCACTGCGGTGGAGCGCAAGTGGCAACGCCACTGGGATGAAGAGGGCACCTACCAGATCGACAATGACGACCCCAGAGAGAAGTTCTATGCGTTGTGCATGTACCCCTACCCCTCGGGGGCGGCGCACCAGGGTCACGTGCGGAACTACACCTTCGGAGATCTGACGGTCCGCTACCAGACCATGCAGGGCAAAGGGGTCCTCAGCCCGATCGGCTTCGACTCCTTCGGGCTCCCCGCCGAGAACGCCGCCATCAAGACCGGGACCCACCCGAGGATCTTCACGGAAGCCCGGATCGCCGAGCTGACGGCGTCTCTGCGGCGGCTCGGAGCCGTCTACGACTGGCGCCGGGAGATCCATAGCCACGATCCCTCGTACATCAAGTGGAACCAGCTGATCTTCCTCCGTCTCTGGGAGGCCGGCCTGGCCTACCGGGCGAAAGCGCCGGTCAACTGGTGTCCCGGTTGCCAGACCGTGCTGGCGAACGAGCAGGTGCTGGCCGACGGCACCTGTGACCGCTCGGGCGACATCGTCGAGAAGCGCGACCTGGAGCAGTGGTTCTTCCGCATCACGAGGTACGCCGACGAGCTCCTCGAGGCCCTCGACGACCTCGAATGGCCCGAGCGGGCCAAGACCATGCAGCGCAACTGGATCGGGCGGTCCGAAGGCGCCGAGATGGACCTCGCGGTCGAGGGTCGCGACGGGCTCACCGTCCGGGTGTTCACGACCCGGCCCGACACCACCTTCGGCATGACGTACGCCGTCATGGCTCCCGAGCACCCGCTCGTGGACGAGCTGACGACCGCGGAGCAGCGGGAAGCCGTCGAGGCGTTACGTGTCCTGGCCGCTGCCTCCACCGATATTGAGCGCATGGCCGAAGGCGACGCCACGGCGTTGGGCAAGCGCGGCGCCTTCACCGGAAGCAATGTCATCAACCCCTTCACCGGCGAGCCCGTGCCGCTCTACGTGGCCGACTACGTGCTGATGGGGTACGGGACCGGGGCGATCATGGCTGTACCGGCCGAGGACGAGCGCGACTGGGCCTTCGCACAACAGCACGGACTGCCGATCGTGCGCACCGTGGAGCCCCCCGAGGACTGGGATGCCAACGGGGGAGGGGCGTACTCCGGCGACGGGGTCAAAATCAACAGTGGCTTCCTCGACGGCCTCGACATCGTCACGGCGAAAGCGCGCGCCATCGACTGGCTCGAGGAGCGGAGTGTCGGCGAGCGCAAGGTGAACTACCGACTGCGCGACTGGCTGGTGTCGCGTCAGCGTTTCTGGGGCTGCCCGATCCCGGCCGTCTACTGCCCCGATCACGGCGTGGTGCCGGTGCCCGAGGATCAGCTCCCGATCGTGGCGCCCGACGATGTGGAGTTCCTGCCCACGGGGCAGTCCCCACTCGCGCTGCACGAGGGCTTTCTCCACACGACCTGCCCTGTCTGCGGCGGGCCGGCCCGTCGTGAGACGGACACCATGGACACCTTCGTCGACTCCTCGTGGTACTTCCTGCGCTTCTGCGATCCGTGGAACACCGAGCAGCCCTTCGCCCCTTTGGCAGCGCAACGTTTCATGCCTGTCGATCAGTACATCGGCGGGATTGAGCACGCCATCCTGCATCTGCTCTACGCCCGCTTCTACACACGGGCGCTGATCGACGTCGGGTTGGCGCCGGGTATCGATCGCGAGCCGTTCAGGCACTATCTCGCCCAGGGCATGATCCGCATGGACGGGACGAAGATGTCCAAGTCCAAAGGCAATCTGATCGCCCCCGAGCACTACTTCGACACGGTCGGCGCTGACGCCCTCCGCCTGTTCCACCTGTTCGTGGGGCCGCCCTTCGACGACATGGACTGGTCCGAGCAGACCGAGCAGGTCATTGAGGGGTGCGGGCGCTTTTTCGACCGGCTGTGGCGCACCTGCACCGCCGAGCAGTCGCTGCGCACGGGCGAGCAGACGCCCGCCGACCTGGCCGTCCGCCAGGCTGTGCACCGCACCATCGCCGACGTCACCAAAGATCTCGAACGCTGGTCCTACAACACAGCGGTGGCGCACTGCATGGAGCTGCTCAACCTGGTGCAGCGCTACGGCAACGCCACCGACTCCGAGCCCCACGCCGATGTCTGGAACGAGGCGCTCGACGCGCTCCTCAAGCTGCTCGCCGTCATGTCCCCGCACGTGACCGCCGAGCTCTGGGATCAGCGCCACCCGGGGGAGCCGTCGGTCCACTTGCAGCCTTGGCCCCCCTTCGACCCCGAGCTGATCCGCCAGGACACGGTGACGATGGTCATTCAGGTGAACGGCAAGGTCCGCGACCGCATTGACGTCGACGCCGGAATTTCGGAGGATGATGCCCAAGCGGCCGCACTGGCCTCGGCGAAGGTGATCGTAGCCTTGGCCGGGGCCGCTCCGAAGCGGATTGTCGTCCGACCGCCGCGTCTCGTCAACGTCGTCGTCTAACCCCGCCCGAAGGGCGGGCGCTAGTGGAACCCGGCCAGCACGCCCTTCCACATCTCGGGGTCCACTTTGTACGGCGCGTAGAAGCTGAAGCGGTCGACAAGGCCCTCGAAGCGGTTGCGCACCTCGGTTGCCACCTGGTCGAGCGGCGCCACCACGGCGAAGGCATTGAGGATGTCGTCGTTGATGAGCTCGCCCATCTTCACCCACTCGCCGCGCTTGGAGAGCGTGTTGAGCTCGGGCTGGAGGTCTCCCCAGCCGTGCAGTTCGAGCACGGGACGGTAGGCGGGCGTCGAGCCGTAGAAGGCGATCTGCTCGCGCACACCCTTGGCGGCCGCCTCCATGCTCTGCGCGTCCGGGCCCGTGACGACGAAGCCGGGATACGAGACGGTGAGGTCGAGCCGCGTCTTGCCGACCTTGGCGGCACCCCGCTCCAGCGCAGGCAGGCTCACTTCTCGCAAGTAGCGCTCGGTCGAGAAGCCGTGCACCAGGAAGCCGTCACCGACTTCGCCCGCCACCTCGGTCATGAGCTCGCCCACCGCGGCCAGCAGGATCTTGGGATTGCCGTACGGGTTCGGTCCCGGGTCGAAGAACGGCGTCATCAACGTGTGGGTGTAGAACTCGCCGCGGAAAGCGAGCGGCTCGCCCGTGGCCCACGTGTTCCAGATGGCCCGGATGGCCAGTATGAGCTCCCGCATGCGGGGCGCCGGGTGCGACCACGGCATGGAGAAGCGCTTGGTGATGTGCGGCTTGATCTGGCTCC
>Ga0307374_10011866_pt1 | contig 12306 bp, 12 predicted proteins | sample OX3MG_FD_202532 | JGI IMG/M metagenome (GOLD analysis project Ga0307374, IMG submission 202532) | Soil microbial communities from Risofladan, Vaasa, Finland - OX-3 | ecosystem: Environmental > Terrestrial > Soil > Coastal area > Acid sulfate soil | place: Finland: Risofladan, Vaasa | collected...
CCACTGCTCGACAACGCACGACGGCTGCGCGAACTGGCCACCGAACTCGAGACCTTGGCCCTGCAGACCGTCGAGAACGACCCGGCACTACCGCGCCCGTGACCCACCTATCCGCGCGCGCTCTAAGGCCAACAGTTCGGTGCGCTTTTGCTGCGCCCACCCTGCTTCGCTTACCACGTGGACGTCCTAGCGTCGTCTTCGAAGCTGCCGAGCAGCGGGAGCGGGGTCCCCACAACGACCCGGGATAGGGCCTCCGGACCATCGGCAGGGAGGTCCGAGTTACCATCGAGAGTCTCAGGCAGCCCAGCGCTGTCACTGTATGCGCGTATGTGCGCTCGACGGGATAGAATCTCACCAAGCGCAACCGACGAAAACGGATAGTGATCTACATGGCCGAGACGCGTATGGCCCGCGACACCACCTGACCGGTGTCCAGTTCAATCCCGCCGGGGTCGTCCCCGTCTGGACCGTCCGAAGGCGAGCCGGGAAGCTCGCGTGGAACGCTGCTGGAGCTGGCAGGGGCGCTACTCGGGGCAATAGGAGCAGGCCTCGGTGCCAGCTACTCATCATACCTACGACCAACCGGTGTCGGCTTGGTTGCCGCGGCCGGCTTCATCTTCGCCTACGGTGCGTCACATCTGCTCGCAACTCGAGGCCGAGGGCGGACGGTGTCCGCACTCAGCATCCTTCTCTCCATCGCCGCCGCGATTACCGCCGCCGCGACCCTCGGTGTCCCTGCCAGCGCGCATATCGAAGCGCAGCACTTTATCAACCCGGACGAGATATCGGTAGTGCCCTCGATCAATCCGGAGCAGCCGTATGTCACATCTGTCAAGCCAGAGCAGCAGCCTAATCGCAGTCCACTCGTACAATTGTCGCCCGCCTCGATAGTGAACCCCGGGCACCCCGTATTAATCAACGTTTACGGCAACGGATTCTCGTCCTTCTCGCTGGTGACCATTGAAGTCCATGCACCAGATGGCGATGGACCAATCGATAGCACCACCACGTATGCCCAGGAGAATGGTGCTTTCTCGCAAAACTTTCTCTGGACGCCAGCGATTTGGCTCGGAACCGAAGGGAACAACGGCGGCTGGCCTGTCACTGTAATCGATCGATACAGCCGCCTCATGACGACCGTATTACTGAAGATCACTACTGCCAGCGCCACACCAACCATCTCAAACTGGACGGATCGAAACTTCTATGAGCAACATCTGCCGATATCGCGTCTCCAGGTGCTCGTCGCTTCGGAAGGGAGCCTCTGTTCCAGTCAGGCCGACATGTCCTTGGTCAACGTGAGCGGCGCTACCCCCGATGGCTCCGTTTCTATCTACTACTTCAACCCAGACGACGAACAAATAGCCATGGAGGGCACGGCAGCGGACGATTTTGGTGACATCGTAGCGCAGCCGTTAGCTTGGACGACTCAGAATTGCCTGCCCCATCTTGACCTCTCTTACAAGGTAGTGGCGGTCGACTCCGCGACGGGCGCCCAAGCTGAAGGCACTCTGCTCCTCTCAACAAGCCCCCCACCCTAAGTTTCGTTGCGCTTTACCTCCTGTAAGCGAACACCCGGGGTGTCGCATTCGCGCCCTCGTACCCGGACGGGTCGCCTCACGACCCCTGCTCCAAGGCCTTGCGCCAATCGGGATGGTCGGCCAAACCGGCAAAAACGAGATCGTCATGGCTCACAGTCGTGACGGTCCACGCGTCCCCGGTCCGGGTGGCTTTCCGGACATACGCAGTGCCGATGCGCAACAGAAGCCCGTCCGGGTGCGGCGCGAGGGCACTGATCGGAGGTGCCAAGCTGTCGCCAGGAAACACGGCGAGGAGAAACGGACTCCCCCCGTGTACCGCGACCTCGACCTCGGCCGGTCGCTCGGCTCGTACGGTAAACGTGTAGGCCCCGCTCGCACACCGCAACATATGACGAAAGTATCCGAAGCGTCCGACAAATCGCGGCCCCCGGCCGCCTCCCGATCTGTGGTCGGAGGTGGACGCGGCGGTCGGTGAGGTGCCAAGAGGGGCTGACAACCTCCTCGTGGTGCCCGTTTTCCATCGGATAGGTGCCGTGAGGAGCGCCTCGCCTCAACGGCTCCGGGGTAACCGACGCAGGCGTGCATTTCACGCTCAAGGACGAGCTCTGAAACCGGCTGAACGGCCGATGTGCGACCGCTTCACAAGCGGAACTCCTATCGGGACCGAGAAGCCGTGGCGTTCAAGGCCGAGGCGCTCACGGCGCTCGAATCACACGGTCGGCATTTGTCGCTGCGGTATGCCACGATCAGTGGGCGGGAGCGAGATCGGAAGGCCAACCCGCTGATCGGAGGCCCACATGCTGCTCAATCCCGGCTTCTCATACCAGCCGACGCCGCCGGTGCCCGCGCCCTCACCCACTCCGACTCCAGCGCCCCCACCTGCCCCAGAGCAGAATCCCGGACTCGGCCTGCTGGAGGGCCTGCTCGGGAAGTGGGCAGGCACCGGCCTGAACATCATTTGGCGCCCCCAGCAGCCCACCACCGGCAGCGACCGTTTCCTGGAGATCAACGTCACCGAAGAGGCGCTCGAGTTCGATGTGATCCCGGGAGTCATCCCCAACCGCGGGCTGCTCCAGGCAGATTTGACCATGACCGGTGTTCGCTATCTCCAGCAGGTCACGGACTCCAACCTGAAGGCGGGACTACACGTCGAGCCTGGCTTGTGGCTCAACATCCCGGCAACGATCGACCCTTCCCTGCCGGCCACGATCGCCCGGCTCGCCACGATCCCCCATGGCGCCTCGATCCTGGCTCAAGGCATCGCGGGCGCGCCCACCACCGGCCCGGCCGCAATCCCGGCGGCCAGCATCACGCCGTTCCCGATCGGGAATCCCGCCGCCCTCCAGCAGTTCCCCGAGCAGACGCTGACGAACAACGACACCTTCCGGACCAGCGGATCTGGGCTCAACGGCGTGACCCAGGCGATGCTCGACAACCCGAATAGCGTGCTTGTGTCTGCCCTCAGCGGACTCACGGTGGTGTCAACTATCACCCTGCAGGTGTCCACGGATGACACGACGCCCGTGCTGGGTGGTGGGGTGGCCAATACGGCCTTTCTCCAGGGCGCCCCGGACGGCCCCAACGCCGTTGCTGCGCGCGTCAGTTCAACGTTCTGGCTGCAGACGACCCAGGGTGCGGCTCAACCCGACCTGCTCCAGTACAGCCAAACGGTGTTGCTCAACTTCAACGGCATCAGTTGGCCGCACGTCAGCGTTGCCACGCTGCGCCCCGCTCCGACAGCAACATGACCTCCGAGACCAGACGCTCCGTCACGGGCGCCGGCCCTGCCGGCCCGACGATCTGCCGGGCCGCCGGCTGGGTCGATCGTGCCGAGGTTGAGCGTGCCGCCACGGGCTAGGGCCGGCGTGGCCGGCTCGGAGGGGGCGCGTCGCAGGGCTGGCGGCGCGGCAACCGGATCGTCGGGGGCAGCAGCGGAGGCGTTCGCGGCCGGCTGGGCGATGGCGCAGCTATACGGGCCGCTGATCCACCGCGAGCACCGCCGCGAGGTGACGGATCATCTGCCGACGATCGCCGAACTCGACACTCCAGCCCAGGTCAGCCTGACCGTCGATCAACTAGGTGCCCACCTGGCCGCGCTGCCGGTGACGGGAGCATCGGTCGCCCCGCTGCGCAAGGTGGCGCCCGAGGACGTTGCGGCGTTCCAGGGGGAGGTGCGCCAGCTACACGAGCGGGTGCTGGGACAGCTGGTGATCGCACCGCCGGCGCTGCTGGCGGGCTATCAGCTCGGCCGGGCATTGAGCGACACCTGCTGGATCCCGCCGGACAGTCGCGACGACCCGGGCTTTCTGCTGTGTCAATTCAACCGGTACCGGCTGGCGGTGCTACACGGCTGGCTGGGGCAGATGGGCGGCGACCCCGCGGTCACAGCAGCGACCGCGACAGTGAGCCGGTCGTTGGAGATCTAGCAAGCCTGGATGGCGGTGAACGCTCGAACCCTGAACGGGACGGGGCGGTTGCCGAGGATCTCCGCGGAGGCCCGGGGCGGTGCAGGGGGCGCTACGAACTCAGGGTGGGTCGTGGCGGGATGTGCTCTCCGGGACTGCGCCGGCGACAACGCAGCCGGGGCTCGGAGCATGGATCGTGGCCGGGGAGTCGATGCTACGCACCGGCCGGGCGTTGACCGGGCGAGTGCTGCGCCGGTTCTGGCCGGCGGTGGTAACGCTGGCCGCGGCACTCGGCGGCGTGCTGTACGTGATCAGCCAGAACACTCACGGGGCGAGCACCGTCGCCTCGACGCTGGTCACGGTCGGCGGGGCGTTCGGAATCAGCGGGGCGAGCCTGCGTGCGGCGACCCGCCGGGCGGCCGGTGGAATCGAGCAGGAGGCGTGGCAGGCCGCCGTGGTTGAAGCCCGCGCCTACGCGGCCACGTCCCTGCCCACAGTCCGGCAGGGACCGGTTCGGCTGGTCCGGCTGCACCGCCAAGGCGTCGCTCCGCCGAGCGCCGGGAAACGGCTGCCCGGCGATGACTGACGTTGAGGATGATCAGCTCCGCCCGCCAGGCCGCAGCGCCGAGCATCCAACATGTGGTGGTGCTGGCCATGGGAACCGCTCGTTCGATCACATGCTGGGCTACCTCGACCATCCGGACCCACGCTTCGACACGCTGAACGCCCCGGCCCATACACCAATCCGCGCTGGGCCGCGGCCAGCCCGACGGCGAAGACGTCGCTGCCGGCCTGCCCGGACCATTCCCACGACCTGGTGTCCCGAGCAGCTCGCGCTGGTCGACGGTCGGCCGACGTACCCGGTTTCGTGACCCGCCACGAGCGGATCTGTCGGGGCCTCGCTCCACCTGCGTTCGGTGGACTGCTCGGCTCGCTCCTGAACGGGTGGCGCGCCCACGGCCCGGCCGCACCGGCGATCCATCGGCCGCGGGCCGCTCGCCCAGCTCAGCTTCGAGCGCTGGTGCCGCCGGACCGCTAATGCCCTCGACGGCCTATCGTTCTCCCGCTCTCCGATTCCAGCGGTGCCCCGTTGGAATCGGAGGGTCGAACTCGGCGGCCGCCCGCTCCGCGAACAGCTGTCGCGCAGCGAGTTCCTCCTGTTTCGCCTCGGCGAGCTTTGCCGACCAGCATGTGAACTCTGGGAATCGGTCGGCGGCGGCGCCGAGCCCATCTTCGCCGCATCCTGGGCCAAGGTCAGCATGCGGTCGGCGTGCTCGATGGACCGGGCAGCCTTGTCCCACTCGTCGAAGGCCACCCGCATGCTCGCGCTGCCGTAGATCATGACCAGGGCGCGGGCCCGCACCTGTTCGGTCGGCCCCGGCAGCGCCACCACAGGCTGTGGGATTGCGTTGATCACGAACGTCGGACGCAGAGTTTGCAGGTATCCGCCGATGTGCGTGATGCTCTGCAACGCTTCCGTGTATGCCTCCCCGCGATTTTGGTAGCGCCGCTCCTCCGCTGCCTCACGCCGACGCGCCTGCCGGTCGCGCCAGTTGGCCACCCACCCACCGGAACCGACCACGAGCGACGCCGCGACCGCAGCCAGACCGATCTCCTCCGCGGTGATCCGCACGTGCACGACGTTATCGGCGATCACGGACGGAGACGTCCCACCTGGCCGCCGTTCGCGTGATCGCTACTGACGACAACGTGCCCACGAAGGTGGGCGTCGGCAAAGCGTCGAGAGTCGTCTGCCACCTCGTTGTCGCCCGTATTCATCGGGTAGGTGCGGTAAGAAGCGCCTCGCCTCAACGCCTGCGGGGTAACCGACGCACCCGTTCGTTTCGCGCTCAGGGCCGAGGATAACGCCGCCGGGAGTGCCCCCGCCCGAACGTATTCCGTAGTTATGGGCGGCTGACTCGGCACGGGCTGAGTGACCGCGAACGGCACCTCGCGGTGACCCCCGCCGGAGATCACCGATGGCTGCGACCACGCAGAATTGATCTTCCGGGGTGGGGGGCGCTGAACCCAGCGACCGGGTGGTAACCAAGACCCCGTATGCGAGTCTGATGGGCAGAGATTGCGACCGGAGGGGGTTTGGATGCGCATCCGGCTCACCCGGGCGCGGCGCCTTACGTGGCCACTGAGAGCAGGTGTGGCGGCGGCGCTACTGAGCGGATGCTCCTCCTCGCCGGCGCCGCGGCCGTTGCCGTCCGCTACGGCGTCGGGATCCGCCTCCGCCGCTGCCTCGACCACTGTGGCGGTCTATTCGCCGTTCACCGCGACCGGTGCAGTTGCCGCGGGCATTCACGTCCGCGCGCGGTTTGTCGGAACATGCCCGCAAGGCGCGGAGGCCTCCAAGCGCAACAACGCCTACCGGTGCTTCAGGGCCGGCCAATCCAGCTTCGGCATCCTCGACCCCTGTTTCGCTCGCGAGCGACTCCCGGTCATCCTGGTCTGCCCGCCGAGCCCGTTCAACCGGACTGCGGTGCAGGTCACCCCGTCGAACCCGCTGCCGGTAGCGGCCCAGATCCACGGCTTGACCTTCGGCGACCCTTGGTACCTGCGACTGGGCGACGGTGAACTGTGCGGATTCGCCCAGGGCGCCACCAACGTGATCGCACGGACGCGACTCAACTACTTCTGCAACCATGGGAGCTTGGTCTACGGAGACCCGGATCGCTCGCACGAGCCGTGGAGCATTTTCTACCAAGCAAAAGATGGAACGAACCTGACGATCACGGACATCACCGAGGCCTGGTTCTGACCGCAGCCGCAGCCGCGCAACTGCCGCGAATGCCGGGCAAGAACGGTCGGCACACGGTGCGCACCGCCCGACGATCGCCATAGACGCGAGCGTTCGAACCGTCGAACCTGGCTCCATGGACAGGCACCACAGCAGTGGGGACTGCGACCGGCTCGCCGCTCCTGTCGCTCGCCAGGGCACTGCGGGCCGGCCTGGACCGGTGTTGCTCACCATCGAGGTCGATGGTGAGCTGTTCGCCAGGCTGCCGACGGCGGCTCGGCATACGACTGGTTGAGCGGGCCGAACGAGGGCTACGGGTTCGGGTCAAGCGGTCCACCGAATCGGTCGCCGGAGGAGCACCGGGAGCACATCCGCACCTTCCTCCACATGATCGATCCCGCCACGGGCTACGTGGGAGACGACTAAGGCCACAACCTGGATGGGGGCTGGCGCAGCGCGGTAGCGCCGGATCTTCACATCGGTCACTCAGAGTGGATCAAGCTATCGGTACCTGAGAGCGTGCCGTTATCGACCGGGGAAGCGTCCTGTCCCTACCGGGTACCTCCCACCTGACCCGTGCTGATTGGAATCCTCCCCGTCGGTGAAGTGTCGCAAGACGCCCTGTGGATAACCGTGCCTGCTCGCGAGCACGGCACAACCCTTGAAAACATTGGAAGAACTGTGTCCCAATCCCGTCGGCAAGGTGCAGGTCGAGTCCGTCGCCTCAACGCCTACGGGGTAACCGACGCCGCTGTGTGTTTCACGCTCAGGGCCGAGTGATGACCTTGGTCGTTGGGTGCCTCGCCCGAACCTATGCAGATGTTGTGGCCCGGCGCTCGGGAACCAGCCGACGGTTCCTGGCGTCATAACCGCGACGAGTCTCCTCGCCAGGACGGACACTGTTGGCATGGCACCGGTTCCGCACAGGGTGTTCGTCGGCGCTGTCGCCGCTGCCCTCGGCGCGTTTGCCGCCGGGTGCGGCACCGCGCAGGCCCCTGCCGGCGCGGCCGCTGATCAGGCTTCACTGTCGGCGCCCTCGTCCTCGTGGGCGCCGGTAGTGCCGGGCGCGTCGTCGCCGTCGCCGTTCGCGATGCAGGAGACCAACATCACCGACTACCCGGATGTTTGCAACATTCCGCCGCGGGTGGATCCGTCTGGTCGGTTGACGAGCCCGGTTTCGATGGACGGCCAGGACGTGCTGCGCCCACCAGGACAGGCCGCCACCAGCGTCACCGGACAGGAAGTGTTGGCCCGGTTCGCCGCGTCCAGCTGGGGTGCCGGGGCCGGCGGGCATCCGTTCGCCGTGTTCGGGCTGCTGTCTGCGCCCGCGCCGGCGCAGATCCTGCCCAACGGCGGGAGCCGCCCGTTCTACCGGGACCGGCCGGTCTGGCTGGTGGTGGTCTGCGACTCACCGAACCCAACGCCCATCGGCGGCGGCCCCGGAACGACAGCGGGTGGACCAGCACCGGGGACCTCCCCGTCGCCCGGGCCACCCCCCTATGGGGTGTGGGAGGTCCCCTACGACGCGACCGGCAGCCAGATCCAGTGGGTCAGCGCCACCGAGCGACCCAGCCCGGCCCAACTCGCCGAGACCTTCGTGCAGGTGCCCTGGCAGCGCACGGGCGACGACAGCGACGGCGGCCGTCAGATCGGCATCGCCTACCCGGCCGCCGAGCCGTGCGCCACCTTCGACCACCTTGCCGTGCAGGAGACCCCCTCCACGGTCTACCTGCGGGTGTGGCTGCGGCTGCTCCCCGACGCACCCACCCGATGCCCCGGCACAGCCAGCCACCCCGCTGTCGTCGGACTGGCGAGCCCGCTGGGCAACCGCCTGCTGGAGGATGCCGACCCCCCGCCGACGAACCCGCCACCCGCCAAGATCCCGTCGCCGACGGGCTCGTGAGCGCGCCGGCGACCAGCCGCTGTGTAGAGAAGCCCCTCGCCGTGAAGCCTCGGCCGGGCGATGGCGGCAACCGTATACGGGTGGCGAGCGTCGTAGGGGGAGGCGGGAGAAAAGGGAGGCGGGAGCGGTGGTGGGCGGGCGCCGGCAGGTCGCAGGACCCGGTTGGAGCTGCCTTGGCGTCGCTGGGTTGGTCCTTCTCGCCGCCGGCTGCGGGTCGAGCGGAAGCACGCCTCCTCGGAGCGCGGCTCCGGCAAGCTCGGCGACGAGCAGCGCTCCGGCGGCTTCGCTGCGTCTGTCCGTTTCCCCGAGCACGGGACTGATCGGCGGCCAGCGGTTGCAGGTCAGTCTGACCGGTTTCCCGCCGGGTGCGACCGTGATGGTCTATGAGTGTGCGGGCATCCCGCCGGCAGGAAGCCAGCCGGGCTGTGGCGCGGCGGCCAGCCTGACGTTCTACACCGCCACCACCGGCGACGCGTCGGGGGTGTTCGTCGCGCAGCCAGCCGCCGGGACCGAACCGAACGGGACGCCGACGCAGTGCCGCCAGCAGTGCGTCCTGATCGGTCTGGTCATCAAGCTCGGCGGTGGGGTGGCTCCGAACCCGGCGTCGAGGGTCACCGCGGCCCTGTCGTTCGCCAGCACCGCTCCCGGGCTCGCGGACGCCTCGCTCACAGACCTGAGCTGGGTCAGCGCCAGCGACGGCTGGGCGCTGGCCGCCCAACCCTGCGCGACTGGGACCTGCGCGCGGCTCGCGCACACCAGCGACGGCGGTTCGCACTGGACGGCGTTGCCCGACCCGCCGGCCCACCTGCAGGACGGCACTGTCGACTGTGCGACGGCGGTCTGCGTGAGCGGGGTGCGTTTCGCCAACCCCTCGGTCGGCTATCTGTTCGGCCCGGCGCTGCTGATGACGACGAACGGCGGCCGCAGCTGGCAACCCCAGCCGGGCCCGCAGATAGAGACGCTCACCGTCGGCGCGGGCCGGGTCTACCGCGTCGCCTACACCCAGAGCGGCTGCCCGGGCCCGTGCCAGCCGAGCCTGCAAGACGCGGCGATCGGTTCCACCGCGTGGCACCCGATCATCGGTCAGCTGGCCGCCCCGGGCCGCAGCGACTCCGCCCAGATCGTCACCGCCGGCTCCACCCTGCTGCTCGCCCTCTACGGCAGCCAGGCGGGGCCGGTGTCCGCGCAGGCGACCGTCTACCGCTCCACCGACGCCGGCGGCTCCTGGCAGCGGCAGCCCGACCCGTGCTCCGGCGGCGGCGGAGCGAAAGGGCAGGAAGAGGACCTCACCGACCTGGCCGCCGCGCAGGGAGGCTTCTTCGCCGGCTTGTGCAGCCCGCACACCGGCAACGGCACCTTCGTCGTCACCTCCACCGACGCCGGCGGGTCCTGGCAACGCGCGGGGACCTTGCCGAACATCCAACCCTTGGCCCTGCTCGCGGCGGCCAGCCCGACCACCCTCGCCGTCGCCACCGGCCCCGTCAGCGGCGGCGGTACCCTCACGGCCCAGTTGCTCCTCTCGACCGACGCCGGTGGTCACTGGAACGCCGCCGCCACCGACACCCAGCAGCTGACCCAGACGACCACCTCGGCCTGGCTGGGCTTCGAAACGTCCCAGGTAGGAAGGTGGATCGGCGACCCGCACAGCATCTGGACCACGCACGACGGCGGCCAGCACTGGCTCCGAACAGCCTTCCATTGAGAGGTGCCTACGCCGGCGCCCCGGCGAGCGGATCGCCCTGGTCCCCCGCCCCGGTGTGGGTCTGGTGCAACGAACATGAGTGGCTCAAGCGTTCCCTCGCCGTCGCCGGGGTGGGGTTCACCGAGTTGGACAGCGGGCTGGCGTCGGCGGCGGATGCTCGGCTCGCGCAGCGGCTCGCCGATCAGCTTGGCGCCGGGCATGTTCGCGGGTTCGCCACTCGCTGGCTGTCGCGGCTGCCGAGCCCGCTGGAGGCCAAAGACCGTCGGGCCGGGTTCCGCTATGAGTTCTCCATCCGCCAGTTGGAGGTTTCCGATACCGCGGTGTTCGACCGGCCCCGGGCGGTCGGGCGTTCTTCGACGCGGCCATCCGGGAGCATCTGGACCTGGGCCGTCCCGAGCAGGTTGCGCTCGTCGTGGACCGGCGGATCACCCGGCGCACCCCGGTCCGGTTCGAGACCCTGTGCACCGACGGGGTCGATCCGCAGATCCAGATCCGCTACCGCTCGTCCAAGGTCAAGGCCTACTTCGAATGCGGCCGGGTGCTGCGCGTCGAGACGACGGTGAACAACGCCACCGACTTCGACATCCACAAAACGCTCAACGTGGCGAACTGGCGGGCTTTGGTCACCGCCGGCCGCGCGGTCAACACCCGCTTCCTTGCGGCGCTCGGTGAGGGTGCACCACCCCCGCCGGACGTGGCCACCCTCGAGCAGGTGATCTTGCCGTCGGTGATCGACGGCGTCCGAACCCCAGGGCTACGGTTCGGAGATCCGCGGGTGATGGCCTTGTTCGCCGCGATGATCCAGTTCGGCCATGTCGTGGGTGGGCTGACCAACGCCAGCCTCACCCCACTCGTCGCCGCCCTGCTCGATCGGCCCTACACCTCCAAGCAGGCCAGCTACGACCTGCGCCGGCTCCGCCGCAAACGGTTCATCGAACGGGTGCCCGGACACAACGTCTACCGGGTCACTCCCTATGGCCGCGCCCACGCGACGTTCCTGTCCAAACTCGCCGCCCGCGCCGTCGTCCCCACGCTGACCGAACTCGACGCCACCGGATCACCCGCCGGGAGCCGCCGAAGCCCTATCGTGGCCGCATGGCGGCGCTACGAACACGAACTCGGCGACCTACTCACCCGAGCCCGCCTCGCCGCCTGACCAGACCCCCGAGCAGAGACACAACCCGCCGTCCCAAACTCGGCTCAAAATTCAACTTCTTCGAAAGCAAGAAGACCTAGGGCTGGATCGTCGGCTGCTGCGGCTGCCCCCGGGTCGACGTTTGTGGAGGTGGCTCGATGCTGGCCGCCCGCTCCGCGTCAGCGAGTTGCGACCCGCGCCGGGCAGCTTTGTCGTAGAGGGCCGTGTCGATGCTGTTGTGTTCCAAGAGCCAGTCGCGCGTGGCCGGGGAAATGTCCGACTGCAGACCCTGGCCGGTGTTGTCTCTGAGGGCTTCGGTCATGCTGGGCTCGATGCCGAGGCGTCGGAGGCAGGCGCGGTAGACCTGAAGCAGGTCGTCGGTGGTGGCGACGACGTCGACCTCGTCGAGTGTGGCGACGGCCCGTTCGGACAGTTCCGAGGCGGGCACCGGAATGGTAGCTCCCTCCGGTGACCCCTGCGCCTCGGCCCGCGTGGGAGGGATGCGGGGAGTGCACAGGGCCGTGGCTTGGGGGTTGGACCACAGCGGGTAGGTGTCTGGGCAGCGGCACCATTGCTCGAAGGGCAGTCGGCGGGCCAGGACGGTATACGGGTCGGCGGGGTTCCCCTGGTCACGCCAGTGCGTGTAGTGGCTGGCCACCATGGCTACCGGATCTCTAACCAAGGTGGCGGTGACCAGGGGGACGTCGGTCAGTAGGTGCGGCAAGGTAGGGCCGAAGTGTCCGCTGAGTAACTACTCAGCCGGTCTTCGTCTGGTGACCGGCGTGGCGGCTTGATCGTTTGTCAGTTGATCGCCAGAGTTGGGCTTATCGGTGCCGTTGCTGGTGCCCTCGGCCGTACTTCCCCCTTGGCGGTC
>Ga0307374_10011871_pt1 | contig 12303 bp, 12 predicted proteins | sample OX3MG_FD_202532 | JGI IMG/M metagenome (GOLD analysis project Ga0307374, IMG submission 202532) | Soil microbial communities from Risofladan, Vaasa, Finland - OX-3 | ecosystem: Environmental > Terrestrial > Soil > Coastal area > Acid sulfate soil | place: Finland: Risofladan, Vaasa | collected...
TTTCCATCGCTGTCGTAGCTGATGCCCGTGCCGCCAAGTTGGTTGTTGGCGTTGACCGTGTATCGCGGCTCGGGAGCGGTGCACTTCGTCACGGTGGTATAGAACAGATTCGCCAGCGCATCGGCAGCCAGCGTCGGAGGAGTGGCGTTATTGCCAAACTCCTGCCCCCAGCAATCCGTGCGCCTCTCCGCCTAGCGGGGCCAGAAGCGGCGGACGGCGGCGTAATCGACGTCCTCGGTGGCGGCGCCCTTGACGGCGCTGTAGGTTTCGCGGCTGGCGGCTGTGGCCGGGAGCGGAACGCCAAGCTGATTGGAGAGTTCCAGGGCGAGGCCGAGGTCTTTGTGCATGAGGCGAAGCGGAAAACTGGGCGTATAGTCGCCCGCCAGCATCATCGGCGCTTTGATGTCGAGAACCGGCGCCCGGCCCATGCTGGAGGCCAGAACATCGAGCAGTTTTTCCGGGGCGATACCCGCGCCGCCGACCAGCGCCAGCGCTTCGGCCAGTGCCTGCACCTCGAGCGCGTAGATCAGATTCATGCCCAGCTTCACGCTCTGGCCCGTGCCGTGCGGACCCAGGTGAAACAGCTTCTTGCCGAGGTGGGCCAGGACCGGCTGCACGCGGTCGAAGGTGGCCGCCTCGCCGCCGGTCAGAAAAACCAGCTCCCCTTTTTCGGCGCCCCAGGTGCCGCCGGTGACCGGCGCTTCCAGGAACTCGGCGCCATGCGAGGCCGCCTCGACGGCCACTTGGCGGGCCAGAACGGGTGAAACGGTGCTGCAATCGACCAGCACGCTGCCCGCGCGCAACCCGGCCAGGGCGCCGTCCGGACCCCGGAGTACGTCCTCGAGCGCCGGCGGATCGCTGACGCAGGTGAAGAGGATATCGGAGGCAGCGGCGGCTTCACGAGGGTTGGCTGCCAGTCGCGCCCCGGCGCTGACCAGGTCGCCGGCTTTGGCCGAAGTTCGATTCCAGACCGTTACGGGATAACCGGCGTCGACCAGGCGCCGCGCCATCGGTTTGCCGATCAGCCCCAGCCCAATCCATCCCACATTCACCGTCATCGCGCCTCCTCGAGAACTCAACGAATATATATATAACAAGGCGGGCGTCGCGCGCGGCCGGCCGAAGCCGATCGCGCGTTTCGCTAGCGGATGCGTTCGTCGGATTCGATGTGGCCGTCGCGCACGTGGATGACGCGCTCGCCATGGGCGGCGATATCCGGCTCGTGGGTCACGACGATGATCGTATGGCCTTCCGAGTGGAGGCGGGCGAACAACGCCATGATCTCCTCGCCCGTCTGCGTATCCAGGTTGCCGGTGGGCTCGTCGGCGAGCAGAATCGCCGGACGATTGACCAGGGCGCGGGCCACGGCCACGCGCTGGCGCTGGCCGCCGGAAAGTTCGTTTGGACGATGGTGCATGCGCTCGGCCAGATCGACCATCCGGAGCGCCTCTTTGGCCCGTTCCAGGCGTTCGGCGGGACGGGTTCCGCTGTAGATCAAAGGCAGTTCCACGTTGTGCAGCGCGGTGGCCCGGCCGAGCAGATTGAAGGTCTGGAAAACGAAGCCGATCTCCTTGTTGCGGATGTTCGCCAGCTCATCGTCGCTCAATTCGCTGACCAGCCGGCCGGCCAGCCAGTATTTCCCCTCCGATGGGGAATCGAGACACCCGATCAGGTTCATCAAAGTGGATTTGCCCGATCCGGAGGGTCCCATGATCGCGACATATTCACCCTTGCGGATATCGAAGCTGACGCCGCGCAGCGCCAGCACCTGGGTGGCGCCCATCTCGTAGGTCTTGACAAGGTTTTCCACCTTGATGACTACGCCCTGATCGACCAGGTCCTTGCGGTACGACTCGCTGACTGTCTGCGCCGCCACTGCCATCGATAGACTCCCTCGCTAACCGGTTAGACACTCGAAGAGGCCGTTGGGTTTTCGGCTTGTTTTAGGATCGTTTCTTCGATTTCGGCCGCGGCATCAATTGTACCTCAAGGCGTTGCGCCGGCCGGAGGGGCCGTTCGGCCCTTTGGCGAGCGATTTCGCCTGGCGAGAGAGCCTTGCCCGTTTACCAGATCGCGCAGCGGTCGGGCATGGGGCGGAACATCGCGTCCCTGTCCCGGCAGTCGAAGGCCCGGGCGAACGGCTCGAAATCGGACAGCGGGCCGATGACCCGGTACCGGGCAATCGCGTGCGGGTTTACCATCACCATCCGGCGAATGTATTGGGGGTCTTCCTTTTCGGTCCAGACACGGGCGTAAGCGAGGAAAAAGCGTTGGGTGGCCGTGAAGCCCTGTATTTTGCGGCGGGAGCGAACCCCGGGCGTTTTTTCGAAGGCCTTGTAGGCGATCGCCAGTCCGCCGATATCGGCGAGGCTTTCGGCGAGGACGCGGTGGCCGTTTTCGTGAAGATCGTCCACGGCTGCATAGGTACTGTATTGGTCGGCGACGCACTCGGCCAGTTGCTGAAAATTTTCCCCGTCCTCCGGCGTCCACCAATCCTTCCTGTTCCCATCGGCGCCGAACCGGCTGCCTTGCCCGTCGAATCCATGCGTCATCTCATGGCCGACGATGGCGCCGATGCCGCCGTAGTTGAGCGCGTCGTCGGCCCGGGGATCGAACAGGGGCGGCTGGAGAAGACCGGCCGGCAGGAAAATCGCATTTATCGCCGGATCGTAAATGGGGTCCGCGCCGAAAACCGAAATCGGCCACCTGGAGCGGTCGGCCGGTTTGCCGATTCCGGCCAGTTCGAGCCGGAATCGGAAGTAATTGGCGCCGAGCATGTTTTCGACGAAGGGCCCGTTGGTGACGCGGTAGACGGGATCCGCGGGCCAGCGGTCGGGGTAGCCGACCTCGATGGTCATCCGGTCGAGCTTGGCGATGGCGGCGGCCCGGGTCGCCGGGTCCATCCAATAGAGGCTCTGGAGGTCCTGGCGAAAAGCGGCAACCAGGCCGCCCGCCATGGCCAGGGCGGCCGCCTTCACCGTGGGCGGCAACGCCTCGCGAGCGTATTTGCGTCCCAGCGGCTCGCGCAACTCGCGGGCGGCGGCGGCGACGCAGCGCTGCCAGCGAGGCTCGATCCGGCTGGCCCCGGTGAGCGTGCGGCCGTAGAAATCGAAATTTTCGCGGGCGAACGGCCGGGAAAGATCGGGCGCGGCGGCGTGGATCAATTGCCAGCGAAGATAGATCTTCCAATCGGCCAGCGGGACTGACGCCAGCTCACGATCCATGGCTTCGAAGAAATACGGACTGGTAACGTCGATGGTGTCCCCGACGCCAAGGCCGAGCGCCCGGAAGTAGCGCCCCCAGGAGAAATGCGGGGCGAGCGCCTGCAGCTGGCGCTCGGTCATCTTGTGATCGGCGGCCTCGGGATCGCCCGTCGCGCCCGGGCTCGCCGCGGCGCGCGCCAGGCGCGTCTCGATCCGCAAAACGGTTTGCGCTTCGGCGCGGGCGCGGCGGTCGCCCAGCAGGCGAAACATCCGGCGCACATGAATCAGGTATTTTTCGCGGAGTGCGCCGAAGCCGGCGCCGGCCTGAAGGTAATCTTCGCGGTCGAGCAGGCCCAGACCTGCCGGGCGAGCGTGGGCAATCATCCGGGCGCTGCCGGTGGAATCGGGCGCCACGCCGAGGGCGAACAGCGCGGCGGCTCCCATCCCCTGCAGGTGCGCGACTTCGGGTGCAAGATCGCCGAGATGGCGCAACCGCTCGATGCGGCCGAGTTCGCCCGCCAGCGGCCTCCACCCGGCCGCGTCGATGGCCCTGGTATCCATGCAGCCGGCGTAGAAATCGCCCAGTTCCCGGTCGATCGAGCCCGGTCTGGCCCGGGCTCGGCCGTCGGCTTCTCGCTGGAGTATCTGCCGGAGGATTTCCTGATTGCGCTCGCGCAATTCGTCGATGAGGCCCCAGGAGTCGTGGCCGGGCGGAATCGCATGGGAATGAATCCAGCCGCCGTCGGCGAATTCGTAGAAATCCTGGCAAGGGCTCACCGAGCGGTCCAGGTTTGCCAGGTCGAGCCCGTGAGCGCCCGGCCCGCCGGCCGTCCCCGCGGCGCTCGCGGGCGAGGCGGCCTGCGGCGCAGACCGAACCCGTGCCCCGCAGCCGTGCGCCTGCGCGGCCGGCGTCCACGCCAGCAGGAGCGCCAGCAAGAGTCCGAAAACGGTAAAGCGAAAAGGCATGAAATCCTTTGGTTGCGAAGCGAACGGCGAGAATAGTGGCTGCCGCGCGGCGAAGTCAAACGGGGATTTCGGGCAAAAGCCCTGCCCACGAGCCCGGCTGCCGGGTTAGATTGAGAGGAGATCATGGCCCTCGAAACATCCCTGCCCATCGGGGTCCGGACGCAAATCCCCGCGCGGCTCGACCGCCTGCCCTGGAGCCGGTTTCACTGGCTGGTCGTTGTGGCCCTGGGAATCATCTGGATTCTGGACGGGCTCGAAGTCAGCTTCAAGGCGGCGATCAGTGGCGTCTTGCAGGAGCCGGGCGTCATGAACTTCAGCTCCGCCAATATCGGCCTGATTGCTTCGGCTTATCTGACCGGGGCGGTTCTCGGCGCGCTCTTCTTCGGCTATCTGACGGACCGGCACGGGCGGTAAAAACTGTTCTTCATTACGCTGGCGGTGTATCTGGGCGGCGTGCTGCTGACGGCCTTCTCGTGGAATCTGGCGAGCTTTTCCCTGTTCCGTTTCTTGACCGGCTGCGGCATCGGCGGCCAATACGCCGCGATCAATTCGGCCATTGACGAATTGATTTCCGCCGCCTATCGCGGCCGGGTCGATCTGATCGTCAATGGAAGTTACTGGATCGGCGCGGCGCTCGGCTCGCGGCTGGGATTCGGCATCGGGGCGGTGCTGCGGCTGACCATCCTCTTTCCTGCGCCGCTACGTTCCCGAAAGCCCCCGCTGGCTCGTCACGCACGAGAGCGTCGAGGAGGCCGAGCGCGTGGTCGGCGAGATCGAAGCGAGGGTGGAAAAGGAGATCGACGGGCGGCTGCCCGGACCGGTCGGGTCGCTGGTCATTTATCCGCACGGGCGTTACGGCTTTCGGGGCATCGCGAAAACGATGTTCCGCCGTTACCGCACGCGCTCGATTCTCCGTTTGTCGCTGATGGTTTCGCAGGCGTTTCTCTACAACGCCATCTTCTTCACCTAGCCATGGTGCTCACCGTTTTTATCGCGTCTCGGCGGAAAAGACCGGGATCTACCTGCTGCCCTTCGCCGTGGGCAATTTCCTCGGTCCGCTCGTGCTCGGCCGGTTTTTCGATACTGTCGGTCGGCGCCAGATGATCTCGGGCACCTATGCGGTTTCCGCCGTGCTTCTCGGGGCGACCGGCGCGGCCTTCGCCGACCGTCTGCTCGGGCCCGTCAGCCAGACCGTGCTTTGGAGCGTGATCTTCTTTTTCGCTTCCGCCGCGGCCAGTTCCGCCTATCTGACGGCCAGTGAAATTTTCCCCCTGGAAACGCGCGGCCTGGCGATCGCCATCTTCTTTTCGCTTGGCACGGCGGCGGGCGGGATCGTGGCGCCGTGGCTGTTCGGGACGCTGATCGGCAGCGGATCGCAGGATGCGGTTTTCGGCGGCTATCTGGCCGGGGCGGTGTTGATGTTGGCCGCGGCCGGCGTCACGTTGCGTTACGGGGTCCGGGCCGAAGGGCAGGCGCTCGAACAGATCGCCACCCCTCTTTCCTCGGAAACCGAGTACGAGTAATGGACTTCTGCTGGAAATAACGCCATACTATAGGCACGACGCGCGGTGGTGATTGCTGCTGCTGAAGGCTTTTCAGTGGGGGTTGTAACAGTAGGCCAGGGTGACCGGCGTCGCGCGCCCGCCTGCAGTGTAAGAAAGCCCTCTTTAAAAAAGATACGGAGTGAAACGATCGTGATGCGCCTCTTGTATGCCCTGCTGATCGTAGCGGTGACCGTGGAACTGTCGAGCTTTGCCACCAGCATCTATCTCCACCGGTGCCTGGCTCACCGTGGCGTGCGGCTGAACTGGTTCGTCGCGTTCTTGATGCGTTTCGAGTTATGGCTGGGAACGGGAATCAACACGAAGGAATGGGTTGCCGTTCATCGCAAGCATCACCGCCATACCGATGTTCTGGGCGACCCTCACAGTCCGGTGATCGAAGGCCTCTGGCACATTCTGCTGGGTAATGCCTACTACTATACGAAAGAGGCGCGCAACCCGGAAACGCTCGCCACGTTCGCTCCCGACATCGGCAACGACTGGTTCGACCGCCACATTTTCCGCTACGGGATGGTCGGAATTGTCCTGGGCATCGGGATTTTCGTCTGGCTGCTCGGTCCGATATGGGGAGGGGTGGCGTTCGCGGTGCAGGCGGCGACCTACATATTCTTCAACGCGGTCGTCAACGGCGCCAACCACGCCGTCGGCTATCAGAACTTCGAAAACACCGCGACGAACCTTCGCATTGTCGCCCTGCTGACGGCCGGCGAGGGTCTGCACAACAATCATCACGCCTACCCGACATCGGCCCGGTTCAGCGTCCGCCGGAACGAGTTCGATCCGTCCTGGGTGGTGCTGCGCCTGCTGACTTGGCTGCATCTGGCGCATCCCTTGCGCGTCGCCCCGCAAGTCGACTGATTTCCCGCCTGCAGAAGCGGCCCGCGTTACGGCTTCGGCCGGTCCGGATCCCGGACCAATTCGGCATCGCCGCGCAGTAGATGGCAGGAATGCGTTTTCAAGATCAGCCACACCGCCTGCCCCGGCGCAAGCGCAAGCGAACGGCAGGCATCGGGCGTCAGCAGAACCGTGAACGCCGCGCCGCAATCGACGCGTGCCAGCACCTTGAAATCCTTCTCTTCGAGTGAGGTGAGCGTGCCGCGAAGCACGTTGCGCGCGCTCAGCCCCCTCGGCTCCTCGATGGCCAGCAGAATGTCTCCCGCCCGCACCCCGACGCGCACAGCTGCACCCGATTCGACCCCCGATTCGATTCTTGCCTCGATTCGTGCCAGCGGAACTTCCAGTTGGACCGCGCCGGGAAGCAGGCGGCAGGTCATTGTGCCGGCGGCTTCGTGCACGGCGGCGACCTCGGCATCGAAAATATTCTCGAAGCCGGCCAGCTGAGCGACGGTTTCCGTGCGCGGCGCGCCGAGAACGTCCTGCGGCGGGCCCTGGGCGGAAATTTTTCCCTTTTCGAACACAATCACGCGCTCGCCCAGGGCGAACACCTCTTCGCGGCTGTGGGTGACGTAAAGAATCGGAATCCGGCGTTCGCGGTTCCACGCCCGCAGGTCGTCGACGATGCGCCCTTTCGTCGCGGCGTCGAGCGCCGAAAGCGGCTCGTCGAGCAGCAGCACCCGCGGCCGCGTCACCAGCGCCCGCGCCAGCGCGGTCCGTTGGCGCTCGCCGCCGGAAATCTCGGCGGGCATGCGGCGGCCCAGGTGCGCGATGCGAAAGGATTCGAGAATCTCGCCGGCGCGCCGCCGGCGCTCCGGTTCGGGCAGATGGCGCAGGCCGTAACGCACATTGCGCTCGACCGTCAGATGCGGAAACAGGGCGAGGTCCTGAAATACGTAGCCCACCGAGCGCCGCGAGACATCGACGTCGATCGCCGCCGCCGAATCGAACAGCACGCGGCCGGCCAGGCAGATGCGCCCCTGGTCGGGCTGAACGATCCCGGCAACCATCCCCAGAGTGGTCGTTTTCCCTGCTCCCGAGCCGCCGAAAAGAATCGAGATGCCGGCGGGAACGGCAAAGTGGATCTCCAGCGAGAAGCCGGGTGCGGCGCCCGCGACGAAACGCTTTCGCGCCAGGACTTCGAGCGCCGGGCACGGATGCAAATGGTCGGGGGATGCCATCGGTTCGGTTGCGGCGTCGGGCGGCCTCATGCCCAGGGCGTGCGCGGCCAGGCGCGGCGGTTCCATGCGTAGACCAGGGCCAGAATAACGAAGGATACCGCCAGCAGCACGAGCGACGTGCTATTCGCGGCGGCGTAGCTGCCCGCTTCCACTTTGTCGAAGACGTCGATCGAGATCGTGCGCGTCAAGCCGGGAATGTCGCCGCCGACCATCAGCACGACGCCGAATTCGCCGAAGGTGTGGGCGAACGTCAGGGCGACGGCCGTTGCCACGCCCGAAATCGAGAGCGGCAGCACGACGCGGAAAAAGGTCGAAAGGCGCGAGGCGCCGAGCACGCGAGAGGCCTGGATCAGCTGGGGATCGACGGCCAGGAAGGAGTTCACGAGCGGCTGCACGGCAAACGGCATGCTGTAGAGGATCGAACCGACAACCAGTCCCTCGAACGTGAAGGCCAGCGTGTGTCCGGTCCAATGCTGATACAGGCGGCCGAGCGGGCTCGAGGAGCCGAAGGCGACCAGAACGTAGAAGCCGAGCACGGTGGGCGGCATGACGAGCGGAAGCGCCGTCGCCGCCTGCGCCAGGAATTTCCATCGGCGGGGCGAGTAGGCGATCCAGTAGGCGATCGGCAGGGCGATCAGCAGCAACGCGGACGCGGTGACGAGCGAAAGCCGCAGGGTCAGCAGCAGGGCTTGCCAGTTCATGGCCTCTTCTCCGAAGGCAAAGCGAAGCCGTAGCGGGAGAAAATCGACCGCGCCTCGGGCGTCTCGATATAGGCAAGGAAGGCGCGGGCCAGCTGTTTTTGGCTCGATCCTTTGACGATCACGGCCGCCTGCTCGAGCGGCGGATAGTCCTCGGGCGGCACCAGCCAGTAGCGGCCCGGCGGCTTCGCGCCCGGAGCGAGCATCAGCGCCAGCGCGGTCAGCGCGGCCTGGGCATTTCCGGAAACGACGAACTGCGTGGTCTGCGAAACGTCTTCGCCGAGCACCAGCCGCGGCTGCAATTTCTCGTAAAGCCCCGCATGCCGCAGCGCCGCCACGGCCGCGCGGCCGTAGGGCGCAAAGCCCGGATTGGCGATGGCGATCTTGCGCACCGCGGGATTTTCCAGCGCCGAAAGACCTTGTTCGTTCAAATCGAGCGGAGAACCCGGCGGAACGTAGACCACGAGCCGGCCCACGGCGTAGCGGACCAGCGAGCCCGGCTCGGCCACGGCTTCGCGTTCGAGTTGTTCGGGATGCGCGACGTCGGCCGAGAAAAACAGATCGAACGGGGCGCCGTGCTCGATCTCCGCGGTCAGGTTTCCCGACGAGCCGAGCACCAGGCGGACCGGGGCGCCGCTTTGCCGCTCGAAACCCTGAATGAGCGCGCGCATGGCGAATTGCAGATCGGCGGCCGCGGCGATGGTCAGCGGCCCGGCGGCACGAACGGAAACGGGCGCCAGGCACGCCAAAACCGCAGCGAGAACGACGGCCGAGCGCGCCAGAAAATTTTTCATTTCCCCTCCGCCGATCAACGCCCCGGCCTAGAACGGAAGCCGGATCGTGAAAATCAGATTGTGATTCGTCCGGTGAAAATGGGTGACGGCGATTTGCACGCCGCCGCCGACAACCACCCCGGCGCGGCCCCATAGCGGGAAACGGCCGATGACCAGGCCGGGGGTGAGAAAGGTTTCCTTCTTGCCGTCCTGGGTTCCGTTGGGCCAGGCCGTCGAGTTGATCTCCACTTCGGGCCAGAATTTCCCGAAGATGTGGTACTGGAATGCCGCATTCAAGGCCAGCGGCGTGCCGAGTTCCCGCCAGGTTCCCACCGGAATCGCGGCGCCGAATGTGCCTTGCACGTCGAAGTCGCCCCAGCCCTTGCCGAAGGCCAGGGCTGGGTGAAGCACCGTCTCGCCGGCGCCGTTGCCCGCGGTTCCCGTCGGCAACGTCGCGCCGAAGAATGCCGTGAGGACGTAGTTCCCCTCGCCCGAGGGCGCGCTGAACATCCGGTATTTCACCAGCATCGGGAAATCGCCCCAACCGCTTCGCGCGGGCGACGGGGAGCTTCGGCGGAAATAGGCCGGCACGCCGGCGATCACTTCGATGTGCTGGGTGGGAATCAGTTCAAGCCCCTTCCCGTCGAACGAGTCGGCTGTCGTCGCTCCGCTCGATGCGGTCTGCCAGACCTCGTCGAAACGGAACTCTTCGGCGAGCAGCGGCGTGACCACGGCGACGGGCGTGATCCAATGCGGTTGGGAGGCTTGCGCGCGGCCCACGCGGGCCCACCAGCCGGATTTCCGTTCCCGGGGCGGGGCCGGCCGCGGATGGGCCATGCCGCGCGCCGGGATGGCCATCGCGGCCAGGGCCAGGGCGGCGAGGAGGGGGCTTCGGTGTCTTCGCGAGCGCATGAGAAATGGGGGCCGGAAAATGGCGATGAAAAGACCGCCCGTAGTCTTTTATATGAATACAATCGTTATGTCAAACTGGTTTAATACGAATTGGAGGGGCGGGGAGGGGGTTCAGACGCGCATGATCATGACTTCGGTGGATTTGATCAGGGCGGCCACCACGTCGCCCTTCCGCAGCCGGAGCTCGCGCACGGCGTCGGCGGTGATGATCGAGGTGATCTGCTGGCCCCCGATCGAGAGCGTCACCTGCGCCATGAGCCCGCTGGTCTTCACATCGACCACGCGGCCGACCAGTTGATTGCGGCCGCTGACGCGGCGAAAGGCGCGGCGGCGCTCGGCGGGTTCGGCCTTGCGTTCGGGCCGGGCGAGATAGCGGTCCAGTTCCGATTCGGGGATGCGGTGGTGGCCGCCGGCGGTTTTCACCGTGCGCAGCTTGCCGCGATAGACCCACTGTTTGAGCGTCGAATAGCTGATGCCCAGAATCTGCGCCGCTTCCTTCGGTTTGAGCAGTTTGCGCGCGTTCATGCCGGTTTCCGATCGAATCGTGGTTTGGTCGCGCTCATCGTTCGCCGCGGGTCCTTACTTGCGGAGGGCGCTGCTGGCTCCGCATGACGGCGTGCGGGAGCGTTCTTCCCCCATCCGCCCAGGTCGCATTATGACGAACCTGCGGCGGATCGCGGAGCATTTTCTGACTTTTCGGCCGGCCCCTTGAAGTTTCCCTTCTCGCCGCATAGGGAGCCCAGGGCCGGGCCGCGCCGGCGTGTGCTGTTAGAATACGGAGCACCATGGCTAAACTGACTTTCTTGGGCGCCGCCAGCACGGTCACAGGGTCGAAGCACCTGGTCGAGGCGGGCGGCAAGCGGCTGCTGGTCGATTGCGGGCTGTTTCAGGGCGAGAAGGAAGTTCGCCAGAGGAATTGGGAAAATCTGCCGATCGATCCCGCGAGCATCGACTGGGTCATTCTCACGCACGCCCATATCGACCATACGGGATATCTGCCTCGGCTGGTCAGCGGCGGGTTTCGCGGGCCGATCCTGGCCAATGCCGCCACGCATGAACTCTGCCAGCTTCTCCTGCGCGACTCGGCCCACCTGCAGGAGGAAGATGCGCGCTACGCGGCCAGGAAGGGCTACAGCCGCCACAAGCCGCCCCTGCCGCTCTACACCGTCGAGGAGGCCGAAGAGACCCTGATGCGGTTTCAGACCATTCCCCGCGAGGGCCCCTACCGCATCAGCCCGGAATTTTCCGCGCGGCTTTACGACGCGGGGCACATCCTGGGCTCGTCGATCATCGAACTCACGATCACCGAGAACGGCCAATCGACGGTGGTCGTGTTCACCGGCGATCTGGGCCGTTACAACCAGCCGATTCTCAAGGATCCCGAGCCGGTTCGTCGCGCCGATTATCTGGTCTGCGAATCCACCTACGGCGACCGGGCGCATCCGACCGATGCGCGCAACGAACAGCTGGCCGAGGCGGTGAACCGGGCGGCCGGCCGCGGCGGGGTGATCGTCGTGCCGGCCTTCGCCGTCGGCCGCACGCAGACGCTGCTGTACATCCTGCGCCAGCTCGAGGACGAAAACCGGATTCCCCGGCTTCCCACCTATCTGGATAGCCCGATGGCGATCAGCGTCACCGATCTCTACGAGAAACACCACGAGGACCACGATCTGCTGTTTCGCAAAGAGGAGCAGCAGGGCGATCCGCTCAATTGCCATGAAGTGCACATGACGCGCTCGGTCGAGGATTCCAAGAAGATCAACGCGATCAAATCGCCATGCATCATTCTCTCGGCCAGCGGCATGGCGACGGGCGGGCGCGTGGTGCATCATCTGCTGCAGCGCCTGCCCGACCGGCGCAACCTCGTGATGCTGGTCGGCTATCAGGCGCAGGGAACGCCGGGCCGCGCCCTGCTCGACGGCGTCCGCCGGCTCCAGCTGCACGGGGAAGAGGTTCCCGTTCGGGCCGAGGTTGTCGACCTGCCGCAATTTTCGGCCCACGCCGACGGCCGGGAGGTCGAGCGCTGGCTCGGCAATTTCGAAACGGCCCCGAAGCACGTCTTTCTGGTGCATGGCGAGCCGGCGGGAGCGCGCGCCCTGCGCCAGACGCTCGAG
>Ga0307374_10011873_pt1 | contig 12302 bp, 11 predicted proteins | sample OX3MG_FD_202532 | JGI IMG/M metagenome (GOLD analysis project Ga0307374, IMG submission 202532) | Soil microbial communities from Risofladan, Vaasa, Finland - OX-3 | ecosystem: Environmental > Terrestrial > Soil > Coastal area > Acid sulfate soil | place: Finland: Risofladan, Vaasa | collected...
ATGAAGGAAATCGCCTGCGAGACGACAAAAAATATCGCGATATAGACTCCCATCAAGCGATTGAAATCAAGGCCGCTTTTGTTGACCACTATTCCATACGCAAAGAGGGTCACGGCGCCTGCCGCGATCGCCGCCGCCCGCCCGTCGAGTCCGATTCGCACCAGCGCGTCGCCGCCAACTTCGAGGCCCGCGGCGAGAATCAGTATGGCAAGAGCTTTGAGAACCAATCCGAACTCTCAGGCACCGCGCACGGGCAGGCCAGCCTTGCGATATACTTCGTCGATGATCCTCATGCCGATCACGCCGTCGCGCGCGTCGGTCGGCATCGCCGGTCCGCCACGTACGGCGGCAGCGAAGGCGCGCAACTGATAGGCGAAAGTCGAGTCGCCCTCGAACTTCTCCTGCGTTTCGCCGGCGGCGGTCTTGATCGTCATCTGATGCCCGCGATGCGGCGCGAGCGGATTGATCACCGAGAGGCTGCCACGCTCGCCGTGCGCCTCGAACATCACCTGCAGGGGCGCGGACGGTTCCATTGAGCAACTCATGCGCGCCGTGGCGCCGCCCGCCAACTCGAGGTCGGCTTCCATGGCAACGTCTATACCCGGGGTGCCGATGCGCGCGCGTGCGCCGGTCACGGCCGGCGTCGCCCCCGAAAAATGGCGAATCATGTGCAGCGGGTAGCATCCGAGGTCCATCGTCGCGCCGCCGGCAAGGCTGAAATCATGACGGATGTCAGTCGGCGGGATGAAGGGAACCGAGAATTTCCCCTCCAGGCGGGTGAGCTTGCCGAGGGTTCCGTCGCGGATTATCTCGCGCACGCGTTGGGCGAGCGGATGATAGTAATAGTGAAACGCTTCGATCAGCAGGAGGCCGGCGCGATCGGCGGCCTGCGCCATCCGCTCGGCCTCGGCGGCATTCGCGGCGAGCGGTTTTTCGCACAGCACATGCTTGCCGGCGCGCAGGGCGCGGATCGTCCACTCGCAATGAAGCGAGTTCGGGAGAGGATTGTAAATCGCGTCGAGCTCGGGATCGTTCACGAGCGCGTCGTAGTCCGCGACCACGCGCGCAATGCCGTGTGCTTTCGCGAACTCGCGCGCCCGCGCCGGTTCGCGCGCCGCGATTGCGGCAACCTCGACGCCGTCAGCCAGCCGCGCGGGTCTGAGCAGCGCGTCCGGTGCAATCCTTGCCGCGCCAAGCAGTCCAATTCGCAATTTCCCGGAAGCCATCGTAATTTTCTTCCTCACACCAACTCAGTGATGAGATTTGCCGCGGTCCGGGTTCGCTCGAACCGTTCACAAACCGGAAGTGTACGCATGGACGAGCCCCGATGCCACTGTCAATAGCGCGATGCATTTTGCATTGCGTCTTCCACACGCCAGGCCTTCAAAAGCGTTTGCGCGCCAGAAGCTCGTTCGCATTGCCACCGAGTATCTTGTCTTCGTCTTCGCCGGTAAGTCCGAGTGCGCGCACTTCGGCCACCGGATGCGCAAGTCCCGCGGGGAGCGGATAGTCACTTCCGACGACGAAGCGGTCCGCTCCGTAAGACCTCACGAGATGACTGAGCATTTCCCGGTTGTGGCTAATAATGTCGAAGTAGAATTGCGAAAGATAGGTCGAGGGCGCGCGCGGAATCGCTTTCTGGCATTCAGGCACGATCCGAAATCCCATATCGAGCCGTCCGACGAGGGCGGGAAGCGCGCCACCGGCATGATACAGAACTATCCGCAGCTTGGGATGGCGTTCGAGCACTCCTCCATAGATCAACAGCGCTGCGGCAAGTCCCGTGTCATACAAGTTCCCGACAAGGTTACCGAGAAAATATCGCCCCATCGCTCCCGAGGGAGCCGCCTCGAAGGGATGAATGCATACTACCATCCCCAGCGCTTCGGCCGCCGCCCAGAAGACCTCGAAATCGGGTTCATCGAGCTGGCGCTCGACAACCTTGGGCGGAATCTCGACTCCGCGGAGCCCAATACTGGCAGCGCGTTCGAGCTCCCTGGCCGCGGTGGCGGGATCTTGCACCGGAACCGAGGCCAATGGGATGAAGTGCCGGGAATCTTTCGCTCCCAGCGCGGCCATCGCGTCGTTGTTGACCTGCGCAATAGCCAATCCAGACTCGGGCGGGGAGTCCGGATACATCAGGAAGGGAACGCAGGAGATTGCTTGCGCCGCGATACCTTCACGATCCATATCGACGATGCGAGCGACGGCATTCGAGATCGGACCATCGATCGGCCGCATCGCCTTTTCCTGGATGAGAAAGAATCTGCGGCCGTCACGCTCGACAATCCGGGTCGCAAAGTGTTTTCCTTCGCGCGCCAGGAAGGCGATCACCTCGGGCGCGATGAAGTGGTTGTGCATGTCGATCACGTCCATCACGTTCTCCAGTAGGAAAGGACAATTGACGGGCGGCGCGTTATAGAATGAAGCTGATCTTGCCGTGCGGACGCAGGGCCTCATTGTCGAGGACAGCCCTTCTTTCGCGAATCTTCAGCGCGCCTTCGCGGCGTACCAGTTTGTAATTGTACCGCCCGACGTAAGTATCGACTGATTCGTAGCGCATCCGATGCACGACGAAATTCGCAGTCACTAGAGTGTTCTCATGCTCGACGCCGAGCACGCGCACGTTGCTGATAATTCGCCGGGTCCGCGAGCGCGGGTTTTCGGCCCACGCCGACTTGCCGAGCAACTGTTTCACGCGCGAGCGGATTCGAACCGCATCGTCCGCAATAATAAACAGAGTATTCCTTGAATCGCCCTCGGGGACATCAGTCGGAGGGACTTCGTAAACGGCGTTTTCGGTGAGCAGCTCGAGCCAGTCGTCCAGCCGCCACTCGTCGAGAAGCGCCGCTTCCTCGTACAGGAGATCCTCGACTTCCTGGCGGCTGGGAGATTGCGGGGTACTCACGCGGCTTTCCTCGCTCGACGGATTTGCGGCTCGGTCATCAAGTGGTTCCATCGCCGCCAAAACGCTCGCATCTGCAATTCGTCGGTGATGGAAGGATGCTCGAGTTTCATCCCGCGCGAGATGTCCGACCATGCGACTTCGCGATTGGCGAAGCCGCGCTGGCAGGATTCCAGCATCTCGACGTCGTCAGGCGTGGCGAAGCCTCCCGGGCCGAGAAAAGTGAGAAAGCTGTCCAGGCGCAGCGCCGAATCTTCGGCACTCTCATCCATGGGCGCCAGCGCCCAGGCGTTTACCTCCATATAGTCAGGGGTAACCGGATAAAAGGTGCGAACCGTGATAGCCATAATGTCGTTGATTACGAGATTCGGGAAGATGCCCAAATTGCGGCTGGTCTCGCAGATGCGCCGAGCGCGGTCAGGGCCAAAGCGTTCCTCGAATTGGCGGCGGACCTCGGCGAAGTGTGCTTTGCGGTCCTCTCCGAAGGGAGGGACCCAGTGCGCGATCGGACGGCCCCACGCGCTCTGGTATTCTACTACCGCATGACCGTTGCCGAGATCGACGGGCTTCTGGCGCGGCGGCGACGTAAGAGTGCTGTTCTTGAAATCGATTCCGATGTCGCCCAGGAAGCCGAAATATCGCTGATGCGTTGGCAGACCGTGGTACCCGTCGTAGCTGTTTTCCACCAGCAGCTTCCAGTTTGCCCGGGCGCTGTATGACTGCTGTCCGGAAACTATCTTCATTCCAAGTGCCGACTGATCCGCGACCAGATCAATATATTCTCGTGCACCCGCCAGATAGTCATAAAGGGTTTGTCCCGCCGGATCGAAGCAGGCGAATATGAATCCACGGTAGCTGTCCACCCGGGCGGGAGCGGCGAGTTCCATATCGTCGCGTTTGAAACCGTCGCTGTATGATTCCTCACCCGGAACGCCGACCAGTTGACCGCGGGAATTAAAGGTCCATGCGTGGTAAGGGCATTGAAAGGTTTTGGCATTGCCGGATTTCTGCCGGCAAACCATCGCGCCGCGATGAGTACAAGTATTGAGTAGTACGCGCACTATGCTGTCGTCGCCGCGGACCAGAATCAGCGGACGTCCGGCGACGTTGCGTGAGCGATAATCGCCGGCGTGCGGTACCTCGGATTCGTGGCCGACATATATCCAGCATTTGTCGAAAATCCGCCGCCGCTCCTGCTCGAGGCATTGCGAGTCGGTGAATGCGCGCCGATTCACGCGGAACAGCCCCGCCTCCTGATCTTCCATGATGAAGGCTTCGTCCGATTGCTTCATGTCGCTTCTCTCCAATTGACAGTCAAGCGCCAGGCGCTACTTGCCCGACGGATCCCATGCCCAATAGCGTGCGATTGCGCCCGCATCGACTCGCAAGTCAGTTCCCGTGATCATCGCGGAGTCATCCGATGCAAGGAAGACCGCGGCGTGTCCGTAGTCGCGCGGACTCGGCAAGCGCTGCATCGGTACGCGCGTGCGGAAGGGCTCGAAGGCTCTGCGAAACTCCGCGGGATTATTCACTTGCCGTCCCCATCGCGCGGCGCGCTCGATGGACTCCGACGGATCGGTTGCGGTCGGCGTCAGGCTATTAACGCGGATACCGTGAGCGACAAGTTCCATCGCGGCCGATCGAGTAAAATTCAAAAGCCCACTTTTCGCGGTGCAGTAGGCGATGTTGCCGGGCTCACCCTGATGTCCCGCGGTCGAGATGATATTGATTATTGCGCCCTTGCGACCCTGTTGGATCATCGACTGCGCAACGTGCTTGGTGAACAGAAACGCCCCCGTCAGGATAACCGCGAGCTGGCGCTGCCACTGATCCGGCGGCATATCGAGCACGCCTTTCTTGTTGAAGATGGCGGCGTTGTTCACCAGGATATCTATTGCGCCAAAGGCGTTGCACGCGGCGCTCACGGCGTCGGTAACCTGACGTTCATCGGTAACATCACAGGTAACCGCAATCGCACGGGCGCCAGTGCTTTCGATAAAGCGGGCGCAGTCGGCCGCATTCGTTTCACGCGAGTCCGCGCAGACGATGGCTGCGCCCTCGGCCGCGAGACACTCCGCGATTCCGCCGCCGATATTGATGCTGGTGCCCGTGACCAATGCGACTTTTCCAGCTAATCTCATTCCGGCTCTCCGCGGGAGCTGACGGGTTTTCGCTTACTTAGGCGGCGCAATCAGGAAACATTTCGACGAATTGAAGATCCAGGTGTTGATGAACTCAATTTCCTTCGGCTTGCGCCGAAGTTCCGAAAGAGCGCCCGCCAAGCACATCCAATTGAGAATTTCCTGCTGCCCGCTCGCTTCGACTGACGGCGCCGGATAGTCACGCCAGGCGCCATAATCGCCTGCTTGCAAGGCGTCGAATAAGAAACGATCCGCGGCGGTATCCGGATAGAGGAAGTGGTGTTTCTCAGTTAGAAACGCATGCGACCATCCGGATGATGCCATCAAAGCGACACGCCATGGACTATTCGCAAAGATGCGAGCGGTGGCGGCGCCGAGGTCGAACAATCGTCGCGGCGTGGGTGCCGGAGGATCGAGTTGCTCGTGTGAGGGCGGGTTGTCGAACATCGGGAGTCCGCCGCGCTGAGCAATCACTTTGCGCCCATAGCAATTGATCGCGAATGGAATGATCGGATAGTCAAATCCCTTTCGATCATAATCGAGGTACAGTATCGCGTTCGCGAACGCATGGCCAAGCGGATTATGCAGAGGTTGATACGAGTAGGCAGCGTCGAATCCGGCTTCGATGAGGCCGCTGGCGAGATATTTCGCCGCAGCGACGTTGCCGGGAACATTGAACTGTTTATCCGCGGGTTCGCTCCAGACATTGTTGGCGGGCGGCGCGAACTTGAATGAGTCGTGCGCATAGATGCAGTAGGGTGGAATCACATCTTCGCGGAAGTTCTCGTATTGATCGTCGCCCCAGATCACGATGAAGTCCGGCCGGAAGTCGTCGATCCGCGCGCGCGCCTTGCGCAGCGACTCAAGCAGCCGCGAGCGATGCCGCTTCGCGGCGGCAGTGCCTTCGTCGTTGCCCCATTCCGCGCGCATCGCTTCGGGCCATCCTTCGGGTTGGCGATATTGTTGCGGCAAATGCGGATTCTGGAGCATCCGCTTCAGAATCCAGGACATCGCTTCGTCGCGGCCCGCCAAAGGTGGATAGTGGGTTATTCCGATCGCGAGAATTTCACCCATGTGCGCATGCTCCCGCCCGTGTGACCGCCGTAATCGAAGGAGTCATCAAGAAATACCGGCTTCATCAGTTACGCAATCGTCATGAAGGATGTGCATGTCATACAGAGTCTTTATCCGATCGACTGAGTATCCGAGGACGCCGGACAGCACCTCGGTGTTGTCGCCGCCCAGAGCCGGCACGTGCCCGCGCGCGTACGCGGCGCTCTCTGCAAACTTGAAGGCGGGGTTCGGCACCTTCAGCGGTCCGGCGCCATCGTCGATAGCGGTAAAGCTGCCGCGCGCCTCAAGATGCGGATGCGCGAGCGCTTCGCGCACGCTGAAATACCGCGAGCAGGGAACGCCCGCTTCAGTGAGAATCGCTTCGCATTCCTCGGCGGTTCGGCTCGAGGCCCATTCGTCGAGCATCGCCATAAACGCGCTCCAGTGTCCGGCGCGTCGTTTCGCGGTCGCAAAGCGCGGATCGCTCATCCATTCAGGATGTCCTACCGCGCCCGAGAGCGCTGCGAAATTATTTTCCTTGACCGCCGCGATCATCACGAATCCGTCATTCGCGCGGGTCGGCTGAAACGAGTTGGCGCGCGATTGCTGCGGAAACTGCGCTTCCTGGAACTCGTAGATGAGCATGCCGAGCACCCCGTCCATCATTGATAGATCAATGTAGTCGCCGCGGCCAGTCCGCTCACGCGCAAGCAACGCGGACTGGATCGCGCCAAAGGCTTGTGAGCCGCCAAGCACGTCGCCGACATAGATGCCGGTATTGAGAGGCCGTTCGAGGCCGTCCTGGTATGACAGGTTGACCAGATCGAATCCGCTCGCGGCGTGTAGCATCGGCGCGTACGCGCTGCGCGATGCCCACGGTCCATGTTGGCCAAATCCGGAAATTGAACAATAGACGATTCGCGGATTAAACCTGGCGATCGCCGCATACTCGAGGCCCAGCCGGCGCATCACGCCGGGGCGCGAATTCTCGACCACTACGTCGGCCCGGGAGGCGAGTTCGTGGACGATCGCAATCGCCTCAGGCTGGCGAAGATCGATCGCGAGACTTTTCTTGCCGCAATTCAGGTGGCCAAAATACGCACTCTTGCCGTTGCGCAGCGGGGGTTGGGTGCGAATGAAATCGCCCTCGGGCGGTTCGAGCTTGATAACCTCCGCACCAAGATCGGCGAGCAGGCGGGTGCAATAGGGTCCCGACACGATCGTCGTGAAGTCAAGCACGCGCACTCCGCCCAGGATTTCGTTAGGCACCGGCAGCCTCGGCGCGGACATTTTCCTTCATCAGCGACAAGTAATGGCGGTTCAGCCGCTCCAGATGTTGCCTCATCTCAGTCACCGCCGCATCGCAGTCGCCCGCCGCGAAGTGCTTCATGAATCGGCGGCGCGACGGGAGCACCCACGGATTGCGGGTCTGTCCAATCGCGCGGATGAAATGCTGCATCACGTCGATGAGTGCTTCCATCACGATTACCATGACCGGATTCTTCGTGGCGCGGGCGATAATACGGTGAAAGTCAAGATGGATCGCGGCCTGCTCGTAAAAGCCGGCCTTTCCGCGCGCGGCGCGTTCCGCGGTTGAGATGTTCGCCTTGAGCGCGATGAGGTCTTCCGCGGTTGCGCGCTCGCACGCCGCGCGTACCGCGATCGATTCGATCAGCACGCGCGCCTCGGTGAGATGCTCGGGCTGAATCGCGCCGAGATGGAACATGTCGCGAAGGCCGGTGACTATCGCGTCGCCGGTGCTCTCGCGCACAAAGGCGCCGCCGGTCGCGCCCTTCTGCAGCCGCAGCAGGCCCGCGTTCTCGAGCGAACGAAGCGCTTCGCGCAGCGTATTTCGCGAGACTCCGAATTGTAGGGCGAGGATCCGTTCGGGCGGGAGCCGATCTCCGGCGCGAAGGCGGCGGTCCGCCAATTCCCTGCGGATCTGATCGGCGATCTCCTCGAACGCCCGTCGGGTGCGGATAGGGCGAAACTCGACGCGGCCGGGGCCGCGGGAATGTTTTCGCGCCGCTGCTTGCGGTGGTGGGGCAGCTCCGCCGCGCTTGACAATTGAGTTTTGCGTATGCTCCATTGGTTCAACCATTGGAATCCTGAGCCGGCGCGGTGAAAATGTCAAGCGCCGGAGCCCGCGGAAAATATCCATCGGAGGAATGCAAAGTTGATTTCCTTTGAACCGACCGAGGAGCAAAAGCTCGCGCAATCGATGGTCCAGGAGCTGGCCGGGTCGTCGCTCAGAGCGGCCGCCAGAGAGGCGGACGACCACGCCGCGATTCCGGCGTCGATTCTCGCAGAGATTTGGTCAACCGGTATCGTTCAGTCGCAAGCGGCCTCCGATAGCGACGGAGGATCGCGGTCCGCCATTCTGAACGCGCTGCTGATCGAAGAGCTGGCAGTCGCTGACGCGGCTCTAGCAATCGCGGCCGCGGCGCCGATGGGATTCGCGAGTGCAATAGCAACTCTGGGCTCGGAGGCGCAAAAGAAAAGTCTGCTACCTCTTTTCACTGGCGAGAAATATCATTGCGCGGGCGTCGCGATCATGGAACCCGATTTTCTCTTCGACGTTTCCGCAATCCGCGCCTCCGCCATTAAGACGCACAACGGCTATCGGTTGTCCGGAAAAAAGGGAATGGTTCCGCTGGCGAACCAGTGCAGCCACTTCCTGGTCGTCGCTGAGTGCGAAGGAGCCGCCGACGCCTTCATCGTCGAGCGCGGCGCAAAGGGAGTCGCGGTCGGCGGAAAGCAGCCCAATATCGGACTCGGTGCGTTGCAAATGGCCAATGTCAGTTTCACGGATGTCGCTCTCGAATCTGGCGCCCGTCTTGGCGGAGCATCGCGATGCGACGTTCAGCGTATCATCGACTCGGCGCGTACCGCTCTGGCCGCGATCATGACCGGGATCAGCCGCGCGGTATTCGAGTTCGTGATGCCCTACACGAAGGAACGCGTGGTGCATGGTGATGCGCTGGCGAAGAAACAGGTGATCGCATTCCGCCTGGCCGACATGCGGATTGAAACCGATGCAATGCGATGGATGACCTGGAAGGCTGCGTCGATTCTCGAGCATGGAGGCGATGCGACCCGGCAGGCGCAGCTCGCATACTCTTACGCCGTCGAACAGGCGATGTGGATCGCCGACGAAGGGGTGCAAATGCTCGGCGGCCATGGGTATCTGCGCGATAATCCGGTCGAGATGTGGTATCGCAACGCGCGCACGGTCTCGGTTATGGAAGGCGCGGTCGGCGTGTAGCGCCGATACGAGCATTAGAGGATCACGCGATGATAGATTTTGAACTCACGACTGCCGATAAGGAAATTCTCGCCCTTGCTCACCGGCAGGCCGAGATCGGACGGCGGTACGCGGAATATTATGACAAGCACGAAGATGAGTTGCCGCCGGCTGAGTTTCCCGAAGCGAGCGGACTGGACAACCCGGTTAGTCTAGCGGAAGAAGCCGCCGACGGCAGCAGCGGCCCGAGAATTCTGCATTCGCTGGTCATGTCGGAGATCTACTGGGGCGGTATGGCTCTGCACCGCGGGAAATGGGGCTTGGGCAACACCGTCCTCAAAACGGTTGCGACTCCAGAACAGATCGAGAAATGGAAGAATCACACTATTGCGATCGCGATAACCGAACCTGGCGCCGGCTCAGACCCGGCGAATATTCGAACGACCGCTACGTTCGATCGCGAAACCGGCGAATGGGTGATTAACGGAGAAAAGAGTTTTATTTCCCAGGCGCAATCGGCCGATGCCGCGATGGTGTTTTCACGCTTCGTCAGTCCGGATGGAAGCCGCGGTATGACGACGTTTCTTGTCGAGAAGGGCACGCCGGGTTTTTCCGTTGGTCCACAGCTCAAGAAGCTCGGCATCCGGTCTCACGATACCTGCAACTTACTATTCGACAACTGCCGCATCCCCGAGTTCAACCACATCAAAGGTGATTTCAAATCGACGATGTCGGTGTTTAACGACTCGCGTCCGATGGTCGGCGCTATGGCTCTCGGTGTCGCGCGCGCGGCGCTGGATTTCACGCGCGAAAAGCTCGGGGAGCGCGGAATCAAGATCTCCTACCGCGGGGGATTGCGGAGCCGTTCGGCGGTTGCCGATCGCTTTATTCGGCTCGAGGCCGCATACGAGGCGGCATTACTCACTGTGCTTCGTTCCAAGTGGCTCGAACAGCGCAACGCTGCGCCGAAGGTCGAGGCGTCGATCGCGAAAGCCGCGGGTGGCAAAGCCGCAAGAAAAATTACGCAGAGCTGTATCGAAATACTCGGCCCAGAGGCGGTGTCAGAAGAACATCTGCTCGATAGATGCTTTCGCGACGGACGCATCTTCGATATCTACGAAGGCGCCGGCGAGATTCAGCGTCTCATCATCGCGCGCGCGATACTTGGATACACGGCGCGCGACCTCAGATAGAGACCGCGATCGCGAAATCGCTATATCACCTATGATTGCTCTTCGAGGTAGTTTCCGGCTTCGAATCGGACCATCGCGTCGTTTTGGTCGAATACGGTACCGACCGGATTGCCGCCTTCGGCGACTATTTCGACTTGCTTGCGGAAGAGCCGCCGCAGCATCGCAATACCGCGATCCGACGAGGCGAGATGCTCCTCGGAGTGAAAGGTGATCGGACCCTGTCCAACCTGGGCCTCCCAATCGCCGGGCTTCCTCTGGCGCTCTTCGGCGGACATATCCTGCCAGCGGCGGCGGCTGCCTTTGAAGTCTTTCGGTAGTGGCAGCAACCCGCCCGCACGAGTGACCCGTCCGGCGGTGTATATCCGATAGTGAGTATCGTCGATAGGCAGCACCCAGCCGAGTGTTTCGACCGGTTGGTTGAACGCCGCGGCGAATGGATTGGGAACGACGCGCAGCGTGGGCACCGCCACTTCAGTGACCCGGCGGAACCGTTTTCCATCCTTACGCCGAATCTGAGTGCTTCGAATACCGAGCGGCGAAGGCTCGAAAGAAACCTCCGGCATCTGAGCCATCTCGGCGATGAACTGGATTCCGCTGAAACTCGAATGCAGAACCGCGACGTGATAGGGATCCATCACGTTCTCCCAGTGCTGAAACCAATTGCAGGGTGCGATCGCATCGCCGCCGGAGCCGATACTGGTGCCATCCGCTTCGATCGACTCGCCGGGTTTTAGAATTTCCAGCGGTTCATAGCTTGGCAGAACAGGTTTCCGATCGGGTGGACCGAGGTAGGCGAAGACCAGTCCATAGCGTTCCTCTACCGGATACCAGGGTTGCCGATAGCTGTCGCGTTTCTCGCCGCCGCCGGGCTCGCATGGTTGCTCGAGACATCTGCCGTCGGTCGCGAATAGCCATCCGTGATAGCAACATCGGATTCCGCGTTCCTCGACCTTGCCATAGTAAAGCGTGGTTCCGCGATGACAGCATCGCGGATACACCAATCCGAAGCTGCCAGCGGGCGTTTTGAACAGGATGAGATCTTCACCCAACGCACGTAGCACCATTGGAACATCCCTGATCTCCGAAGCAACCGCGATCGGATGCCAGTAGCGCCGCAGTAGCTCTCCGCCCGCGGTGCCTCTGCCGACTGATACGAGGTCGAGATCCGATACCGGCGGAGCTAAATAGTATGCGGAGCCGGATTTGTCGTCAGGATCATGGATGTCCATCTGTGAATCTCCTCCGGCGTTTGAGGTTCCTTTCGCAAAGGTGAATTCGCTCATGTGGCTAATCGCGGATGGCTTAGCCACTTGGCAGCGCCCGATGAATAGTCACCATCTTCGTTTGCCCCGGTGATCATTCGCGTGCCGTGCGGCGCGAGGCCCACTGACCGCGGCGGGTGCTGCCATATTGCGCAGACCGATCAGTTGCAATTCCAGCGCCGCGTTGAGTTGCTGGTGATCCAGGTCGGGTGCGGGACTTCGATGTGCGAGCCAGAATTGGAGCTGCTGAAAGAAGATCGCGAATAGATTTCGCGCCAGCGCGATTGACGGAACGCTCGCGGGAAATTCGCCGCGGTCCTTGGCATTGTCGATCAGTTTCGCCAGCCGCAGGTAAAGACTCGACATGAAGGCGGCGATGCTGTGGTGACTGTCGGCGATGAAAGGCGTTTCTTTGACGAATACCCGGGCCAGTCCCGGGTTTTCCCGGTGATGCGTGACGATCGCGCTCAGAATGTGCAGGATCTGATTGAGCAGCGGCTTTTC
>Ga0307374_10011875_pt1 | contig 12301 bp, 3 predicted proteins | sample OX3MG_FD_202532 | JGI IMG/M metagenome (GOLD analysis project Ga0307374, IMG submission 202532) | Soil microbial communities from Risofladan, Vaasa, Finland - OX-3 | ecosystem: Environmental > Terrestrial > Soil > Coastal area > Acid sulfate soil | place: Finland: Risofladan, Vaasa | collected...
AGCGCGCACTTTGCGTTTGCAGAGCGTCAGGAGTTGGTGCGAGTCTAAATCAGGATTTGAGATGGAAACTATGGTATCGAATGGAAGCTGTGCGATTTGCGGCGGCGAGATGATGCGCGAGTCGATTCGTCCGGCTGCCGCGCTCGCCAAGTTTCGTGCCCCGGCTCAGCGAGTCGTGAAGCAGGGCGGCTGACAATCGAACGGCCATTAGCCCCGTCATGTCATTCAACGAATATGCTTCCTTCGATGGCTTGGCGCTGGGCCGCATGGTGCGCGAGCGCAAAATCACGCCGGCGGAGCTGATGGACGCGGCGATTGCGCGCGCGGAAAAACACCAGGCGAAGCTCAATGCGATCGTTTTCAAGGACTACGATCGCGCGCGCGCCGCGGCGCGCATACACAAGATCGGTGATGCGCCGTTCGAGGGCGTGCCGCTGCTGCTCAAGGACATTATGGGCGACTGCGCCGGGATGCCGACGCGCTCGGCGTGCGCGTACGTTCCGGCCACGCCGATGCCGGTGGACTCGGAGCTGGTGGCACGTTACAAGCGCGGGGGCTTCATCCCGTTCGCCAAGACTAACGCGCCCGAATTGGGAATTCCTCCTGTCACCGAGTCGCGCCTTTACGGGCCGGCGCACAACCCGTGGAACCTCGAGCGTACACCGGGCGGATCCAGCGGCGGATCAGCCGCGGCGGTCGCGGCGGGAATCGTGCCGGTCGCTCACGGCAACGACGGCGGCGGCTCGATTCGAATCCCTGCGGCGTGCTGCGGATTGGTCGGACTTAAGCCGACGCGTGGGCGTATCTCGCTGGCGCCGAATCTGGGCGACATTCTTGGCGGCTTTGTGGTCGAGCATGTCTTGAGCAGAACCGTCCGCGACAGCGCGGCCGCGCTCGACGCGACCGCGGGCCCGATGCCTGGCGATCCATACTTTCCGCCGCCACCTGTGCGGCCCTATCTGGATGAATTGTCGACGCCGCCGAAGCGGCTTCGAATCGCGTTCTCGACCCAGAATCCTCTTGGCGGCAGTATGCACCCGGACTGCGTTGAAGCGACCATACACGCTGCGAAGCTGTGCGCCGGACTCGGACATGAGGTTGAAGAGGCGGCACCGCAACTCAACTACGAGATTCTCGCGCAGCTCTTCGAAACCGTTTACTCGGCGGGAGTGGCGCTCTCCATCGAGGCGACGCGTCTGCTGACCGGCGCCGAGCCGCAGCCGGACAAGTTCGAGACCTTCACGTGGAGCATGTACCAGCGCGGAAGGCAGGTATCGGCATCGCAATATCTGATTGCGCAGGCGCTGCTCCAACAGGCCGCGCGTCAGTTCGCGCAGTTCTTCGAAACACGCGATTTGTTCCTGACGCCCACGCTAGGCCAGCCACCGCTGCGGATCGGCACTATCGACTTCATGAGTCCGGCCACCACGCTGCTCGACGAAGCGATAATGAACTTTGCGGTGGCCTGCCCGGTCTACAACATCACCGGGCAACCGGCGATCTCGCTGCCGCTATATTGGAATCGCGAGGGCGTGCCAATTGGAGCGATGTTCGGTGGGCGCTACGGCGACGAAGCGACGCTGATCCAACTCGCGGGCCAGCTTGAACAGGCGCAGCCGTGGATCGGCCGTAAGCCGTCGGTGTGGGATTGAACGGTGCCCCTCATGAAGGCCTCATCCGGACTGACGGCGCCCCGGAGTCGCACTACTCGAACGCGCGATGGCCGCGGTTCTGACCTTGCTGCTGCTCGTCGCGCGATCCCGATGACCCAGAACCACGAAGCTGTTGAATCCCGCATATCATAGTCAGAGCTACGTTTGCCGCCAGAACGATCGCACCAGCCGCGGCCTCCTGGAAACAAGCCCAACTTACTCTCAAACTATAATATGCAACTCTCAATAGTACGCACGGGAGATTTACAACGATGAATACACCGATATGCACGATGCTTGGCATCGACTTTCCCCTCGTCGCGTTCAGCCACTGCCGAGACGTCGTTGCCGCAGTGAGCCGGGCCGGCGGCTTTGGCGTGCTGGGCGCGACGGCCTTCACGCCAGACCAACTCGAGTTGGAGTTGAAGTGGATTGATGAGCACATTGACCATAAGCCCTACGGAATCGACGTGCTCATTCCTGAAAATCTGTCGATTAAGGACGAGAAGGGAGTGACCACCCGCGTCCTTGCCGAGCGCGTCCCGGAGAAACATCGGGAGTTCGTGCGCGACCTGCTCGCAAAGCACGGCATCGAGCAAAGATCTCCGCAAGAAGGCGAACGGGTTCGACCTCCTGACGCGCCGTCCTCGCTTCAGCAGGAACATGCATTGAAGCTGTTAGAGGTTGCTTTTCATCATCCAATTAAGCTGATAGCGAATGCGCTCGGGGTGCCGCCGCAAGCGATGCTCGATATGGGCCATGCGCATGGAGTGCCGGTCGCGGCGCTGGTTGGCGCACCGGAACACGCGGTGCGGCAGGCGAAAGCGGGAGTCGACATTATAGTCGCGCAAGGCGGCGAGGCCGGAGGCCACACTGGCGAGGTCGCGACCATCGTGCTGGTCCCGGAAGTGATTCGCGCGATCAAAGCGATCCGCAACGTGCCGGTGCTGGCAGCGGGTGGAATAATGACCGGCCGGCAGATGGCGGCATGCATGGCGATGGGTGCCGCGGGCGTGTGGACCGGTTCCGTATGGCTGGCCACCACTGAATCCGAGACCTCGGAGATCTTTCGCGAAAAGATGATTGCGGCGCGCTCGCGCGATACCGTCCGTTCCCGCTGCCGAACCGGCAAACCCTCACGCCAACTCCGCTCGGCATGGAGCGATGCGTGGGAGGGACCGCAAAGTCCCGGCGCATTGCCGATGCCGTTTCAGAGCTTGATCAGCGAACCCGCTCTGGCAGCGGCTCAACTGGCTGCGGAGCATGGCAACCAGCGGGCGCGTGAACTCGTGACCTACTTTGTCGGTCAGGGCGTGGGACTCGTCGACAGCGTGAAGTCGTGCCGCACGGTGGTGAAAGAATTCATGGAAGAATTCGCGGAGGCGCTCGCCGACATGCAAGCGCTGGCCAAAGACTTGGGCCTCTGAGAGCCGCCGGTCCCTGCCAAAAACTCCATCTGAACCGGATTTTGGGCGGCTGCGAGAATTGCTATCGAGTTGAAGCGCTCAAGTGACACCGGCTGCGATCCAATACAGCAGATGGAATTTCCAATAGGGACAGGGGGGCCGGGTTTCTCCGCTCATTGGAGTTTTCAATACTGTGGCGCAATCATCCGAGCACGATGCGCACGCGATGGGTGATACCGTCGTCAGTCAGAGAGATGTGCGGAGAGATCTCCGGCAGCGCTTCGCCATCGAGTTCCACGTAAGTGACTCCGCGGCCAACTCTACGTGGGTTCTCGACTGAGATCTCGTAGCACGCGGAGCGGTACCTGAAAGTGATCTCGTAACCTCGCCAGCTGGTTGGTATGCAGGGATCGAACAGTAGTGTTTCGCCCCGCACGCGGAATCCCAGAATCCACTCGAGGCCCGCCCGGTACATCCATCCGGCGGAACCCGTGTACCAGGTCCATCCGCCGCGCCCTGCGTGAGGAGGCATCGAGTAAACATCCGCGCTGGCGACATACGGCTCGACCTTATAGCGATGAATGCCGGCGCGCGTGCTTGCATGATTGATGGGATTCAAGATTGAAAACAGCTCAGCGGCCTTGTCGCCGTCACCGAGCATCGCGAAAGCGATCACCGACCAAACCGCGGCGTGCGTGTATTGGCCGCCGTTCTCCCTTATGCCGGGCGGATATCCCTTGATGTATCCAGGGTCGAGTGGCGTCTGATCGAATGGCGGGGTGAAGAGCAGGACCAGACCCTCATCGCGGTGAACGAGGTATTCGTCCACCGCCGCCATCGCGATGGTATCGCGAACCGGATTCCCGGCGCCGGAGATCACTCCCCATGATTGCGCGATCGAATCGATGCGGCATTCGAGACTGGAGGCCGAACCGAGCGGCGTTCCGTCATCGAAGTAACCGCGCCGATACCAACTGCCGTCCCATCCTTCCCGCTCCAGCGATTCCCGCAACCCGGCCGCATGATGCCGCCAAGTCGTGGCACGGGTCTGCTCTCCGCGGCCATCCGCCAACTGCGCGAAGGCCGAGAGCGTGGTGTGAAGGAACCAGCCGAGCCAGACACTCTCGCCGCGGCCTCCTTCGCCGACCCGGTTCATGCCGTCGTTCCAGTCTCCGGAACCAAACAGCGGCAGTCCGTGGCTGCCGACCGCAAGACTGAGGTCGAGCGCGCGCGCGCAGTGTTCGTACAGAGAGCGGTGCTCTTCTGAGACCGTAGGCACAAAGTAAGCTTCATCTTCGCCGGCTTGGATAGCGGGGCCATCGAGAAAGGGTACCGACTCGTCGAGCACTGCGAGATCGCCGGTGACCTCGACATATTGAGCAGTTGCAAACGGCAACCACGCGCGGTCGTCGGAGATCCGGGTGCGCACCCCCTGGCCCAAGGGCGGAACCCACCAATGCTGAACGTCGCCTGCGACGAACTGGCGAGCCGCGGCACGCAGCAGATGCTCGCGCGCGATGGCGGGCTTTGATACCGCCAGCGCCATCACGTCCTGAAGCTGATCGCGAAACCCGTATGCGCCGCTGGCCTGGTAGAATGCCGAGCGGGCCCAAACGCGGCAGGCGAGGGTCTGATAGAGCAGCCAGCGGTTCAGCATGATGTCCATGGAACGATCGGGGGTTTTCACCTGAACCGTGCCGAGGACCTGGTCCCAGAGGCTCGTCGCCGCGGCGAGTACCGTGTCGAGGTCGGCGGTCCGATATTTTGCGATCAAGGAAAGCGCTTGCGTCCTGGTGGCGGCCTGGCCGAGAAAGAAAACGATTTCGGTCACGCCGTTTGCCTTGAGATCGACGCGGGTCTGCAAGGCGCCGCAGGGATCGAGCGCAGCGCCGACCCGATTGGAGAGCGGTGCATCAAAGGCGAGCGCGGCGGGATTGTCGAGACTCCCGTTGCGGCCGAGAAACTCAGTGCGGTCGCCGGTCCATGAGAGTTGGCGGCCGCTCAAGTCTGCGAATGCCACTCGAGCGCCGTAGTCGGCGCTGAAGGAGTTTCGTGCGAGCATCGCGCGGGTCTCAGCATCGATCTCGGTCAAAACGAACGGCGCGGACGCGCCGCGCGAAGTGCCGAGCACCCATTCGACATACGCGGTAACCGACAGACGCCGCGAGCGCGCCGAGAGATTGCGGATCTTCAAGCGCGAGATTTTGATCGAGTCGTCAAGCGGCACGTACTGCTCGAGTTCGAGTGAAACTCCGTGCGAGGTGTGCTCGAAAATGCTGTAACCCTGGCCGTGACGAACGGAGTAGGTCCCGACGTTTTCGCGAATCGGTAGTGCAGTGGGGCCCCAAAGCTTGCCAGTATCTTCATCGCGAACGTAGATCACTTCACCCGGCCGGTCGCTGACCGGGTCGTTCGACCACTGGGTAATTTGATTTTCGCGGCTATTGATCGACCAGGTGTAGCCAGCGCCCTCGACCGAAACCTGGAAGCCGAACGAGGGATTGGCGATCACGTTGATCCATGGCGCCGGCGTCCACTGCCCCTCGCCCAGAATCGTCACGTATTCACGGCCGTCAGCGGCAAAACCGCCGAGGCCGTTGAAAAATTCCAGCGCGGGCCGCGCCGGAGCGGTGCCTGGCGGGCGAGTCGCCGGCACGCGCAGCGGCGGCGGCGCAGCGGCGGGCTCGATTACCTCCAGGCGCTTGACTTGCTCAGCTAGGGTCCCGCGCCGACTGAGCAGCACCGCTCGCGCGACGGTCTGGAGAAGGCTTCGCACCTCGGCTGAAACCATGTCGGCGCGCAGCACGAACACGTTGCCGCGGGCGCCTTCCTGGTCGGAATACGGCCGCGCCTGGTTCGCACGGACCAGGGCCTCCAGTGCGGTCTGTAAATCCTGATCGTAGGACGGGGGCCGCTCATTCATAATCACGAGATCGACGTCGAAGCGTTTCATCCGCCAATATTCGTGGGCACGCACCAGCTCGCGAACGATCTCGAGGTCTTCGGCCTCATCGATCCGGACCAGCACGATCGGCAGGTCGCCGGAGATTCCGTTGGCCCAGAGCTTCGACGGTCCGCCCTCGCTTCGCTTCAGAACGTCGGGCGACGGCCGCAGCGTCGGATCCGAGTAGAGTGCACGATTGGCGAGCCGCTGGAAGAGATGCGCCTCATCGGGCCCGACACCGAGGTGATGGAGCTGCACTTGCGCCTGGGTCCACGCGAGCGTCACCGCCCGCTCAAAGGCGTTGGGATCGTGATGCTTGTCGGCCAGGTCGAGGACCTCGGCGCGAGTGGGCGCAACCATCGTCCAGAACGCGACGCGTGCGGTCGCGCCCGGCAGTATTCGCACGCGGCGGCGCAAACTGAAAATCGGATCTAGTACGGTGCCCACCGTGTTGGAGAGCGGCCGGCCGTCGATTACCGAGATTGGCGTGCGAATGGCGCGTCCGCGCCCGAGGAAACGCATGCGGTCGGTCTCGAATTGCACGTCGTCCGCGGACTCACCCTCGACGACGGCGAGATGCGCCGCCCACAGGGGGACGTCGGCGGCCGAGCGCCGCCGCCGAGTGGCCAGCAGCGCGCCGACGTCCGTCTCGAACTCCGTCTGCACGAACATCTTGGAGAAGGCCGGATGGGCGGCGTCGGCCGCGTCGGGCGCCAGCACGATTTCGGCGTACGAGGTCAGCTCGATCTCGCGGGTGCGGGTGCCGAGATTCGAGATCGACACGCGGCGAACCTCGGCGTCATCTTCGGCCGAGACCGCCACTTCGAGCGTGGTCGTGATCGTGCCGTCGCGTCTTACGATCCCGGCGCGATCCTCCGAAAATTCCACTTCATAGCTGTCCGCCTCGACGCAGCTCGGCTGATAGCCGGCCGACCAGACCTTGGCGCTCTGCACGTCGCGCAGAAAAATGTACGCGCCCCACGAATCGCAGGTAACATCTTCGCGCCATCGCGTAACCGACAGATCCCGCCAGCGGCTGAAGCCCGAGCCGGCCGCCGTGATCATCACCGTGTACCTGCCGTTGGACAGTAGATGGGTGCGGGGAATCAAATCGTGCGGTGAATGAAACCGACGAATCGTGGGCGGAGTAATCTCCCGCAAGGTGGCGTCGGCCTTGACCTCTTCGGCGCGCGGGCGGGCCACCGCAACATCGCGCGGAGTCCGCTCCTGCAGCAAAAGCTCAGTTGCCTGGATTATAGGATCGGCGTGAAAGCGCCTGCGCATCGCGCCGCCCAGGAGCGCGTCGGTGATCGCCACCAGGGTCATCCCCTGATGATGCGCCATGTAAGCGCGCACGATCGCGACCGTCTCGCCCTCAGGAACGCGCGACGGGGTGTAGTCCAGGGCCTCATACCATCCATACCGGCCGAGGCCGCCGGCGGCGCGAAGCCGAGCGAAATTCCGCGCGGCGGCTTCAGGGTCCACCATCGCCGCCAGCGCCGTCGCGTAGGGAGCGACTACGGCGTTCTCTCTCAGGCCGCGCTTGAGCCCCAGACCCGGCACGCCGAAGTTGGAGTACTGGTAAGTGAGTTCGAGATCTCTCGCGTTGTATGCGGATTCCGAGACGCCCCACGGCACGCCAAGCTGCGCGCCGTATTCCATCTGTCGACGGACCACCATCCGATTGGTTTGCTCCAGCAGGCTTCCGACCGGCGCGCGCATCACCAGCGACGGCATCAGGTACTCGAACATCGATCCCGACCACGAGATCAACGCCGAACCGCGGTCCACCGGCGTCAGGCCACGCCCCAGGCGAAACCAGTGCATAGCAGGCACGTCGCCTTTGGCAATCGCGACAAAGCTCGCAAGGCGCGCCTCAGAGGCGAGTAGGTCGTAGCAGTTGGAGTCAAGACTGCCGTCGGCGACACGGTACCCGATCGAAAGCAGGTGGCGCGCGGGATCGAACAGAAAGTCGAATTTCATCGCATCGAACATCTTGCCCGCCATGGTGACGAGTGCCGTCAGCCTTCGCTCGAGCGCGCGGGCCGCGTCGGAAGAGCGCGCGAGTGCGTCAGCGATCGCGTCGATTCGCGCGATCGAGCCGCCCGTAACGCCGGTCTGCGCCACAAGTTCGGTCTTGCGACATTCCAGGATGCCAATCGCCTCCATGCAGCGGTCAGGCAGGTCGCCCAAGGTCGGTATCGAGTCGAATAATGTGCCGAGCACGTTGTCTTGAGAAATTCCGCCCGCCTCTTTCGATGGAGGCGCGATCGCTGCGTCGAGAGTGACAAGACTCGCCCAAGGCATAAGCGACTCGACCTCGCGCCGGTGACTATCGATGGAGGCGCGTATCGCGTCCGCCCAGGCGAGCAACTCCGCACCGGCGCCATCGCCGCGTTCAGTGGTCAGGGTTTGCGCAATGTCGATGACGGAGTCGGCGTGGAGCCCAAGTTCCACCAATTGTGCGGCCATGGCCGCTGGAGTCCGCGGATCAGACCGGAGCACGGCGGATAGCGCGTCGAGCGCCTCCTCGAGCTGCTTGGGAGTGACAGTGTAGGTGCGCAGGTCGCCGGCGAGCGCGGGAAGTGACTCGCGCGTGAGCGCGACCGCGTCTTCAATTCCGGACAGACATATCGGATCTGCGATCGGACGGTCTATGATTTCGCGGCACGCGTTTGCGAACGCAATCAGATGTCCGGCGAGATTCCCGCTATCGACTGATGAGACGTACTTCGGGTCGAGCGGACGCAGGTCCCGAGTTTCGTACCAATTGTAGAAATGTCCGCGAAAAAGCTCGAGCCGGTTCATCGTCTCAAGTGTCGCTTCCACCCGCTCCACGGTCTCGTGCGTGCCGATCCAGCCGAAATCTCGCGCAGCTATCGTGGACAGCAGGTACAGCCCGAGGTTGGTGGGGGACGTTCGATGAGCCAGCACGGGCTTCGGGTCCTCCTGGAAGTTGTCGGGCGCAAGCATGTGATCTTCCGCGGTCACAAACGTCTCGAAGAAGCGCCATGTGCGGCGTGCGATCAGTCTGAGGGCTCGGGCCTCGTCGACGGGCAGCGGTTTGGCCCCGGCCAATGGTGGCGGAAGACTCGCCCACCGCGCGACGGCCGGCGAGAGCATCCATAGAAATACGAACGGAACCGCGAGCAAACCGGCTCCGTGTCCTGCGAACCCGACGAAGACAGCAGCCGCGGCGGCGAGCGCCACGCCGCCTGCCATTGCGCGGTAGAACCCTCGAAGATCGAGGCGAGTCGTCAACTTGGCCTGCGCCGCAGTCACCCACTCGAGCATCCGCCGATGACTCACGAACAGACGGTAGAGTGTCCGTACGATTGCGTCGCTCATCAGCCACGCCTGATGCGCGAGCAGCGTAACGAGCATCGCGACCTGCGAAATGGCCACGGCGATGTCCGAACCAACCGCTCGCGCATGACTGCGCTTGGAAATAGCGAGGCGCCGCGGCACGAGCCCGGTGAGCACCGGCAGTGTCGCCGGCAGCGCAAGCGTCGCGACAACGAACGCGGTCCAGATCCAGGCAGAAGCGGGAGCGAGGGTCCAGCCCGCGATCAATGCAAGGAAAGCAGCCGGCGCCGACAGCGTGCGGCGCAGGTTGTCGATCATTTTCCAACGGCCGATCGCGGGAATAGCATCCCGGCGGTCGGGAATTGCAACCTGAGCGCCGGGAATCGCGGTCGCGCCGTGTCCGCGGCCGAGAATCCACGGCAGCAGTTGCCAATCGCCGCGCGCCCATCGATGTTGCCGGGCCGCGGCGACGTCGTAGCGCGAGGGAAATTCCTCGACGAACTCCACGTCGGAGACCAATCCGGCGCGTGCGAAGGTTCCCTCGAACAGGTCGTGACTCAACAGGCTGTTATCGGGAACGCGGGCGCTCAGCGCGGCTTCGAAAATATCGATGTCGTAGATTCCCTTCCCGCTGTACGAACCTTCGCCGAACAGATCCTGGTACACGTCGGACACCGCAAAGGCGTACGGATCGATTCCGCTCGCGCTCGAGAAGACGCGCTGGAAGACCGATCCCTCGCGGCCCGTCGGCAGCGAGGGCGTGACGCGCGGCTGAAGCACTCCGTAACCCTCGACCACGCGTCCGCAAAGCGCGTCGAATCGCGGACCGTTGAGCGCGTGGGCCATCTTGCCAACCAGCCGCTTGGCGGCTCCGCGCGGCAGGCGGGTATCGGCATCGAGGGTGATCACATAGCGGACCCCGGCAGGCACGACAGGGGTTTGCCCGCCGTCTGCAAGGAAAGTCGTGTCGGTCGCGCCGCGAAGCAAGCGATTCAGCTCGTGAAGTTTTCCGCGCTTGCGCTCCCACCCCATCCACGTTCCCTGTGCCTCGTTCCAGGTTCGCCGGCGATGGAACAGCAGGAATCTCTTCCCATCGGGCGCTGGTTCGTGGCGCTGGTTCAAGCGCGCGATCGCGGCGGCGGCGGCGGCGAGAAGCTCGTCGTCGCCGGGCGCGGTTTCAGTCGCGGAATCGGTCCAGTCCGAGAGCAGAGCGAAACGGAGGTCGCCGTCCTGACTGGCCAGATAATGAACCTCCAGTCGCTCGACCTGCTCTTCGATTTCCGCTCGCGTTGTCAGAAGAGTGGGCACCACGACGATCGTGCGCATCGCGGTCGGTACTCCGTCGTGAAGCTCGAGACCAGGCAGGGTTGCCGGGCCGATACAGATCGTGGCGGCTCGGTTCACCAGCGAAACGGCCGCGTCCATCGCGGGGACGACGGCCAGAATCGCGAGAATGAAGCGAGTCCATCCGCTGACGCCGGACTCCGCAAGACCGAGCAACGGCAGGGCGAGGATGATCGCGCTGACGACAGCGATCGTTCCGAGATAACCCAGGATTCCGGCAGCGGCGTTCGCGCGAACGATCCAGTCGCGAACCAGAGCACGAAATCCGATCTCTGCCTCGAGCGCATGACGCCCCCGCGAGATTAGGTAATAGCCGGGATCGCGCTCGCGGCGAGCAGTTGCACCGTCGCGGTTTGGGCCTTCGGCGGCGGCGTTCCTGGTGGCGGAGATTGCAAGTCGGGCGACTTCGATCTCGCTACGGCCGGAGCCTCGTGCGAGTTCCTCTATCGCGTGCCGATAGCTATCGCGGGTCGGGAAATCCATCGCGGCGAAGTCGCTGCCCTCGCGCAGCACCGCATCTACGTGACTGACGCTCTCGAAGAACTCGGCCCAATCGACGGCGGACATGAAGCGCATGCTCGTGATGATGTTGCGCACGGTCACGTTCATCGCGCCTTGCCCGTGATGCTCCGCGCGGACGATCTCGTCGGCCGTCGTTCCCTGGGCCAGCAGCTGCCGGTCCAGCCACAACAGCGCCGGCGTCACCTTGGGATCCTGATCACGCAAGCGCTGAACCATCTGGACCGCGAAGGCCGTCGGCAACGGCGTTTGTTCGAAGCCTTTGAGCACGGTTTCCGCGGGCTCCGCTTCTCGGCCACCAACTCCCAGCAGCCGGTCGGCCAGAGCGTCGGCCTTCCGTCGCGCCGCGCGGCTGGTCGCGATGCTCTCGGCTGAGCGCCGCAAATTTTCCACCAAAACGATTCTGAGCGTGATCGCAACCGCCCACAGTTCACCGATCGTCAGCAGCTGCACACGCTGGTAGGCCTGCACGAACTTGCCGAGCATCTGCGGGTCGAACCGGCTGTCGGTGTGCGCAACAAAGGCCCAGGCGATGCCGAATACGCGCGGATAGCCCTCGAGTGGTCCATCGGCAAGCTTCGGTAGTTGACGGTAGAAGCCGCGCGGAAGGTCGTCGCGGATTTCGCGAATCTGTTCCTCGACTACATGGTAGTTGTCGACCAGCCACTCCGCCGCTGGTGTGATGGAACGTTCCTCGCGGATTGCGACGGCGATGGCGCGATACGCGTCGAGCAAAAAACGGCCGTTTTCCCGCAGCCGTGTCGCCAACCGCCGTCCGGAGCTCGGCCTCGCGGTGACCGGTTGCGCAGCAGCGAGGCTCTCAGCATGCTGCTCGAGGCGTTCGATGCTGAACAGTTCCGCGCGGATCGGCTCTTTGGCGTTGGCGCCGAAGGCGGCGGACGTAGCCTTCGGAGCGCGAAGAAACACAAGACTCACACTTGCCTCTCAGTTCCGCAAACGCGCCAAAAGCGATGCGCAGAATGGTTTATTGGTCGTTTGGGCTCACTCTGCAGCGGACAATGCGCGCTCGCGATCAGCCCGCCGAACGCGGTTGTCCTGGCGCGATAGCGCGTCGAAACGATGCAATTCGTCAAGTGTCCGTTTGCCATTTGTCAGGAACTTCTTCGGCG
>Ga0307374_10011876_pt1 | contig 12300 bp, 11 predicted proteins | sample OX3MG_FD_202532 | JGI IMG/M metagenome (GOLD analysis project Ga0307374, IMG submission 202532) | Soil microbial communities from Risofladan, Vaasa, Finland - OX-3 | ecosystem: Environmental > Terrestrial > Soil > Coastal area > Acid sulfate soil | place: Finland: Risofladan, Vaasa | collected...
GGGCTGTCGAACCGGGCCACGGTGAACCCGATCAGTGTCGGCACATGCACGGCAAACACCACCAGCGACAGCGTGAGCACCACGAGCACCCCACCGCGCACGTGGTTCTGTAGGAACGCGTACTCGATCATCCCCGCGATCACCGCATAGGCCACGAACGCCCAGCGCGCCACCCGGAAGAACCGACCCCAGGCGAAGTCCCGCGCCCGGGTCAGCCAGGCCAGGTTGAGGCCCAGCAGCAGCATCGACAGGGCGAGCAGCAAGATCGCCGGGGTCAGCGGGACGTGCTGCGGTATGTGGGAAGACAGGTAGATGCCGCCGGCCACGATCAGGGCCAGCTGGGTCACGGGCGGAAAGCGGTCCTGGGTCACGATGAGGCCAGCTTGGTCATGATCACCAGGGTGGCCACCTGCATCAGGCCGAGGATTCCCGCGCAGTAGATGAAGCGTTTCATCAGACCTTCGATCACCTCGGGGCGCGGCCGGCGCTTCTTGAGCTCGAACAGCACCGCGATGTTGGCCGGTTCGAGCAGACCCAAGGCCAGCACGGCCATCACTCCGACCACGATGAAGCTGGCCACAATCCACCCGTGCTGGGGATAGCTCGACAGGAGCGTCCCCGTCTTGCTGGCGAGCTGCCACCCCGAGGCCAGCGTCAGCGTGACGACTGTCGGCATGAGAATCACCATCTTGGGCATCAGCCGAGCGGTCATCTCCACGCGCGCCTGCGGCGACAGCCGGCCCAGGATCGGGCCGAGGATCAGCCCCAAGAACAGATCGACGATGGTCCAGGCGGCGCCGCCGGCCACGTGGAAGAACGTGAGCGGCCACAGCTTGTTGACGGCGATGGCCACTATCAGCAGGACCAGCAGCACACCGGAGATGGCCAGACCAACCGGGGAGATGATCCGAAATTCGGGTATCTCAAGCGGCGGATGCCCCACCGCGGCCGGTGGGGCCGCCTCGTGCGGGATCGCCACCCCAGTCATCGGCCCGATCCTACTTTCCGCCGCGGCGGTTTACCAGGCCTCATCTGAACGAGCGGAGGGGGCGGGATTCGAACCCGCGGTCCGGGGTCACCGGACGCCAGTTTTCAAGACTGGTGCATTCGACCGCTCTGCCACCCCTCCAAGGGTCAGACGGGCCCGATCCTAGCTCCGTGGCTCAGCGTGGAGAGTAGCCCTCAGAACGCCTCGCACAAGCTAGGCAGCGCGGCTCTAAACTCCCCCTGCCCGGAGAGGTGGCCGAGTGGCTGAAGGCACTCGCCTGCTAAGCGAGTATGGGGATAACACTCCATCGAGGGTTCGAATCCCTCCCTCTCCGCTGTTGCGGCGCTCTTGAACGAGCGGCACCAGCAGCTCGGTTTTGCCTCGTATCCAGCCGGCTACCGGCGGTTTCAATCGGCGTTGAACAGGATCACGTACCCAGCTGTCCCATACGGGCCCGCGCGCTCATCGCCAACTCGCCAGGCGGGAGCCCATCCGCTGTCGCTGGCGTTCGGATGAGCCGCTGCGCCTAGACCCAGCCGCCCGTCATGGGCGAGCACAGTAGCCGTTCTGCACCAAGGCGTTTCCGCATTCAGCACCGTTGGGGTCGACGAAGGTGACGACGGTCTGGCCGGGACTCCCGCCGGGTTCGGTGCCATAGCCCGTCTGGACACACTGGCCCTGGTTGTTCGCGGCCTGGCTCGGTACCTGCCCCGCCGGGCATCCGGAGCCGCCGCTTGATGCGGCTGGGTTGGCCGACGTCGATGCTGATGTGCCGACGGTTGTGATCACCGTTTGCGTACTCACGGTAACCACGGTTCTGCCCGGAAGCTGCACGGTGCTGGTCGAGTTGAACGCGGCCGCCCCGATACCCAGGCCAGCCCCCAGGCCGACGACGAGAGCGACGGCGGCTGAGGCGATGACGGTGCGGTTCATGCTCGCTCACGCGCCGCCGCGCCCGCGCTCGCGTCGGCGTCGGGCGCCACTAGCTCCGTGGCTTCAGCGGCGTCCCGAAGACGTAGTCCCAGAACGGAGCGCTCACGCCGTAGCCGCGCTCGTGGTTCTGGAAGTGGTGGCGCATGTGCAGCTCGCGGAGCATCCGCCCCAGCGCCGTGCGTGGCGAGTGGTGGTGCACGTGGTAGTGGAGCATGTCGTAGGCCAGGTAGCCCACGAAGAAGCCCGCGCCCACCGGAAGATAGGTCGGGCTCCCGAGCACGGCATAGAAAGCGAACACGAACAGCCCACCCAGCGGCAGGCTGACCGACGGCGGCATGACCAGCCGCATCGGGTCGTTGGGATGGTCGTGGTGGACCCCGTGGATGATCCAGTGCAGCCGGGCCCCGATGCCCTTTTCCGGCTCGAAGTGGAACACCACCCGGTGCAGCCAGTACTCGGTCAGGGTCCAGAACACATAGCCGGCCAGCACCCACACTGGCGTCAGGGCGCCGGTTCCGTGGATCACTCCCTCGGCCACCAGGAAGCCGATCACCGGGACGAAGATGAGCGGGGGCACGACGGGGTGGACCCGGGAAAGCTTGTCGAGCAGATCGGAATCGAACATCCGCGGCGAGGCCTTGAGAACCTCGCTGCGGCTCAGTCCGTCCAGCTCCTCTGCGTGTGGCGTGGCCATAACGTAAGGATACCTCTGGAGCTGGGGCTGGTTACCACCGGCCCCACCCCGACTTGCCGCTATCCGGACTGATTCTCGTCCGCTGGGGCTACGAGCACCAGATGCTGCACCGCCACGGCGGCAAATGGAAGCCGGCGCACGGGACCGTCGCCGTCCAGTGGGGCGAGCTCCACGTCGGTCAGCGACAGAAACGACCGCTCGGCGGCATTCAAAAAGTCGCTGAGACGACTGCGGTAGCCCTCGGGGGGTAACCGCAGTGATCCGGCGATGCGATAGCGGTCCGTCTCGGCCACGATCCGTGTCAGCTGCTGCTCCACGGCCGGCGACGATAGCGTGCCGGGGGGACGGTGCGATGCTTGTCAGGTGGCCAAGCGACGGCTTCCGCAAGCGAGATGGTGGTCGCTTCGCCGCGCTCAGAACCGCAAGCCGGCCACCTACCGCTGCCCGCTGTGCGGCGACTTCCTGCCCGCCTTGAGCGAGCACATGCTGATGGCGCCGGAGGGAGACGCCGGCCGTCGCCGCCACGCCCACGCGAAATGTGTGATGGCCGCCCGCGCCCGGGGCCAGCTGCGCACGCGCGAGGAGTGGCTGGCCACCCAACCCCACCCGCCCGGTCTGCTCCGGCGGATCATGACGCGGCTCCGGTCGCGAGACAGATAGGGTTCCGCTCAGTGGCGCGTGACTTGAAGCTCGGGGTGAACGTCGGCTACTGGGCCGGAGGCCCGCCGCCCGGCGCGGCCGAGATGGTGCAGGAGGCCGAGCGCCTGGGCTTTGACTCGATGTGGACCGCGGAGGCCTACGGGTCCGATGCGCTAGTGCCGCTGGCCTGGTGGGGCGCCTCCACCCAGCGAATTCGACTGGGGACCGGCATCGTCCAGATCTCCGCCCGGACCCCGGCCGCCACCGCCATGGCCGCGATGACGCTCGACCATCTGTCGGGCGGGCGGCTGATCCTGGGCCTCGGGGTATCCGGCCCGCAGGTCGTGGAGGGGTGGTACGGGCAGTCGTTCGCCAAGCCCCTGGCCCGCATGCGGGAGTACATCGGGATCCTGCGCGAGATCTGGAAGCGAGAGGGTCCGGTGACCAACGACGGGCCGCACTATCCGCTGCCGTTGCCCGACGGCACGGGGCTGGGCAAGCCGCTGAAGTCGAGCATCCACCTGCTGCGTGAGGACATCCCGATCTACCTGGCGGCTGAGGGCCCCAAGAATGTCGCCATGTCGGCCGAGCTGTGCGACGGCTGGCTGGCCATCTTCTACTCGCCCAACCACGAGGACCTGTACGCCGGAGCACTGGCCGAAGGCTTCGCCCGCGGGGGCGCCAGTCACACCGCGGAGGACTTCGAGGTGGCGGCCACCGTCCCGCTGATCATCACCGACGACGTGGAGGCCGCGATGAACGCGGTCCGTCCTATGTACGCGCTGTACTTTGGCGGCATGGGCGCCCGCAGCGCCAACTTCCACGCCAACGTCCCGATCCGCATGGGCTACGAGAACGAGGTCAAGCAGATCCAGGAGCTGTACCTGTCGGGCAAGAAGGACGAGGCGGCGGCCGCGGTGCCGGCCAAGCTGGTCGAGGAGCTGACGCTGATCGGGCCGGCCGACAAAGTTCGTCATGACCTGGAGGCGTGGCGCGAGTCCAGTGTGACCACGCTGCTGATCTCCGGGGACACCAACATGCTGCGAGCGGCCGCGGAGGTAGTGCTGGGATAGGAGGGAGCCAGGGTGCGTAGGGCTGATATCGAGGGCGTGTGCGAGCTGGCCGGCGAGGCGCTGGCCGCGGGGGGCGGATTCATCGAGCGGATGCACCGGGGCATCGCCCAGCGGCCGTTCGGGATCCTCGGCGCCAGCGCATTGCCGGCTCAGGTGATCCACGACCGGATCGCTGACTCCGTATACACGGGGTTGCGCCGTGTCTACGCCGGTGCCGCTCGAGCGGGCGCCGAGCTATGGGCCCGCAACGTTCGCGACGACGGTCCCCAGCTGGCCGCCACCCCCGCGGGCTCGATCGGCCTGGCGGCGCTGAACGGGCTCTACGGCGATCGCATCACGCGCGGGGGTAACCCGCTGGCGCTGGGCATGGAGATCCGTCGGGACGGCGCCGCGGTCGCGGTCACGCCGGCTGACCTGGAGAGCGGCTTTCCCGATCCCGCGGCGCGCATCGCGGTGTTCGTGCACGGCCTGTTCGAGACCGATGAGTCGTGGCGGCACTTCCCGCTGTTCGGCGACCGGGCCCGGCGGCGGACCTACGGCGAGCGGCTGCAGGACGAGCTCGGCTTCACCCCGGTGCACGTCCGCTACAACACCGGCCTTCACGTATCGGACAACGGGCGCGAGCTGGCCGGGCTGCTCGACGACCTGGTCGCCGGCTGGCCCACCGATATTGCGGAGATCGTGCTCGTGGGCCACTCGATGGGCGGCCTGGTGGCCCGGAGCGCCTGTCACTACGGCGCGGCGGCCGACCAGCGGTGGACCCACGCGGTGCGCCACGTGTTCTGCCTGGGCACGCCCCACCTGGGGGCCGACGTGGAAAAGGGGCTGAACGTCCTCGGGTCGGCGCTCGACCGGCTCCCGGAGACGCGGGCGCTGGCCGGGTTCATCAACGCCCGCAGCGTCGGGATCAAGGACCTCCGGTACGGCTCCTGCGTGGAGGAGGACTGGTGCGACTGCGAGCCGGACGAGTTCCTGCGCGACCGCTGCCGAGAGGTGCCGTTCCTGCCGGAGGCCAACTACTACTTCGTGGCCGGGCAGCTGGCCGACGGGCCGCTGGGTTCACTGGTCGGCGACCTGCTGGTGCGCATCCCCAGCGCGTCCGGTCGCGGCAGCGGACAGGGCCGCCGGATCCCGTTCGAGGTCGACCACGGCCACGAACTCAACGGACTGACGCATTTCGACCTGCTGAACCACCCGGCCGTCTACCACCAGATCCGGGCCTGGATCGACCGCCCGCCGCGGACCGCGGTCGTCGCGGCCTGAGTGGACAGGCGACCTAAGCCGGACAGCCGAGCGCGTCGTCGACGCTGAGCTCAGTTTCGGCCCAGAAGCGCGTCTTGAGCGTGAAGGCGTAGGGCGCTGGCCCGTGCTGTCGCAGATGCTCGAGGCGTTGTTCGGCCTCGCCCACGGTCCGCGGCGCCGACCGGGATCACATGCGGGGCGCGGAATGGAACAGCACGTGGGGTTGAAGGCTGCCAGCGGCCTCAGGCCGGCGCTGACTGCGCGACTGGGTCTCCGCCGAAGCGGGGCCTCGTCCGCCGATGCCCTGGCCAGCCGGGCCCTGATGGCGCGGTCGATGATGTTGGTCTTTGGCGCGGGCGCGTCGATCACCGCCCTGTCGCTGATCATCACGAGTTCGCCCAGCACCGACCTGCCTCGGCTGATCACGACCACGGTCAGTGCCTACGCTGTCGCGCTGACCCTGCTCATCGTCTACGACCGAACGCCCCGCTGGGCATTTCCTCTCCTACTGGCCTGCGCGACAGTGCTGGTCGAGTGGGCGATCTACGCGTCCCGGGACACCACCAGCCCGTACGCGATGTTCTGCTTCTGGATCGCGATCTACGCCTTCTATTTCTTCACCACTGCGGAAGCGTTGGGAGAGCTGCTGTTCATCGTCATCTCCTACGCGGTGGTGCTGAGCCTGGTCAGCGATCTCAGCAGCCCGGAGATCATCCGCTGGGCCATCACCACGAGCGCTCTAGTGGTAGCGGGGGCGATGATCGGTGGCCTGAAGGCGCGCGGCGACCGGCTCGTGGCCAAGCTGGCTGACACGACCCGTCGCGACGGCGTGACCGGCCTGGCCAACGTGACCGCGTTCGGAGAGCAGCTGGAGGGCGATCTGGGGTTGATGCGGCGCAGCCGGGGACAGCTAAGCCTGCTCATCTGTCGGCTCGACGGCCTGGAGGATCTAGGTCTGCGGCAGGGCGAAGCGTCGGCCGACGAGCTGGTCAGGCAAATCGCCCAGCTGATGGTCAACCGCACCCGCGCCTGCGACAGCGTCGCGCGGATCGATCGCGGGACCTTCGCGGTCATCGCTCCGCACGGCGACCAGCACGTCGGATACGTGCTGGCCGAGCAGATGGAACACGACATTCGGGACGCGCTCCCGGGTTCGATGTCGGTCAACTTCGGCGTCGCCACCTTCCCGGACGACTTCGATGACGACAGTCAACTGATCGCCGGCGCCACCGAGGCTCTCGCGGCCGCGCGTGAGCAAGACGACATCCGCGTGGGCATCTACGTCCACGCGACCTAGCCCCGCTCAGGCGCGCTTCCGGTCACTCAAGCGTCGTGGTAGAGCGCGAACTCCCACGGATGCGGCCGCATCCGGATCGCGTCGACCTCCGCGTCACGCTTGTAGCGGATGTAGGCCTCGATCAACCCGGGGGTGAATACGTCGCCCTCGAACAAGAATGAGTGATCAGCCTCGAGCGCATCCAGGCTGGCCTCCAGCGACGAGGGGACCGTGGCGATGTTGGCCAGCCGCTCCGGCGCCAGCTCGTAGATGTCCTCATCCAGCGAGTCGCCGGGATCGATCTGCTGTTTGATCCCGTCCAGCCCGGCCAGCATCAGCGCGCTGAACGCCAGGTACGGATTGGCGGTGGGATCAGGGGAGCGGAACTCGACCCGTTTGCTCCGGGGAGATTCGTGGTACATCGGCACGCGCACGCAGGCTGAACGGTTGCGGGCCGAGTAGACGAGGTTGACCGGCGCCTCGTAGCCGGGAACCAGTCGCCGGTAGGAGTTCGTGGTGGGGGCGCAGAACGCCATCAGCGCCGGCCCATGCGCCAGCAGCCCGCCGATGTAGTACTTGGCTAGCTGGGACAGGTGGGCGTAGCCGCCGGCCTCGTACATCAGCGGATCTCCGTCCTTCCACAGCGACTGATGCACATGCATGCCGGAGCCGTTCTCCTCGAAGATCGGCTTGGGCATGAACGTCGCGGTCTTGCCCGCCCGCGCCGCGGTGTTCTTGACCACGTACTTGTAGATCATCATCTGATCGGCCATCTGGAGCAGCGGCTGGAAGCGCATGTCGATCTCGCCCTGGCCGCCCGAGGACACCTCGTGGTGGTGGAACTCGCAGCGGATGCCCAGCGACTCCATGGTCAGGACCATCTCCGCCCGCAGGTTGGCCATCGAGTCCGACGGCGGGACCGGGAAGTACCCCTCCTTCTGGCGCAGCTTGTAGGCCAGGTTGGTGGTCGCACCGGCCGGCGAGCCGGTGTTCCAGAATCCCTCGGCCGAGTCGACCTCGTAGAACGCGCGGTTCTCCCGCTGCTCGTAGGCCAGGTGGTCGAACACAAAGAACTCGGCTTCGGGCCCGAAGTAGGCCACGTCGGCAATTCCGGTCGACACCAGGTGGCGCTCGGCCTTCTGGGCCACTAACCGAGGGTCACGACCATACGGCTCGCCCAGCACCGGGTCGGCCACCGAGCAGATCAGCGACAGAGTCGGGCGCGTGTAGTAGGGGTCGATGAACGCGCTGGTGGCATCCGGCATCAGCAGCATGTCCGACTCGTTGATCTCCTGGAACCCGCGGATCGAGGAGCCGTCGAACCCCAGGCCGGCGCTGAAGTCCTCGGCGTCGAGCGCGCGGAGCGGCAGGCTCATGTGCTGCCAGGTCCCCGGCAGATCGACGAACTTCAGGTCGACCATCTCGACGTCCCGGTCTGAGGCGAAGTCGAGCACCTCGGAGGCCGTATTCGCGCCTGCTGCCGCGGCGGTCTGTTGTGACTCGTTGTTGGACAAGCTGTCTCCTCCCGGTGTGGCGACGACGGCCTACTTGATGAACAGGATCTCTGAGTACTTGGGTAGCGGCCACAGATCGTCGGCCACCGCCTTCTCCAGCCGGTCGGCCGCCGCCCGCACGTCGGACATGGCTGGGACCACGTGATCGCGCATGTACTTGGAGTGCTCCAGCGCGTCCTCGTGCGGCTGGTTCTCGGCCAGATTGGCCGACTCCAGCGCGTTGATGGCCTGGCTGAACCCCTCGATCAGGTCTGAGGTCTCGGTGGCCAGCTCCGACAGCTGCGCGGCCAGCAGCATCGACAGGTGCCGCGCTGCGGCGGGCAGCAGCATGGTGCGGGCGATCGAGGCGGCGGTTTCGGCCTCGATGTTCAGCTTGGTCACGTACTGCTCCAGGAACACCTCGTAGCGCGACCCGAGCTCACGCTGGGACAGCACCCCGTAGTTGTCGAATACGGCCACCGTCTCATCGGATACCAGGTAAGGCAGCGCGTCCGGCGTGGCCCGAAGGTTCAGCAGGCCTCGCCGCTCAGCCTCGGCGTGCCACTCCTCCGAGTAGTTATCGCCGCCGAAGATGATCCGCTTGTTCTCGGCGTAGGTCCGCTTCAGGATCGGGCGCAGCGCCGCCTCCAGGTCCTGGCCGCCCTGCAGCGCCCCCTCGAGCTCCTCGGCCAGATCGTCGATCGCCTCCGCGACGATCGTGTTGAGCACGGTGTTGGGAAACGACAGCGACATGCTCGAGCCCAGGGCCCGGAACTCGAACTTGTTGCCGGTGAAGGCAAACGGGCTGGTGCGGTTGCGGTCGCCGCCGTGCATGGGGAGCGGCGGGAGCACTGGCGTGCCCAGGCCCAGGAAGGATCCCGGCGTGGACTCGCCGGCCTCGCCGCGCTCGATCGCTCCGAACACCTTCTCCAGCTCGGCGCCCAGGAAGATCGAGATGATCGCCGGCGGCGCCTCGTTGGCCCCGAGTCGGTGGTCCTGTCCCGGCGACGCGATCGACGCCCGCAGCAGGCCCTGGTGCTGGTTGACCGCCTGGATCACCGCGGCGCAGAAGAACAGGAACTCGAGGTTCTCGTGCGGGGTGTCGCCTGGCTCGAGCAGGTTCTTGCCAGTGTCTGTGGCCATCGACCAGTTGTTGTGCTTGCCGGAACCGTTGACGCCGGCGAACGGCTTCTCGTGCAGCAGGCAGACCAGCCCGTAGCGGCGGGCCACGTTCTGCATCACCTGCATGGTCAGCTGCTGGTGGTCGGAGCCCACGTTGGAGTTCTCGAACACTGGCGCGAGCTCGTACTGGTTGGGCGCGACCTCGTTGTGGCGCGTCTTGACCGGGACCCCCAGCTTCGCCAGCTCGCGCTCGGTCTCCAGCATGCAGGCCAGGATCCGCTCCGGGATGGAGCCGAAGTAGTGGTCGTCGAGCTCGTGGCCCTTGGGCGGCTTGGCCCCGAACAGGGTGCGGCCGGTGGTGATCAGGTCCGGGCGCTCGAAGTAGTACTGCTCGTCGATCAGGAAGTACTCCTGCTCGGGTCCGACCGTCGTGAACACGCGGCTGGAGCCAGGGTCGCCAAACAGCTTGAGCGCCCGGATGGCCGACTTGCTGAGCGCGTCCATGGAGCGGAGCAGCGGGATCTTGTGATCCAGCGCCTCGCCGGTCCAGGAGGCGAACGCGGTGGGGATGCACAGCAGCGCGCCGTTGGGGTTCTCCAGGATGAACGCCGGGCTGGTGGGATCCCAGGCCGTGTAGCCGCGCGCCTCGAACGTGGCGCGGATCCCGCCGGTGGGAAAGCTCGAGGCGTCCGGCTCGCCCTGGATTAGCTCCTTGCCGGAGAACTCGGCCAGCGCCGTGCCCTCGCCGGTGGGCCCGTAGAAGCTGTCGTGCTTCTCGGCGGTGGACCCGGTGAGGGGCTGGAACCAATGGGTGTAGTGGGTGGCCCCGCGCTCCAGGGCCCAGTCCTTCATGGCCTGAGCCACCGCGTCGGCCAGCGAGGTGTCAAGCACCTCGCCCCGGGCCAGCGTCTGCTGCAGGCGCCGGAACACGTCCTTGGGCAGCCGCTGGCGCTGGACGGCCGGGCTGAACACGTTGAGCCCAAAGACCTGGTTGTCCGGGGCGGTGAGGTCAGCCGCCCCCAGCGAGCCGCCGTTGGGCGTCCACTGGGCGGCCAGAACGTTCTGCTGACGAATGCGAGGCATTGAGTTTCAGACTCCCTTCATGTGCAAACAAAAGGCTCAGAGCGGCCTGCCGGACGACGGGTGACCAGGGCGCGCAGGTGCACACCACGCGCCCTGGGCATGCGCTGGCAAGCGTACGGGATCAGCGCCTGGCGGGCACTATCCCGATGGACAAAGCGCGTCGCGGGCCGGCGAGGTGCCAAAGCACCCCGCCGGCCCGCGCACCAGACGCGCTAGACCGTCGATGGAGCAGCCGGTACGGCTGCCGGCTCCGGGGTTCCGGACGGGAACGCCAGGGACGGTACGTCGGACGGATACACCTCGTGGCCGTGCTCGGCCACGTCGCCGATCTCCATGTTCTCCTTCTTCATCCGCAGGGGGATGAAGATGTTGACCACCTTGAGCAGGATGAACGTGATCACGCCGGTCCACACGATCACGAACAGTGCGGCGAAGAACTGCCACTTGAGCAGTGTCCAGTTGCCGTGTACGGCACCGGTCGCCGTGCCCGCGGCCGTGAGATGACCCTTCCCGTCGCCTGTATAGAAGAGGGCCATGTTCGGGTCGGCGAAGATCCCGACCAAGAGGCCGCCCGTCAAGCCGGCGAACCCGTGCGTGTAGACCACACCGAGGGTGTCGTCGACTCTACGGAGCAGCCTCGTTCGGCTGAGGTAGTTCAGCGCGAAGTACACGACCGTCGAGCCGATCACGCCGATCGCCGCCGCGCCCCAACCGTTGACGTAGCCAGCAGCCGGGGTGATGCAGACCAGTCCGACGATCATGCCGTTGACCGTTCCGATCAACGACGGCTTGCGCCGGGTCAGGTAGTCCCAGCCGATCCACACCAGCAACGCGACCGCGGTACACAGGTTGGTGTTGAGCACAGCTCCCGCGGCGGACATGTTCGACGCATAAGGGTCGCCGCCGTTGAAGCCGTTCCATCCCAGCCACAGCAGACCGGCGCCCACCGCGACCATGGCCACGTTGTTGGGGGCGTCGATCTCCCGGTCTCGTTGGAGCCGTGGTCCTATCACCGCCGCCGCGACAAAGCCCGCCACACCGGCCGATAGGTGGATCACATAGCCACCCGAGAAGTCGACGGCTCCGTGATGGGAGAAGAAGCCGCCGCCCCAGATCAGGAACGCGTCAACGCAGTAGACGCAGGTGATCCACAGGGCGCAGAACGGAAGCCACGCCTTGAAGTTCACCCGGCCGAGCACCGATCCCAGAGCCAGAATCGGCGTGATCGCCGCGAACACGAACTGGAAGTAGATGAGCGCCGACTTGGGGAACGACTGCGTCCCGAGAAGCGGGATCACCCCTTGCCCCTGGAGCTCCTTGTGACTGAGGACCGGTCCGGGTTGGCCTAGGAAGTTCGAGAAGAACCCACCCGTGTAACACGAGGTTCCGGCCCCTCCGGCGGACACGCAGTCCTTCGTATGGGCAAGCCCACCGACCGGCGTGCCGAAGCCCATCTTGAACCCCCACAGCACCCAGACGACCAGCACGATGGAAAACGTGGCGAACGTCAACATCATGCTGTTGATCGACCAGCGTTTTTGCATCACGCCGCCGTACAGGACGGCGAGGCCGGGGACGCTCATCAACCCGACGAGCGTGGCGGCTGTTATCTGCCAGGAGGTATCCCCAGCATTCAGCCAACTTGGTGCTTCAAACGGCATAGAACTCCTTAGGTCGTGGGTGAGCAGGCCCAGTCTGGGGTTGGTGATTCGATGCCACCATGTACTCGGGTCCAGGAAACTGGGGCGGGGTTATGT
>Ga0307374_10011877_pt1 | contig 12299 bp, 12 predicted proteins | sample OX3MG_FD_202532 | JGI IMG/M metagenome (GOLD analysis project Ga0307374, IMG submission 202532) | Soil microbial communities from Risofladan, Vaasa, Finland - OX-3 | ecosystem: Environmental > Terrestrial > Soil > Coastal area > Acid sulfate soil | place: Finland: Risofladan, Vaasa | collected...
TCGTCTTTCCAACCGCGGGCGGTGACGCCGAGGAGATCGAGCGCATGTGGCTCGTCGACGCGGTGGGGGCGCACCTCGAAGCGGGACGGGCGAAGATCTATTCCTGCGACAGCGTTTCGGGAAGGGCAATGCTCCGTGAGGAGGGCGACGCGCGGTATCGCGCCGCGATCACGCGCGGCTTCATCGAGTTCGTTCGCCACGAGATGATTCCGATGATCCGCATGGACTCCGAGAGCCCGGACATCACCGTGATCACCGCCGGGGCTTCGATCGGCGCGTTCAATGCCGTATCGCTGCTCTGCCACTACCCCGACATCGTCACCACGGCGGTCGGGATGAGCGGCACCTACGACATCTCGCGCTTCGTGGGCGAGAATGCCGGCGACGACCTTTTCTTCGCGACCCCCTCGTACTTCCTCCCTGACCTCAACGGCGAGCACCTCACGCTGCTCCGGACACGCAACGCGATCCTCGCCTCAGGTGAGGGCCGCTGGGAGAACATCGGTGAGTCGTGGCGGCTCGCCGAGGTGCTCGGCAGCAAAGGGATCCCGAACCGCGTCGACGCTTGGGGCACCGACTACGACCACGACTGGTCGACGTGGCGCCAGATGCTGCCGAAGTATCTCGACGAGCTCGTGTAACTCTGCGGCTAGGCGGGCGCAGGCTCGGGATCGTCGCCGGGCTCGATCGCGACAACGCCCTCGACGACGTCGAACTCCTCATCGTCGTATTCGTCGCCATGGCTTCGCGCCATCAGGAGGAGCGTTGTGATGAGGAGGAATGCGGCCAACGAGAGGAAGGGGACGGAGATGAATCCGAAGACGTTGATGACGGCGACGTTGCAGGGCGCGGCGGTGCCGCACACCGTGGGCTCGCCCGGGACACGCTCCAGCTGGTAGTGATAAATGGCGAGCCCGGCGCCGACCACTGCGAGACCGATGAAGTACCGCTTCGCGACCTGGAGATCACCGCGAAGCGCGGCGATGCCGAGCAGCAACGAGAGCGGGTACATGCAGATGCGCTGAAACCAGCAGAACTCGCAGGGGTTGAGCTGCTCTCCGAATTGAAGAAACAGGCTCCCGAACGTGGCCAGCACCGCAACGATCCACGCGACCTGCAGCGCGAACGGCGTGATGCCGTCGCGTAACCGCCCCCAACGCTCGCGAGCGGCAGGCGACCTTCGCGACATGACGAAGCCGATGACCGCGAGCAGGACAAGTGCGTCGGCAGCGAGCGCGAGCACCGCATAGCCGGTGTTGATGACACCGGATGACGTGACAACAGCCATTCGTTCGGGCCGGACCCGGCTCAGGCCGCGGGGGCCTTGATCTTGTTCAGGCCCTGTTCGATGCTCTGGATGGTGGAGGAGGAGCAGACCGACGAGGGCTGGTCGCCGGTCGCGATGCAGGTCGCGGCGGTGAGGATGTTCGCGTTACCGACGATCTCCTGGGTCACCTTGTCATTGGGGTTGGTGAGCTTGGCGGCGATCTGACCCCATGACAGGTTTGCCAGGTCTCCGGGCGAATAGCTGGTGCTGTAGAGGGTGAACATGCCGCCGATGTCGAGGAACGGGAACTGACCGGACTCGGTCGTGTACGGGGGCGTGTCGTACTTGGTGAAGATGCTCGACACCTGCGCGGTCATCTTCTGGAGCGGCTGCTGGTTCCGATCCTCGATCTCGTTCGAGCTGAAGTCGATGTACTGGCTCGTGTACGACGACTTGTAGAAGGTGAGTGTGTCGGTGTTGGGGAAGACGTCGGTGGAGGAGGACTGGATCTCGGAGAGATTCTTGAAGGTGCCGAAACGCGACAGCCACATCACCATCACCCAGCGCTCGGCAGCGCAGTACGGGCAGTACTCGGCTCCGACGTAGACGACCATCGGCTTGCCGCTCGCGTCGACCAGCTTCGCGGAGGCGGGGAGACGGACCATCTCACCCGGCTGCCCACCCGAGCCGACGCTATCGACCACAGACGTGCCGGGGTTCACAACCGCACTCAGGACCGCCTGCGGCACGGGAGTCGCCACGGTCGCATTGCTCCCGCCTGCCGCGTTGATCACCACCATCACGATGAGCACGAGTGCCACCACGGCGACGCTCGAGATCGTCACCACCGTCGGCGATTGCCACGGTGGCCGGCGCTCGAGGGAGACCGACCTCGCGGCCGCCTGGCTCCGGCGCTGTTTCTTGGTGACAGGCTTGGCGGGGTACTTGCCGGTCGGTACGGGCCGCTTGCCCACGGGCTTGCGCGGGGTCGACTGATCCACGGCACCAGAGTAGCCGACCAACCTTTCGGCCGGGTGTCCGGACCGTGAACATTCGATCGACGCTTGGCGATCGCACATGAAGATACGGTGACGATCTCGATGGCCACGACATCCGTGCTTATCCTCAAGGCCATGGTGGGTCTCCCGACGGAGGTGGCGTGAGGTCTCGGATCACTGCCACCGCAACGGCTCTGGTGCTTCTGGCGGTCGTGCCGTCCGGGTTCCTCCATGCCGCGGACGGCCGTGCCGCGGCGGTGCGCCGCGGAATCGATGTCAGCGCCTACCAGGGTTCGTCGATCGCCTGGCACTCCGTGGCTGCATCGGGGATCTCGTTCGCCTACATCCGAGCCGCGGACGGCTCCGGCTCACCGGACGGCCAGTTCCAGACCAACTGGCGAGGCGCCGTTGCAGCGGGGGTGACCCCCGGCGCGTACCTGTTCTTCGAACCGAACCAGAGCCCGGTTGCCCAGGCCGACCTGCTCATCGCCCAGCTTCGATCCGTGGGGTTCACCCAGGGCGACCTTGTACCGACGATCGACGTCGAGACCACCGACGGCGAGCCCTCGGCGGTTGTCGCCGCCAACCTGCGGACGGTTGTCAACACCGTCAGCGCCGCGATCGGCTCGCTGCCGGCGATCTACTGCTCACCGTCGTGGTGGAGCGGGAACGTCAACTCCGCGGCGTTCACGCTGGACCCGCTCTGGGTCGCGAACTGGTTCGTCAGCCAGCCGTCGGTGCCCGAGAACAACTGGGGTGGCACCGGCTGGCAGGTCTGGCAGTACAGCGACGCGGGAGTGGTTCCGGGCATCCCCGGGTCCGTCGACCTGGATCAGGGCGGCGCGCGCTCGCTTCCGTATTACGGGTTCCCGGATCCGCTCGCATTGCCTCAGGCGGCCAATGTCGCGGGAACTCCCGACACCGTCTCCGACCAGGCCGGTGACATCAACATCCTCTGGCGCGGCACGAACGGTCATCTCTGGGACCTCGGGTACCGGAACGGAGGGTGGGGGACGGCCTCGGCTGACATCAGCGCTGCCGGCGGGGCGTCCGCGGCCCTCATATCCGATCCGAGCGTCGTCTCCCCCGGTCCCGGCCGGATTGACGCGTTCTGGGAAGGGGGGGATCACAATCTCTGGTACGCGAGTTTCGCCGGGGGCTGGTTCGGGGGCGGGTCGTGGTCCGCACCGATCCCGCTCGGGCTGGGACCGCTGGGCTCGCAACCTCGCGCCGTATCGCCTTCCCCGGGCTTGATCGACGTCTTCTGGAAGGGCGCCGACGCGGGCCTCTGGGTCGACCGCTACAGCGGCTCCTGGAGCGGGGCCGCGCCCCTGGGCACAGGGGCCGTGGGCGGGAACCCGGTGGTCGCCAGCGCGGATCAGGGCTCCGACACCGTCTTCTGGCGCGACGCGTCAGGTGACCTCTGGGCGGACACCGGCGCCTCGTGGGGCTGGTCGGGCGCGCAGCAACTGACCTCCACGGCGCTGTCGGCGGATCCGTCGGTGAGCGCCGCGGGGGCGAGCATCGATGTCTTCTGGAACAGCGCCGGTGAGCTGTGGCACGGTGCCCTCAGCGGCGGGGCCTGGAGCGGTGCCGCCGCCCTCGGCACTGAGACCGTCGCCGGCAATCCGGCGGTGGTCGACCTGGCACCCGGGTCGGTGATCGTCGATTCGCGCGAGCCGTCAGGGCTGATGGCATCGTCGCTGTACACGTCCGCCAGCGGCCTTGTGGGTCCCGAAGGACTCGGGGCAACGGCGTATTCGGATCCATCGTCGGTGGTGTTCGCCGTCGGCGGCGCCATCGACGTCGTCTGGCGGTCGAGTACCAACACGTTGTGGGTCGCTCCGGCGTGTCCCGGCTGCGCGGCGCCGGCGATCCCGGTCTTCAACCCCGCGGGTTAGCCCGGTCGATTCCGACAGGTCGCGGCGATCATCGGGACGGGGGGAGGTCAGTCGTGCCGTCGCGAGGCATCGCTAAAGCTCCTGATAATGCATATTCTCACGATCTTGGTGGGTGAGCCGAGCTGTCTTGGCGGTGTCGCCGGCCACAAGCAGGGATAGGGTTGTCAGCGATGGACGTGGACCCTCGGATCATCCGGGCCGGCGGCCCTGGGCTCGGCTCGTTCCTTGCTCTGATGGTCTCCTCGTGGCGCAGCGCGCTGGGAAGGAACCTCGCGGGCGTCTACGTGCATGGCTCTCTGTCGACAGGAGCGTTCGACCTGCGCACGAGCGACATCGACGTCGTCACGACCACCCGAATGCTCACCGACGCGGCGGCGAACGAGCGGATCCGCGAGGTCCACGCGGCCATGCGCGGCTGGGGGGACGATCAATGGGCGGACCGTCTCCAGGTGCTCTTCGTGCCGGCCAGGATGCTCGGCAGGTCCGAGGTGCGGCCGATCGCGGTCCTCGAGCTGCACCCCGACGATGGGTTCAAGATCCGGCCGCTCGGCTCCGACTTCGTGATCCAGAAACGGATCCTTCGGGAGCACGGGATCACACTCTTCGGGCCCCGGATCAAGAAGATCGTGGCGCCGGCGACGACTGGAGAGCTCCGCGACGCGCAGGCGGCGAACCTGCGCGAGTGGTGGCTGCCGCAGATCGAGTTCCCCGGGCGGTTCCTCGAGCGCCCGTACCAGGTCTATGCGGTTTTGACGATGTGCCGCGCGCTCTGCCTGCTGGCAACCGGCGAGGTGGTGACCAAGCCGGAGGCCGCCGCCTGGGCGTTGCACGTGCCGTACCTCGAGACCTGGCATCCACTCATCCGATCGGCGACCGCGTACCCGGGCGGCGCGCAGCCCGATCAGCGCATGGCCACCCTCGACTTCATCAGGTTCACCCTCGAGGAGGCCGGAATCGGTCACACGCCGCCAAGCTCCTGATAATACTGGGCATGGCAGCTCGATCCCGCTCCACCCGCCGGCCGACGGCGCCGCGCGATCGGCGTGGACCTGCCTGGGCCGGCCACGTCCCCGGCCCGTCGGACTCGATGCCCGACCACGTCGAGCAGTTCCTCGACTGGTTGCGGGTACAGCGCAATCGACCTGCCACCACCGTGCGTGCGTATCGGCAGGACCTCGCCAAGTTTGTGGCGTTCCTGCGGACCCGTCCTCTCGCCGATGACCTCCTCTCCGGGGTCGACCGCACAATGTTGCGCCGCTATCAGATCGAGCTCGCCGACGTGCTGCCCAACCCACGATCGCGTGCCCGGGCGCTGGTCGCGCTGCGACGGTTCCTCGCGTACGCGTATGACGAAGGCTGGATCGCCGCCGAACTGAGCCGGCAGGTCTCGGTACCTCGCTACGTCGTCGGCGATCCACACCCCGTCCCGACCGACCACGTGCCCCGGCTGCTCGCCGCATTGCCGAAGGACACACTTCGCGACCGGCGCGATCGGGCCCTCATCCACCTGCTCTTGAGCACCGGGTGCCGGATCGCCGAGGCATGCGGCCTCGATCGTGGCGACGTCCGCCGCGAGGGATTCCGGGTTCTGGGCAAAGGCGGCAAATACAGGACTGTGTACTGCACCGATGATGCGTTCAATGCGGTCGAGGACTATCTCAAGATGCGCGGGCCGGACCCCTCCCCTGCCCTGTTCATCAGCGTCGCTCGCGCCGACGTGCCGCATGGACGGGCCCTGCCCCACAACCGTCTGACCACCGATGGTGCGCGGCGGGCGCTCACCGCGCTGCGCCGGCGGATGGGGGTAGATCCGGAGATGTTCGAACTCTTCAGCGAGCTCAGGACCCCGCACGCCGCCCGCCACACCGCGGCGACGACGCTTCTCGAGGCGACCGACGGCGACGTGCGCCTGGTCCAGGAGGTGCTCGGACACGCCACGTTGGAGACACTCAAGGTCTACACCGAGATCACGGATCGCCGCAAACGCGAGGCGTATCGCCGCCTCGGCGACTACCTCGACGAGGTGGCAGCCCGAGCCTGACGCACCTCCCTACCCGCTGTAGGGCCGCCAGGTATTGCCGAGGACACGCACCGCCCCGGAGCCGTTCTCGCGGCACACCGCGAGGAGCTCTGCACCGATCGGGGGATACATCTCGAGCGCCTCGAGCGCCTCGAGTGGATGCCACATCGCATCGCGGAGCGACCGGTCGTCCTGGCCGACCGCGAGCGTGCCCGCACGAACCGTCCCCGCGTAGACGGCGTTGATGACATGGCGGCCGCTCGGCTTCGGGTCGATCGCCTCGCACACGAGGAGGAGACGGCCGATCTCGACCTGGTAACCGGTCTCTTCGAGGAGCTCCCTCGCCGCGGCCGAAACCATGGTCTCGCCGGCATCGACGCCACCGCCGGGGACCAGCCAGTACGAGCGGCCTCCTCGCTCGTGCCGGACCAGAAGCACCTTCCCATCGCGCCAGATCAGCGCCCCCACACGGATCCTGATGGTGCGCTCGCTCACCGGGGGATTATCCGACCCGCACACGAGAGCGACATGGGGTCGCGTGCTTGACGCGAACATCCGTTCCCTGCTACCCTCACCGCATGGAACATCCGTTCGGTGCAGGAACATGATCCAGGACAGCCTCGGTCCCAATCGCGTCTCGCGTCGAGCAGATCGCCTCAGCCGCCCGGCGCGGCTCGCCCTCGTGTTGGCCTCGGCCGCCACCGGGCTCGTCGTCGTCGGCGGTGTCGCCTACGCGAGCTCCTCCAATGCCAGCTCCCGAGTGGTCGTCCACTCCGGCGACACGCTGTGGCGGATCGCCGCGTCGCACTACCCCGACTCGAATATCGAGCAGTCGATCTCACAGATCGAGTCGGCGAATCACCTGCGCGGTGCGTCGATCAGCCCTGGCGAGACCCTGACCCTACCGGCGCCCTGACGGGCCTCGGCGCCGCCGGCTCTTCTGTAGTCCGTCCGTCGCCGACGTCGTCGAGCCATCTCGGGAGCCCCGAGGGACGCGGGCGCGGTGCATCCAGCCTCGGGCTCGATCCACCGCCGCCACCACCACCGCCGCCGTCATCCTCGCGACCGTCGGTCCCGCTGTTGAGCAGGTTCATGAACACGACCCAGAAGGCCGCGAACAGCGCGATCTTGCTGACGAGAGCGATGCTCGCTCCCGCCACCTGCTGATCGGTCATGGCGTCGAGTCCGACGAGCTGCGGGCCGGAACCGTACCCCGGGTAGAGCACATGGCCCGCGAGCGCCACGATCAACCCCCCGAGGGTCTGCGGGATCGTGGCGAGCACGATGTAGCCGAGCTTGCCGAACCCGTTGAGGGCACGAGCCGGCGGCGAGCACGGCGTCACGATGGGCCACCAGAAGAGCAGTGAGACGAGGAGGAGCGTCGCCTGCATCAGGTCGTAGAGCCACGACTGAGCGAGCGCGGCGTCGTACACGGGCGTCACGTGCCACGCGATGAAGCCGGCGTTGACCGCGATGATTGCGACCATCGGATGCACGGCAAGGCGCAGTGGCAGCGGCACTGATCGGGGACTGATCCCCGCGTTGCGCGGGAGCGAGAGCAGGAGGAGTGCGGGCACCGGACCCATGAGGGTCAGGACCTGTACGAGGTGGGCTGCGAGCAGGTAGTGCTGCGCGAGCGTCGCCAGCGGGGTGACCCAGATCAGCGCCAGCAGGACAACCGCCCCGGCGAGCGCCGAGCGCCTCCCCGGGCCTGGTGTCTCTTCCGATCGGCGTGCCACTCCCAGCCAGGCTGCTATCACGAGGACCATGAGCCCCAGCAGCAGCGGATCCACGTTCAGAGCAGTTGCTGGCGGGCGAGCCATGGCGCTGAACGCTATCGCACCTCACGCATTGCTGTCGCGACGCGGTACAAATGGGGCGACGCCATGCGCCCCATGATCACTCGACTGCGAACACGCGCCTACCAGTTCTCGCTCCGCACCGGGAAACCTCCCGATGATGTGCTCGGCGAATTCGCGCAGCGACCAATGCCGGGGATCGCGGTTGCGGAGCGCGGGCCGAACTACCTGGTGCTCCGGCCGCAGCAGCGCCGGCGCTACGGCGGCGACGTCGCGGTGCTCCTCGGCCTGGCGATCGTTCTCGCGGTGCTCATCCTCACAGCGGTGACCCCGGTGCTGATCGTCCTGCTGCCAATCGCACTCCTCCCCGGTGTGCCATTGCTCATCGACAATCGTCCCGATCTCGCGATCAGTGCGGTCGCGGACGACCTGGGCGGCACGCGCGTCACGGTGCACGGGCAGGCGAGCTCGGAGCTCGCGGCCGCACTGGATGCGTACCTTGGCTCGCTCCCCCGGCTGTCGCTCGAGAACATCGGGGGTGGGCCGCAGGGTTAGCCGGGACAGGCCTGCGGTTCCGGCGCCTATTTGAGCAGGCGGATGACCGCGACTACGACACCCTCGAGATGCAGCTCCCGCGCGTAGATCGGGGCCATCGTGCTGTTCTCGGGCTGCAGACGGATTCGCCCCGACTCGCGGAAGAAGCGCTTGACGGTGACTTCGCCCTCGCCCGTGTCCTCGTTCTCGATCCTGGCGACGACGATGGTGCCGTTTGCGGGGGCGTCTCGTTGCGGACGAACCACCACGATGTCGCCGTCGCGGATGCCGGCGTCGATCATGCTCTCGCCGTGAACGGTCAGCGCATACGAGTCCTCGCCTCCGGCGATCTCCGTACCGACGTTGAGATGCTCTTCGACGTTCTCCACCGCCAGGACGGGCGTCCCGGCCGCGACGCGACCGACCAATGGGAGGTTGACGATGTTGCCGTGGCCGCGGGAGGACTGGGCATCGACCACCTCGACGGTCCTGGACTTTGCCGGGTCACGCGTGATGAATCCGCGGGTTTCCAGCGTGTTGAGATGATTCTGGACCGTTGAGGACGAACTGAGGCCGACCGCTCGACCGATCTCCCTGACGGTCGGGGGGTAGGCATGATCGCGGCTGTGATCTCGAAGGAAGTCGAGGATTTGGCGCTGCCGTGGGTTCAGAGAGTCAGGCATTGATTTGAAACATCCTCCAGCCGGCTTGGGCGACCCGGAATGTAGCACGGGAACCCAAAAAATGCAAACGGATGTTCTGCCCTTACGTCGCACTCTCGGCAAGATGGTCGCCGGGTTCGGCGGCGGCGACCCGGTCGAGGACCCCGGCGAGCATCGCATCGAAGGTGATGAGATCGGGGCGGAACCACGTGAGCCGGGTATCGCGGCGGAACCAGGTGCGCTGCGCGCGGGCGTAGCGCAACGTGCGTCGCATCGTCGCCTGCATGGCCGCCTCCAGATCGACGTGCCCCTCGATGAGGTCGAGCGCCTCGCTGTAGCCGATGCCGCAGGAGCCGATGACGGCCCGGTCGAGTCCGCGGCCGAGCAACCAGCGCACCTCGTCCTGGATGCCACCGCTGTCGAACATCCCGGCGATACGGTGCTCGATCCAGCGGGCGTGCACCGGACGGGCGACGTCGAGACCGATCATCACCGCCGGCCGAGGCGCGGTGCGGCGCCGTGCGGTGACGACCGAGCCGCCCCTGGCGTCAAGGATCTCCAGCGCGCGGATCACCCGTCGCGGGTTGCGCTGGTCGATCTCGGTCGCACCGCGCGGGTCCCGTCTGCGGAGCTCGGCTGCAAGCGTCGCGAGGCCCTCGGGCGTTGCCGCCAGCTCGGATCGGTCTGCGCGCCGGACCGGGTCGGGAGGCACCTGGGCGAGGTCGAAGCCGTCGACCAGCGCGGAGACATACAGTCCGGTCCCGCCCGAGACGACGGCGCGGGTCCCGGCGCGATCGAGCCGTTGCAGGCTGCGCCGCGCGGCCGCGAGCCAATCCGCGACGGTGAAGGTCTCCCCCGGGTCGCAGAGATCGAGGAGGTGACATCGCACGCCGCGCAGGTCCGCCGGACGGGGCGCGCAGGTGCCGACGCGGAGCCCGCGGCGCACCTGCCGCGAGTCCGCATTGAGCATCTCGGCCGGCGCGAGTGCCTCCGCGGCGGCAACCGCCAGCGCGGTCTTGCCCGAGCAGGTCGGCCCGACGATGACGAGCATCGGGCTCGTCATCGCGGCGGCCGCCGAAACGCCCGACGAAGCGCCGCATCGTCGAGCACGAGCACCGACGGGCGACCGTGCGGGCAGGTCGTTCCGCCCGGGGTGGCCACGAGCTGGTCGAGGAGCCGCTGCTGGGCGCGGACGTCGAGCCGGTCACCGAAGCGAACCGCGGCATGGCAGGCGACGAGCGCGGCGAGCCGATGCCGGCGCTCATCCGTCCCCCCGTCCCGTTCGTCGAGGCGTTCGATGAGCTCGCCCACCAGCGCCTCCGGGTTTGCAGTCGCCGCGGTCACCGGCACCGCCGTGCACCGAACCGCCCCTGGGCCGAACTGTTCGATCGTGAACCCGCACCGCGAGAAAAAGTCATGTTCGTCTGCAACTCGCGAGGCTCGATCGGGGCCGCACTCGACCACCACGGGCATCAGGAGCAGTTGGGAACCGGCCGCTTCCGGGATCGCCTGGTGCCACCGCGCCAGCAGCTCCGTGTAGAGCACCTTCTCGTGAGCTGCGTGCGGATCCACCAGGACGACGGTCTCCCCGGCGGCGGCGATGACGAACCCGCTCCCCGCCTGGCCGAGCGCTTCCATGGGGGCGAGCACCTGCGCCGGCGACGGCGCCGGCGTGAACCAGACGTTTCCTGCAGGGGCGTCGGTGCCTGACCGTTCTCCGAGAGTCGGTGACGCGGGCCGCCCGATGAGCTCCGCGCCACCGTCGTGAACTTCGAGCGAGCCGTTCGCGAAGCCGGCCGGAACGAGGCGGTCCGCACCGAGCGCCGGCGCGGTACGCAGCGCTGCCCAGCACGCTCGCTGCACCGCGATGAAGACGGCGCGCTCGTCGCTGAAGCGCACCTCGCGTTTGGCCGGGTGGACATTGACGTCGACCGCCTCGCCGGATATCTCGACGGTCACGACGCCGTACCCGTGGCGGCCTCCGGGAATCAGCCCTCTGTAGGATTCGTCGACGGCGGCGAGCAGCGCTCGGTTGCGCACGAGGCGGTGGTTGACGATGAGCACCAGTCCGCTCCGAGATGCCCGGTGTGCGTGCGGCGACGAGATGGCCCCAGCGACCGCGATCGGACCGGGCGCGTCCAGGTCGAGCAGCTCGCGTTCCGCGCGCGTCCCGACGACCGCGCGTATGGCCTCGCGGAGCGTCCCTCCCGCGGACCGCAGCACCACGCGCCCGTCGTTGGTGCAGGTGAACGCGACCCGTGGGTGCGTGATCGCCAGGTCGGCGGCGACGCGAACCGCGGCGCTGCCCTCGGTCGCGATCGAGCGGAGGAATCGAAGCCGTACTGGTGACGCGGCGAACAACTCGCAGACTTCGGCGCGCGTCCCCGGACCGCTCGCCGCCACGGTGCGGGAGAGCACCTCGCCGTTCCGGAGGTGCAGGGAGGCGCCGCCCGTCGAGCCGCGTGTCCGGGTGGTGAGGCGCAGCTCCGAAACCGCGGCGATGCTCGCCAGCGCCTCGCCGCGAAAGCCGAGCGTGCGCACCCGTGTGATGTCCTCGGCGGCGGCGATCTTCGACGTGGCGTGACGTTCGACGGCGAGCTCGAGGTCGTCCGCCGCCATGCCCGTGCCGTCGTCCGCGACGACGATGCGAACAAGGCCGCCACCTTCGATCGCGATGTCGATGCGGGTCGCACCGGCGTCGAGCGCATTCTCGACGAGCTCCTTGAGCACCGACGCCGGTCGTTCGATGACCTCGCCCGCCGCAATCGCATCGGCCACGACCTGCGGCAGCCTGAGGATCGGGGCGGCCGTGATCACGTCGAGGCCCGCTCGCGCAGCTCGGAGAGCTTGTTGAGGGCGGCGATCGGGGTCATCCCGTCGACGTCGAGGGAGGCGAGCTCGCTCATCACGGGGTGCGGTCCCGGGTCGCTGATCGAGAGGGTCAGCTGGTCGGAATCGCCACCGCCTCCGCCGAGCGGGCGGGCACGTTCGAGTGCGGCGAGGAGCTGGCGGGCACGAACCAGGACACCGCCTGGGATGCCGGCGAGCTTGGCGACGTGGACGCCATACGACCGGTCGGCGCCACCCGGGACGATGCGATGCAGGAAGGTGATGTCGG
>Ga0307374_10011880_pt1 | contig 12294 bp, 5 predicted proteins | sample OX3MG_FD_202532 | JGI IMG/M metagenome (GOLD analysis project Ga0307374, IMG submission 202532) | Soil microbial communities from Risofladan, Vaasa, Finland - OX-3 | ecosystem: Environmental > Terrestrial > Soil > Coastal area > Acid sulfate soil | place: Finland: Risofladan, Vaasa | collected...
AGCTGAGCCAGGTGCTGGTTGGCTAGCGTCAGGTTGAGCCGGTAGGCCCGCGCCTCAGCGAGTACATCGTCGATGGACTGAGGCAAGTGGAGGTAGTTGTGGAACTCGTCGAGATAGAGGTTGAAGTCCGGGCGCCAAACCTCCGGGCGGCTTGCGCGCGCGAGCGCCGCCTGCCAGAGACGCGACATCACGAAAGAGCCCACGAGGCGGCTCGTCTCCTCGCCGAGCGCGCCTTTGGCGAGGTTGACGAGCAAGATGCCGCCGCCGTCGATCACCTCGCGCAGGTCGATGGTCGAACGGCTCTGGCCAAGGACGTTGCGCACGGTCGGCCGCATCAAGAAGGTCCGCAGCTTGTTTAGAACCGGTCCGACCATCTGCAGGCGTTGCCCCTCCGTCTGCGCCTCGTACTCCTGCCAGAACGGCTTGAGACCGACCGGGTCGCCGAGGTTCTTGGTCAGGCGAGCCCGGACGCGTTGGTTGAGCAGCAGAAGCGGCACTTCCGTCAGAGTCGCGCCCGGATGGCGAAGGAGGGTAAGGAGCGCCGCACGGAGCACGTCGTCAGTCCGCGGCCCCCAGAAGCGCTCGAAGTTCTTGCGAAAGATCGTGACCACGCCGTCGGTGACGAGCTCGCGCTGACTCGGGTCGTCGCACTCGAGGACGTTGAGCCCGACCGGGCGCTCGCGCGTCGAAGGATCGAGCAGGATGACGCGATTCGCGTGCTGGGTCGGGATGCGCTCGAGCAGGTCGCGGATGAGGTCGCCCTTGGGATCGATGACACCGACTCCGATGCCAGCCTCGATGTCCTGAAGAGCGAGATTGAGGAGCAGCGTGCTCTTGCCCGCACCGGTCGGTCCGACAGCGTGCAGGTGGTGGCGCCGGTCGGTCTGGCTGATCTTCACTGCCGGCCCACGATCGTCGTCAAGCCGGCACAGCACGCTGCCCTCGCCCGCGACTAAGGACGGGCGTCGCGGCATCACGCGGACGCGCGCCGAGTCCATCGGGACGCCGGCCAGCGGGAGGTGGAAGAGCTGTGCCGCTTCGGCGGGTGACAGCACCATCGAGGTGTGCCCGGGTCCCAGGCGCTTTGTTAGCGCGCTATCGAAACCGAGCGGCCACCACACTTTCGCGACGCGAAGCCGGTTCTCGCCGTCGAGCGCCTGGAAAGCCGACACGATCGGGCGCAACGAGCCGACCGCCAACGTCCGACGCGGTGCCCAGCAACAGAGACGCACCTCGACCCGCCAGCACGCCTGGCCGGCTTTGTCCGTCGGCGGGAGAGGAGCCGCGGCGCGCCGCTGCGACGGTGGCTTCGAGGTGGGCTCCGGATAGGAGAACCAGAACTCGAAGAGAAAATCCAGCGGAAGGCGCAGAAGCTTCAGGAAGATGCTCTCGTGCGAGTCGAAGCCGGACAGTTGATCAAGCCGCTTGCCGGCACGGGCTTCCCACCCGGTGTCTGGCGACATCGCAAGCTGGATCACTCCGTCGCCAGCCTCAGCGAGTGCCTGAGCCGCCGTCGAAATGGGATCCGCATGAGACGCTCCGAGCGGGTAGAGATCCTCTCGCCACAGGCGGAGCCGAGCCCTTGCGGCCTGCGGTCGAGGCTCCGCAAGGCCATCTTCGCTCGGCACGATGTTGGCCCCCGGGAGTGCGCTGTGGATCGCGGCCGCCACAAGCTTCTCGGCCTCGGTCGGGAACCAGCAACGGGCGATGACGTGTCCCTCACGGGCCTCGAGTTCAAACACCAGCCAGGCCTGGCCGAATAGAGCGCGTTTCCACGATGGCGCTGCGATCGCATGGAGCATTCGAAAGAAAGCCACCCAGCTCGCCGAGTCGTACGCGCCGTCGATGGGCGCCACGATTCGCACCGCGGAGACGCGAGACTGACCGATCCGGCGATGGAGCAGAGGTACGACGGTCTTGCCTACCAGCCAGACCACGGCGGTCGGAATGGCAGCGACCACGGCAACGTGTGCGACCACCACAAGAGCGTGTCCAAGGACGAATACCAGGCCGTCAAGCGCCGCGTGGATTGCGCTGACGAGCCTCATGAGCTGGTCCACCCGCTGATCGACGCTCTGCTGCGAGTTCCCGCCGGCGTCGAGTCGCGGCGGGGCGAACGCGAAGGAGGTGAGGGCCCGAGAAGCGGGTGCCCGCTGTGCGTCCGCTGAGCGCCCGCTATTTCCGGGGACAGTGGCATCAGGACGAACGAACCTGAGAAGAAAGTCTCGGAGAGGTTTTGAGCTTGGCTGCGCGAGAGTCTTCATGCGAGCAGCCTAGAAACGAGGCGCACGCTGACCGCACGCTGAGTGCCCCCTAAGCCACCCTAAAGGGCCAAACCTACGTTCTGTCCCGATCTCAGGGTGTCCGCTGACCGCACGCTGACCGCACGCTGACCGCACGCTGTGCGCCTTTTGACCGGCCGCTGGGTCGCTCACAACGGCCTAGCGACACCGAGGTGAGGGGTGCGAGGAGGTTCCAGCGTGTCTGCGCGAAAGGCTTCATACCTAATCAATCCCCCGCGGCGGAGGCAAAAGTAACGGTCGGGTGCGCCCGCTGAGCACCCGCTGACCGCCCGCTGAGTTCAGGCTGCCTCGGACATGTCCTCGGCCACGAAGGATGACCAGAGTCGGGTCGGAGTCGCACCGACGGCGTCGATCTAGATCGGCTACCCATGGGACGCGTTCCGGAGCCCCCGAACGATCACTAGGGCCCTCTCCTCCGGCAACGGAGCTATCCTCGGCCAAGCATGCCGGACGTTGTCATCGAGAACCCCGTCATTAACTCTCCGTTTGTTGAGCCAGGGCGGCACTTCGTATTCGGTGAGGACGGTATAACCAACGAAATCGCGGACTCCCGCAGGCGGAGTTCCTATTTCGTTCCGATCCCGCCGCCTAAGAAGAAATCCGCCGACCAGATAACGCTCGGGGACTGGCTAGGGGAGCGGATCCAAGAGAACGACTTCATCAACCGGGTGCGGGAGCGGGTCTCGATCTGGCGCCAGGGAGACTATCAGGGTGTGACCTCGACCACGCGGGGTCTCCTCGATTACTGGATCGACCCCAGCCGGAAGCTGTTTTTCTGCCAGATAGAGGCGCTTGAGACCGCGATCTACCTGACCGAGGTCGCTAGCCGCCACGGCGACGCCTGGATTCAGAACACCCTGAGTCGGGAGAACGAGGTGGCCAACCCTGGCCTTGACCGCATTGCCTTCAAAATGGCCACGGGGTCCGGCAAGACCGTCGTCATGGCAATGCTGATCGCTTGGCAGGTTCTCAATAAGCTGGCCAACCCCCAGGACCGTCGCTTCAGCGACACCTTTCTGATCGTGACCCCAGGCATCACGATCAAAGACAGACTCCGCGTCCTGAAGCCTAACGATCCCAACAATTACTACGTTGAGCGGGACCTGGTTACGCCCGACCAGCTCCAGGCGCTTCAGCAGGCGCGGATCCTAATCACCAATTTCCACGCCTTCGTGCGTAGGGAGACATTTCAGGCTGCCTCTCTCACCAAGAAGGTGCTGGCCGGCCCTGGAGGCAATGTAGACGCCTTCAAGGAGCAGCCGGACGAAATGGTTCGCAGGGTTTGTCTGGAGCTAGGCAACAAAAAGAACGTCGTTGTGATCAATGACGAAGCCCACCATTGCTATAGCCAGAGGGTCGAGGAAGAAGAGGGCAAGCTCTCAACGGAGGAGAAGGCAGAGGCTAAAGCCAACGCGGAGGCCGCCCGTGTCTGGATCACCGGCCTCGCCGCGGTGAAATCCAAAATTGGCGTGAAGGCGGTTTACGACTTGTCAGCGACTCCTTTCTTCCTGCGGGGTTCTGGGTACCCCGAGGGAACGCTGTTTCCATGGGTCGTTTCCGATTTCTCACTGATCGATGCCATCGAGTCGGGCATCGTCAAGGTCCCGAGGGTGCCCGTCGGGGACAACCAGATGACCGCGGCGCTTCCGACATACCGAGACCTCTGGCGCAGCATCCGGCAAGACCTCCCCCGCAAGGGTCGCTCAGCTACCTCGGAGCAGGTCGAGCCGAGGCTCCCCAAAGCCTTGGAAGGCGCTCTCCAGAGTCTCTACGGCGATTACGAGAAGACTTACCAGAAGTGGGAGCAGGGCGGATTTGACACGCCTCCCGTGTTCATCGTCGTTTGCAATAACACCAACGTCTCCAAGCTCATTTTCGATTGGGTCGCCGGCTGGAAGAAGACTCTCCCTAACGGCGATCCTGTGTTGGTGCCTGGCAATCTAGCGCTCTTCAGCAATGTGGATCACGAGACCTGGACTGCGAGGCCGAATGCGCTCCTGATCGACTCCGCCCAGCTTGAATCGGGTGGCTCGATGGACGAAGGTTTCAGGAAGATGGCGGCTGACGAAATCCGGCTCTTCAAGAACGAACTACGGCAGCGGACGGGGGAAGACTCTGAAGACCTGCCGGATGAAGTTCTCCTTCGCGAAGTGATGAATACGGTTGGCAAGCCGGGAAAGCTCGGCGCACATGTGAGGTGCGTGGTTTCCGTATCGATGCTCACCGAGGGCTGGGACGCCAACACGGTGACCCATATCCTGGGAGTCCGGGCCTTTGGGACCCAACTGCTGTGTGAGCAGGTCGTCGGTCGTGGGCTCAGGCGCGCGAGTTATGAGGCAAACGAGGATGGTTTCTTCGAACCTGAATACGCCGAGGTTTACGGCGTGCCCTTCAGCTTCATCCCCGCAAGCGGGATTGGGAAGGAGCGGCCACCGAAGCCCGTACATCGGGTAAGGGCGATGGACGACCGGATCGCCCTGGAGATCACCTTCCCGCGTGTAACCGGATATCGGTACGAGCTTCCAGCGGAGCATCTGCATGCAGAGTTCGGGATCGATTCTCGGAAAATCCTTTCGACCCAGGATGTCCCAACCCTGATCGAGGTTGATCCAATCGCTGGCGAGAAAGTGGTACACGACCTCGGCGAGCTTCGGGAGAGGCGGATCCAGGAGGTGGCATTCAGGATCGCTCGACGGACTTTAGACAACTATCTGAGGGACCCAGAGGGTGCCGAGAAGCCGTGGCTCTTTCCCCAAGTATTGGCGATCGTGAGACGGTGGCTGGATGAATGCGTCACATGCAAGGACGACGCGTTCCCACAGATGCTCTTAATCGGCCAGTTGGAGAGCGACGCAGCCGAGAAGGTTTATCGGTCGATCGTCCGCGGGACCGAAGGCGAGAAGAAGCTGGTGCCGATACTGCGAGCATTCGAGCCGCTCGGCTCTACCCGCTACGTCGCCTTCGACACGACAAAGTCGGTCTATTCAACTGACCCACAACGGTGCCACCTGAATTACGTAACCCTCGACAGTGGATGGGAGGCGAAGTTGGCCGAGGTCCTGGAGCACATGGACGGCGTGGTCTCCTACGTCAAGAATCAGGGTCTTAATTTCACCATCCCGTATACCTATGAGGGAAGGGCAGCCAACTACGTGCCGGACTACATCGTCCGTATTGCTGACGGCGACGAAGCCCCCGTGAACCTCATTGTCGAAGTCTCCGGCGAGGCAAAGAAAGAGAAGGTCGCCAAGGTTGCCACGGCCAAAGACTTCTGGGTGCCAGCCGTGAATAACAATGGCTCCTTCGGGCAATGGTCGTTCCTGGAAGTGTCTGACCCATGGGATGCGGTCAACCTGATCCGCGCCCACCTTGCGGAACGGCGCCTAGCCGCACTGCCGGCGGGAAATTAACTGGATGGCTAGCAAGCGCACAAAAGCCGCGGTTACCTTGGATGCCACCGTGCACAAGAACGCGAAACGCTCCAATATCCCGACTGCCGAGCTGGAGGCGTTCGCGGAGCAACATGAGAAGCAGCCGAAGACGCAGTTGTACCCACGCGACACCTCGCTGGATCCCCAGCTCGTCTGGAGGGGCAAGGACGATCAGGATCGGTCCGACCTCGCAGTTCCGGTTGTGCCGGTCTACATCCAAGAGAAAATCCATCCCCGATACCTGATCGAGGAGCTTCGCGCAGAGAAATCGCGTAGGGAGCCTCAGGCTCAGATTGACATCTTCAGTGACTTCAACGGCCTAGAACTCGAAAAGCTCGTGGATTTCTATCAGCATCCGATGAAGTGGCAGAACCGCATGGTTCTCGGGGACTCACTCCTAGTGATGGCGTCTCTGGCTGAGAAGGAAGGTCTAAAGGGAAAGGTCCAGACGGTCTATATGGATCCACCCTACGGAATCAAGTTCGGCTCCAACTGGCAGGTATCAACGCGCAACCGAGACGTGAAGGACGGCCGTGCGGATGATGCCACGCGCCAACCCGAACAGATCAAGGCGTTTCGCGATACATGGGAAAAGGAGGTGCACTCATACCTTTCCTATATTCGCGACCGGCTAAGAGTGGCACTTGATCTTCTGGCCCAAACCGGAAGCATCTTCGTGCAGATCGGCGACGAGAACGTTCACCTGGTCCGCTGCGTCTTGGACGAAGTGTTCGGTAGTAAGAACTTCGTTTCTCTCATCAGCTTTGTCACGACCAGCGGATTCCAAAGCAACGAGCTAGCGCGTGCTGGCGATTATCTTCTCTGGTATGCAAAGGACAAGTCCGCTGCGAAAGTACGGACGCTTTGGGTTGAAGCCGAAAAAGAACAGTCCAGCGGTTACCGGTGGGTGGTGCTTCCCGACGAGACGAAGCGCGGCCTGACTACGGCGGAGTTACGCGGAGAGGCCCCGTTTCCCGCCGGCAGCAAGCTCTACACGCCAGACAATCTGATCTCGCAAGGCTCGGCTGGAGAAGACCAAGCGTTTGTCCACCAAGGCAAGACTTACCGTCCGGCCGCCAATTCGCATTGGAAAGCAAGTTTCCCCGAGGGGATGGATCGGCTTGCGGTAGCAAACCGTATCCACGTCGCTCGGGACAGTATTCGTTACGTCAGGTATGCAGACGACTTCGGGTATCGGAGCATCAACAGTATCTGGACCGACACGGGGACCGGCAACTTCACCGACGACAAGATATTTGTAGTACAGACCAACACAAAAGTAGTCGAGCGCTGTCTGCTCATGACCACCGATCCAGGCGATCTGGTGCTCGACCCGACCTGCGGGTCGGGTACTACCGCATACGTCGCTGAACAACGGGGCCGCCGATGGATCACTATCGATACCAGTCGAGTTGCCCTCGCTTTGGCCCGCACTCGGCTGATGGCGGCTCGATTCCCCTACTACCTGTTGGCCGACTCAGCAGCCGGGATCGCCAAGGAAACTGAGATCACGTCTGGCTCGTCACACCCCGAAGTCCAACCTACAAATGATGTGAGCAAGGGCTTCGTATACGAGCGGGCGGCCCACATAACGCTGAGGGCGATTGCGACCAATCTTGAGATCCGGGATGGAATGACCTCTCAGGACATCGAAAGCGCCATTTCACGCCATGCCGACCGAGAAATCCTTTCCGACCGCCCGTATTCTGATCCGAAGATCGTTCGCGTTAGTGGCCCCTTCACAGTAGAGAGCCTCTCGCCGCACCGGGTGCTGTCGCCCAATGATGACGAACACGCCCCTGAAGATCCAGACACGGCCACCTTCATCGACCGCATCCTGCAGAACCTGAAAGCGGCTGGAGTCCAGAACACCGTCAAGGGAGAGCGACTCACTTTTGTCCGCCTCGATCCTTGGCCTGGAGGCGTCTACATTCAGGCCGCTGGGGATTACGTCGAAAGCGGCGACACCAAGACTGTGGCCGTCTGCATTGGCCCTGAATATGGGACGGTGGGTCCAGAACTCGTTCGCGAGGCATCCAAAGAAGCGGTGCGATTCGCCGATCTGCTGGTCGTTTGCGGGTTCGCGTTCGAGGCACACGTCGGCGACGAGACCTCAAAATTAGGAAAGCTGACCATCTTGAAGGCCAAGATGAATCCCGACCTGTCGATGGGTGACGACCTATTGAAAAAGACCGGGGCCGCGAACCTATTCATGATCTTTGGCGAGCCCGACATTGAAATTGAGCCGATTGCGGACGGCTCCATAGCTGTAGAAATTCACGGCCTCGATGTGTACAACCCCACCACTGGTGAAATCCGGAGCGACACCACTGATGAGATCGCATGTTGGTTTATCGATACCGACTACAATGGCGAGAGCTTCTTCGTTCGGCACGCATATTTCCTGGGAGGAGATGACCCGTACAGGAAGCTACAACAGGCTCTACGGGCCGATATCGATCAGGAGACGTGGGCAACGCTCTATAGCCCGAAGAGTCGCCCCTTTCCGAAACCGCGGACTGGAAAAATCGCCATCAAGGTGATCAATCACTACGGCGACGAGGTACTCAAGGTGTACCCGGTAGACAAATGAGCAGTAACGGGCGTGGCAGGGGTAGTGAGCGCTATGTGAGCCAAATCGTCTTGGCGTGTCCCACGTGGCTATATCGTGCTGGCTGGCACGTCAGCACGATGCCTCGGGGGCGAGCCTAGCGACAATTGCTCTCGCGACCAGTGCCTGATGGCTTGACCTTTGATTTGTCTCATGCCCTGTTAGGCGCCTCCTCTGACGAGAAAAGTGGGGGCGTAGCGGTCTTCGACCGTTATCCGAATGGCCTTTTCGGCCCCTTCTGAACCTAATACCCGCAGGTCGAGCTCGAAAGCCGTTGCGGTCGGGGTGGTCCGACCCGACGCCCAGGATTGACACTGCCGGATCCGGGCCGCGACTACCAGCCGCTTGGGCCCTCTACACTCGCCCACAGGTCATTGTCACGGTTGGAAGATCAGAAAACATCGTCAGTCCGTGTGCTGCTCTGATGGTCGGAACGTGAGGCTGACCACTTGGAATGTCGGCATGGCTCTGCGCAAGAAGTGGCCGGCACTTTCGACACTTCGCCCGGACGTCGCCATCCTCCAGGAGGTCAGCGAACAAGACGTCTCCAAACATGCGGAGTCGTGCTGGATCGGGAACGACCCTCATAAGGGCCTGGCTGTAGTCGGTTTTAACGGCTTCAAGGTTCGAGTGCATCCGGCGTGGGACCCCATGATCGAGTTTGTCGTCCCGATTGAGGGGTCATGTCGCGCGACGTGGTGTAAATCCAGCCGCGTGGTCGGGTCATTAGATTAAGCCGACTCCAGCTCCAGCAGAGTCTTGACCACCTCCTCATTGGTCGGTTGGTAGAGCTTGTTCATGGACTCGGTACTGAAGTAGCGACGACCGACAGCCCACTCATCGTTCTGCTCCTCGAGCACCGCGCCGGTCAGCCGCAGTAGCGACGCGCGGTTGGGAAAGATGCCGACCACATCGCAGCGCCGGCTGACCTCTTTGTTGAGACGCTCGAGCGAATTCGTCGACCAGATCTGACGCCGGTGCTCGACCGGATAGCTGAAGTAGGCGAGGACGTCGACCTCGGCCTCCTGCACGACCTTGACCAGCTGCGGATAGCGCTTTTCGAAGAGCCGGCAGATCCTCTCGATGGTCTCGTGCGCGCTGGGCTGGTCGGGCTGGGCGAAGACGGTGCGCAAGGTGGCGGCCACCATCTGCTGAGCGACCTTGGGCACCGTGGCCATGGCGTTGCGCATGAAGTGCACCCGACAGCGCTGCCAGGTTGAGCCGACGAAGACCTGGGCCACAGCCTGTTTGAGGCCGAGGTGGGAGTCAGAGATCACCAGGCGGACGCCGCTCAGCCCGCGACTGAGGAGTTGGCGCAGGAACTGGAGCCAGAACTCATGGTCCTCGGCCGGACCAACGTCGACGCCGACCACCTCACGCTCACCGCTCGAGCGAACTCCGACCGCGATCAGGACCGCCATCGAGATCACGCGGCCGTTCTCCCTCACCTTCTCGAAGGTGGCGTCCAGGAACAGGTACGGGAACTCGCCGTCCAGGCGTCGGGTGCGGAAGGCATGGACCTGGGTGTCGAGCTCCTTGCAGATCCGGCTGACCTGGTCCTTGGAGATGCTCTTGATTCCGAGCGCTTCAGCCAGGTTGTCGACGGCCCTTGTCGAGACCCCATGGATGTAGGCCTCCTGCACGACCGAGAGCAGCGCCCGCTCGTGCCGACGCCGAGGTTCCAACAGGCTCGGGAAGTAGGTGCCCTGGCGGAGCTTGGGGATCTGCAGCTCGAGGGTGCCGACCCGGGTGTCCCACTCCCGGTCGCGATAGCCGTTGCGGTAGGTGGTCCGTCCCGCCGTCCGCTGGTGCGGCTCGGCGCCGACCAGGTCGGTCACCTCGGCGTCCATCAGCTCCTGGGCGAGCAGCTGAACGCCGTCGCGCAGGAAGTTCGGATCCGCCCCCTGCTCGGACTTGTTGAGCAGGTCCAACAGTGTCATCCTGAGATTCGCCATCGCTGTGGTCCTCCATGTGGTGCTTGAACACGTCACTTGGAACCACACGGTGGCCTTTTTGTCAAAGGCCTTCTGGATTTACACCACTACTCGCGACACGACTGATTGAGGTGACTGGGCCAGTCGAATTCTTGCTATTTGCGGTATGGGTTATGTACAAGCGATCGGTGAAGCGACTTCAAGAACGCCCGAACCGCTGGCAGATGCTCCAGGGGCTCGAGATCTACGAGCCCCTGTTGCTTTCTCGAAAGTCTGTCGTAGCGGGAGACTTCAACAACGCTGTCCGCTGGGACCGCCCGCGCAAGGCCGACAATCACTCGCTGGCGGCTCAAAAGCTCAGCGACCTCGGCCTAGTGAGCGCATACCACGCCAATTGGGCGACCGCCCAGGGAAAGGAGGAGCACCCCACCCTGTACTGGATGCGGCACAAGGACGCCCCGTACCACATCGACTACATCTGGTTGCCCCAAGTCTGGATCTCCGGGTTGAGAGCAGTCGAGATCGGTGACTACTCGACCTGGGTCCAGGGCGGGCTCAGCGACCATGTTCCACTCACCGTGGAGATGGATGATGCTGTTATCGGGCTAGTGGATCCCGGAGCTGTCGACCCCGCGCACAGCTGGCCGGGATAGGTTTGTCGCGATGGCAACGAATCGCGCCGGAGTCTAGGTCAGCTGGTTAGGATTCCGGTCACGATCTATCACGTGTCCGATCCATGCCGGTCGTGGCGGCTCCGACAGCGGCGACCTGAGTTGGTGACTGCGCAGCGCGGCTTCCGAGTCTTGCGTGAGCCGGTACTGCCTGCTATGAGTTGCGGTTGATGTCCCCTTCAGGATCCAGAAAATCTCTTCTCGAGCAGTACGCGGAGCCTTTCGCGGACCTCCCGCCCGTTGCTGGCATCCTCGCAGCCATCCTGCTGGTGGTCATCGGCTGGGCGGCGCCCTTATTCGCTGGCGCCTCGGTCATCGCAGGGCTATGGCTGCAGTTCGGCAGATGGCTCGTGTGGTTTCTGGCGGTTTTCGTTCTCGCCTACACGATGGTGGGCGTCTGGCGACGGGCCATCGACCGCCGGACTTTCGATGCCACTGACGACCCCTCTGGCCTGACCTGGAGCCAGTTCGAGAGGCTCATCGCCGAGTTCTACCGGCGTAAGGGAGCGACGGTAACGCCTCGTGGTGGTCCAACATCAGACGGCGGCGTTGACCTGAACCTAACGGATGCAACGGGTGACCGACTGATTGTCCAGTGCAAGCTTTGGAAGAGCCGCCATGTGGGGGTGAAACCGCTTCGGGAGCTCTGGGGCGTGTTGTCCGATGAGAAGGCTGACGGCGCAGTCTTCATCACCAGCGGATCGTTCACAAACGACGCGATTGCGTTTGCGCGCGGGAAACGGTTGGAGCTTATCGACGGAGCCAGGTTGCGCAGCATGATCGCCGCCGTGAAGGGAACCCGGGAAGCTGCGTCGGTTGCTGAGCCCCCGCCAGCCGCTAGTGTCCCTCGATGCCCGCGCTGCGGTTCCTCAATGGTGCTTCGGACCGCGAAGCGCGGTACTCATTCAGGCGAGCAGTTCTGGGGCTGCTCCACGTATCCGGCATGCGGAGCCACGTTGTCCGCGTCTGCCTGAGTACTTCGGACATTGGTGCCGCTGCGCATTTACACGATCACGAAACGCGCGGACGCCTCAAGACTTTGATACTCTGTGAGGCGCCTCCGCTGACGAGAAAAGTGGGGGAATAGCGGTCTTTCGACCGCTAACCAAATGGCCCTGTTGGCCGGTTCTGAATTCAAACTCTGAGGGTAAATCGAGCGTCGGGCTCGAAAACCGTTATGGGTCACTGGCCCATCGAGAGTTCAAATCTCTCCCTCTCCGCCAATACCGCAATCTGCGTGACGCAACTTGCGGTATCGCTTTTAGGGAAGCCATGCTCCGATTCCCTCGGCGGCCCAATTATGTGATGGTGTAAGAATGCGCACCAATGTGGAGCTTGATGATC
>Ga0307374_10011881_pt1 | contig 12294 bp, 9 predicted proteins | sample OX3MG_FD_202532 | JGI IMG/M metagenome (GOLD analysis project Ga0307374, IMG submission 202532) | Soil microbial communities from Risofladan, Vaasa, Finland - OX-3 | ecosystem: Environmental > Terrestrial > Soil > Coastal area > Acid sulfate soil | place: Finland: Risofladan, Vaasa | collected...
CTGCTGCACTCGGCGAGCGCAGATGGCCTTGCCGGCTGCCGCTGCCCGCTCGAGGTCGACGAACACCGACACCGCCTCGGCCGCCTCCGGACCGTTCAGGGACTCGGGGTCCATCTCCGAGAGCACGACCCGGATGGCCTCCACCTGCCGGCGAAGCGTCGATACGAACATGTGTTCGATCCTACGGGTGGGGTGTGACGTTCTCCGGATCCGGCCCAGAACGAGGGAGCTCGACCCGAGTGCGTCCCGACGTCATCCGCCGTGCCGTGATGAGGGTCACGGTCAACTCGTCGGAAGCTACGAGCTCGGGTAGCTCGGTTCCGGGGTCTGATCGGCAGGAAGCACGGGGACCTCGTGCTCCTGCCCGAAGGAGCCCGACAGCAGCCGGAGCTCGTGCATCAGCTCGTTGTTGACCTTGATGTAGCCGTCGATGGTCGAGTTCAGCTCGCGTGCGGACTCCGGCGAGATGACCGGCGGTGGGCCGACCGGGGGCGAGGTCGGCATGGCCAGCTCGCCGGCGCGCCGCGAGGCGTCGGTCAGGATCGTCCCCGCCTCGGCGTTCGCAGCCGAAAGGATCTCGTGCGCCTGCCGCTCGGCGTCGGCGATGGCGTTCTGAACGAACTCCTTGCATCGGGTGAGGAGCTGGTCGATCTCGGCTTCGGACGCCCGCACGACGGTGAACCGGCGAACGGCCTCCGCGGCGCGCTCGGCCGCGGCCGCCGCCGCCCGCGCTGCTCCCGCGGCCGATCGGGCGGCGTCCAAGGCGTCGGATGCGGAACGAAGGGAATCCCCGTCGGCGGCAGCGTGCAGGGGCTCGAGCAGACCCTGGGCCGAGGCGCTCGCCAGCAACCGCTGGACGGCGTCGTTCGCGCCGGCCGTCGTGGCCTCGATCGCGGTCGACGCCTCCTCGCCCCCAGCCCGATGCCGCGGCTCAGCCTCGGATCCGGCCACCTCGGATCCGGCCACCTCGGATCCGGCCACCTCGGATCCGGCCACATCCGGCGCAGCGAGATCGGCTGCCGGCTCGACACGGAACCGGTCGAGCACCGGCCGCATCGCCTGGCGGAGCTCGTCGGGAGTGGTACCGCCCACTTCAAAGACGATCTCGCTCGCTCCGGAGAGGGCGACCACAAAGGCGATGCCCTCCCTACGGCCGGAGAACCCGAACAGGCCTGGAGCCAGCTGCGGACTGACCCTGAACCGCCGGCTCATCTCGGCAGGTCCCTCCACCTCCATGCCCGACACGTCGTTCCACGGCACCCACGCGACACCACGCCTGGTCCTGAACTGCAGTCCCGCTTCGGTGCAACGGAGGAACGAGGAGTCCTGGGTCTCCGGCTCCGGGGCGAACCCCCCGAGGTACCTCGCGGGTTCCACCATGATGGTCCTGCCGATCTGCGCTGCAGGATCGAGCGGGCCGTTGGAGAGCGTGAACGCCGGCGGGATGGGTCCGGGAGCCGTCATCTCGAGCGGCGCCGACGGTTGGGCGGGGGCCTCGGCCGGCGCCGTCCACATCTCCTGGGTCCGCCGCCGGTAGTCGGGGTGTGTCTCGGGCGGGTACCACCGCCCGTCACTGGCCAACCACCAGCCGGGACCTCCGATCATCGTGCTCATAGGGGAAAGCGTACTGATTATCGGGCCCACTCGAAAGGGATCAATTGGCCGAATAGCGGTCGAGGCCATTCACGTGGGAGGGGCGGTCGATGATCGTCCATTGGCGGGTCGATGATCGTCCGTTCACGATCCGAGCGATCCGAGCGGGCGTGGCCCCGGTACGTTCCTGAAGGTGAAGGGCTCGCTCGGGCGTCCGGGCTGCACGAACCAGCACTGGCCCACTTCGTCGCTCTCGACGACCGAGATGAGCGCATCGACGACGTCCGCCACGGTGAGCAGCGGTGCACCGACGGCATCCACCCAGCCCCGGATGCCCTCGACGAGCGACGTGTCGGCGAAGCCGGGGCAGAGTGCATTGATACGGATGCGGTCTTCGGCCAGGATCGGGCCGAGGGAGCGGACCAGGCCGACGACTGCGTGCTTGTTGGCACCGTAGATCGGCTCGGGAGGGACCGGCATGAGCCCGGCCAGGCTGGCGGTGGCCACGATCGTGCCGCCGCCACGGCGGCGTAAGGCCGGAAGCGCGGCGTGGATGCCGAACACCACGCCGTCGAGGTTGACGCCCATGGCCCGGCGGTAGCGGAGAAGGTGGAAATCGTCGCCGACCCCGCAGCCACCGGCCACTCCCGCATTGAGGTGGACGAGGTCGAGCCCGCCGAAGTGCCCGACCGCAGCGGCGACCGCCGCATGGTTGTCGGGGAGGTCGGAGACGTCGCAGTGCACGTACAGACCGTCGAGCTCTCCGGCAAGGGCCCGACCGGGCCCGTCGTCGACATCGGCGAGCACCACCCTGGCCCCCAGCCCGGCCAGCCGGGTCGCAGCGGCGGCACCGATTCCGTTGGCCGCTCCGGTCACCAGGGCGACAGCTCCCTTCAACTGTTCGCGGTCCACCGTCGTGCCTTCACGAGAATTGCGTGTGGGGACGCGGAGCGAGCAGGCCGTCGAGGCAGGTAGTACGCGGGGTGATGAGGAACCTCCCAGACGAGCACGGGATCGGACGTGTCGACCACCAACTGGCCGTTCACGAAGGCACGGACCCGCTTGGGTCCGGTCTCCAACCGGACCCGGCCCCTCGAGGCATCCGGGGGATCGATGCTCATGGTGGAACCTCACTCAGCGACGGCGGAAGGCCCCATCATGTCGTCTCGTCGGCCCGATGGCACCACCGGGGCCCGAGGCGTCAGAATCGGGTGACGACGGGAGTGGACAGGAATGGGGCCATGACCACGACGGAGGGCAGGGATTCGATTCGGTCCGGCTCGATCGGGTCCGGAGGAGGGCCGGCGGAGCCGGACCGGACCAGGGGATTGCGGGAAGTCGTCGATCTCGTCGGGCACGAGGACGCCGATGGCCGCCATCTGGTGGCCGACAACTGCCCGGCGGAGTTCACCTGGGACTACACGAAGGGTGCTCGTCCCAAGCTCGACAGGCTCTACGAAAAGGCCAAGCGAGCTCAGTGGAACGGCCGGACGGACCTTCCGTGGGAGACACCCGTCGATCCCGAGCGCCTGGCCATGGCGGGCGCGGACGTCGGCCGGGACCCGCGCTGGGCCGGGGCCGACCTCGGCGGCACCGCGCTCGAGCACTGGGGTGACCGGGAGTGGCTCCGGTTCCGGGTCGAGCAGGAGAATTGGATGCTCTCCCAGTTCATGCACGGCGAGCAGGGCGCGTTGATCTGCACGGCCAAGATCGTCGAGACCGTTCCGTGGATCGACGCCAAGTACTACGCGGCGACCCAGGTGGTCGACGAGGCCCGGCACGTCGAGGTGTTCAGCAGGTATCTCGACGAGAAACTGTCAGGGCACTACCCGGTCAACGCCCACCTCGGCCTGCTGCTCGACGAGATCGTGGCCGACTCCCGATGGGACATGACCTATCTGGGGATGCAGATCATGGTGGAGGGCCTTGCGTTGGCGGCCTTCGGGTTCATGTACCAGCTCACCCAGGAGCCCCTGCTCAAGACCATGCTGCGTTACGTCATGGCCGACGAGGCCCGGCACGTCGCCTTCGGCGTCCTTTCCCTGCAGGAGCATTACGCACAGCTGACGACAGCCGAGATCCGCGATCGGCAGGAATTCGCGTTCGAGGCCGCCGTACGGATGCGCGACCGGCTCCTCATGCAAGAGGTCTGGGAACGGATGGAGGTGCCCAAGGACGACGTGGTCCGCGTCGTGTCCCAATCACCCGAGCGGGACGACTTTCAGATCCTCCTCTTCTCCAAGATCGTGCCCAACGTGAAGAAGCTCGGTCTGCTCGACGCCGCCGGAGGATGGCTCCGGGATCGGTTCACCGACCTCGGGGTGATCGCGTTCGAGGACTGGACCGACACCGAGGCCGAGTTGGATGCGGCGGCCGAGGGCTCGCCGGTGGCGCGACAGGTGGTCTGAGGCGGCCGGCCGGCCGGCTGGTAGCCTCGGGAGGAATGGCCCTTCGCGATCAGACACCCACCCTGGGCGCCGTGGTCACCGCGATGGTCACTCCTTTTGACGAGGAGGGGGCTCTCGACCTGGGTGCCGCGGTCGAGCTGGCCCGCTGGCTGGTCGAGCACGGGAGCGACGGGTTGGTCCTGGCGGGGACCACCGGCGAGGGTCCGGTGTTGAGCGATGCGGAACGGGCGGACCTCTGGCGGGCCGTGGCCGAGGCCGTCACCGTGCCGGTCGTCGCCGGAGCGGGCACCAACGACACCCGTCACTCCATCGAGCTCGTGCGCACCGCCGCGCAGATCGGTCTTGACGGGGTGCTCGTGGTCACGCCCTACTACAACCGACCGTCCCAGGCCGGATTGTTCGACCACTTCCGTGCCGTCGCCGAGGCCTCCGCTCTGCCGGTCGTGCTGTACGACATCCCTGCCCGTACCGGCCGGCGGATCGCCACCGACACCCTGTTGCGGCTGGCCCACGAGGTGCCCAACATCGTGGCGCTGAAGGACGCGGCGGGCGATGTGGCCGGGTCGGCCCGATTGATGGCCGAGGCTCCCGCCCGCTTTGAGGTCTACAGCGGCGACGACGCCCAGACGCTTCCGCTGCTGGCGGTCGGCGCGGTCGGGGTCGTCAGCGTCGCGTCCCATTGGGCCGGGATCGAGCTCGGCCAGGTGGTCGGCGCGTTCGCCAAGGGTGACGTCAACGGCGCCCGTACCGCCAACGCCCGCCTCATCGAGTCCTACGCGTTCGAATCGAGCGACGAGTTCCCGAACCCGTTGCCGGCCAAGGCCGCCTGTCGGGTCCTCGGCCTCGCCGTCGGGCAGTGCCGCCCGCCGATGGGCGCCGCACCCGCGGTGCTCGACGACCGGGCGCGTGAGGTGCTGGGCCGCCTGGGGACGACCGAGACGACGGGCCCACCGCGTGGCTGAGCAGCAACGGCGTCGTCGGAGGCCGGCCGGTTCAGCCCAGGGAGCGGCGGGTCCCGGCCCGAGCGACGCGGCACCGGTCCGCGTCGTCTTCCTCGGTGGCCTGGGGGAGATCGGCCGGAACTGCGCCTGCATCGAGGTCGACGGGCGTATCCTCGTGCTCGATTGCGGGATCATGTTCCCCGATCCGGACATGCCCGGCATCGACCTGGTCCTGCCGGACTTCTCGTACCTGCGCGAGAATGCCGATCGGGTCGACGCGATCGTGCTCACCCACGGGCACGAGGACCATACGGGGGGCCTTGCCTACCTGCTGCGGGATCTGCGGGTGCCCATTTACGGCTCGGAGCTGGCGCTCGGCCTGGCCCGGAACCGGATCGACGAGGCAGGCCTGGGTGACCGGGCGACCTACCACGTCGTGGCCGACGGTGAGCGGCGGCGAATCGGTCCCTGCGACGTCGAGTTCATCCCGGTGACCCATTCGGTCCCCAGTGCCTTCGCCATCGCCTTCCACACTCCTCAGGGGATCGTGCTGCACTCGGGGGACTTCAAGCTCGACCTCCAGCCGGTCGACGGCCGTCGGACCGATCTGTCGAGGATGGGGGCGCTGGCCAAGGACCCCGGGATCCGGCTCCTCCTGTCGGACTCGACCAACGCGGAAGAGGCCGGCTTCACCCCGTCCGAATCGACGGTCGGGGTCGCCCTCCGGCGGGTCTTTCTGGCCCGGCCCGGCCGCAGAGTGATCGTGGCCTGCTTCGCGAGCCACGTGCACCGGGTGCAGCAGGTCGTCGACGCGGCGGTGGTCGCCGGCCGCCGGGTGGCCACCCTCGGTCGCTCGATGGGCAAGAACGTCGACCTGGCGTCGCGACTCGGCATCCTGACGATCCCCGAGGGGACCCTCGTCGACATTGACGACATCGACCGCCTGCCTCCCGGGGAGATCTGCGTGGTCTCGACCGGATCGCAGGGGGAGCCCATGTCGGCCCTGTCGCTCATGGCAACCGGCGAGAACAAGCGGCTGCGGATCGAGGACGGCGACGTGGTGGTGATCAGCGCCCACCCGATCCCGGGCAACGAGTGGTCGGTGGGCCGGGTGATCGACGAGCTGCACCGGCGGGGCGCGGAGGTGGTGCACTCGGGCTCCGAGGCGGTGCACGTGAGCGGTCATGCGTGCCAGGGGGAGCTCCGGACGCTGATCTCGGTGACCCAGCCCGGCGCGTTCGTACCCGTCCACGGCGAGTACCGCCACATGGTCCACCACGCGGAGCTGGCGAGGGGGATGGGGATCCCCGCCGAGCAGGTGCTCCTGTGCGAGGACGGGGACGCCGTCCTTCTCACCGCCGCCGGGCTGCAGCGCGACGGCGAGGTACCGGCCGGATACGTCTACGTCGACGGCACGGTCGGGGACATCGGTCACGGCGTCCTTCGGGACCGGCGGGCCCTGTCGGAGGAAGGGGTGGTGATGGTGGTGGCCACCGTCGACCTCCATCTCGGCCGGCTGCACGGAATGCCCCAGATCGCCACCCGGGGCTGGGTGCACGCCCCCGAGGCCGAGGAGCTGTTGGGCGAGGCCAGCAAGGTGGTGGCCGACGCGCTCACCCAGGCCATGAGCGACGGCGCCCGCGACGTGGAGGTCCTCGGCCGCCATGCCCGCAAGTCCCTCGGCCGCCTGGTGGGCGACCGGACCAGGCGTCGCCCGATGATCGTTCCGGTGATCCTCTCGGTCTGAGCGCCCGAGGTCGCGGGCGTTCGTGTATGGACGTTCGCCTCCCGATGGGTTACGTTTGTGACGCTATACTTCAACTTGGCGGGATCTTCCTGCCTCAATCGGATCCTAGGGGGGCTTGGGGATGGCGATCTTTTCGTTTCGTTCACGCCGCGTACGCTTCGGCATGCTCGCGCTGGCGCTCGGGGGCCTGGTCACGGGTTCGACCGTCGCTCTGTTCCCGGCTGCGAGCGGAGCCGCGGCGAGCACGATCACCATCGGCTACGTCACCGACCTGACCGGCGTGGCGTCGTCGACCTTCGCCGACGGTGCCGGGGGAGCCCAGGCCCGCATCGACCTGCAGAACGCCCAGGGGGGGGTGAACGGCCACAAGCTGAAGCTGGTGGTGGAGGACGACCAGTCGAGCCCGACCGTCAACAAGACGGCGTCCCAGGACCTCGTGCAGAACAAGGGCGCCTTCGGGGTCATTCAGTTCTCCGCCTTCACCTTCGGAGGTGCCCCGTACCTCCAGCAACAGGGCGTCCCGGTGACCGGTGCCGCCTTCGACGGGCCCGAGTGGGCGCAAGAGCCCAACTCCAACATGTTCAGCTACGCCCCGCTGGTCGACGCGAACATCGGGGGCACGTACTACGGCTCCACCGCCACCGCCAACGTGTTCAAGGCCCTGGGCGCGAGCAAGGTGGCCGGTCTGGCCTACGGCATCTCGGCCTCCTCCCAGCAGTCGATCCGGGTGGTGTACGCCGGCGGTTCCACCCAGTGCTACAAGAACTTCTCGGTGCCCTTCGGCGGCGTGGACTTCACCGCCGACGTGCTGCAGATCAAGTCGGCGGGGTGTAACGGGGTCGTCGGGTCCTTCGTCGACTCCTCCGACATCGCCCTCGCCCAGGCGGTGAAGAACGCGGGGATCAAGGCCCAGCAGATCTACTTCACCGGCTACGACCAGCAGGTGCTCCAGAGCGCGACGGCCCGAGCGGCGCTCAACGGCGCCTACATGGCGGCGGTCATCAACTTCACCACGCCGAACTCCGCGGTGAAGAAGATGATCGCCACGGTCAAGAAGTACGACTCGTCGTACACGGGCGGGATCATGGACCTCGGGCTTTACGGGTCCTACGTGTCGGCCGACCTCATGATCAAGGGCTTGCAGATGGCCGGTAAGAACCCGACCCGGGCCAACTTCATCTCCAAGCTGCGTACGCTCAAGAGCTACAACGCCGGGGGCATCCTGCCGAGCGGCACCCCGATGACCGGGTTCGGCACCGAGGCCATCGTGCCGAAGACCCTCTGCGGCTACTACATGCAGCTGAAGGGGAACAAGTTCCAGGTCTACACGGGCAAGGCCGTCTGCGGGAAGCGCATCGTCGTCCCCTCCACCTGAGCGCCGCCGAGGCCCTCCGAAAGGGGCTCTCGTCCCCGCCTCCTGTCGCCGATCGTTCAACGATCGGCGACAGGAGGCGGGGTGGATCTCAGCGGCGGATCCTCGGAGCCGGCTCCGGCTCCGGCTCTCAGTCTCGGGCTGGTTCCCCGTGGGCGGCGTTGGCAATTCCCAGCCGCCAGTACGGCTTGACCGAGAGATGCTCGGCCGGGAGGCCTCGGGCGAGGAGCGCCTTCCGCAGGTTGTCGACCACCTTCAGCTCGCCGTTGAGATAGGCATGCCCTCGGCCATCGGGGAGCTTCAGCTCGTCGATGGCGTTGACGAGGACATCCGACCGGCCGGGATCGACTCCTGACCGGTACAGCCAGGCGAGATGCAGGTCGCACCCGGGCTGCACCCGGAGTGCCTGCTCGTCGGCCCGGCCGTCCACCTCGAGCAGGACGATCGCCTTCGAACCGGCTCCGAGCGCCTCCACCATGGCGAAGGTGGCGGGGATGGCCGACTCCTCCGCTGTGAAGAGGTGCCACTGCGCCTCGGTGTCGAGCAGGATCTTGCCGCGGGGGCCGATCGCCTCGATGCGCGCACCGGGCCGGACGCCGGACGCCCAGGTCGCCCCCGGTCCGTCGCCGTGGAGGACGACGTCGACGTCGAGCAGCAGGGCGTCAGGGTCGAACTGCCTGATCGTGTACCGGCGGCGGAAGGTTCGGTCGCCGTCGGCGGGCACGGAGAACATCAGGTCCTGTCCGGGAACGTGCTCGAAGCCCGCCAGGCTCGGGGCTCCGAACCTGATCCGTCGCATCGATGGGGTGAGAGCGAACGCCTCCACCACCTCGAGATCGAACAGCGAGGCGCCGGACAGCCGGGACGGAAAAGTCGAGTCCCCGAGTCGCCCACCGCCACCGCCGCTCATGCCGGTTCCGGATCGAGAGTGGAAGCCGATGGGGCGGCGGCCGGGCCGGTCGCCGCGGGGGCGAGAGCCTCGTCGGCGGCCGGTCTGCCCACGTTGGGAACGAAGAAGGACACCGCAAAGGCTGCTCCCACCAGACCGGCGGCGATGGCGAACGCTCGGCCGTAGCCAGAGGAGAGAGCCACGGCCACCGAGCTCCCGTTCGAAAGCAGCGAGTTGGTGTGATCGGTGGCAACCGTGGCGAGGATCGCGAGACCGAGCGAGCCCCCCATCTGGCGGGAGGTGTTGAGCACGCCCGACGCCAAGCCGGCTTCCGTTGCCCTCACTCCCGCGGTGGCGGCGGCCGCAAGGGGGGTGAAGAGCAGCCCGAGCGCCAGAGCGATGGCACAGCCGGGCCCGAACACGTGCTCCCAGTAGCTCCCAGCCGGCGGGATCTGCGACAGCCAGGCGAAACCGCCACCGGCCAGCACGGTGCCGGCGAACAGGAGCGGTCGGCAGCCCAGGCGGGTCAGGCTCCGGCTGCTCAGCTGGGCGCCGATGATGATGGAGACGGCCATCGGGAAGAACGCCAGGCCGGCGCGCAGCGCTCCGAACCCCAACACGTTCTGAAGGTAGAGGGAGAGGAAGTACCACATGCAGAAGAAGGCCGCAAACCCCCCCACCAGGCTGGCGACGGAGAATAATGCCAGTCCGGCGAGGTAGGTCCGCCGCCGACCGAACAGATCGGCGGCCCGCCCTCCCAGAAGCAGGAACCCGGCGAACGTCAGCACGTAGGCATTGACCACCCACTGCAGCCCGGTCGGGCTGTAGTGCAGGTCCCGGCCGATGGAGGGAAGGCCGACGTTCACCACCGAAACGTCGAGGACGACCATGAACTGGGCGATGCATGCCAGCGACAGCACGATCCGATCGGAGGATTGCCGGTTGGACGTCAGCTCTTGGAGGGCTGGCCCGCCGGTGTCGATTCCGCTCATTCCCATGATTCTGCCGCGTCGGCGCGCCGGTCCGATCACCGATGCGGTCCCGGACAGCTCAGATCAGCCGGAGCTGTTCGACCGGGCGCCCGAGCGGACGGGCCTGAACGGACGGGAACGGCGCGTCCCGCCCGGTCGTCGCCGGATAGCGGCCGACGGCTGGGGCGAGGCCGGCGAGGCGTGCCTGCTCGCCTGCGAGCTGATAGGAGCGGTTCTCGAACCGTTCCTCGTAGAGGCCGGCGAGGTCCGGTCGCGCCGAGCTCAGCCAGCTGAGATAGTGCTCGCGCACTCCGGTGCGCAGGTGGAGCGGAATGGCGGTGATCGACACCGCCCCCGCCTCGAGGCAGGCGTCGGCCACGGCTCGTACCTGATCCTCTCCGTCGCTGAGGCCCGGCAGGATGGGGGCGATGAGCACACCACAGGGCACGCCGGCCTCGTTGAGCCGCCGAACGGCGTCTACCCGACGGTCCGGGGGCGGTGTGCCCGGCTCCGTGAGCCGCCAGACGTCCCGATCGAGCGTCCCGATGGAGAGGTCGACCCGGACAACCGTCCGGGCGGCAGTGGAGGCCAGCAGATCGAGATCGCGGAGCACGAGCGTCGACTTGGTCAGGATGCTGAAGGGGTTCCGGACTTGGCCCAGCACCCCGACGATACCCCTGGTCAGGTGGTACTTGCCCTCGGCGTGCTGGTAGGGGTCCGTGTTCGTCCCCATGGCGATCGGTCGACCGCGCCACGCCGGAGCCCGGAGCTCGGCCCGGAGGCGCTCGACGGCGTTGACCTTCACCACGATCTTGCGCTCGAAGTCCTCCCCGATGCCCAGCCCCAGGTACTCGTGGGTGGGTCTGGCGAAGCAGTAACGGCAGGCGTGGCTGCATCCCCGGTAGGCGTTGATGGTGTGGCGAAAGGGCATTCGGCTCGTGGTCGGCACAGAGTTGATGATCGACCGGGCGTTCACATGGAGGAACTCCATCCCCGCGAACTCACCTCGCCCGACATGCCGTTGCGCCACCGTCTCGTCCGGGAACAGGGCGTCGGTGGCGTCCTGTTCCGCCAGCTTCCATCGGAGCCGGGACTTGTCGTCGGCGCGGGCCACCCGGCTATGGTAGCGAACATATGTTCGTCGCGTCCAGCCCCCCGCGAGGCCTGCTCGGTGCCGGAGATCCTGGTCGAGACCCGGCGAAGGAGGGAGACCGTCCCCCTGGGCACGGCATTCGGGGGGTAGCCTTTCCCCCACTGTGGTGACGACGAAAGGCCGGCCCGCGGCCGGTCGATCCTCGGCCCGGGCCGCTCCGACGAGCAGAAGGGACCACGTGCGCTCTGACGTTTCGAGCCGTCGTCTCCCGGCGCATGCCGCCGGAAGATCGGCCGATCGCGAGGTGCCGGTCGGGCTGTTGGGCGACCACGCGGCAGATCTCTGGGCAATCGGCCTGGTGGCCGTGGGAGTCCTGCTCGGCCTCGCGCTCTATGGTGCGGCAGCGGGTTCGGTGGGCCACGGGGTCGACAGGGGTCTCGCGTACGCCGCGGGGTGGGTCCGGTACCTGTTGCCACCGGTCCTCGGGGTGGCGGGGATCTTGATCATCGTCGGGCGTTATCGCCCCGAGCCGTTCCGGGGCGTGCTCGGTACGGCATTGGGCCTGCTCGCCATCTCGGGCCTCGCCGATCTCGCCGGGGGCTCGCCGGCGATCCGCCATCCGTCGACCACTCTGAGCGCGGGAGGGATGCTCGGTGCGGTGGTCGGGCGCCCCCTGCAGATCGGGGTGGGCACGGCCGGCGCGGCGGTGGTCCTGATCGCATTCGTGGCGGTCGCGGCGATCATCACGACCGGCGTTTCGATCGGGACCGTCCTGCGGGTGCTGGGCGTGGCGGTGGCGGCGGGAGGCCGCGCCTTCGCCTCCTGGTGGGGTCGTGTGGGGAGTGCCTCGACGTGGCACGCGGACGCGGTCGATACCGAGACCGACGCGGGAGACGAGACCGACGAGGACGATGACGAGACCGAGGACGAACAGGGGTACGAGCTAGAGGAGGGAGAGGAGGTCGACGAGGACGAGGACGAGGACGAGGAAGAGGAAGAGGACGAGGACGAAGGCGTCGGGGCCGGCTCGGAGGTGACGGGCCGGGTGGGAACCGAGGGCAACGGTGGTCCTCCACCGCAGGCCGGGGGCAACGACGGGGAAGGGGCCGGTTCGGACGAGCACTCGTCGGCGGGGGGCATCGTGGCGGTCACCGCGTCGGTCGGTCCGGCTGGAGGCGAGTGGCGGCTGCCGCCGGCCGGCCTGCTCAAGCGGTCACGCGAGCAGCGTCACGACGAGCGGCAGGTGGCGATGGCCGGCGAGTCGTTGGTCGCCGCCCTGA
>Ga0307374_10011884_pt1 | contig 12291 bp, 10 predicted proteins | sample OX3MG_FD_202532 | JGI IMG/M metagenome (GOLD analysis project Ga0307374, IMG submission 202532) | Soil microbial communities from Risofladan, Vaasa, Finland - OX-3 | ecosystem: Environmental > Terrestrial > Soil > Coastal area > Acid sulfate soil | place: Finland: Risofladan, Vaasa | collected...
TTCAGCGTCCCGGCGGCGTGCGCCCTGTCCCTGGTCCTGGTCGGGCTCAGCCTGCTCGTGCTCGGCGGCGAGGGCCTGGCGCGGGGCCGCGGCCAGGTGGCCAGGACGGGCGCCGGCGCCCAGCGGGTCAACCCGCCGCTGGCGCTGGGCCGGGCCGCCTGGCCGGCCGTGGCGGGCGTCTTCGCGCTGGTCGTGCTCGCGCTCGGCGTGCCGATCTACGCCAGCGTCTACTGGATCTTCGAGGGCGGCATCGCGTCGGTCACCGGCGGGAGCGTGTCCATGCTGAACGCCATCGCGCACACGGCCGCCTATGGCGTCGGCGCCGGCGTCGTCGACACCGTGGCGGCGCTGCCGGTCGCCCTGCTGGCGATCCGGCACACCGGCACCGCCCGGCACTTCCTGGAGCGCAGTACCTACCTGGTGCTCGCGCTGCCCGGCGTCGTCATCGGCTTCGCCCTGGCCTACTTCACCGAGCGCTACCTGGGCGGGCGCGGTTACCAGACCGCGCCGCTGCTGGTGGTCTGCTACGCCATCATGTTCTTCCCGCTGGCACTGGTCGGGGTGAAGGCGGCCGTCGCCCGCGCGCCGGCCAGCCTGGACGAGGTGTCCCGCTCGCTGGGCGTGACCCGGCTCGCCACCTTGCGCCGGGTCACGCTGCGGCTCGCCGGCCCCGGCCTGGCCGCCTCGTTCAGCCTGGTCTTCCTGTCGGTCGTGACCGAGCTCACCGCCACGCTGCTGCTGATCCCGACGGGCGTGCAGACCCTGGCCACCCAGTTCTGGCAGTACGAGACCGACAACTCCTACGCGCAGGCCGCGCCGTTCGCGCTGGTCATGATCGCCATCGCGGCCGTGCCGAGCTATGTGCTCGGCCGCTTCTTCGACCGCTCGGCTAGCGCGCGATGATAGCTACGTGACCGAGCTGACCGTAACGGGGCTGTACAAGGCATTTGGCAGCCACCCCGTCCTGACCGGGATGGACCTGACCGCCCCGGCGGGCTCGCTGACCGCTATCCTCGGGCCCTCGGGCAGCGGCAAGACGACGCTGCTGCGGGTGCTGGCCGGGTTCGAGCAGGCCGACGCGGGGACCGTGACGATCGGCGGCACGGTGGTCGACGGGCCGGGCGCGTACGTGCCGCCCGAGCGGCGGCGGATCGGTTACGTGCCCCAGGAGGGCAGTCTCTTCCCGCACCTGACCGTCGCGGCGAACGTGGGCTTCGGCCTGCGGGCCCGCGAGCGGCGCGGGCCGCGCATCGACGCGCTGCTGGAGTCCGTCGGCCTGGCCGGCCTGGGCAAACGCTACCCGCACCAGCTTTCCGGCGGCCAGCAGCAGCGGGTCGCCCTGGCCAGGGCGCTGGCCATCCAGCCAGCCGTGGTCCTGCTGGACGAGCCATTCGCGGCGCTCGACGCGCACCTGCGGGCCAGCGTCCGGGCCGACGTGCAGGAGATCTTCCGGGCCGCGGGGACCACCGCCGTCCTGGTGACCCACGACCAGGACGAGGCCCTGTCGATGGCCGACCGGGTGGCGGTGCTGCGGGACGGCCAGATCGTGCAGTGCGCGGCGCCGCAGGATCTCTATATCCGGCCGGCCGACCCGCAGCTCGCCGGCTTCATCGGCGACGCGAACCTGCTGGAGGGCCAGGTCGTGACCGGCGGCGGGGCGAACGGCGACCGCGCGGTGCGGACCATCTTCGGCGAGCTGGCGCTCGAGGCCGCGGCCGGCCCGGGCCTGGAGCCGGGGCCGGTCACCGTGCTCGTCCGCCCCGAGCAACTGGAGGCGGTGCAGGAGCACGCCACCAGCGGCGAAGGCCACGACACCGGCCGGGGCTGCGTGCCCGGCCGGGTGCTCGCCTGCCACTACTACGGCCACGACGCGGTGCTCCGGGTGCAGCCCGCCGATGGCGCCGGCCCGGAGATCATCGTCCGGACGGCCGGCGGCCCGCAGTTCCCGCCCGGCGCACACGTCCTGCTCCGGGCCAGGGGACCCGTGCTGGCCTGGCCGCGCGGCTAGCCCGCCCGCGCCTTCGGGGCGCTGGCCGGCCGCCCGGCCGCCCGGCCGACCCGCCGAGTGATGATATACAGAGAAGAGATGCTTCTACATACTTAGATTCAGAGATTCACTGGATAAGGCTACGGAGGAATATGTCCACCACCCAGATTGACCTGGATCAGGACTTGCTGGCCAGGGCAGCGGGCATCCTCGGAACCGCGACGAAGAAGGACACAGTGAACGAGGCACTCCGACGCGTGGTTCAGGAGGAACTTCGCCGTCGTCATGTGGACGAACTGGCCGATGGCGCGCTTCCCGACCTTGCCGACCCGAACATCATGGCCGGGGCATGGCGGTAGCGCGTTACCTCCCGGACAAGAGCGTCTGGGCCCGGCTCAGGCATCCGATCGTGCGGGCTGCCTTCAGCCCTTACGTTGATCGAGGCCTCGTCGGGACCTGCTTGGTGATCGATCTGGAGATCCTCTACAGCGCGCGCACGGGAGCTGAGCACGAGCACTTCGCCGCTCAACGGGGGGCCTTCGAGTACTTCCCGATGACCGACGAGATCGCTCGGCGGGCCATCGAGGTCCAGGGTCTGCTCGCCCAGCGCGCTCAGCACCGATCGGTGTCCATTCCAGACCTCCTGATCGCCGCGACCGCCGAGCGGTATGCCCTGACAGTGCTGCACTACGACGGCGACTACGAGCGCATCGCCGAGCTGACGGGCCAGGCGGCTGAGTGGATCGTCCCGCCGGGAACCGCTGACAGCTGAAGGCGCGCGACGCCGCCTGGTTACCTGACCCGCTGGCGCAGGCCGCGGAGCACGAGGGCCGTCTCCAGCGCGGCCAGCACGGCTTCCCAGCCCTTGTCCTCCGAGCTGCCCTCGGCGCCGCTGCGGTCCTGGGCCTGCTTGATGTCGTCACAGGTCAGGACGCCGTTGCCGACCGGCGTGGCGGTGTCGAGCGCGACCCGCGCCAGTCCGTAGGTGACCGCGTCGCAGACGTACTCAAAGTGCGGCGTCCCGCCGCGGATGACGGCGCCCAGGCAGGCGACGGCGTCGTGCTGGCGGGCCAGCTCGGCGGCCACCACCGGCAGCTCGACCGCGCCGGGCACCCGCACCACGATCGGGTCGGGCACGGCGCAGGCGCGCGCGGCCGCCAGGGCCCGCTCCACGAGGACGTCGGTCACCTCGGCATGCCAGCGCGTCGCCACGATGGCCAGGCTGACCCCGGCCGCGTCCACGACCGGACCGACCGGTCGGCCGGCGCCGCTCACTGAACGCCGGCCGGGAGATCAGCGTCAGCCGCGAGCCCACTGCCGGCCTCAAGATCAGCGGCGGCCGGGAGCTCCAGCTCGTGACCGAGCCGGTCGCGCTTGGCGATCAGGTAGCGCAGGTTGTCGGCCGTCGGCGCCACCGGCAGCGGCACCCGCCCGGTCACCTTGATGCCGAAGCCGGACAGCCCCGCGACCTTGGCCGGGTTGTTGGTGAGCAGCCGCAGTGACTCGACCCCCAGGTCGGCGAGCAGCTGCGCGCCCGTCGAGTACTCGCGGGCGTCGACCGGCAGGCCGAGATCGAGGTTGGCGTCCACCGTGTCCGCCCCGGCGTCCTGTAGCTGGTAGGCGCGCAGCTTGCTGAGCAGGCCGATACCCCGGCCCTCGTGGCCGCGCAGGTACAGCACGACGCCCCGGCCCTCGGCCGCGATCGCGGCCATCGACGCCTCCAGCTGCTCGCCGCAGTCACAGCGGCGCGAGCCGAACACGTCTCCGGTCAGGCACTCGGAGTGCATCCGCACCAGTACGTCCTCGCCCGGCGCGGTCAGGTCGCCGAGCACCAGGGCTAGGTGCTCGGTCCCGTCGACCGAGTTCAGGTAGCCCAGGCCGCGCCACTGCCCGTGCTCGTTGGGAATCCTCGTTTCGGCTACCCGGCTGACCATCCGCTCCACGCGCCGGCGGTGCTCGATGAGCTGCGCGATGGTGATGAGCGCCAGGCCATGCTCGTCGGCGAAGGCTCGCAGCTGGGGCAGCCGGGCCATGGTGCCGTCGTCGTTGACGATCTCCGCCACCACGCCGCCCGGGGTCAGGCCGGCCAGCCGGGTGAGGTCCACGGCGGCCTCGGTGTGCCCGGACCGGCGCAGCACGCCGCCCTCGGTGTAGCGCAGCGGGAAGATATGGCCGGGCCGGACAATCTCGTGGGACTTGGTCGCGGAGTCCGCCAGAGTCCGGATCGTCCTGGCCCGGTCGGCGGCGGAGATCCCCGTCGTGATGCCGTGCCGGGCGTCGACGCTGACCGTGAAGGCCGTGCCCATGTGCTCCTGGTTGTCCGACGTCATCGGCGGCAGCTGCAGCCTGTCCAGGTCCTTGCCGAGCATCGGCACGCAGATCAGCCCGCGGGCGTAGCGGATGGTGAAGGCCAGCAGCTCGGGGGTCGCCTTGCTGGCCGCGAAGATGATGTCGCCCTCGTTCTCCCGGCTGGCGTCGTCCACCACGATGACGGCCCGGCCGGCCCGGATGTCCTGCACCGCGCGGTCAACATCGTCCAGGCCGACGGCGGCCACCGCACCCGGAACCTGCGGGGCCGGGGCCATCTCAGAACTGGTCACAGCTGCCTCCCGGCGAGCAGTCGCTCCACGTACTTGGCGATCATGTCGACTTCCAGGTTGACCGTCTCGCCGGGCTGCCTGCTGCCGAGCGTGGTCCGCGCCAGGGTCTCCGGGATCAGGCTGACCTCGATCCACGGCGCCTCCAACCACGGCGCCTCCAACCACGGCGCCTCCAGCTGGTCAGGCGCCGGGCTCAGCGCCGATACCGTCAGGCTCACGCCGTCGACCGCCACCGAGCCCTTTTCGATGACGTAACGGGACAGCTGCGCGGGCACCGTCATTCGCACGACCTCCCAGCCCTCGGCCGGCCGCCGGGCGAGGATGGTGCCGGTCCCGTCCACATGGCCCTGGACGATGTGACCACCCAGACGTCCGTCGGGCCGCATCGGCCGTTCCAGGTTGACCGGCGCCCCGGGGGCCAGGCCGCCCAGGCTGGAGCGGTCCAGGGTCTCCCCCATCACATCCGCCGTGAACTCGCCGTCGCTAATGAGCGTGACCGTCAGGCAGACGCCGTTAACGGCGATGGAATCCCCGCACCTGGCATCCGCGGTCACTTCCGGCCCGCGCACCGTCAGCCGGGCGGTGTCGCTGCCGCGCTCGATCGCGACAACCTCGCCCAGCTCTTCCACGATTCCGGTGAACAACCTGTCCTCCTCCGGAGCCTCACTGTCCTCAGGCTCCGGGGGTGCGCGAGAGCGCAGCGCGACATGCACTGCCCGACCCGGATCACCGGGGCGGGCCCTGCCGCGCGCGTGCTGCCTCCCATCCGGACTTTCACCGTCGGTCCCGGAATTTCACCGGATCAGCTAGCCGATGGCCTCGGCCAGGTCGCGGACTATCACCGCCGGCTCGGAGTTTCACCGACCCCGGAGCACGCCTAACTAGGTAACCAGTGTGCCATACCCCGTATTCCGCGCTTTCGGCCGACCGTGGCTCGGACGCGCCGGACGCAGCAGGAGCGGCGCCCAGGGCGGGCGCCGCTCCCTGCTGGTGATCCCGCGCCTGGCGGGGCGAGCCACTAGGCGGTGCTGCGGCCTCGGCGGGTCAGGGCGTCGACGGTCACGGCCGCGACCAGCACGAGCGCCGTCCACATCAGCTGGGCGGACGCGGACAGGCCTAGCAGCTGCAGGCCGTTGGCGATCACGCCCACGACCAGGCCGCCCAGCAGTGCATCCATTATCTTGCCCCGGCCGCCGAACAGGCTCGTTCCACCGATGACCGCGGCGGCGACGGCGTTCAGCACGTTCTGGCCGCCGTTGACGCCGCTGGAGATCGAGCCGAGGTAGGACGCGTAGATGATCCCGGTGATGCCGGCGGTGAGACCGCACAACGCGAAGGCCGCCACGCGGATCCGGTTAGTGTTGACACCGGCCCGCCGGGCCGCCTCCGCGTTGCCGCCAATCGCGTAGATGTAGCGGCCGAACCTGGTGCGGCCGAGCAGGACCGTGTAAACCACCAGGATCGCCAGGACCACCAGCACGACCCAGGGCAGTCCGCGCACCGCGAGCAGGAGCGTGCCGCGGTTGGTGTTGCCCACCAGCACCACCACGACGCCGGCGATCGCGATGACGGCGATCTTCAGCAGGGTGATGGACAGCGGCGGGGCGACCAGCCCGGCGACCCGGCGGCGGCGGTCGCGCAGGTACATCATCAGGCCGGCCAGCGCGACGAGCACGATCATCACGATCCAGCTGGCGGTCGCGCTGAGCGCGCCTCCCTCGATGTCGTTGAGGACGTTGCTGTTCAGCCTGATGACACCGCCGTTGCCGATGCTGCCGGTGGCGCTGATCAGGAAGAGCAGCACGCCCGACAGCCCGAGGAAGCCCGCCAGCGTGACCACGAAGGACGGCAATCGGAGCCGGGTGATGATGAAGCCCTGCAGCGCCCCGTAGGCGCCGGTCGCCACTAGCGTCACGATGACCGCCAGCCACCACGGGTAGTTCTTCGCCACCATGTACAAGGCGATGACCGCGCCGCAGGCCGCCGTGAAGCCGGCCGCCAGGTCGATCTCCCCGAGCAGCAGGACGAACACCTCGGCCATGCCCAGGGTGATGATGAACGCGGCCTGGGTCATCAGGTTGACCAGGTTGCCCGCCGACAGGAATAGCGAGCTCTTGACCTGGAAGATCAGCACGATCACGATCAGGCCGATGATGACCGGCAGGGCGCCGCTCTCGCCGCTGCGGATCCGCTTCAGCCAGATCCTGGCGTACTCGCCGACCGATCCGGCGACCAGCTCGGCGGGTGCCGAGGCCACGACCGCAGCCTCTTCAGCCGAGCCCGGCACGAAGTCGGTCATGCCGATCGCGCCCTCGTCGGCCTCGCGATTCTTAGATGCCAATGGTCAGCCCTCCGGGCCGCTATCGAAGGTGCGGGCAGTGCCGCCATTGCCGCCGTTGCCCGTCCGGTGCGAGACGCCCGACGTCATCAGGTCCACTGCCGAGGCGGTGTCGTAGTCGGAGGCCGGGCCGACCGAGACCAGCCGGCCCAGGTACAGGATGGCGAGCCGGTCCGCGACCTGGAACACGTCGGTCAGGTTATGCGAGATCACCAGGACGGCGATGCCGCGCTCGGACAGCCGCTTGATGAGATCGAGCACCAGCTCGGTCTGCGAGACCCCGAGCGCCGCCGTCGGCTCGTCCATGATCACGAGCTTCGCGTCCAGCATCACGGCCTTGGCCACCGCCACGGACTGCCGCTGGCCACCAGACAGCGAGCCCACCGGCTGGCGGATGTTGCGCACCGTCACGACCCGCAGGTCCTTCAGCGTCTGCTTGGCCGTCTGCTCCATGGACACCTCGTCCAGCAGCAGGTGCCGCCGCACCTCGTGGCCGAGGAGCATGTTCTGCACGATGTCCAGGTTGTCGCAGAGCGCCAGATCTTGGTAAACGGTGGCGATCCCGGCCTCGGTGGCGTCCCGCGGGTTGCGGAAGTGCACCTGCCGACCCTGCCAGATGATGTGCCCCTCGGTGGGCTCCCAGATCCCGGCGACCGTCTTGATCAGGGTGGACTTGCCCGCGCCGTTGTCCCCGACCAGGGCCGTGACCTGCCCTGCCGGAATGTCAAGGTCGACCCCGCTCAGCGCCGACACGGGGCCGAAGCTCTTTCCGATGCCGCGCAACTGCAGCAGGGGTCCGTCGATGGTTGCTGTTCCCTGGCCGGTGCCGGACGGAGCCCGGCCCGCGTGCGCGGGCCGGGCTCCGTCACCGGGGCTACCGGTCACTGCTGGTATCCCGGCTGGTCATGCGACTCCATTCGTCAGCCCGAGATTCCCGCGGCCGTGCACGCGGCGGCGTACTTGCCCGTGCACAGCTGGGAGGCCGGCACGAACTTGTCCGCGATAACGGTCGAGTTCATGTTCGCGGGGGTGACCCATGTCGGCGTCAGCAGCACCGAGGAGACGGCGGTGTGACTCGTGGTGTCCTGCGTGGTGCCGTTGACCAGGCCCGCCGGCGGGGCGTCGCCGGCCCGCGCGTACATGGCCAGGGCCGCGGCGGCCTGGGCCTCCAGGTAGATCGGCTTGTACACGGTGCCGCACTGGTAGCCGGTCAGGATATTCTGCAGCCCGGTCAGGGTGGCGTCCTGGCCCGTGGTCGGGAAGGTCTTGGGCTTGATGCCCTTGCCCTGCAGGTAGTGGATGATCGGCGCGCCGTTCTCGTCGTTCGGGATCAGCGCGGCGTTGATGTTCGGGTGCGCGGTGTACTGCTGCTGGAACTCACTCAGCGCGGTCGGCGGGTCCCAGGTCCCCGCGGGGTTACTGACGTCCTTCCAGCCGCCCGAGCTGAACTTCGGCGCCAGCACGGCGTTGTAGCCCTGCGCGAAGAGCGTCGCGTTGTTGTCGGTCGGCGCGCCCTTCATGACGATGACCTGCGGGCTCTTGACGTGCCACGCAGCGACGCAGCTCACCAGGCCCTGGCCCATCTTGGTGCCGACCAGGACGTTGTTGAAGCTGACGTAGTACTTGCGCGTGCCGCCGAGGGTCAGCCGGTCGTAGTCGATCACGTCCACGCCGTGGGACTTGGCGTAGGACTCGATGTGCGCGCCCACGCCCGAGTCGAGCGGGTCCACGATCAGGACGCTCGCGCCCTTGGTGATGGCCGTCTGGGCGTCACTGAACTGCGTGGAGTCGCTGCCCAGGGCGTTCTGGACGGTGAACTGCGACGACGAGAGCCCAGCCTTCTGGAAGGACTCCTTCAGGTACGGGGCGTCGAACTCGACGTAGCGCGTCGAGGAGACAGTGTCCGGCAGGATCACGGCGACGTTGCCCTTGCCCTTGGAGGCCAGGGGCTTGAGCGTGGCCATCGCCGAGAAGCTGTTGTTGAGCGAGCTCACGGAGACCTGCGGAACAGAGCCGCCGGAGCTAGAGCTCCCGGAGGAGCTCGTGGACGAGCTGCTGCTGCCGCAGGCAGCGACGACCAGCGCCGCGCTGGCGGCTATGGCCGCTGCCGCGGCTGATTTCGTAACTGAATGCAAGAAAACCACCTCGTTGATGGGCGGAACGATTCGGATCTACGGTCGCTGTCGAGCCCGTATGACCAGTCGCCGCTGAGACAGGAACCTCTTGTGCAAACCCTAGGGCGCATTGGGTAAACGTCTCCGTTAACATCCCGGTAACCACGTGAAAATTTTGTAAACGCCAGAACCGCAGGTCAGAGCCCTAGCATGGGCGATACGGGCGGCGGGGGCGGTAAGCCGGGTAAATCTGCCGCGATTCTGTAACCTGCTCGTGGCTGAGTCAAGATAATCGGCACTCCGCCGTCGGTCTCCAGCTTGGCCCGGAGCCTGCGGACATAGACGCGGACATACTCGGTCTCGGTCTCGTAGCCGTGCCCCCATACCCGGCGCAGCAGATGAGCGTGCGTCAGCAACTTCCCGCGGTTCACGGCGAGCTCGCGCAGCAGCGCGAACTCGGTCGGCGTCAGGTGCACGGCCTGGCCGCCGCGGGTCACCTGCTGGGCGGCCAGATCCATCCTGAGATCTCCGATAACGATGATCGTCGGCGTGCTCTCCGGCGCCGCCGCGGGCCGGGTCCGGCGCAGCGTCGCGGTGATCCGCGCCAGCAGTTCCTCGATGCTGAACGGCTTGGTCATGTAGTCATCAGCGCCCACGTTCAGCGCGGTGACCTTGTCGCGCTCGCCGCCGCGCGCGGATACCACGATGATGGCCACCGCGGAGCGCTCGCGAATCTGGCGGCACAGCTCGAAGCCGTCGATTTCCGGCAGCATCAAGTCGAGCAGGACGATGTCCGGGGACTCGGTCTCCAGCAGCCGCAGGGCCCGCAGCCCGTCGGCGGAGACGATGGTGTCGAACCCGCGGACGGCCAGATTTGACCTGATCAGGTCGACGATATTCGGGTCGTCCTCGACCACGAGCGCACGCGTCCTGACCGCCTCGTCATACACTGGGGGCGACTCCGATCTGCTGCTGGCCCGAAGGCCACGTTACTGCCTCGGTCGCCGCGATCTCCCCGGCGGCCAGTGGCTGCGCGACCAGTGCCGTAACCGCGGGCGGCCTGACCGCGGGCGGCCTGACCACGGGCGGCCTGACCACGGGCGCCCTGACCACGGGCGCCTCCACCGGCAGCCGGATCCGGAAGCAGGTGCCGCGTCCCGTCGGCGCCAGCGCGATCTGGCCGCCGTGGGCGGTTACGATGCCGCGGGCGATCGACAGGCCCAGGCCGGCGCCCGACGTCGGGGTGCGGCGCCGCCGGGCGGGCTCGAACGGGCCGGCGACCAGGTCCGCCGGCAGGCCGGTGCCGTTGTCGGCCACGCTCAGCACGACATCCGCGGGCCCGTCGGCCATGGCGGTGATCGCCACCGCGGTGCCCGGCGGATTGTGCCCGAACGCGTTGCTCAGCAGGTTGACGAAGACCTGCTCCAGGCGGTCGTGGTCGGCCCACACCACGGGCAGGCCGGGATCGCAGGCCACCGTCACCAGCGGCGCGGCGGCAGGGGGCAGGCAGGCGATGGCCGCCTCGATCACCAGCGGGATGTCGCACCAGTCCCGTTGCAGTCGCATGACCCCCGACTCGATCGCGGAGAAGTCCAGCAGGTCGTCGACCAGCCGGCCCAGCCGCGCCGACTCGGCCGCGATCCGGGCCAGGAACCGCTGCTGCGACTCCCCGTCCCAGGTCACGTCTGGCTGCAGCAGGCTGGAGGCATAGCCGCGGATGGCGGTCAGCGGCGTGCGCAGCTCGTGGCTGAGCCGGGACAGGAACCCGCGCTGCAGTTCCTGGGAGCGCCGCAGCGCCACGGCCTCCTGGTGCGCGACCCATGCCTCCTCGCGTTCGAGGGCCAGGCGCACCGAGTGCGCAGCGTCCTCCAGCAGCGCCTTCGCGTCGGCCGGGGGCGAGCCGTGCGGCCAGCTGGCCACCAGAGCGGCGCCGCTGCCCGGCGCGGCGAACGTCACGGTCAGCAGCCGGCCGCCGTCCGCGTTGCCCCGGTTCACGGCGACGTCATCGCACCGGATGACGCCCAGCACGCTGGCGGCGGCGTCGAGCAGCCCCGGCGAGGTGCAAGTCGGCGCGCGACCCTCTGGCACCCGGCCCCCCGGTGACCGGCCCCCCGGCGACGCGGCGACCGCGCGGCAGCGCGGCAGCTCGCCCGGTGCCCGGGTCACGAGGGCCACCTCGGCGGCCTGCAAGCCGCGGCGCAGCGACTGCAGGGCGACGCTCAGTCCGTCGGCCACGGGCAGCGGCCCGGCCAGCGTCTCCAGCATCTCCCGGATGGTCTCCAGCACCCGGTTGCGGGTGGTGACCTCCTCCAGCAGCCGGTCCCGCTCGATCGCGCCCGCCGCGTAGCCGGCGTAGAGCGTGACCAGGTCCAGGTCGTCGCGCGTGGGGCGCCCGGCGATCCCGCGCAGGACGGTGATGACTCCGACCAGCCCGCCGGGGCCGAGCACCGGCACCGACCAGGAGGCCGACACCTTGGCGGTCCGGGCTAGCTCACCGAAGGCCGCCCAGCCCGGCCCGGCCCGGGCGCTCTCCTCGATGACCGGCTCCTGGCCCGCGGCGGCCAGCCCGACGGGGCCGCCAGCGGGCCCGCTCGGCAGCCGGGACCAGGCCGACTGCAGCGCCGCCGGCAGTCCCAGCGAGGCGGCGCACATCAGCGAGTCGCCGTCGAGCAGGTGGATGCACAGCCGCTCGCTGCCGAGGGCGGCGCCGAGCGCCGACAAGATGAGCGACAGGCTGGAGGACGGGTCGGCGGAGACCAGCCGGTCGGCCAGGCCGTGCAGGCGGGTGAGCTGACGGCGGGCCGAGGAGTCGACCGCCTGGCCGGACAGCAGCGTCACCACGTCATCGGGATGCACCTCGTCCGGCCGGACCTCCGCGACGACCCGGCCGTGCCGGAGCACCACGATGCGGTCGGCCATCCGGAACATCTGATCGATGTCGTGACAGGCCAGCAAGATCCCCGTGCCCTGCTCGCGGAGGGCGGCGATCATGTCCTCGACCTGGGCGGAGATCTGCACGCCGAGGGCCGCGGTGGGCTCGTCCAGCAGCAGCACCCGGGGGGCCCGGGAGATGGCCCTGGCCACGGCGACCAGCTGGCGCTGCCCGCCGGACAGCGAGCGCACGCTGCGGGTGGTGTCGCGCAGCGGCACGCCCAGCCGGGCCAGCAGCTCCCGGGCGTCGGTGTGCATCCGCACGTCCGACCGCAGCTGGCGCCGGTTCTCGCGGCCGAGCATGAGGTTGGCCGCGATGTC
>Ga0307374_10011886_pt1 | contig 12291 bp, 10 predicted proteins | sample OX3MG_FD_202532 | JGI IMG/M metagenome (GOLD analysis project Ga0307374, IMG submission 202532) | Soil microbial communities from Risofladan, Vaasa, Finland - OX-3 | ecosystem: Environmental > Terrestrial > Soil > Coastal area > Acid sulfate soil | place: Finland: Risofladan, Vaasa | collected...
AATGGGCTTTCGGGGATATTCACACCGTTTTCATCGCACCGCGCCGTCTGGTACTCGAAACGTACTTGAACCGGAGCTTGCATCGGCCCGGAGAACGTGAGTACCGGTTCGACTTGACCCAGACACTGCCTCCAGCCGTGGCGGAGGGTGTTGCGGAGGCGGTTGCGCGGCCATCGCAGAATGCGGACCCCGATCCGAACGCTGCGGCAATCGTCACGATTCCTGTTCGTCACCGGAACTTGACCGGCGGCACGAATGGGGTGTTGCGGATTCGTAACGAAGGCATCGATTATGTTGCAACCTCATCCGAAGACAGCCGGAGTTGGCGATGGGCGGATCTTCAGACCTTGTCCGATCCAGACGCCTATCACCTGTTCGTCTTCGGCTTCAGAGATACCTACACCTTCGACCTGAAGGCCCCACTCTCCCGCAAGGTGTTCGACTGGGCCACCGACGAAATCTATCAGCACACTGAATCCGCGGACGAGCCAGGAGCTTCGATCCCGAACCAGTCACTAAACGGCGGAGCGAAGGAACACGATGAATAGCCTCTCCAAATCATATTGGTGGGTCGTGGCCGGAATCCTGTTGCTCTGCGCAGGACTGTCAGGAGCGCAGACGAACGCCGGCAGCTCTGAGACAAGCATTCCGCCAGCTCCTTCCGCATCCTTGCCATCTGAACCAGCGCAAGCGGGACTGGCAGGTGCGAGTTCTCCTGCTGCCCAGGTGAACGCAGAACAGGCAACCGCGGACTCACGGATCACTCTGCAGCAGTTGGTTGAGACTGCGCTGGCGCGAAATCCCGCGATCAAGCGAGCTGCGGAGCGGTTCGAGGCACAGCGCGCACGCGCTCCACAGGCGCGTTCGCTGCCTGATCCTATGGTCTCCGGCGGATGGATGGGAAACATTACTCCACTCAGCGTGCAACATGGTGATCCATCGAGTTACAGAGGACTCACGGTGAGCCAGGATCTTCCTTTTCCCGGAAAGCTCGGACTGCGTGGAAAGATTGCCGACCGCGAGGCGGAGGCCGGGCGGTGGGAGTATGAGCAGACGCGGCGCCAGGTTGTTTCCGAAGTTAAGGCTGCCTACTACGCGTACTTCTACGACACGATGGCGCTCGAAATCACCGAAAAGAACAAGGATCTCCTTCAGAAACTCGAAAATATCGCCGAAGCCCGGTACCGGGTCGGCAAGGGCATTCAGCAGGATGTGCTGAGAGCGCAGGTGGAGGTTGCGCGGATCGATCAGAAGCTCATTGTTCTGCGCCAGGAGGAGCACACGGCACAAGCGCAGCTTAACACCTTGCTTTACCAAGATCCCGAATCGCCGCTCGCGTTGCCCGCACCCGTCAAGCCAGCCGACTTCCATGACTCACTCGAAAACCTCTACGCGATGGCGCACGAGAATGACACTGGCCTGGAACGCGATCGGAGGATGATCGAGGGCGGACAGGACAGCGTAAAGCTTGCGCAAAAAGCCTACGAACCGAATTTCAGCGTCGCCTACACCTACGAACAGCGCCCCGATATGGCGGACATGCATGGAGTCATGGTCGGGATCAATATCCCCGTCTTCTTCCGCAGCAAGCAGCGCGAAGGCGTGATCGAAGCCAGTCACGACCTGAATGCAGCCAATCGCGATTTCGACGATCGCCTGACGGCGGTCAATTTCGAGATCAAACAACAGTATCTTGCGGCAACGGCATCGCGGGACCTGATGAATCTCTATGCAAAGGCCATCGTCCCGCAGTCGTCCCTGGCGCTCGAATCCTCGATGTCCGCCTACGAGGTGGGCAAGGTGGACTTTCTCTCCATGCTCGATAACTTCGTGTACGTGCTCGACTACGAAGTCGGTTACTACCAGGAACTGAGCAACTACGAGACCGCGCTGGCCCGGATGGAGCCGCTGGTCAACACCGATCTGACGGAATAGGAAGGAACAGTCATGAAATTCGCTTTCACAACACGTGCGCTGGTCATCGGTATCGCATTGCTGGTTGCTGGAATTGTGCTGGGAGGAGGGTCGGCGTACTGGTATGCGGTGCACAAAGAGGCCGCAACCCGTCAGACCACAACGGCAGTGCCCCAGCAGCCGGCATCGCCAGCCGGCAGCATGGACAACATGCCCGGGATGGATATGTCCGCCAAGCAGGACAAAGGCAACACCGCGGGCTCAGGTCAGGACATGAGCAATATGCCAGAGATGGATATGTCCGGGAAGCGGGCCAAGGGAAGCACCGCCGGCCCCAATCAAGACGTGAGCAATATGCCGGGAATGGACATGTCAGGAGGCTCCGGCGGCCAGGCCGCAAGCATGGAAAATATGACGCCGGGAACAGTCATGCTCGACGCGGCTACCCAGCAAAAGATTGGCGTAACCTACACCACAGTCCGCCGCGCTCATCTGGACCGGACCATCCGCACGGTCGGACTGCTGCAGATGGACGACGAAAAGATTGCGCGCGTCCATGTGAAGGTGGCCGGCTGGATTGAGAACGTTGACCTCAATTACGTCGGCAAACTGGTGAAGAAGGGGCAGCCGCTCTTCACGCTGTACAGCCCCGATCTGGTCTCCACGGAGCAGGAGTACCTGATCGCGCGCAAGGGCCAGCAGTATCTGACCAAAACTCCCTATACGGATGTCTCTTCCGAGGCAGACTCCCTGCTGAATGCGACTCGCGACCGTTTGCGCCTCTGGGACGTCAGCGATGCTCAGATTCATAACCTTGAAACGACCGGGAAAGCGGCGCGGGTGATGACGCTTTACTCACCGATCGACGGCTTCGTGATGACGCGCAATGCGTACGAACAGGCGTATGTCACGCCGGAGACCGACCTCTACGAGATCGCCGACCTCTCCACCATCTGGGTTTATGTGGACATCTTCGAGTACGAGGCTCCCTATGTACACGTCGGCCAGAGCGCGCAGATGCAGCTCAGCTATTTTCCCGGCAAGCCCTATCGAGGAAAAGTGACCTACATCTACCCCACTCTGGACCCGAAGACCAGAACCATCAAGGTTCGTTTGGAGTTTCCGAATCCCGGATACCAGTTGAAGCCGGACATGTACGCCGACGTGCAGCTCAACGTGGACTATGGAACCCAGACCCTGGTGCCGAGCGAGGCCGTGCTCAACTCGGGGACGCGGCAGGTGGTGTTCATCGCCAAAGGCGATGGCTACTTCGAGCCGCGCGACATCAAGATTGGAGATCAGTTCGACGGCCAGACAGTGGTGCTGGCCGGACTCAAGCCCGGCGAAAAGATCGTCGCCTCCGGAAACTTCCTGATCGATTCCGAGAGCCGCCTGGGAGCCGCCATGCAGCAAATGTCGGCCTCCATGCCCGGAATGGATATGGGCAAAAAGAAATGAGAAATGTCATGCGAACAAGAGTTCTCCTTGCAGGCGCAATCGGGTTTGTCGCGGTTCTCGCTCTTTTGGGCGGCGCCTGGTATCTCGTCAGCCACAGACAAGCGAAAGTCTGTCCCTTTTCGGGGCGCATGATTCACGCCCAGACGAGGGCGCTGGTCACCATCGGCGGGAAGAAATACGAGACCTGCTGCGTACGATGCGCCATCATCGAAGCCCAACAGACTGGCAAACCACTGCGCGTTCTTCAGGTCGCAGACTTTAAAACCGGCAAGCTCATCGATCCGGCCAGCGCATGGTACGTGGAGAGCAGCGACGTAAATCTCTGCATGCGCATGTCGCCGGCAGCGGAAAGTCCCGGCAGAGAGAGCGTCTATATGCGCGGCTTTGACCGCTGCTCGCCGAGCGCCCTGGCATTTCGAAGTGAAGAGAAGGCGCGCGCTTTTATGGCGCAGCACGGCGGCACGCTGAAGCGCCTTGACGACTTCGAACGCGAATCTACAACCACGGTCCCGAAGGTGCAAACGCCATGATTGGAAAGATCATCGATTGGAGCAGCAGGAACAAATTCTTTATCTTCCTGGGATTGTTTTTTGTGGTTGCCTGGGGAATCTGGGCGCTAAAGAATACGCCGCTCGACGCCATTCCCGACCTCTCCGACAAACAGGTCATCGTTTTCTCGGAATGGCAGGGCCGCAGTCCCGATCTGGTGGAGGATCAGGTCACATATCCGATCGTGACCGCCCTGATTTCCGCGCCGCATGTCAAAGTTGTGCGCGGCTATTCGTTCTTCGGCCTCTCGTTTGTTTACGTCATCTTCGACGACAGCACGGACCTCTATTGGGCTCGGTCCCGCGTGGTCGAGTATATGCAAGGGGTGCAGGGCAACCTGCCCGAAGGAGTCACACCCACGCTGGGGCCGGACGCTACCGGCGTCGGGTGGGTCTACATGTACGCCCTGGTCGACAAGACCGGGCAGCACGATCTTTCGCAATTGCGGAGTATTCAGGACTGGTCCGTCCGTTATTGGCTCGAAGGCGTGCCGGGCGTATCCGAGGTGGCCAGCATCGGCGGGTTCGTGAAGCAGTACCAGGTGGACATCAATCCCGACACTCTGCTCGCTTATCACCTTTCCATCAATCACGTGATCGAGGCTATCCGCCGCAGTAACAACGATGTCGGCGGGCGCGTTGTGGAATACACGGGCCGCGAATACATGGTGCGCGGCCGCGGGTACATCCAGTCTGTAGCAGATCTCCAGAAGGTTGTCGTCGGCAGCAATGGGGGTGGCACGCCCATTTATCTGCGCGACGTGGCCGACGTGCACCTGGGCCCGGATATACGGCGTGGCACGGCAGACCTCAACGGCGAGGGGCAGGTTGCCGGAGGCATTGTCGTTGCGCGCTACGGCGAAAACGCGCTGGCCCTCATCAACCGCGTAAAGGATAAGATCGCCAAGTTCAAGAGCGCGCTGCCCAAAGGCGTGGAGCTTGTGCCGGTCTACGACCGCTCCGACCTGATTCTGCGGTCGATCGCGACGCTGCGAGAGAAGCTGATCGAAGAAATGATCATCGTCAGCATCGTCTGCCTGATCTTCCTGTTCCATGTGCGCAGCGCTCTGGTCGCCATCATCACGCTTCCTGTCGCGATTCTCATGATGTTCATCGCGATGTATTACATCCACCTGAACTCGAACATCATGTCGCTCTCGGGCATTGCCATCGCCATCGGAGCCATGGTGGATGGCGCTATCGTGATGATCGAGAATGCGCACAAGCACCTGGAGAAATGGGAAGCCGAGGGCAGGCCAGGAAACCGCAACGACATTATCCTTACGGCGGCAAAGGAAGTCGGAAAGCCGCTGTTCTTCTCCCTGCTGATTATTGCTGTATCGTTCATTCCGGTCTTTTCGCTCCAGGCCCAGGAAGGACGGTTGTTCAAGCCGCTCGCCTACACCAAAACCTTCTGTATGTTCTTTGCCGCCATTCTCTCTGTCACGCTGGTGCCGGTACTGATGGTTCTCTTCATTCGTGGCAAAATCGCTCCGGAACACAAGAACCCAGTGAACCGATTCCTGGTCTGGGTGTACAAGCCGTTCGTGCACCTCGCTTTGAAGTTCCCCAAGACAATTATTCTTCTGGCCCTGGCCGCATTGGCAATCACGGTTCTTCCGGTTCGGAGACTTGGATCGGAATTCATGCCACCCTTGTACGAAGGAAGCCTGCTCTACATGCCTACCGGGCTGCCGGGGCAGTCGATCGATCAGACCATCGCAGTGACGCAACTCGAAGACAAGATCATCAAGCAGTTCCCCGAAGTGGTCTCCGTCTTCGGCAAAGGCGGACGGGCGCGCACCTCCACCGACCCTGCTCCCCTTGAAATGGGAGAAGCCACCGTTGTCCTGAAGCCCGAGGATCAATGGCCCAAGGGCATGACTCCCGAGAAGCTGATCAGCCAGATGGATGCCGCGATCAAAATCCCAGGAGTCTCCAATTCCTGGACCATGCCGATCAAAGGCCGGACAGATATGCTCTCCACCGGCATCCGCACCCCAATCGGAATCAAGATCTTCGGGGCAGACCTGAATGTGATTCAAGGAATCGGAGAGCAGATCGAGGATGCTCTTCGCAACCTGCCCGGCAGCCGCAACGTTTATGCGGAGCGGACAGTCAGCGGCTATTACGAAGACTTCAAAATCAATCGCGATGCTGTTGCTCGTTACGGTCTCACGGTGGGCGATGTGGAAGATGTCATCGAAACCGCGATTGGCGGCAAGAACATCTCCACGACCATCGAAGGCCGCGAACGCTATCCCGTGGATGTTCGCTATCTACGCGACTACCGCACCGACCCGCAGGCTCTCGACCGAGTCCTGGTGGCAACGCCCGGCGGAGCACAGGTGCCTCTGACCCAACTTGCAAAGATCAGTCTGACCATGGGACCGCCGGTCATCAAGACAGAGAATGCCATCCCTGTGGGTTATGTCTACGTGGATGTGGCGGGCGTGGATATCGGCACCTATGTCCACAATGCGATGCAGGTTGTGAACCAGAAGGTGAAGCTGCCTCCCGGTTACTACCTCGACTGGAGCGGCCAGTGGGAGTACATGGAGCACGCCCGCCAGACGCTGAAGTATGTGGTGCCGCTCACGCTCCTGATCATCCTTGTGCTGCTGTACACAAATTTTCACTCCCTCGCCAAGACCATGATTGTCATGCTCTCTTTGCCATTTGCGTTGATTGGAGGATTCTGGCTTTTGTATCTGCTTAACTACAACACCAGCGTCGCAGTGTGGGTTGGGTTTATCGCTCTGGCTGGCGTGGCCTCGGAAACCGGCGTAGTGATGATCGTGTATCTCGACGAGGTATATGACCGGCGCCTGGCACAAGGGACGATGGTTACGCGGCGAGATTTGTACGACGCCATCATCGAAGGCGCGGTGATGCGCGTGCGCCCAAAAATGATGACTGTAACCGCTATCATCGCCGGCCTGCTGCCCATTATGTGGAGTCATGGTACTGGGGCCGATGTCATGAAGCGCATCGCCGCTCCCATGGTGGGCGGCATGGTGACTTCGACCATCCTGACGCTGATCGTGATCCCCGTGATTTACGAGATGTGGCGTGGGTGGCAGATGCGGCACGGCAGCCACGAGGAGGCAAGTCATGCCTGAACAGCAACAGAATGACAGCGTCCGGAAGATGATCGCAGTCTTCCGGATCACCCGGGGGTGCCTATGAATGCTTCTTCATCGAATGTTCTCTCCTCCCGGCCCAATTCCTGGAGGCCGGGGCAAGTCGGGGTGGTGGTACTCGCAGTGCTCGCGCTGGGCATCCTCCTTGGATACCTGTTTCACAGCACGTCGTCATCGGGTGTCGTAGCAGGTGCTCCAAGTGGAAGCCGGACGACGGCCACCGGATCGGATCGCCTCAACAGCACGATCCAACCTCTTCTGGAGCGATTGAGAAGCAGTCCCAACGATCCCGATCTCCTCACGAGCATCGGCAACGCGTATTACGACCAGCACGACTATGACAATGCTGTCGGCTACTACCGGCGATACCTCGATCTTCGGCCCCAGGACGTGAATGTCAGGACGGACATGGGGACTGCGATGTGGTACTCCGGCAACCCGGACGGTGCAATCAGCCAATTCGAGACGGCACTACGCTTCCAACCGGATTACCCGAATACGCTCTTCAATCTGGGCATCGTGAAGTGGCAAGGCAAGCAGGATCGTGAAGGAGCCCTCGAATCCTGGCAGAAGCTCTTGACGACGCACCCCGAGTATTCGGACCGGCAAAAGGTGGAAGAGCTGATTCAGAAGGTGCAGGCGGAATCGAAGTAGGAACGAAAGGCTGTTTAGAGAGAGGCAGCCTCGGTCCGGCCTCGAGGAGAATCGAAATGATTTCAAAAAGCAACAAGACGCGCACGACCCGCCGGATCGCAACTGCGGAGAGAAGCGTCCGAGGCGCGGCGCTGGTTTCTCTGCTTCTCCTGTCCGCACTTGCCTGGAGTCAGGAGAGTCAGACTGCCCATCAAGCAGCCTCAGTGGCAGCTCCTCCGTTTGCCGAGGTGAACGAATCCATATCGCAAACGGCGAATGTCGTGCTTGCCTCCGTAGCACAGGCCGATTCCGCCTCCAATACGCCAAACCTCTCCGAAGCCTCCGTTGTGAAGTCTGTGATCCGATATGATCCGCAATCCTATTCCGGGTCGAGTGCCAACCTGAACAACGCACGGTCACGACTGGCTTCGCTTCGCCCGGTGATCGAGCCCATCCTTCGCGAAGCTGGTATCCCGTCGGAACTGGCGGCCGTGGTTCTTGTCGAAAGCGGCGGTGATCCGATGGCGCTCTCGCCGAAGGGTGCGCGCGGCCTCTGGCAGCTCATGCCGGAGACCGCGCGCCGATATGGACTCATTGTCGACAACACCGAAGACGATCGTCTCGATATCGAGAAATCCACTCACGTTGCAGCGCGCTATCTCAGCGACCTCTATTCCGAGTTTGGATCCTGGCCGCTGGCGCTTGCGGCCTACAACACCGGCGAGCAGAATCTGCAGCACGCCATCGACCGCAGCCGGAGCACCGACTTCAACGTTCTCAGTTCACTGCGGCTCTTGCCCCTCGAGACCAGAAACTACGTTCCCGCAGTTTTGGCTGCTGCGACGCGATTGACGAATGCGCCGGCAGTCGCACAGAACCCAATGCTTCGGGAGCGGAACGCCCGGACCGTGTTCGCAGTTACGGAAAGGAGCAACTGAGGCCATGCAACACCTGAAGATAAAGGCGCGCGATCACGCATCGAGCCGGAGGCAAGCAAGATGAGTCACCACCGAATCAAGCCCAAATCCGATGACATTTCCCTTCGCAAGGATTGGCGTGTGTTCTGGCCGGTGCTGGCGGTACTTGCCGTACCTCTTCTAATTACCGTCCTGGTGATGGTCGCCACGTTTTGGGCCGGACATCCGCAGAAACTTGCGGCAAACCGGGATCTGCAGCTGGATATCGCCAAGCTGCGTGTGAACCAGTTGCATCTGTTCGAGACCAGCGTTTCCGGGGAGAAAGTACGCTTCGTCGTGGAGCGAACTCAGGACAACACGGTCCATGTTGCAATGGCGGCCTGCAAGTTCTGTTATCGCGAACGACACTCGAACCGTGTGCAGGACGGAGTGGTTCTTTGCGCACGCTGCAATGGTTCCATGAATTTTGAATCCACCAAAGCCCGAGGGCGCGCGAATAGCTGCGATCTCTCCGAAATTCCGCATCAGCAGACACCGCAGACTTTGACGGTCCTGGCGCGCGACATCGCTCAGACGGTCACCAAGCTGGCACAACAATGAGAAGCAAAGCACCTATGAACGGTCCTGCTCAATCCACCCTGCACCTCAAGGAGAAAAACGTGAAGAAACATGCCATTGCCACTCTCGCCCTCTTCGCTGCCGTCGTGATTCCCGTTGTTCCGCGGGTCTACGCGGCCCAGCCTCTCGACGGAGTGATCAGCGACTCCATGTGCGGCAGGAAGCACATGATAACCGGCAAGACACCCGCCCAGTGCGTTGCGGAATGCACCCGGAACAACTCCCGCTACGTGCTCGTCACGAAGGACAAGATCTACACGCTCGAAGGCAAGCCACAAACCGTCGCGCCCTTTTCCGGCAAACACGTGCACATTGATGGAACGCTGAACGGCAACACAGTCAGGGTTGCATCAATCCACGAGACGCAACCTGGAATGCCGGCCGGAATGCCTATGTGATGGCGACAGCTATGGTCGGATCCCGTCGTTTGCTAATGCAATTATCTCTGACGAACAACTCCGGATCCTTTGTTCGAAAGTGGTCTGACTCTGGCCATCTGCTGTCCCTTGTCTCGAAACGAAGATCTGCTCGCCCATCATCGCCGTTCGCAAACCGGCAGCACCCAGCCATGCGTCGCCAAGTGATTCAGATCACTTATGCAAACTGGCATCACGCTAGTTCTGCGTCGTCAGGTGATGCCGATCACATCCAGCGGCGAATCAGAGTGGTCCTATAGAAGACACAAGCAGGCATGGCAGGGTCCTGCTGATGGGTACGACAGAACGTGTTCCGCAACTGCGTGCCGTTTTTCTTCCTCAGGAGAATAACAATGAACTGGCTAAAGTCCTCTTGTTGTCGTAAGAGCGCCCTGCACAAATCCGCAACGACCACTGCGATCGCTTGCCTCACTCTGTCTCTCGCATCTACGCTTACGGCATGCGGCGGAGGAAGCAATTCCACAACCACGTCGAACCCGTCGCCCACGCCCGCGGCAAAGACTGCTGTCCAGGTAAACATAGGCGATTCGCCCGCCGACTGGATGCTCGCTTTCTCCATGAACGTCACTTCAATGTCTCTCACCGGGAGCAATGGATCGGTGAGCGTGGTTTCTTCTTCAACGCCGATGGAGATGACACACCTGATGGGCACCATGCAGCCGTTGGCGATGCTCTCCGCGCCTCAGGGGACATACTCGGGCGCATCCATCACGATCGGCTCTGCCACCGTGATGTACATGGACCCGACGACCAAAGCAGCGGTCCAGGCGACGATCCCCGGGCCAATGACCGCAAACGTGTCCTTCAGCAGTCCCATCACAGTCGGATCGACGCCCATGGCCATGGGCTTCGACCTCGATCTGGCGAATTCCGTGACCGGCTCCGCCGGCGGCACCCTGAGCATGAATCCGGTATTCCACGTGACTTCGGGCATGCAGGGAAGCACCCTTGATCCTTCGGGTGGGGGAATCCAGCAGATGATGGGATCGGTTTCGAGCGTATCGGGGAGCGGCTTCAGCATGACCTCGATGCAGGCGGCCCAGAGCTTCGCCTTCACAACAAACTCATCCACGGTATTTGACGGCACCAGCATGGGCTCGATGTCGAGCGGGATGCTGGTAATCGTGGACGCCACGATGCAGTCTGACGGTTCAATGCTGGCAACCAAAATACGGTCGATGATGGGCTCAGGCGGCGCAATGGGTGGCGGCGTTATCACCGCCGTCACGGGTCAGCCGCCCACCCAGCTCACCATGGTCATGCAAAACGGAGCCGGCACAGGGATGATGGCATCGGATTTTGCCGCGGGTGTCACCATTAATCTGAGCGGCAGCACTACGTATGAGATCGATGATGACAACATGGACATGTCCGGCCTCCCCTTTACACCGGTTTTTGACGCGAGCCACGTTTACGTCGGCCAGAGCGTGATGCCCATCAGTTCCGGCGGCATGATGAGCGGAAGCGGCGGTGGCATGATGGGCGGCGGTTCAATGGCCGGCACCATGACCGCCTCAAGCCTTGAACTGGCACCGCAGGGGCTCAGCGGCACGGTTGCAACCGCGATCAGCAGCGGCTCTGCCACGAACTTTATGCTGACCCTCCCCTCCGATTCCGCCTTTACCACCATGACTGGAGCAACCAGTGTCACGGTCTACCAGCAGACCGGAACGGCAGTCGTCGGAACCTCGCCCATTGCGAGCGGCTCCACAGTCCATGCATTCGGGCTGCTGTTTTTCGACGGTGGGAAGTGGAAGATGGTCGCGTCCCGAATGGGCGCCGAGTAACGATTGCTGGCCCCCGAAGGGCCGGCTCGATTGAGCCGGCTCTTCGGCTCATTGGCATCATGGAGTAGTGGAAGCAGTGGCCGAAAGGTGGGCGTCGTAAGCTTCAAACGCCAGTCTGAGGACACGGTCTGGAGATCAACGTTCGCGTCTGAAATGGCAGCGGAGAAACTGCTGCATGGCACCTGAAGATGTTCGGTGCCAGTCGATGGAACTCTCCCTCAAATGGAAACTCCGCCCAAATTCTCTGTGAAGCGATACTGCGTCATAGCGCATCGAGTCCGGGCCGCCGCATCGTTCCTGCGCCGTTTCAACGACATGAAGGTACCCGAGCCCATAGCTGTTGAGTCTTCCAACCGTGACGGAGAAGGTATCGAGTGGGTTGTCGTCCGACATGTGGCCTTTTCGGACACGTCCTCTTCGTTCTCAATTGGCAATGCCCGGCAACTGAGGCTCTTCGAGGTCGAAGTGCGTTCGATTCTCGAAGACCAGCGGCCTCAGTGCGTGCATGTCCTGTACTTTGATGTGGCAGTCCACAAGGTTGAGACATACGAAGCCGTTTTTCCACCGATTCTCGCTCATTTTTCATGGATACGAAGGATACGAAAATTCCGGGGAATCTCGTTCCTTGTGTAGACTAGGGAGAAGGCAGGGACGGTATAGACGGCGGGTAAGTCCATGCCCTCTCGTGCTTTGCACCTAAATCACAGAATGTGCGAGTTTTCGTAGGAGGGCGTAAATCGGGTTCGAATCCCTCCGCCCCGACCATCGTAACCATAGATTCTTCGCCACGCCCCACACGAGCCACTCCGAAACCCTTGATTTTTCGCGGATTTCCC
>Ga0307374_10011891_pt1 | contig 12285 bp, 9 predicted proteins | sample OX3MG_FD_202532 | JGI IMG/M metagenome (GOLD analysis project Ga0307374, IMG submission 202532) | Soil microbial communities from Risofladan, Vaasa, Finland - OX-3 | ecosystem: Environmental > Terrestrial > Soil > Coastal area > Acid sulfate soil | place: Finland: Risofladan, Vaasa | collected...
ATAGGCGAGAAGATAGCGGATCTATGGGGTAGACTAAAGCACAGTGTATCCAATATCAAAAGCGCCGTCTCTGGTGGAATACACAAAGCCATAGACTATACTTCCATGAAGGCAGGAGATGCTGTAGACTGGACCAAGAAGAAAGCAGCGCAGATAGGAGGTGCTACAAAAAGTATTACAGGATCGATTGCTACTGGAGCAGCAACTGGCGCTACAAGTGCTGTAGGATCAGTAGGGAAGGGCTACGAGAGTATGAAGGGCTACTTGGGTAAGCTCTTCAGGACCAGCAGTGGTAATGTAGACGTGCAGGACCTGCACCCTTCCGTTAAAAAGAATTTCATGAGCATGGCGCAGGAGTACAAAAATAAAACCGGGAAGACTATAACGGTTAACTCCGCTTTTCGTTCCATAGCTCATCAGCAGAGGATTTACAATAAGAACATAGCAGAAGGATCGCCCAAGAAAGTAGCTAGACCCGGCACTTCGATGCACAACTACGGGTACGCTATTGATATTCAGAGCACCGATGCCAACAAATTAAACCAACTCGGGCTTCTGCAGAAGTACGGTTTCGTGCGTCCAGTAAGTGGTGAGCCCTGGCACATTCAGCCGAAGGGTGTTTCGCTGGCATCAGCAAAGGCGGGGGCTTTCTCAGCGGGTGCTGGTTCTAGTAATTCTGCTCCTGTTAATGAGTCCTTCCACACTCCTGCAAAGGGTACAGATTTATCGCAACCGAATCCTACCGTTGCTAACGCAGGAGGAGGAAAGGGAGGACTATCTGCTATAGGGCCCTCTTCTAAAGTGGGAGTAAACTCTTTCCCTCTGTTCAGTACAGTGGATGGGGGACTCCTAGCTATGAACCTTAACGTGCTTGCCAATGCGGGAGCATGAGATGACTAAGTCCGTCATTCTTCAATTTGCTGAGAAGATTCTGGGTGGAGTAAAGGAGGATGCACTGGGGGATCGAAAACTCGAAAGCGTGGAGAGACAAGAGAATAAATCGTTCTCTCTGTTCCGGCACAAAAAGGCAGAGATGATAACGGGAACTACGGCTGTTCTAGGGATAGCCGGTATAGGGTACGCCCTAACTAATTTACTAGGAGTGAAGAAAGATTGGACGCTCAAAGGTATCCTGCACTCACTGTCTAAGGAAGCAACAACGTTTGATATATCGGGTGTAGGAAAGGAACTGAGGAGTGTAGCGTCAAAAATTCCAGTTGTGAACTGGTTGGTTAAACCAGCGGAGAAGGTCGGAGGTGAAGTAGAACATGGAGTGGATAAGGCAAAGACGTGGTTGTCGTCGCCGAGCATTCCTTCTCTTTCACCCGATACCTCCATCCCTACTAATGCCCTTCCTGTGAAGTCTGCTCCGATTAGCAGACCTTCGGAAAGAGTGGACTCATACTTAACGGAAGCTTCTAAAATATCGGGAGTGGATAAGGCAGTTTTGTTAGCTATAGCGCACCAAGAGTCCCATTTCAAGACTGGTGCGGTCTCCGGAATCGGTGCAATCGGGTTACTGCAAATAACCCCGGGTACGTGGAGACAAATGGTATCCAGATATGGATCACAGCTAGGAATACGTCAGAGTGATATTCGGAACCCAAGAGCAAACGCAATTATAGGAGCGTTGTACGTTAGAGAGGTGATGAACGGGCTTAAGAAGTTTCTGCATAGAAAGCCCTCTGTGACGGATATATACGCAGGCTATTTTCTAGGTCCAACGGGTGTAAAAACTCTTCTATCTGCTATATCTGCGAATCCTTACATGGATGCTGTTAAGCTCATGCCAACAGCAGCTAGAGATAACCCTGGTATCTTCTTTCGGGGAGGCCGGGATCTATCAGTGATGGATGTGTATCAGACTTTGTACGGTAAGGTAGGCATACCCTACTTAAAGTTTTCTCAGATGGAGGGGACTCCTAGCAATTACCTAGCCTCTAGTTTCTCGCCTCCTTCGGGTAGTACCGCAGCACCAGTAGCCTCTAAAGTTTCAGCACCAACAACGCAGGCACAAGTAGTAGCTTTCAGCGCTCCACCCAAACCTGTTAAGGCTAGAACGATGGTAGCTAGTGCAACAGATGAAGGAGGTAGTTCCGGTTTGATCCCTATTTCGGGAACACAAACACCAGTTGAGTCTAATTTAATACGTGATGGTAGAGGAAGACTGTTTGAAGTATCTCTACCAGAAGGAGCAAGTTGAACCATGGCCCTCCCATCTCTACTACCCGCTAACCTACCCTGGATCACTTTGGGCAACCAGAATGCGTCGGGTGCCAATAATGATCCGTATAAAATAGCGATTCAGATGAATCAGGGTACACAAAAATCTGTCCACATCACTGGCTGGTTGCCGGAGAGCGTAAGCTTTGATGCCTCCGCACAGTATGAAGCGCCCTTCGCCTCAGGTTTGAGCGGGATGTTTCCCTTCAATCTAGTGGGAGGAAATCTTCTCAGAGCTCTGGGTGTAAGTTTGATTACCCAGGTTATGACAGCGCAAGTGTGGCAGGGTTCTTCGGAGATAGAATTTTCCCTACCCATCATCTTTCAAGCGGAAGCTGACTCTGTAACGGAAGTGATAGGACCTATCAAACAACTGCTCAAGATGATAGTACCTAACGATCCCACTGGAGGTGGACTGCTGGAAGCTCCAGGTCCGCACATAGATATAGACAAACTCAAGAGCAGTGTAAACGCTGCACTTAGCCCATTGGATCCTTTGTATGGGCAGACAGTAACGCAGGTCAAGAGCGCTATTGCTGGCGGATCTGCATCAATTTCTGGATATGCTTCTCAGGGTACTACTGCCTGGGGGAGAGCCGTTACTGCATACGGCAGTGCAAAGAGCTTAATGCATGATGCTGTATCCTCTCCCCTGAGTCTAGCAACTAGCGCAGCTTCAGGCTTAAAGAACTTGGCTAACAAAGGTTTAGTGGCCATGACTACACCTATTCTTAATGCCATAGTCAACAACATTTCGGTACATATTGGATCGTGGCTATATTTTCCTGCTGTAGTTATTACGTCAGTGTCTCAAGACTACGATGTACTAATCACCCCAGACGGTAATCCTGGTAGGGTTAAGGTAAACGTTACTTTCAAAACCTTCTTTACACCAACCCAACAGGATGTGGACTTTATGTATCCCGCAGCGCAGACGGATGCTGCACTAGCGGGTACTACGATTACATAGGTTAACTATGGCTACTGACTATAGAAGAGCGAATTACTTACCACTTTCGGTTGACAGAACACAAATGGATTATCTTAAGGCGGCCTATGCTAACCTTAAGTACGCTCTTGTTACTGTTAAGACCATTGTGATTAGCGATGCTTTTTCCGCTAATCTTCCAGGGTTAGCTTATCAGGAATTGGGCGATGTTGGGCTGTGGTGGGCTTTAGGACTGTACAACGGACTGGTAGATCCCATCAGTGATCTACCCACTGGAACAATCATAAACATCTTCAGTGTTACGGACTTCTTATCGTTTATCCAAGCGGTGACGCAAGCTAATACCACGGGCTCTTCCGCCGCTAGTACACAGGTGGTGACTCTATAATGTTTCATTTGAAAAATAGGCTAGGGATTCAGATAATAATAAATCAGAAGGAATTTCCATTCGACAGGGTTAACGCATTGGACTTCCTCCATATGTGTTGCTCTACCCGATTGGATATCCCTATGCTTCATTTTAGGGTGAAGGACGCTGCAAAGTTTCTAGTAGCGGATCAGGATCTAATAGACGGTGCAGCCATCCAGATCAATATTGTAATACGAAACCAGATTCAAAGTTTTTCGTTTAGACTCCATACCTTCAAACAGATTTTCGATACGACAGGTCCATCCTACGACATAGATGCTTATTTGGATTCAGTATCCTATTGGTTAGCCACTACCTCTAAGGCGGTATCGGGGTCTTCCAATACGGTGTTGTCGCAGATAGCACAAAATTGTGGCATTTCCTACTATGTAGGAACTACTACTGCCGATACCCAAACCTGGTTCCCTAAGAATAAAAGATGGAGGGAGTTTGCTAGGTCCCTCGCATTACATGGCTATGTGGATGATCAGAGTTGCATGGTGCTGGGATTTGACTTGGATAACAAACTAATCTACAAGAATCTAATTTCTAAACCCACTCAAAAACAAGCCGCAGTATTTATAACGGCTAAACATGCTGAAGGATCCTTCATAGCAACTGACTACAAGATCAAGAACCAGTCGGGGTTTCTAAATAGTGTAGGTGGAGGATACGCAGGCGAAATACAGGTAACCTCTGTCATGTCCACTACCCAGACCTCTATCAATACAACCCAAGGGACTAGGACAACCTCAAAGTTTATGATTAATAGTGAGGTCTACAATGAGGTCAAACTTCAAGGACGAGTTTCCTTTCGCCCCATAGACGGGGGAAACGTTCACCAAAACTATGAGAAGGCCGCGTACCAAAATGTCAGAGTTAGCAGTTTGTTTTCCTTCGGTCTAGAATTAATAACGACAGATGTGACAGGGTTGAATCTTCTGGACTACGTGGGATTCGTAGCTAGTGTACCCGAGGGAAAACCCGTACAAGCTTACTCTGGAAACTATTTCATTACGAGTAGGACCATCTACATCCAGGGTCTTAACTACTTCGAAAAACTAGAACTTTGCAACCAGGGATTGAACGGACCAGTGAGTGGACTACTATGATCAGATCTCCGTTAGACCACGAGGACGCAGACTACAAAAATGTCCTGATAGTAGGGACCGTTATAGACAACAATGATCCTCTGAAGAAATGGAGGGTTAAGGTCACGGTACCAGGTCTGTGGGAGGCTGAGGATGGAGGTTCGCCTTGGATTTTTCCCGAGCGCGCGGTTAAGGTTGGTACGGGTCCAGGCTTCGGAGAATTCGGTGCCCCAGCAGTTAACTCTGATATCACTATTATTCTGCAGAATGGGGACGTTCACTATCCTCTGTATAGGGGCACTATACTTAGGGGGACTAATGGACCCTCAGAAGGGTTGGTCAACTACCCGAACAGGCGAGGATGGAAGGATGAAGTAGGAAACATTTTTATAGTAGATACTACTACTGGCGGAGTGGTAATTCAGGTGGTGCATAAATCTGGAACCACAATGACTATTAACAATGATGGCTCAGTTAGTGTTACTAGCCAGACCGTGACCTGGAACGTAACTGGAACGCTGGGAATAACCGCTTCCACTGCAATTGACTTAACCGCTCCCACCGTGACTCTAGATGCTTCCACTGAGGTAGTGATGACTACGCCTAAAGCGGCTGTGAGTGGAGATATACTAGATCAGTCGGGTACGAACACTGAAACCGTTGGTGCTATGAGAACAACGTATGATTCTCACGACCACAATGACCCGCAGGGTGGCGTAACAGGTACTCCGAATCAATTGATGTAGGATTAGATATGGCTCTCTCCGGACCTCTTATACCCTTTAATACACGACTAACAAATACAGTATGGTTGGATGTGAATAGTGATGCCAGGCAGAATGGTAGACCTGATTTGCTACCTGACGTCCTAGCTATAAACAACTCTCTGAAAAACTTATTCCGATGCCCTATAGGAGGTAGAGGGAGAATCTTTCAGCCGGAGTACGGAACGTTTCTTTGGTATCTGTTGCAGGAACCATTTGGTAACCAGTCTGCTCAAAAAATAAGAGCTAGCCTAATTCAGTCTATAGAAAAATGGGAACCAAGGATCAAACTGATCTATCAGGCAACCTCCCTTCTACCTAACTATCAAGCGCCTGGTTATCAGGTTAATGTTGCTTACCTTTATCTGCTTACTAACTTACCCAATAAAGCATCCTTCTTTGTTCCCGTTTGAATAGGGGGCCATAAGTGTCCACTCTAACTCTATCCAATATCAAACCCGACTGGCAGGATATAGTAGCTCAGCTTCAAGCTGCTTTACCCACGTACAACTCCTGGAAGGACTTCATCACTTCCTCCACCGGACAGACTATCGTTGAAATGATAGCTACGGTGGGAGCGTATGATCAGTTTGCGATTGAAAGCGCGTTTCAGGAACTGTTTCCTATCTCCGCAAAACTGGATTCCAGTATTTACGCCATAGCGATGATGCTTGGCGTTAGGCTAACACGAAAAGCCCCCGCGGAGGTTTCCGTCACTATCACCTCTACCTACAACACCACTATTCCGATCTACTCCCAGTTCACGGGAGCGGGTTCTTACTTCTTCAACAGATCAGCCATCATCCTGTTAGCTAACACTCCTCAGGCTGCTACGCTTTATCAGGGCTCAATTACCAGTCTGAGTTTTAATGGAATAGGAACTGATTTCCAAGCCTTCGTAACACAGGAGGACAGCTTCACTGTTTCTGACTCAGACGTTCAAATTCTGATCAACAATGTAGCTATCCCAATAGTTACGGATGGGCTCTGGTCATTGAAGAGCGCACCTGGTGTACAGGATCTAACCCAATCCGATGGCAGGGCTATCCTGCAGTTCGGAAACGCAAACTACGGATCCAGCCCTGGAATCAATGACGTAATTCAGGTTCTATACGCAGTAACCGCAGGGCAAGACGGGAATAACTTACAGACAAATGGGGTAGCTTTTACCTACGAGGGTGATACTACTATAACGGTTAGTGCAACCACTTCACCTTCAGGGGGAGCTAACGAAGATCCCGCCATCATCTACAAGAGCATAGCAGCTCCAAACTTTGGATCCTTTTCCTCTGCGGTTACTAAGAATCAATACGCGAGCCTGATCTTCGAATATCCGGGTATAGTAGATGGACTTACATTCGCTCAGAGAGAAATAAACCCTCAAGCTCTACAGTGGATGAACAACATCAAGCTCATAATTCTAACCTCCTCGGTATGGACTCAGACCCAGTACGATGCTTTTGCTGCGTGGATGAATGCGAGGTCTATTGACTCCTGCACCTTTGTGTTCGAAACTCCTGTAGCGAACGTAGTCAATGTCAACACCATTGTCTACTGTTCGGCGGGTGCTAATCTAACTTCGGTAACAGCAAACGTAACCGCTGCGGTGCAGGCTCTGTTTCAAGCTAAGCAGGGTATCCTGAATGAGGACTACTACTTGAGTGATTTGTACGACGCCATAAAGGGGGCGGATCCCACCATTCAGTATGCTACCCTATCCTCTCCTACTGCTGATATGGTAATATCAAAACAGAGGGTAGACTTTCCGGTGTTGACTGGAGTTTCCGGCGGAACTCTAACTGTGGGTCAGTATTACGACTACGCTATTGGATTTATTTCTACACTTGGTGGAGAAGTAGCTCCAGCCAACTGGCAGTCTCTACTGCTACCAGCTTCTACAGGGTCAGTAACTCTAACCTGGACGGCTGTTCCTAATGTTTCCCAGTACAGGATTTGGGGTAGGCAATCCTCAGGAACTCTGGGGCTGATCGCTACAGTATCTAACACAACGTTTACCTACACAGATACGGGATCCGTTTCACCAGTAGCTCCTCTCCTGGCCCAGGATACTACTTCTACTTACTACAATAGCCTCGGCACGCTAACCGTAGCTGCGGACTACAGCACCAGACTTCAGCAACCCTAATAGACAAGGATAGAAAATGAGCTTAAAATTCTACGATCGTGTCCTGGAGACAACTCCCACTTCAGGTACTGGCGCAGTCTCAATGCTGGGAGCAGTGGCTGGTTTCCAGTCGTTTAGTTCTGTTTTCTCCCTTAGCTCCACTATCCAATATCTTATTACTGATGGGGTGAGCTGGGAAGTAGGGCAGGGTACACTGACGGGTTCCGAAGTCCTAAGTCGGGACGTAGTTTACGCCAGTAGCAATGGAAATGCTCTAGTTAGCTTTGGTACCAATATCAAATCAGTCAGTTGCGATCTCAATGCTAACTGGCTAAATCAAGTGGATGCCCTAGTGAATGGGGATGGCATAATTGGTTCAGATGCTCACGTTCTTAGGATCTACAGCAAGGTCTTGTTTGCAACCACTGCTATCAATGCGGCTACTATAACCACAGGTACACTGGCTCTAGACTTCAATGCTGGCTCCTATAACCAAGTAACTTTGAACCAGAACATAACTACCTTTACCGTAGCAAATTCCTCCGCAACAGGACAGTCCGAACTGGTCATCAAGTTCACAGCCAATGGAACTGCCTATACAGTAACCTGGCCCACTGGAACCAAATGGGCGGGGGGAGCCGCGCCTACTCTTACTTCAACGAATGGTAAGAGCGATTTTATAAGGTTGCTAACTGATAACGCTGGAACTAACTGGTACGGATTTGTCTTAGGGCAAAACTTTTAATGATAGCCTTTAGATTTACTCGGAGCTTTGTATGAGTAAGAGAACCGTATTGATTCCTCCATATCTAGAAAACAATCCTATATGGCAGGATCTTATTACGGCCCTTGATGGATATTGGGCTACAAACATCGACCAGCCCATCAGCACTCTTAAGTCGCTGAGACAGCTCTACCTGACTAATTCTGGTACCCTAACCAAAATTAATGCGGGTCAGATTCTGGATTCAGTCAATGACTTTGATACCCTGGAACCTACTGTTCTTGCGGAACAGCTTAACCTGCTGGGGTTCGCACTAACTAACACGGATATAGTTCAGAGCAGCGACCTGCTTCGTCTGTACAGAAATCTTGCAAAGTTTTGGTATTCAAAGGGCACTCCCGCCTTTATAGACTTTATTGGATTCTGTCTCAACGCTCAGTTTACGCTAAACAATCTTTGGACACAGGATTACGTTTCCTTCTATTCGCGGGGGGATTTCGCGATCCAAGCTCCGTTGTGGGGATCCAATTACAACGCCTTTCTATACAGCGAACAATTCGATAACGCAGCGTGGACTCCTACTGGAGTAGTGGTACAGGCGAATCAAGATACGGCACCTAATCAAACCAACACGATGGACAGAGTGCGGGAAACCTCAAGCAATGGCTACCACTCTATCTCGCAGAATGCTTCGGTTACTAACGGTACTACGTATACATTTCCGATCTACATCAAGGGTAGCCTTGGAAGACAATGGGTAGCACTACAACTAAGTGGAGCAGGCTTCACAGGTAGTCCCTACGCGTTCTTCGACTTGACCAATGGGGTTCTAGGAGTTACCTCAGCGTCCTCTACAGGTTTTCTGGATGCTAGGATAATTCAGGAAGCTCCTTATCTATACCGAATCTATATTACGGCTACTGCGTCCGCAACGGGAACAGGGACGGGAACGCTGCTTCTTTCTTCAGGTGACTCCATTTCCGATCTCATCTATACTGGAAATGGAATAGCATCAGTAAGCTTATGGGGTGGGATGTTCTATCCAGGTACTTATACCAGCTGGTACGTTCCCACTACTAGTGCTCCAGTAAACACTACAGGGACTTGGTACTCAACTTCTCAGGTTGAAATAGCTGTAGATATTGTTAAGTACGCTAACGTAGACTTAGGAACACTAAAGGATTTCTTCTACGAGTTTTCTAACTACAACCTGGTTCTTAGAGACATTGACACCTTTGCTGATATCCTTATTCTAGATAGCACGGGTGATGATAATTTGTTGGGAATGGGCGTTCTCATAAACACAACGTTTAACATCAAGGGCGGAAGTTACTGCGACTACATCCCGTTCGACGGTAGTACAGGAAACTACGCTTTCACGCCCGATAACTCCCTCCTCGATATGTCGGTGGGACTTGATGTGGTAGCACAGGTACAACTCCAGGACTGGACAGTTGACACAGTAGCGCTGGAATCAGTCACACTTTACGATACCTCTATTGCTAGTGCTCCCGTTTCCACGCCAGATACCCCGATCGAAATTCAAATACCAGGGTTGCAGTGCATTGCATCTAAGTGGGATTCGAGTGCGTACTGCTGGGCTTTCGGAGTCATGTCTAGTGGGTATCTAGCTCTGAAATGGTATCAGGCGGATGGATCGCTAGAGGAAGCTTTTTCTACCGTTCCCTTGGACATTCCTCCCTACGGGGTTCTCTGGGTTAGAGCAATCATAACGGGTAGCTCGGGTATAAGTTTCACTCTGAACAACCAGACTATTTCAGGTATGCCTATATCCGGAGTAGAAACTTCTTTCTTCGTACCCGATCTAACGGGCTACTCCTACATTTCCTACTTCAATAACAAAACTATTTCGGGGTCACCCATCTCTACGCTAGAGGGGCGGATCCTGTATTTCAACTACGAGATTCCGCTACCCTTCACTATGTTCAATAACATAGCGGTAGCTGATGCTCCCGTTTCGACTACAGAGACCACAGTTATGATCGGTCAAAGCGAAGCAGGAGGTGTGTCCCCATACTCCGTCCTCTTTTACACGAGTTATGATGGAAAGACCTGGACTCAGCTTGGGTTATCTACTACTGGGTCTGAACCTCTGGATATGACTACAGGGGGATCAGCACTAGAGCTGGGAGCGACCGACCTTGGAGCCTCCTCTAATTTTAGAGGCAAGATCTACAACTTCTCTCTCATAAACGATTTAAGTGGATACGAGATCGTAGCTGGGGTGAATCCTCATAAGTTAGTCCCCGCATCTACAACGGGTACGGGAACGAATCTTGAAACTTGGTCCTTTCAAGGTACCTCGTTGCCAAACTTCAACAACGACTACGCTAACTACGTTACCCTCCTAAATAATGGGGTTGGATCGAGGGCTCCTAATGGAAACTATATCTGGACCCCCTCATTAAGTGGAAATTGCTTATCCACTTCCGCAGATATACAGGTTAATGTAGCTCCTACTTACTGGTCCACTGCCTCTAGTCAAGCTCTTGTTAGTAAGTGGAATGAGAGCACGCAGAGCAGAAGTTACATGCTAACGCTTGAACCCGGAGGTTACATAAAGTGGTGGTGGACTACGGATGGGACATCAGCTACTATCAATTCGTATGCGGCCACTCTAGGAGCTTCGAACAACGAATTTCTGTGGGTTAGGGTCACCCACCAGATAAATGGTTCTGGAGATACCCTCATTACATTCTATACATCTAGTGATGGGATAACCTGGACGCAACTAGGGAGCACGGGTACGATTGCGGGTACCACTCCTATCTTCAATAGCAGGGAATCAGTTCTTTTGGGAGCATATGATAGGGGAGCAGCGGGTTTGTTGACGGGCACAATAAAGAATTTTTCGCTTTACGCGGGTACAGGCGGTACACTGGTGGCAGGTATAAACACTAACAAAATTACTTATCCTGCTGATCCTTCCTCTAAGGATTGGTTTACTGGAGTAGCAGGTGAAACTTGGCATGTAGTGAATCCTGACTATCCTAAACAAGTCTTAGTTTTTGGTTGAACTCAAAATGGCCACTATCGTAAATCCAACATTCGTTATCACCCAAGTAGGATTAAACGCAGTAGAGGTACCACCGATCAGTGGACCCTGGATCAACATCGCTACCTTTCAACTGGGAAGTGGTTACGGGTACACCCCAGGTCTATCCGATACCGCGCTTCACGGAACCTCCCTATACACGGGAACGCCTTACTCCTACAGCATAGATTCAAGCAATGCTCTGAGTATTCAGTTGATAGTGGATGAGTCTATCGGATCCTTTCAGTTTGGGGAGATTGGATTATACCTATCAAATGGAACTCTGTTTGCGCTAACTGCTTTCGATTCTCTACAGGAGAAATTGAAGGGTATCGGAAATCAAGTAGGGTCAAAACTCGTTATTAATGCCCTTCTTAAATTAGCACAAGCTCCTCTGTATCTGTATCCTACTACTGGAAACACACTTCAACTCCTAACCGTTGATAAGTGGGCAGATCTGTTACCCCCCACCAGTCAGCTTACTCTAGCTAATGCAGCTATCATTCAAGAGCCTGATCCTCAGGGACAGTTTCCCATAGTGATGGAAAAGGGTTCGTTGGATTGGACGATCTACAAGTATTACCTGCGAGTCACTGATACCATTTCGTCCTCCACTACGACTACAGTGACTTCCCCTTACCTTAGCTCCATGTACTTTGATGGTAGCACTAATAGGAGATACTTAATCAAGGTGTTGAATACAGGCTTGATTAGATCCGTATTTAGCATCACTGCTGGAGTAGCTACTATCAATGATTCTTTTTCCTCTCCTCCAACGGGTAATATAGAGATCTGGGAAGCGGACTACTACAAATTGGCCATCAAAGTCGTTAGACAGGTCATCTATGCGACCGGAACCTACACGCCGACGGCCGGGATGGTCTACGCGGACGTGGAGCTGCAAGCGGCCGGGGGCAGCGGCGGCGGCTGCGCTGCGAGCGTGTA
>Ga0307374_10011892_pt1 | contig 12284 bp, 8 predicted proteins | sample OX3MG_FD_202532 | JGI IMG/M metagenome (GOLD analysis project Ga0307374, IMG submission 202532) | Soil microbial communities from Risofladan, Vaasa, Finland - OX-3 | ecosystem: Environmental > Terrestrial > Soil > Coastal area > Acid sulfate soil | place: Finland: Risofladan, Vaasa | collected...
GGTTACTGGGCCTGCAATAAGCGACGTGATAGACAGTGCTTATAGTGAGTATAATGATGGCAGGTTAGAGACGTATTTAAAATCGATAGTAGGTTACGAAGATTCAGCTAAGCTAACCATTTTGATTCAATAAGATGAAGGTTGGGAGTTAAAAGGCCGGGTTAAAAACCCGGCCTTTTTGTATTTACACTTCCGCCGTTTCCTGATGGTCCCCGCCGTGCTCGGCTTCGTGATGCTCAGCTTCTTCCGGCGGCGCGACGATTCCGGCTTCCTTCATCACATCATCGATCGAGGCTGTGGGCTTGGAGACCGGCTTTTCGCCGGGTTGAAGCCCTTCTTTCGCTTCGATCGTGAATAGAAGCTCCGCATCGTTCGCGGCGATGTCCACTTTGACGAGCGTGCCGTCCTTCACCGTTCCTTTCAGGATTTCCTCGGCGATGGGATCTTCGACATACTTTTGCATCGCGCGCTTGAGCGGGCGCGCGCCATACGTTTTGTCGAATCCTTTATCGGCCAGGAAATCGAGCGCGCGGTCGGTAAGCTGCACATCGACGCCCATCTCGTGAACACGCTTCAAGAGCTTCTTCATGTTGATCTGAATAATCAGCTTGATATCCGGTTTTTCGAGATGTCGGAAGACGATGGTGTCGTCGATACGATTGAGGAATTCTGGATTGAAGAGCCGCTTCATCGACTCATCGACCTGCTCCCGCATTTTCTCATGCTCGTCGCCGGCGGCGGATTCGCCAAAGCCGATGCGAGCCTGCTTCTTAATATCCTTCGTCCCGACGTTCGAGGTCATGATAACGATCGTGTTCTTGAAATCGACTCGGCGTCCGAGCGAATCGGTAAGCTGACCATCATCGAGCACTTGGAGCAGGATATTGAATACATCCGGATGCGCCTTCTCGATTTCGTCTAAGAGCACGACCGAATATGGTTTACGCCGGACTTTTTCGGTAAGCTGACCGCCTTCTTCATATCCCACATATCCCGGAGGCGCGCCAACCAATCGGCTGACCGCGAATTTCTCCATGTACTCCGACATGTCGATGCGAATGAGCGATTCATCGGTATCGAAAAGATAGCGAGCAAGCGCCTTGGCAAGCTCGGTTTTTCCAACGCCGGTCGGGCCTAAGAATACGAAGCTGCCAATGGGGCGGTTCGGATCTTTGAGTCCAGCGCGAGCGCGGCGAATGGCTTTCGTGAGCTTTTCGATCGCCTCATCCTGCCCGACGACGGAGCCGCGCAACGATTCCTGCATATTGAGCAGCTTGACCGATTCGCTTTCGGCCACTTTATTGACTGGAATGCCCGTCATCATCGCGACGACATCGGAAATGTCGTCCTCGGTGACTTCGTAAATTTGCGAGCCGCTTTCGGCTTCCCAGTCGGCAAGCGCGTTTTCCAAATCCTGCTGATATTTCTTTTCGAGATCGCGCAAGCGCGCGGCCTCTTCGAAGTTCTGCGTTTTGACGACGAGATTCTTCTCGTTCTTCACGTCCTCGATCTTCTTTTCGAGTTCCTCGATATTTTTCGGGGCGTGAACGTTCGCCAAATGCACGCGGCTGCCCGCCTCATCGAGCACATCGATGGCTTTGTCCGGCAGGAAGCGATCCGTGATGTAGCGGTCGGCAAGCTTCACTGCTTGCTCGATCGACTTCTCGGCGTAATGCACGCTGTGATGCTCCTCATATTTCGACTTGATATTATTGAGGATGGTGATCGTCTGATCGACGCTCGGCGGATCGACGATAATCTTCTGGAAGCGGCGGTCGAGCGCGCCATCCTTTTCGATATACTGCCGGTACTCATCGAGCGTGGTTGCGCCAATGCACTGAATGTCACCCCGGGCAAGAGCCGGCTTGAACATATTCGAAGCATCGAGCGAACCGGATGCGCCGCCCGCGCCGACGATGGTATGAAGTTCGTCGATGAAGAGGATAACATCCTTCGCTTTTTCCAGCTCGTTCATCACGGCCTTCATGCGCTCTTCGAACTGGCCGCGGTATTTCGTTCCGGCGACGAGCGCCGCGAGATCGAGCGTGACGACGCGCTTCTCATAAAGAATGCGCGGCACTTTCTTCTGCACGATACGTAAGGCGAGGCCTTCGGCGATAGCCGTCTTGCCCACGCCAGGCTCACCGATCAAAACCGGATTATTCTTTTTCCTTCGCGATAAAACCTGTGAAACGCGCTCGATTTCCTTCTCGCGTCCCACGATGGGATCGAGCTTATCATCGGCGGCCATCTTCGTGAGATCGCGGCCAAAGTTATCGAGAACGGGCGTCTTAGTTCGCTCCGGCTTTTTCTCCTGCTGCGCGGATTTGGGCGGCGAAGTCGGCCGGCCCGATATGATATTATCAAGCTCGGCACGAACGGCGTCGTAGGTGACGCTAAATTGATTCAGGATTTGCGCGGCGATATTATCCTCATCGCGCAAAAGCGAAAGGAGCAGGTGCTCGGTGCCGATCACGTCGCTCTTGTAAAGCTTCGCTTCGAGATAGGTGATTTTCAGCACCTTCTCGGCCTGCTTCGTGAGCGGGATTTGGCCGATCGTGAGCGTCGAGCCGCTGGAGCGCACCGTATCCTCGATCGCTTTTTTGATCTTATACAGATCGGCGCCGAGATTGCGGAGAATCTTCACCGCGATCCCTTCGCCTTCGCGAATGATACCCAGGAGCAGGTGCTCCGTTCCGATGTAGTCGTGGCCAAGCCGGATCGCTTCCTCCCGCGAGAGGCGGATCACGTCCTGAACCCTGTTTGAAAAATTTCCTTCGGTTGCCATGTGCTAACCCTTTTCCTTATTAAATTTTCAACGATTGTGCCATGCGAATGTTAGAACAAACATCCTCATGAGATAAATACGCTCCTCTGCTGTTTAAGTAACACCCGAGCTTGCCGGGAATTACACCGTGAGGCGCGACATTAATACGATTTAACCTCTGCTGTACCACTAAAGCATTCCATTGAACCTTTTGGTTGCGAGCGCCGATATTCGATTACTGACAGCCTGACAGTGCCATTCCGACGATTCACCCCGATTCTGACATTTTTGGCGCTCGCTTGCGCCTCAGCGTCCTCCGTCGCTCAGCAATCGCCATTGCACCCATCTCATCCGATAAAGTGTGCCACTCCGCAAGCAGAGGAGCCACAAGCCGGAATTTACCCCTTAACGTTCGCATTACCGCCAGCTTTCCCAGACTCGGTTGTAAGCCCTTCCGGCCGGTTTGTTATCTATTATTATGCGCCGGGCGATACGACCGATACCTCCTGGATTGCTACGACGGCTTTCGCAGATAGCGCCGCTCTCGATGCCGACCGCGCTTACGATTTCGAAATCGGTACCTTAGGATATACGGCTCCACAATTCACGGTAGTGTATTTCAACCCAGCTACCAATGACAGCGTCCGGCATTACAATATTTATCTCATCGCATTTCATACCCCACAAGGTTTTTCCGGCCTTGAAGCATATGGCGCGACCTTCATCCTCGATGGCGGCCAGTTAGGCGATTCACCGAGCGGAAACTACCGCTTCCGGTCCTATATCCAGACCGACAATTCGTTCAACAGCGATATTTATGCTACGCATGGTACCGATGCGCTCCGCATTACTATTTTTCACGAGTTTTTTCATGTGATTCAATTCTCGGGGTACGGTCATCCGCCGAATTTTCAGGATCCCTACCCGAACTATGTCTTTTTTCAGGAGATGTCCAGCGTGTGGATGGAATGGCTCAGCACGCCGAGAGTGAAAGATTATCTTAATTATGTCGCGCAATATCTTAACACGCTCGACGACCGGTTCGATAAATCGCCCAGCGGCGGATATGGCCAGTATATTTTCTTTGCCTACCTCACGCATCGTTTCAGCGATACCGGCATCGTGAAGAAAATCTGGGAATATTACCGCGATAGCTCGGGCGATCCGATTACGTGCATCGATCAGGTGCTGCGTGAGTATGGAAGTTCTTTTTGCCAGGAATATCAGAATTTTGGCGCGGAGCTTATGCAAACCGGACGGCGATATGGCGGTGAGTCGCTCTTGCCGGACGCACAGGTTTTGCCGCTGGACACGATTCCTACATCGAGAGTTGCGCTTGCCTCTCCGTTGTCGTTTGTTTCGCTCCCGTTATCGCTCCAGTTCGCCGCTGCCGGAGACGGGCCGGATACTTGCATCGAAATAATGGCGCGCGATACAAACCGGTCGCTCGAATCCAATGGCTCGGTTGAATTCACTTCGCTCGATACTCCACCTATGCTCGCGCTGGATACGCCATCGGCCTATTGTGACAGCGAAATATGTCTTATGCCGCTTTACGCAACTTCCCCGGATCTTCAGGTCTATCCCAATCCCTTTATTTCCACCGGCTCGTCCGTAGCCTACCTGCTTGCCTCGACGAATCCATTGCCACCGATTTCAGTGGTTATGAATATCATGGGCCTCGATATGAATGAAATCCGCTCGACTAAATTGCCCGCAGCTCCCTTCAAAGGCTCGTGGAATGCCGTCTGGGATGGCCGCGATGATAATGGTAACTTGGTTGCGAGCGGCGAATATCTCTATACCCTGCATGTCGATGGCGCGCTGAAAGTGGGTAAAATTGTGGTTGTGAGGGAATAGCGTCTAATATTCTGAATTTGTCGGAAAACAGGAACTCGGGCAAAGCTCATTAAATGAAAATTTAAAAAAAATAAGAAGTGTCTGCTTGACAATGCTTCTTCTGTGGACTTCTGTAACTTCCGGCTTCGGCAGGTGTTCTTATCCCGATGGCGGCACGCATGGTTGGTCTTTCGAGGCATTTAGAGCGCACCGGCGGAGGGGCCGGGGCGATCCATGCGCGTGTTTCGAATGCCGGGCTTCATGCCCCCGGTGCTCATGCTTCCGGCGGCTCACCGCGGCAGGCTCCTGAAAATCAAAGCATTCTTCCGAGCGTGGAGCATCGGCCACTACCGGCCGCCGGAGAACCATTCCCAGCCGGTCACTTGCCTGTGGCCGAATTCAGCCAATTTTCGGACCTTGAACTCTGGCAATTATTTCAGAAAAGCAGCGATGAACGGGCCTTTGCGGAGTTATACCAGCGTCACAAGGACGAGATTTATACGTATTGCCTGCGCATGATGTCGGGCGACCCGGACAAGGCGAACGATGTGTTTCAGGAGGTATTTATTCGGGCATTCGAGCGGGCCGATCAATTTCGGAGCGGCGCGAATGTTGCCGGTTGGCTCTATACCATCGCGCGGAATATGTGCTTGAATACGTATCGTAACACGCATCCCATGGAGCGCCTCGACGGGCAGGAGTCGCGAGCCTCGACCGACCGGAGCCTTGCGCCGGAATATGACGAGGAGCAGCATTTCCTGCGCCGCAAGATCGAAGAGGCGCTCGGGCGGCTGCCACTGGAATTTCGGGAACCCTTTATGCTCCGCGAGTTCGATGGATTTAGCTATCGGGAGATCGCGGCCATGACCGGCTCGACCTTAGGCATGACCAAAGTTAGAATTTACCGCGCCAAACAGCGCATGAGGGAATTGCTTGCCCCTGCATTTTCGAGATGACCTGCATTTTTTTGGAAAGATGACCAATGATAGTGGAAGATAAAATCTTAGAATACTTAGATGGCTCGCTCGGCGAAAGCGAGAGCGCGGAGCTGCTCGAAACGCTCTCCGTGAGTCCGGAAAAGCGCGCGTTGCTCGAAGAGCACCTGCGCCTGAAAGACTTGCTCGCGCTGGGCCGCAAGCCATTCGCTGTGCCGATCGAGACCGAGCGCGAACTCGCGCGCCGCATCCCAATCCTCGGCAGATATAGCGACAATCTCGTGCCTGCGCGATGGGCGTTTTCCGGAGTGCGGCGGTTCATCGGCGCGCGAGCGATTGGCCTTGCCGTGGGCGCGGGCGCCATGCTGGTGCTTGCGGGGCTGGGGTGGTATAGTATGCAGCAGCCCCTTGTTTCGCAGAGGCAGAATGGGATAAATGCGGCTAATGGAACGCATGGGACTGCGTTGCAATTTTCAGTTGCCGCGACAAATTTTTCCGCACCCATTGCACGAGTACCCGCCACGAACTTCGGGCATCGTAGCGCCGGCGTCCTCGCCGGTACCCGATCCCCCGAAGCGCGGAATACCGGCGGGAGTATCGCCCACGATCAGCCGGCGCTACAAAATACCGGAGAGCTGCTTGGGGATGCGCCTAATCTGACTCCGGTTACAACGTTGCGCGAATCGGCGGCGGCGATTCCCATCGGAGGATATTTTCCAGAGACGTTGAATGAAATCCGGTTAGGCCCGCTGGGTAGACCGGGTACGCTTAGCCCGATGACCATCGGCACTTCGATGATTCTCGACGAATCGTATTTGCCTACATTATCGACCGGCCCGCAGCATAGGCTGCAAAATCTGCTCGAAGATGTCACGATGGATTACGATCTTACTCCGAATGTTGCCATTGGGATCGATATTGGTGAGGGCACATCTTCTTCGTTGACAAATGCTCCATTCGTGACAAATCCTTCGGAGGGTTACACGCGCGTTTTAAATGAAGGTACAGTCGCGGGCCAGACGATTTACGATGCGATGCTCGCCATCCATTATACCTTCTTTCCGGAAAGCGAATATCAACTGCGTATCGGCGCGGCGGGTGGTACGGCATTCACCGCCGGCCCGATGGCGGAAGCCTCCGCGGGAATTTCGCGCGTGCTCACTCCGAATTTATTGCTGGATGTGACCGCCGTCGCAAGCCGCGTATGGACGAGCGGAAGCTCGCAGGTTTCGAACGCCGCCAACGCAAATGGGGTGATCGGAATCATCGGTGGGGTTCCTCCGCAGTCGATATACACGACAGCCTTCGGTGTTCGCGCGGGATTGAGAGTCCGGTTATGATGAAGCTGGGCGTATTCGCACTTCTGCTGATCGCGGCGGGCAGCTTTGCATCCTGTTCACAGCAACTTGGGCCACCGGTCGCCGCATCGAGCGCCGCGGAAGATTTTTTCTGGCCGCCTGTGCAGCTTACGCATGGTATTAACTATTATGTGCTCCGAAATGGTGTTGGAAGATACCACCTGCTTTCTTCCATCGATGGAAGTCATATCGAGGATGGCGCGCTGAACGAAGTCACGATGGTCGCCCACGCCAATCCGGATTCCGTGATCCTCGATAGCATGGGCGTGAACTCGATCTTCAGCCTTCCGACTGGATATTATTTCGGATCTGATTCCGTGTCTTATATTTTAGTTCACGATTCGGTGAAGGTGGATTCCACGGTCTGGGATACAACGGTGTTCGATACGTTAGTGCAAGATACTCTACAGCACGATACCACGTATGACACTTCTTCGATGTACTATTGGCGGACATTCGATACCTCCGTGCGTGATAGCTCCGCTGGCCGCTTGCTCCTCCTGCTCCGCACGGCTCTCGATTCCGGTGCGTCCTGGCACGCGGGAACCTTGTACGGACTCGCATTCCCGAATGGCATAGCGGTAACAGCCACGGTGCTCGATCAGGTCGATTCGCTTTATATTCCACCGGTCGTTGCCGGTGCGGACAGCGCGTTCGGCGAATCGTTCCGGATTCGCTATGCGCCACAAAATTCCGACAGCGCTACATCCCCAATCTACTGGATCGCCTATTATAGCCGCAATGCCGGGCCCGTCCTTATTCAGCAATATTCGTTTGATTCGGTCAGCCAGCGCGCGCAGATTGTTGGGCAAAAGCCCTGACTTCCGCCGTGGTTACTTCAGAATCACAAATCGTTTCGTAATGACGGAGCGTCCGGAGACGATGCGAAGGAAGTACGCGCCGGCAGGAAGAGCGCGAAGATCTAACGTTTCCGAAGTGACCGCGCCAAGCTCGAAGGTCTTCGAAAGCGCGCGAGCGCCGAGGACGTTCAGAATTTCCGACGAGCAGGAGGTGATACTCGCATCGCTACGATCGAGCGTGAAGCGGAGCGCGTCCGGCGATACATTCATCGAAGCAAGATCGATCGGAAGCCCCGTGAGCGCATTCACAATCGGTCCATCACTACAGGCGGCGAGTTCGAGCGTGAAGCTGGCGCTCGTGCCCGAATCGATCGAAGCAACACACGGCGGCGAGACTGCCTCGCCAACCATAAATTTCTGATTCGCGAGCGCGATCGGCGTCACGTTCTGCTTTGTGAGATAGGATTGAAATTCCAGCGTGGCAATCGTGTCGCGGTCCGTTACGGGTTTCATCGCAAAGGAGCGGTCGGTGAGTCCGTTCGGGAGCACGGTCGCGCTGCCCGGTTGAATATCCGGCTCGACGTGGTCTATATAACTCAGCAGATCGTCATTGTAAATGAGATCGAAATCCACTTCGTCCGCGCTATTGGGAATCGTTCCTTGTCGCAGGACATAAACCGGCACCATCGCGCTGATCGGCGCGCTATCTTCTGTTTTTAATCCGAGTGAGAAACGCTCCGGATAGCTGACGCCGCGCGAAAGCGCCACCGGCGGCAGCGCCGAATCCAGGTTTGAAATGAAATCCAATGTGTCCACAACGTCCACTGGATGTCCAGCGGTATCGAAGGAAGTCAGAATAGGAATTATTGCTGAACGGCCCGGTAAAAGGACGATGGGGAACGATAGGGTATTCGATAGGATAAATTGGTTCGACAAAAATGCTGCCGAAGTAATGGTATCCGGTTCGCAGCCAGTATTCGAAATCGTAATCGAAGAATCGCGCTCCTCGCAAATCGAAGTGGTGCCAAAGTCGATGGCGTGCGTGCTGAGCGTGGCCAGGTGCGAACCCGGAACGATTGTGGCGCTAAACGAAATCGAAGTATCGAATGCATTTCCGCCATGCGCGCCAACGGCATGAACATGCAGGACACTCCCAAAGCTGCCAGCGGTAGAACCCGAAAAATGGATTTTGTATACCACCGACTCATTCGTCCCAAGCGCCGTATCGGTTCCATCGAGGAGCGTAAACCCGGCACCGGCGCCCACCGAAGCGCCGGAAATGGAAAGGGAATCGCAACCGGAATTCGTCAGCGTGATCGAAGTATCCGCGCTTGCATCGCAGCGGGTGAACGTCCCGAAATCGAGTGCGGTATCGCTGAGCGAAAGGCTGGCGGGAGCTGGCACCACGGTCACCGTCATCGCAAACGGCAGGCTTGCGCGGCCGCTGCCGCCTATGTAATTGAAATCGTAGCTCAGGCGCTGCTCGGACCATAGTGGCGCCGATGGCTGGAAATGCACGCGAACTGTGAAACTGCTATCCGGCCAGAGTACGAGCGGAAATGCCGGATCGTCCGCGTTCCAGCCGGCTTGCCAAACCGTTTGGTCGCCCGTCACGGTAATCGAGTCGCAGCCAAGATTGGTGAAGGTTACCAGAGTATCGGTCTGCGAGCAAACACTAATGGTATCGAGATCCACGGCACCGGCATTCGTGGCGAGCACTCCATTCGAAGTGACAAAACTTACTCGGAGTGTGAAGGAGGTATCGAACACGATCGGCGTATCGGCATAGACCCCGCTAAAACGGGCGTAAAAAGTATAGGTGCCATTCAGCCCCTGGGAAGGAAACAGGAAGAAGAAGGTATCCGTCGTTCCCGCCATGACGGTTGCCGGCAGCGAGAAATCTTTCGAATACGTAATGCCCGGGCTGGTCGTAAGAGAAGTTTTTTGCACGATCAGGTCCGCGCACGGATGTACCGTTACATAGATAGGGACGAGGGAGTTGATACAGTTCGAAACCCTAAAATTCGTGGTAACGGAAATTCGAGGAGCAGCGCGCCGCGTGGACATCTTCGCGAAGAGCGTGATAACCGTATCGAAGGGCAGCCCGGTGCCGTTCGAAGTTACCGTTAGGTGGATTGGCATTGCGAACGATCCGGACGTAAGGCCATGTATTCCGATCCATACCGTATTTCTCTGGCCGGGAAGGACCGTTGCATTCCAGGAATTATTTACCACGAACATCCCGGAGGGGTCGTTGCAGGTAACGGAATTGATGGTGAACGTATCGCAGGAGGGTGCGATGATCCGAATGGGAATCTCGGTATCCGAGCAAGTCAGCATCGAGATCGAATCCGCCGCGAAAATCATCGGCGGCGGAGAAAGTAAAATCGAAAGCGAGGTATCCCATTGGATGTTCTGGCAATAGAACTGGGTTGACAGATGGATCGGGAAGGTGGCTCGCTTTTGTCCGCGAGGAATGGATATTTTGAATACGATTGGCTTGTATGGTATCGTATTAGAAAGTTTTATCGTGTCCGGATAAAGAATTGCTCCGCCATCCCGGTCGGCCCAAAGGACAAGCGAGTCTATTCCTGGTGGCCACCGGCCAATACTCAAGGTGTCGTGAGTAGGCGGGTAGCAACCATCAACAATGGTATCGCTTAGCATTAGCGGGTTGGGCCAGGGCAGTGCATGGCTCAGGGCGCTCCAGAGCCAAACCTCGCCGCCATTCATGCTTAAGAGATAATTATCGTAGGGGCCAAACGCAAACATGCGCTTATCTCCGCCACTCAGTTTTGGTCTTCCGAGCGAGTTCCAGGTATATCCTCCGTCCACCGAACGGAAAACATCCAGATCGCCCTGAGCATACAAAATTCCAAAGTTTCCACCATCGAGAATATCGGTTCCGCTCGTCACGAAATCGTGAACGGAAGTCCAATCCCTGCCGCCGTCCGTTGATTTCCGCATCATATACTTGAGGCCATCGGATATGCTGTAGAAGATTCCCGCGCACGTATCGGCGACGCAGCAATATCCGCTGATGATATACTGCGTTGGAGAAGCGGTCCAGGTTAATCCCCCATTGTCCGAATAGAGCATCGAACTGGAGTCATCCCGGGCGACCGCACAGACCGTACCGTTAAGGGTTGCAAAGCTGGTCCCCGCCATCATGCCGATACCCGCGAGGTTCATGCCCTGAATTTGCCCCATGGGACCCATATAAATATCGTCCGCATTCACAAGGGTTGCCGCTGTTTTCTGCCAGGATGTGCCGCTGTCGGTCGATTCCCATACGCACGTGGAGCCGCTCGCGGCATACAGGTTTTTTCCATCGAGGAGGCGCAGGGAACGGAAGATAGCGGGGGTTTCGGGATAGCTGCTTTCCGTCCAGGTGCCGGAGGTATAGCGGAAAATATGATTATCACCCGCCACGACGCCATGCGCGGTATCCCAAAAGTAGGCGCAGCGAAAATTCAGGCCGCGGAAATTTCCGATTTGCTTCCACATTTGAGCGCGGGCGACTGGCAGGCACGCGAAACATGCCGCGATAAAAATGCAGGAAGCACGTAAGCGAGACGATAAGCGAAGCATAATCCCCAGTTTCAACACGCTTTTGTGGAAAATATCCCATGAGCATGACACGCGAGAAGCCCAAAAGTTACAACGCGGTCAAGAATTCCTTTAGGCTTAAGGCAATCGAGAGACCTAATCTCGCCGGGCATTCGTTCATTGTCTTTCGTGGATAGTTCGCGTTTTCCCAATCAATCGCTGCAAACATGAAGATCGAACTTAGTCGCATTCGAATCAAAGATGGCAAATCCGCTCGCGTGGACGAGTGGTTCGCTACGCTCAACGCCCGCAAAGCGGAGTGCATCGAGACGCTTGAACGCGAGAAGATGTATGTCGAGACTATTTTTCGCGAGAAAATTGGCGAGGAGGAATGCCTCTATTGGTTTTCTATTCAAGGTGAGAACGCCGAAAGCATAGAAACCTCGCCGTTTCCTATCGACGCAATCCACAAGGCTTTCGGCGATGAGTGCGTCGATCGTACGCGCCCCAGAGTAGATATCGAGGCAAGCGTGGTGATGATTGCGCCGGAAATCGCGGAAAAGATTGCGGAGTAAGAAGTTGCTGGTTTGCACCCCAAAATAACTGGGGCACTATTTCAACGTATAGCTTACGAGATCAAATTCCCAGCGAGAATAATCTTGTGGATAAGGAGGGTAAATGACTTCAACCGTGCGAACTTCCATGCCAATTGAAGGCGCAATCCAAATATCGGTTCTAAAATTCTGCAAGGAATATTCGTCCCCCGCCTGAAAAAGAATGTCGATGGCGTTCATGGATTGTCCCGCTTCGACCAAGGTAGTATCTTTTTCGTACGTAAGGAAAAAATCCCGCTGTTCATGTTCTGTCACACCTGCGGCACTATCATAGAGTATGGTATCGACTTGAATAAAAGTTGTCATCCCACCGCTTGCGATTGGATACGTCCGCCAACCATCTCTTACTCCCGGAACATCGGAGTAATCATCAAAATCACCATTCGGCTCGTAATTGTAATAAATCGGGAACCTTAGTGAAG
>Ga0307374_10011894_pt1 | contig 12281 bp, 11 predicted proteins | sample OX3MG_FD_202532 | JGI IMG/M metagenome (GOLD analysis project Ga0307374, IMG submission 202532) | Soil microbial communities from Risofladan, Vaasa, Finland - OX-3 | ecosystem: Environmental > Terrestrial > Soil > Coastal area > Acid sulfate soil | place: Finland: Risofladan, Vaasa | collected...
TGGAAACATCCGGGCTCAACCGAAAAGAGATCTTGTTCTGGTGCCCGGCCTCATTTGAATCGAACAGGCCGTGCACAGGTTTCTTGAAGGTGGCATGCACCTCGGTGAAGGTGGCGGCCAGGCATTTGCCGGTGCGGATCAGGAACGGCACCCCGGCCCACCGAGCGTTCTCGATCGCCAGCCGTGCCGCGACATAGGTTTCGATTCGGGAGTTGGCCGCCACACCTTTCTCGGACAAATAGCCGCGATACTGGCCGCGCACCACGTCGACCGGGCGAAGAGGTCGAACATCATGGAGCAACGCAACCTTGGCCGCGTCGACCCCATCGCCGTCGCCCGCTTCGGGGGCATCCATTCCTAGCAGCGAGAGCACCTGCAGCAGATGATTCTGGAAGACATCCCGAATGGCACCAACTTCCTCATAAAAGCCGCCCCGGCCCCGCACGCCGAACTCTTCCGCCATCGTGATCTGCACGCTCTCCACGTGCTCGGCGTTCCAGATCGGCTCCAAAAACGCGTTGGCGAACCGGAAGTAGAGGACGTTCTGCACGGCCTCCTTGCCCAGGAAGTGATCGATGCGGTAGACCGCGGGCTCGGGAAACGATTTGTGGAGCACAGAGTTCAAAGCCTTCGCCGAGGCGAGGTCTCGACCGAAGGGCTTCTCCACGATCACGCGACCGTGTGCGGCGATGCCGGCCTGAGCCAGACTCGACGCGACGGTACCAAACAGGCTTGGCGGGATCGCCAGGTAGAAGAGCGGCCGCTTGGCGGAGCCGAGCGCCCGCATCAGCTTGTCGAAGGTGGCGGGGTCCTCGTAATCACCGGCCACGTAGGAGAGACGCGCGGCGAGCCTTCCGAACGCCTCCTGGTCCAGGTCTCCATGCGCGGTGATGCTCTCTCGCGCACGAGCATGCAGCTGTTCGACCGTCCAGTCCGGCTTCGCGACGCCGACCACCGGGATGTCCAGATGTCCGCGGCGGGTCATCGCCTGTAGGGCGGGGAAGATCTGCTCGTAGGCGAGATCACCGGTTGCGCCGAACAGCACCAGGGCGTCCGATTGTTGCTCAGGCATGATTCTTCCAAAGCCGGTAGCCGCCGGAGAATGCATTTGCGTTCGAGCCGAGCCGGACGCCCTTCGGGAGCGTGTGTAGCAACTTCGCGTTGCCGCCACCGATGACTACGTCGTCAGCCTCCAGGGCGGCTTTCAATCGCGTCACGACGTCGGCGACGCCGCGCCGCCACTTCTTCTTGCCCAATCGTTGCAGTGCCGCCTTCCCGACCTGATCCTCATAGGTCCGTCCTTTCTTATACGGCAGGTGCGCCAGTTCCATCGGTTCGAGCACGCCGTCGACGATGAGCGCGGAGCCGAGCCCCGTGCCCAGCCCGAGGAAGAGCATGCGGCCGCCTTTGTAACTGCCCAGAGCCTGCATGGCGGCGTCGTTGATCACGCGTACTGGATGGCCGAACGCCTTCGTGAAGTCAAACCCAACCCATCCGCCTCCCAGGTTCCTCGGTTCGCTCACCGGCTTGCCGTGAAGCACCGGTCCGGGATAGCCAATCGAGACGACCTCGTAGCTCCACCCGGCCGTCTTCTGCCGAACGTCTCGCACCATCTGCGTGGCGGTCATCTTCGGACCTGATCGAATCTTGAGGGGCTTCCGGCGGCCGGTGGCCAGCACTTTGACGTGGGTGCCCCCAACATCGATCGCGAGGATCTTCATATGGACCTCGACGGTGTCACGGTTGTGCACTCCGAGCGGGAGACGATGACATGGTCGCCCGTGCTGATGCGAGGATCACAGAAGAACAAGGCTGGACAACCCTCCGTCCCTGCGCTCAACGCCACAAGCGCTTCCAGAAGATCACCGGGCTGGACGATTGATACACCCAACCGACCAGGGGCGCGGTGGCAAGCATTGTCACTGCCGCCTGTGGCGAAACTCGTTTGGTCCCCACGCCGGCGAGCGCTGCGATGCACCCGAGCAGGGTCCCCTTCACGATGCCCGTTCGCCCAGGTATCACGTCGTTGGCGAGCGGTAAGAGCCAGCTGGAAAGCAACGCGAGGCGCCAGGCCGGGCGGCGCGTGGAGGCGGGGATAAACCTTAGCGGCAGGAGGAAAAGGGGCAACTGGATCGTGGTGAGAGCAGCGACGCGGATCCGCTCCGGCAGCCGGTACATGCGCTGCAGACTGCGCATCTCGGGATTGAGTCCCATCGACAGAAAAACGGGCAGGTCGCGCGCCTCGATCGGTCCGACCGCGACCTTCCAGCCTGTGAGTGCCGCCAGCGCGGAGTGGATTCGCCCACCGAGTCGCGGGACGATGATCTCGTGCCGCCTGACCAGGCCGTCCAGGCCGTAGAGCTCGAACAATGCTGCCGCCTTCTCGGCATTGAACAGTCCGGCGTCGCTGGCGCACCAGACGTTCCAGCCGTCCGTGTCCTCCACCACGAGGTAAGCATCCAGTCCGGCCAGCGCGCTGCGAACCGCTTCGACCGAGGCCAGAAAGTTACCCGTAAGGAGGACCGGCCCGTCTGGCCCGGGCCGCCCTATCCGGTACACGCCGGGTTGAATCGTGATCGGCAGGTCAATCCAGGCCGCAGCGAGCAGCAAGGCACGTCGTAAGCCACGAGGCAGTACGTCAGTTAGCGCGACCACAGGCCGCTTTCGCCCCGCCAGGTCGGGCGGACGGGATGCCACCAGGACGCGCAGAGCGCCCGACTGGTATGAACGCTCGGCGTCCATTTCCAGGCCGGCCTCGGTGAGCAGAGACCGCCACGGGTGGCGGCGAGCGGGGGCGAGCTGCTGGAGGACGAAGAAAGACCCGATCGCCAGGAGGAAGCGCGGAATCGCCGCCAGGAGGCGCAGCGCAGGTCGCTCCAGCAGACCCTCGTCCGCGACGACAAGGCGACCGCCCGGGCGAAGGGCGCGGGCCAATCGACGGACCGCAAGAGCCGCCATGTCTCTGGAGAGCTCGCTGAGCGCGAAAGTCGCAGTCGCGATGTCGAATCGCTCATCGCCGATCGGCGGGAAAGCGATGTCGCCCTGCCGCCAGTCCACTGTCACTCCGGACGCGTCTGCCTTTTGACGGGCTAGCGAGAGCATCGCGCTCGAGCGATCGAAGGCGACTACCTGGGCTCCGGACCGGGCAGCAGCGACGGCGAGCGTCCCTGTACCGCAGCCAGCGTCGAGCAGCCGCTCGCCAGGGGCGATCTCACCGAGGACGAGCTCCCGAACACGATCGGCCGCACCGAACGTGACGAGACCGATCCATCGGTCATAGAATCGAACCAGACGCTCGCTGCGATCCGCGAGCACCATCGCGGCCAGTGACATCGGGACGCCTCCTCAGTGCAGCCGCCAGCTGTGCGTCGGAGAGGCGCAGCTGGGCCGATACGTGGTGTAACACAACTGCGAACGGTCTCGACGGTGCGCCTTCGTCAGCCTGGCCTCACCGGAACGGACCGCACCCCTGAATGCAGCCAAGGCGCCCGCCGCAAATAGCGGGAGCGCCCAGGGCCAAAAGACAGTGTCGTCGCCAAGCAGCCGCCCTCGGGCCAATCCCGATGACACCTCGAGCGCGTCAAGGCTTCTTCTCGTCATGGCCACCGAAGCCCTTGCGCATGGCGGACAGCACTTTGTCGGCGAAGTCGTCCAGCCCTCGGGAGGAGAAACGGGAGTAGAGCGCGTTGGTGAGAACTGAAGCGGGGACGCCTTCGTCAATGGCTGCGATCGAGGTCCATCTGCCCTCCCCGGAGTCAGACACCCGGCCGGCGAACTCAGTCAGGTCGGGGGAGCGGAACAATGCGGCGGCTGTCAGGTCCAGCAACCAGGACTCGATGACGCTGCCCCGCCGCCATACTTCGGCCACCGCTGTGGTGTCGATGTCGAACTGGTAGAACTCTGGATTCTCCATCGGCGCCGTCTCGGCGTCGGCCGCCGCGGTGCGCTTGCCGGCGTTGGCATTGCGCAGGATGTTGAGCCCTTCGGCGACGGCCGCCATCATCCCGTACTCGATTCCGTTGTGAACCATCTTCACGAAATGTCCGGCGCCGTTCGGGCCGCAGTGCAAGAACCCGTGCTCGGCAGGCACGGCCGCTCCGGTTCGGCCCTGGGTGCGCGGCGCTGAATCCATCCCCGGGGCGATCGTCGCAAAGATCGGGCTGAGGTGCTCGACGACGTCGGCTTCGCCTCCAATCATCAGGCAGTAGCCCCGGTCGATCCCCCACACGCCGCCGCTGGTCCCGCAGTCGACGTGGTGGATACCGCGCTTGGACAGGTGGGCGGCACGCCGCATGTCGTCCCGGTAGTAGGAGTTGCCGCCGTCGATGATCATGTCCCCGGGGTCCATGTGGGAAGCGAGGTCTTCGATGGCCTTGCCGGTGATGTCCCCCGCGGGGACCATGACCCAGACTGCTCGGGGCTTGGACAGCTTTTGGACCAGATCTGCTGCAGAGGTCGCCCCGGTCGCGCCGTCCTCTTGCAACGCCTTTACCGCCTTTGGGGCGACGTCAAAGACCACGCACTTGTGGCCATCTCGCATCAGGCGCCGGACGATGTTGGCGCCCATCCGCCCGAGCCCGACCACGCCGATCTGCATCGGGTTACCGGTTGCCATCCGTCCCAACGGAGCGAGTGGGCTGCGGGTGCGCCAACAGGTCGAAGGTCGCTGGCGTGATCCGCACTAACTGAGTCTGGTTTGTTCGGCATAACAATCGAAGCAACACCCGCGAGGCTGCCGACTCGAGTGTCGCTCACCACAAGCACAATGTCCGCTCTCTCAGCAATCTCGGCGACACTTCAACTGCAAATATGTGCCAAGGTAATCCGGTTATGGGCGATTTGACCGCATCATCGGAGAGCCGCTGCCCGCACTGCGGCTCCGAACGCGTGGTACCTGTGATCTACGGCCTGGAGAAAGCCGAGCGTGAGTCTCTCCGTGGTGGCCCCATTGCCATCGGGGATGTGATCGGGGAGGACGCAAAGACCTGGGAATGCCGCGACTGCTACCACCGCTGGGGGCGTCTGGCGGACGACGCTCCAGACCTCATGCATCCTTCGCCCGCGGACCAGTAGCTCTATAACCAGTCCACTGGCGCGGCGGGCGCTGATGGTGGCCTCACCTCAGTTGCTCAAGACGTCTGGGTGTCTGCGCAGTTAAGGGTTAGCTACTACCAAGCCAATTCGATTTTGACCGCGCCTGTAACCACGACCAGCAGGCCATGACCGAGTCGAACAACAGCCGCCATGCCAGGCCCCCCGGCCTTTCCAAGGGAGCGCGGGAATCGAGCCCAAACCCAGAACCCATCTCAGGAGCGATCACCCGCGCACATCGACGGCCGCGTCCTCCTCCACTTCGTGTGTCGGCGTACCGACCGAATTCAAGCCCAGCTCGACCACGGAGTCCACCATTCTTTGAACCCGCTCCTTGTCGTCACGCACATCGAGGCTGGCTCGCGCCACCTCTCCAGTCAGCTTGGCTTGCGCAAGAAGACCGTGCAGCCGCTCGTCCAGGCCCTGCATCTTCATATGTGCTGCCAATGCTTGAATTTCCTGGAGCAGCGTGATGAGTACCCACGGTTGCCCCTGGCTGCCAAGCGAATCTCATCGAAAACCAGATCCACATAATCGTCAGGAGTGAAGTCGTGCGGTCTTACCACCGTGCGGCCATCGGGCCCCACGATCACGGGCGATGGAAGGTGGCGTACGAGAAGCTCCCTGAGCAAAGAGCTCAGTGCACGATTGCCTCACGTGCGGTGGTGGGATCGTTGATACCGGGCGAAAGCGCCCTGAGGGAGATGTCGACCAGTTGACGAAGGCCGAAGGCCAGGTCTTGGGTCAGCGTTCTCTCGCTGCCCAGCTGGATTGTGTTGCGGGCCGCATCGACGGCCAACTCCGCAGGGACTGAAGGGGACCAGATCGTGCACAGGGGTGCGCCGGCGGCCACAAACGCTCCTGCCCATGTGTCGAGCCGAGCCATTCCGCCGGGCGGGAGAACGTCAAAGACGCCAGCTGTCTGAATCTGCTGGACCCAGCCATCGTGCAATGACCGCACCACGAGGCCAGGTCCGCTCGGCCACTCCGGCAGCGCAACCGGCGTCGTGCCTGGCTCAGCGGGTTCGGGACAGTTCTTCTCGATCTGGCGCCGGGTTTCAGCGGTGATCCTCTCGATGATCTCGCCTACTTGCATCGAGTGAGCGCTGTGATTGACGAAGGCGAGCACGGCCAGTACGCTCGCCCCCGCCAGTAGGAGCGCAATGAGCACCGAAATGTTCGGGACGAATCCGATCCCGCCTTGGTCTAGTGGGCCTCGGGTGGACCGAAGAACGACAAGGCAGTAGGTGAATGTTCCGAGAGCGAGACCGGTCACCCACTTCGTCACAGGGTCGCGGAAGAATCTTTGCAGGGCTCGCGGAGAGAATTGGCTGGAGGCGAGCTGGATGGTCAGCAAGGTCACCGACAGCGTGACGAAAGCTACGGTCAGGGTTGCCGTAGCGACCGCGGCGAGCAAGGCGCGTGCGCTTTCAACAGTCGAGGCCAGCTGGGGTGGCAGAGAGCTCCCAAACGCGTCCACCAACCGTGCTCAGCTCGGCCAGGAAGGCGGCGGCGATCACACAAGCGGCCGGGACGGGAAACAGGCTTCTGCCAAGCCTCTGCGCCAACTGAAAACGCCAGTGCATCATGGCGGGATCATATGAGCACTGATACCGTCGCGGCCGCTCAGGTGACGTTTCCTCTGCGAGCTTTTGGCCCGGCGCCAAGAACACTGGATGAGAAGGCCGTCCAGGGAGAGCAGGCAAGTTGATCGAAGGTGGGGTCGCGAGCTTCGTCATCTTGCTCATGGCAGCCACAGCGGTGGCAATCCTGGTTAAACGTGTCCCCGTCCCATATGTCACGGCTCTTGCGCTGGTCGGGCTGGTCGGCGGAGCGCTCATAGGTGCCCATCGTCTGCACCTGAGTCATTCGCTGATCCTCTTTGTCCTCGTGCCGGGACTTTTGTTCGAAGCTGCGTTCAACCTGGATTGGAAGCACCTGAAGGACAACCTCTTGGCCGTCATCGCTTTGGCGACGCTCGGCGTGCTCGTCACCACCGCGGTCGTGGCCGCTCTGGGCCACTTTGCGCTGGGCCTTTCGGTGGCGGTGGCGATCCTGTTTGGGGCGATGGTCGCACCAACCGACCCGGTGGCGGTGGTGGCGGTTTTCAGGCGGATCGGGGTACCCCATCGGTTGGCCAACCTGGTCGAGGCGGAGAGCCTTTTCAACGATGGCACCGGCGTGGTTCTCTTTACCATTGCTCTTGCTGCGACCACGACCGAAGTGTCGCCGTGGGTGGCGTCGCTTCAATTTCTCCAGCTCGCTGTCGGCGGAATCGCGCTGGGCGTGGTGGGCGGATTCGGCCTCTCCAGGCTGATGACCAGGGTCGACGACCCACAGGTCGAGATCACCCTGACCGCGATCGCTGCGTATGGAGGCTATCTGCTCGGGGAGAGCTTGCACGTCTCAGGCCTGCTTACAGTCGTGGCGGCGGGACTTGTGCTCGGCAACTATGGCCGACCGCGAGCAATGTCCGAACGTACTCGGTCCGCAGTCTCGGTCTTCTGGGACTACGTTGCTTTCGTTCTCAACTCCGTGGTGTTCCTGCTCATCGGTGCAGATGTGCCCTGGGCCACCCTGATCAACCAGTGGTGGATTGTTGTAGGAGCAGTGGTTGTGGTTCTGGTGGCGAGGGCGATCTCGGTCTATGGCCTGCTCGCACTCCTGCGGCCATTCGGCCGGCACATCAATCTGCGCTGGCAGCACATCATCTTTTGGAGCGGTCTTCGCGGAGCGATCGCCGTCGCGCTGCTACTCAGCCTTACGCAGTCGGGGCCCGAATTCGATACAGTGCGGGCTTTGGTATACGGAGTGGTGCTCATCTCAATCGTTGCGCAAGGTCTGACGATCGGGCCGCTGGCGCGAATCCTGCTGCCTCATCCAAGCGGCGCACCTGATCCAGATTCGATCGCGGCCTGACCGTTGGCTCCGATCACGGCGGATTGACGTGGACACTTCACTACTGATCCTGCGCATCGTCGTTGGTCTGTACGTGTTGGCACACGGCGTTCATAAGCTGTTCGGCTGGTTCGACGGCGCCGGTCCATTGGACACTGAAGCTTATTTTCGCGAGTCCGGCCTGCGGCCGGCGAGAGCCTGGAGCGGGTTGCTGGGCATCAGCGAAGCGGTGGGCGGCGGGTTGTTCGCTGCCGGTCTTCTTAGCCCAATCGGCTCCATCGTGATCGGTGCCGCCATGCTGATCTCGGTATTTCGCCTTCGCCTGACGAAGGGTCTATTCGAATCAGGCGGCGGGATAGAGCTCCCGCTGACAAACCTGGGGGTCGCAGTCGCGGTGGGAATTGCAGGGCCGGGCGCTTACTCAATCGACCGAGCGCTGGGCATTACGCTCCGCGAGCTCCCCTACGCAGCGCTGGCATTGATCGTTGCCTACCTGGTGGTGGCGATCGCGTTGAACTCTTTCGACCTCCGTCGACGGAGGAGAGCGCGCCGAAGCGGGGACGACCATCCGCCACCCCGAGGCTAGCTGTGCTGACCTGCGGCCTTGGCGGTCAGCTCGGTCGGGCGCGCCGGGGGGGCCGGCCGCCTCGCCCGTTTCTTGAACGGAGTCCTGACCTAACCGGTTCGGCGCAAGTGCGGCCGGCGAGGCGCGTAGTAACGGACGTCGAGGAGTGCCTCGCCGACCGTATAGCCCACCGTTTGGCGGGCCACAAACAAGTATGTGACGCCCAGGACCGCAGCAATTGCGGCCACAGCCGCTCGTTCGGCGACATCCACTGGAGCGAGGCCCGCCATCAGACTCAGGGCTCCGGTCATGCTGCTGACCGCAAGGAGATCGAGGGTGAACGCACCCGCGAGGCGGCGCTTGCGTCGCCGCGGCTCAGCCGTCTGTGGGCGATCACCGGCCGGCATCAGGCGTGCCGCCATTACCCAAACGACGACCACCACCGCGACCACCAGCGCGCGCAGCCCGTAGGCTTCGAATCGGCCGAGCAGCCGCTCGACCGGCGCCCCTACGAAAAGTCCGAGGCCCATGAAAGTCACGACCCAGACCGCACTCGCCGGCAACACCCCCGCCATGAATCTGCCGAAATTAACGTTCGCCGCACCGGCGACCAAAGACGTGTAGACGCGGAGCCCGGGCAGCAGCCGCGAAATGGCAATCTCGAGTGGCGTAGCGGCGCGGAGCCTGGCCACGGCTCGAACGTAAGGTCCGCCAGCGTGGAACCGGGTGGCCAGGGCGTGGACCCGTGTGGGACCAATCCGGTGCGCCCATGCATAGCCGGTCACGACGCCGCAGACTACGGCCAGGTAGGCCAGAGGGGCCATTACCCAGACCGGAGCGGCGCCGCTGGCCACGAGAAGTCCGGCGCCTATGAGCACTGCCTCACCGGGTGCCACCGGGAGGGGGAGGCCGGCTTCTTCCAGGAAAAGCAGCGTCAGGACAATGGCGACTCCCGAGAGTTGGGGGAACACGCTAAGGCGTGAAGTTCTCCATTGCCGCACTGGGCACCCGCTTTGAGGGGCGCGTGAGTGGCACTGATGTCATCGCGGGCCGCATCAATACGAGCGAACTGCTCGTGCGCTCTTCCAAGGCCGCCGATGCCACAGAGCAAATCCTAAATCGGGACGCGTGAGGTCATCAGAAGAGGCTCGATCGGCATCGTGGACGTCATGGATGAGGAGCGAAGACAGATCCTCGAACGTTGAACTTCCTGCGGGCCACAGCTGGTCCGAATCTTACGAACCCAGTTGACGCCCGCCTCGACTCGGGGCGAAATCATGGATGTCTTCAAGTTGACGACGCAACCACTGCAAGATGTCTTCACTCTGGATCTGCCGCTTGATCTCCTCACCCTTGGCTTTCCGCTCCTCCGCCGGCATGGTCAGGCCGCAATAGAGAGCGTCGGCCGTGGCGTCCACATCAAACGGATTGACTCTCAGCGCGAATTTCCCGAGCTGTTCATAGGCGCCTGCATTTTCTGACAGAACAAGCACTCCGTCCATCGTGTTCAACAGCATTCCCTCTTTGGCGACGAGGTTCATCCCGTCGTAGATTGGATTGACCAGGAGCACGTCAAAAGCTTTGTAGGCGGCCACCGCGCGCTTCAAGTTCTCGCGCAGTTCCAGGCGGATTGGTTGCCAGCCAGGTTGCTGGAGCTCGGAGTTGATCCTCACTGCGGTTGAGCGCACTCTCTGCAAGTACTCCCTGTACGCAGGCACATCCTGGCGCGATGGTTGGAGGAAGGCCCAGAACTGCACCCTTCGCATCAGCTCCGGATGATTGGTCAGCATCCGCTCGTAGGCGAGAAAGCCTCGAATGATGTTCTTTGTGGGGTCCGTGCGGTCGACTCTGACGATCAGCTTCTCCGGTTTCCAGGACGCCAGGCGTGCATCCTCGGTCGCAACCCCTGATCCGGCGGCAAGTAAAGTCAGGGCCCCGACGTCGACCGACACGGGGTAGGCGCGGACCCACACAACCCGCCCCCGATGCAAAACGGCTCCGCCACGATGATCGACGCGGAGGCCAAGCAGCTCGTCGCAACTCATCAGAAAGTTGCGCACGTCGCGATTGGTCTGGAACCCCACCACGTCGTTCGCGAGGAGGCCATCGATGATCGCATCTCGCATCGTCCGAGGGAGGACGGTCCAGTACTGCGGCGTCGGCCATGGAATGTGAATGAACTGCTGGAGCGTGGCGTGGGGGAGTGCGTCGCGGATCATGCGCGGAGCGAGGTAGAGCTGGTAATCCTGCGTCAGCACCAGCGGTGGCCGTGGCGAGTTGTGGGCGACGCCAATGACCGCCGCGGCCATCTGTTGATTGACGGCGACATAGCCCTGCCGCCACGCGTCATGAATGCGCTGGTCTACGACCGGCTCGTAGGTCAGAGGCCACAGGTAGTGCTGGACGAACCAGAGGAGTGGATTCGCGATCACCGAGTAGTACTGCTCGTAGCTGATCGGGTCGGTGTTGACGTGACGGATGGCAAACGGCGCCTGGTGTAAGGGCGGTCCGACCAGAAGGGGATCGGTCTTTTCGGCCAGGCGGCGCTCTGCCTCCGTCCGGGCGCAAGCCACCCATGTCGCCCCAGTTGCTCCGGCCACCGAGAGCATCGCGGACACCAGTCCTCCCGACCCGCGTCTGACACCTCCGTCTGGAGTCAGCTCATATGGCGCCCGGTTGCTGACAATGATCGGGGACCACTCCTGCAGAGCTCGGGCGACATATGCCGCGAACGTTTCCCAATGGTCTGCGGGTGAACGGCTGAGGTCTGATATCGAGGCTTTTTGATGCCGGCGCGGGCGCGACTTTGCGGCCGGCGGCGAAGCCTCCACTACAAGAATGATCTCAAACCGACCCTTTCGCCTGCCGGGCCCATGAGCTTCAGGTATTCCTCCAACCAACGGGGCACGAGGTGGTTCTTGCGCACCAATCGATGACCGGCCAACCCCATCGTGTCGGCGAGCACCGGGTCGGCGACCAGCTGGGTTATTCGCCCCGCTGCATCGTTGAAAGACTCGAACACAAAGCCCGTCGTGCCATGAACGATCTGAGCCGGCAACGCGCCGCACCCTCCGGCCAGGACAGGGCGGCCCTTCCATGACGACTCGAGCAGCGCGGCCGAATAGCCTCGGTGGACGCCGCCGTGGACGGCCACCACCGCGGCGCCTTGCAAGGCGTTGATTTCGACTTCACTCAAGTCGCGTTGTCGCAAGAGATGGATGCTGGAATTCTCATGGGTGAGCTGCGAAAGGCGATCGAAGGGGTCGTCCCCGGCCCCTTGCGGAACGTCCGGGGTCCACACCAGTGCCAATTGCAGTTCGGCGACGGATTTCGCAGCCATCTGGTACGTGTAGACGGCCGACTGAGGGTCATCCCATTTATCGAAGGGTGAGACCTGGACGATGAGGGGCAGGTCGGGTCTTATTCCCAGGCGGCGCAGCACAGGGTCCACGGTGACGGCCGAGAGTTCCTGGTTGCGCTCTGCTCGTGGGTCGATGACCGGAGGGATCAGGGCCACGGTGTCGAGAGGTTGCTCGCCTGCGAACTCGGGCAACTCCACTGCAACGCCTGCGTAGCCTTTCATCTGATCCTTCAGCGTTGCGAAAACATGCGGCTCACAGTCGCGAAGATCGAGATGGCAGTGCCACAGCCAGCGGCTGCGCCCGATGGGTCGCGATGACAGTAGCTCTCGCAGAGGTAGCAGATGCGGATCGTGAACGATCACCAG
>Ga0307374_10011898_pt1 | contig 12279 bp, 9 predicted proteins | sample OX3MG_FD_202532 | JGI IMG/M metagenome (GOLD analysis project Ga0307374, IMG submission 202532) | Soil microbial communities from Risofladan, Vaasa, Finland - OX-3 | ecosystem: Environmental > Terrestrial > Soil > Coastal area > Acid sulfate soil | place: Finland: Risofladan, Vaasa | collected...
ACACGGACGATTGGCCATGTAACGTTCGATCTCCAGCCGCTGGAAGTCCGAGTCGGTCTCGCGGTAGCGGCGCTCGAGATTCTTCACGGCGCCCTCGAAGCTGACGTCGAACTCGCGGTTTCGTCCATCCTTGGTCTCGTAGTGCATCGGGACCTTGCGATCCCGCAAACCGTAGAGCAAGACGTCCTTGTGCGCCGGCGAGAGCTCGCGAAAAGGCGTCCTGGTCGAAAAGCCACAGGTGTGCGCGACGGCGTGGACCATCTGGCTGAAGTAGCTGTTGGTGGCGCCAGCTTTGGACCAGGGAAGGATCGCACCGTCGTCGAGCGAGAGATCCGGGTTCGTCACGACGAGCTCGGGGTCGATCTCGAGGGTCGTGCCCAGTCCCGAGCAGGCCGGGCAGGCGCCGTGTGGGCTGTTGAACGAAAAGCTGCGCGGCGCGAGGTCCGGGAGGCTGATTCCGCAGTAGACACAAGCAAGCTGCTCGCTGAAGAGTTGCTCCTCGCCGCCTTGAACCGCCACTTTCACCACGCCCTGACCGAGGCGCAGCGCGGTCTCGACCGAATCGGCCGTGCGCGCGGCATCGCTCTCGCCCGTCCCGTTGCTCGATGCCGAGTGGACCACGAGACGGTCGACGACGACGTCAATGGTGTGCTTCTTGTTCTTCTCCAGCGCGATTTCGTCGGACAGGTCGCGGACGTCGCCGTCAACGCGGACCCTGACAAAGCCGGCCTTGCGCGCGTCCTCGAAGACTTTGTCGTGCTCGCCCTTGCGGTCCTTGATGATCGGCGCGAGGATCATCAGGCGGCTGGCCTCCGGCAGGTCCAGAATCGCGTCGACGATCTGCTCTACCGTCTGGCGGGTGACCGGCCGGCCGCACTTCGGACAGTGCGGCTGCCCAATCCGGGCGTACAGCAGCCGCAGGTAGTCGTAGATCTCGGTCACGGTACCTACGGTCGAGCGGGGATTGTGGCTGGCGCCCTTCTGGTCGATCGAGATGGCCGGCGACAGTCCCTGGATATCGTCGACGTCGGGCTTCTCCATCTGACCCAGGAATTGACGCGCGTAGGCCGACAGCGACTCGACGTAGCGCCGCTGGCCCTCCGCGAAAATCGTGTCGAAGGCCAGGCTCGACTTGCCCGACCCGGAGAGTCCCGTGATCACCACCAGCTTGTCGCGCGGAATCTCGACGTCGACGTTCTTCAGATTGTGCTCGCGAGCCCCGCGAACCACGATGCGGTCTTGCGGCATCCTCACTCCAACGATCGGCGTAGCTCGGCGATCTGGTCGCGGAGCAGCGCCGCTTTCTCGAACTCCAACTGCCGCGCCGCTTCCTTCATCTCCGTCGCGAGCTCTTTGATCAGTCGCTGCGCTTCGCCAGCGGGCATCGCCGCCGTGACCGAGTAGGGCGCGCGGGTCTCGGCTACCTGGCGAACGCGATCGGTAATGTCCTTCACCGCTTTGTGAATGCCGACCGGCGTGATCCCGCGCGTCTCGTTGTACTCGATCTGGATCTTGCGGCGACGGTAGGTTTCCCCGATAGCTCGCTTCATCGAGTCGGTGACGGTGTCCGCGTACATGATAACCTGCCCATCGACGTGGCGCGCTGCACGCCCGATCGTCTGGATCAAAGAGCCTTCCGACCGCAGGAAGCCCTCTTTGTCCGCGTCGAGAATCGCCACGAGCGAGACCTCGGGAAGGTCCAGGCCTTCGCGCAGCAAATTGATGCCGACGACGACGTCGTAGACGCCGAGTCGCAGGTCGCGCAGAATGTCGATGCGGTCGAGCGTCTGGATCTCGGAGTGGAGGTAATGGACCTTGATCCCCACCTCGCTCAGGTAGTCGGCCAGGTCCTCGGCCATCTTCTTGGTCAGCGTCGTCACCAGCGCGCGCTCGCCGCGGCTCGCGCGGACACGCAGCTCCTTGAGCAGGTCGTCGATCTGGCCGGCCGTCGGCTTGACGGTAATCGGTGGATCGATCAGGCCGGTCGGTCGGATGACCTGCTCGATAAGCTGCTGGCTGTGCTCGTACTCGTACGGGCCCGGGGTCGCCGAGACGAACACCACCTGCTTGACGTGACCCTCGAACTCCTGAAAGGTCAGCGGACGGTTGTCGAGCGCCGACGGCAGGCGAAAGCCATAGTCGACCAGGACTTCTTTGCGCGACCGGTCGCCGTGGTACATGCCACGCACCTGCGGCAAGGTGATGTGGGACTCGTCGACGAACATCAAGAAGTCGTCCGGGAAGTAATCGAGGAGCGTCCAGGGTTGCGTGCCCGGCTCTCGTTGGGCCAGGTGCCGCGCGTAGTTTTCGATGCCCGCGCAGACCCCGGTCTCCCGGAGCATCTCGAGATCGAACGTCGTCCGCTGCTTCAGCCTCTCGGCCTCGAGCAACTTTCCCTGGCCTTCCAGCTCCTTCAGCCGCTCCTCCAATTCCTCCGCGATCGTCTTCAACGCGAGTTGCAGCTTTTCCTTGCTGGTGACGAAGTGCTTGGCCGGATAGACTTCCACCGAGGTCCGGGTGAGCAGGATCTCGCCGGTCAGCGGGTCGACGTCGACGATGCGCTCGACCTCGTCGCCCCAGAACTCAATCCGGACGGCCACCTCGTCGTAGGCGGGGAAGATCTCGACCGCATCGCCGCGCACGCGAAACTTGCCGCGCGTAAAGTTGAAGTCGTTGCGCTCGTAGTAGATGTCGGTCAGCCAGCGCAAGAGCTTCTCACGGTTCCGCGTCTCCCCGACTTGCACACGTACGGTCGTCTGATTATACTCTTCCGGCTCGCCGAGGCTGTAGATGCAGGAGACCGACGAGACGATCAGCACGTCGCGCCGGGTGAACAGCGCCTGGGTCGCGGCGTGGCGCAGGCGGTCCAGGTCATCGTTGATCGTCGCGTCCTTCTCGATGTACGTATCGGTACGTGCGACGTAGGCTTCGGGCTGGAAGTAGTCGTAGTAGCTGACGAAGTACTCCACGGCGTTGTCGGGGAAGAACTCGCGAAACTCGCTGGCGAGCTGCGCGGCAAGCGTCTTGTTGTGGGCGATCACCAAGGTCGGCCGCTGAATCTGCTCGACGATCTTGGCCATGGAAAATGTCTTGCCCGATCCCGTCACCCCCAGTAGCGTCTGGGCGTGCTGGCCGGACCGAATGCCTTCAACCAGCTTGGCGATCGCTTGAGGTTGATCGCCGGTCGGCTGAAACTCCGAGACAACGCGAAACTCCGGCATCATCACCTCCCGGCGACACTGATCGTTCCACGCGTGCGCTATGACTGGTGGATGGCGTGGCATCATCCACCAATCATAGCGCACGCGTGGGACCGATGTAGAGAACGGACGTTCCATCAAGTGGCTTCGACATTATACACGCAGATGGACCAGGTTTTCCAACATGGCGCTTGCCTTTAAGTATTCTTTAATGCAGAATCGTAGGGACTGGGGCGGGGTTTCGAGTTTGGGCCACGAAGATCGGGGAACAGGACGAACAAGTCCGTTTGGACCACGAAGGACACGAAACGCCGCGAAAAAGGCGCGAAAACCCACACACAGCGGACGTCCTCCCCTTTTCGCGATCTTTTCGCGGCGTTTCGCGCGCTTCGTGGTCCAGACGGACCCGCTACGCGGCGTTGCGAGCAGTTCGTGGTCCAAACGGACTTCTTCGCCACGGAGGAGGCAGCAATCGATACCATCAGTCTCGACGTTCACACGGTCGTCGTCCTGTTCGACGACGATCGGCTCTTGCTCCTGAAGCGCGCCGGTTGGAAGAAGCTGTTTCCGGATCGCTGGACCGGCCTCGGTGGCAAAGTTGAACCAGACGAGCTGGGGGATCTGAGCGCGGCAGCTCGCCGCGAGCTGTTCGAGGAGACCGACCTCTCGCCCGACGAGGTGACCAACCTCGAGCTGCGTCGAGCGCTGTTCTTTCGTCATCCGGACGAGGGCCTCGTCTGCCTGCTCTATTTTGCCGGCGACGTGCTCTCCGATCGCACGCCGGCCTGCAACGAGGGCTCGCTTCGCTGGATCTCGACGTTCGAGCTGAGCGAGCTTGACGTGATCGAGAACACCGCGCGCGTCCTGCCACTGCTCGTCGACGACGTGCGCCGACGCGACCACCACGTCGCCTCCGGGCTCGCGAGCTACGACGAGCGTGGACGGCTTCTTGGAATCGCCTGGGACTCGAACGCCACCGGCATCATCGGCGTCGAATGAGCCAGCTAGCGGCTGGTCGGGAAACCCGCTCGATGCGCCAACGCGCCGACGCGCGTCAGGGGTAGGACGTAGCGGACGACACAGCCAGCAGGACCGCCCGGGACGCGGCCTCCCGCCACCGGCGGGACCTGGAAGCGCTGCGCGCCGACCTGGATCGACCGGGGCTGTACCTGAGCAAGCAGATCGTCGAGGCGCATCACGGCCGGATCTGGGTCGACAGCATCCCGGGGCAAGGGTCAACGTTCTCGTTCAGCCTCCCTCTTCGGATACCTTGACACACCAGCCGCCCCACGCCTATAGTGAGACCCACAGCCGCCGGGGCCTGGTGCTGACCCGCTATCGCTCCTTGATCGTTCGTCTGAGAGACCTTTCGGCTCCGTACCCCGAACAGGTGCGTCGGTCGCCGACGCCGCGTGAGGGATGAAACTAAGAAGGGGGTAGACCGCAGTGAGTCACGTAAGCATCACCGTCAACGGCAAGACCTACCAGAACGACGTCGAACCGCGCCTCCTGCTCGTCCACTACGTGCGCGACGTGTTAGGGCTGACGGGCACCCACATCGGCTGCGACACCTCGCAATGTGGTGCGTGTACGGTGCTGATCGACGGTGAATCGGTGAAGGCCTGCACGGTATTCGCGGTCCAGGCAAACGGGACCAGCATCAAGACGATCGAAGGATTGGCGACCAACGGCCAGCTCCACCCGGTCCAGGAAGGATTCTGGGAAGAGCACGGCTTGCAGTGCGGGTTTTGCACGCCCGGCATGATTCTCTCTGTCGTGCAGTTGCTCGAGCGCAACCCGGACCCCTCCGAGGCAGAGATTCGCCACGCCATCGAGGGCAACCTTTGCCGCTGCACCGGCTACCACAACATCGTCAAGGCCGTTCAATACGCCGCCAAGAAGCTGCAATCCGGCGCCGTGCCGTCAGCCGCACGCTGACGAGTGCAGGCCGAGAAGTTGAACCGTCGACTCGATTTGCCCTAGCTCGAAGAAGCAGGGTGAAGAAAGGGGTTCTCCCATGGCCGTCAGCAAGATCTTTGGCGCGGCGGTGAAGCGGCGAGAAGATCCCCGTCTGATCACCGGGCGCGCGACCTACACCGACGACGTCAAGCTCCCCAATCTCGCGTACGTTGCTTTCGTGCGCAGCCCCCACGCCCACGCGCGGATCACGCGGATCGACGTGTCGCGAGCACAGAGTGCGCCCGGTGTGGTCGCCGTCGTCACCGGGCAGGACCTGGTCGGCAAGGTCAACGGCATTCCCACCGCCTGGCTCATCCCGAACTCCGATCTGAAAACGCCGACGCACCCGGCGATCGCAGTCGACACGGTCCGCTACGTCGGGGATGCCGTCGCCGCGGTGGTGGCCGAAAGCCGCGCCGCTGCCAGCGACGCCACTGAGCTGGTGGACGTCGAGTATGATCCATTGCCCGTCGTCGTGGACCAGGAGAAGGCGACCCAGCCGGGCGCGCCACAGTTGCATCCGGACGTTCCCAACAACGTCGCGTTCCGTTGGACGGCGAAAGGCGGGGACGTCGACGCGGCTTTCCGCGCGGCCGAAGTCACGATCAAGCAGCGACTGATCAACCAGCGCCTGATTCCCAACGCGATCGAAACGCGCAACACCGTCGCCCAGTACAACCCGGGCACCGGCGACCTGACCGTCACGATAACCTCGCAAAACCCGCACATCCACCGCTTTCTGCTGTCCGTCATCCTGGGCCTCCCCGAACACCGCATCCGGGTGGTCGCCCCCGAGGTCGGCGGCGGCTTCGGGAGCAAGATTCATTGCTATCCCGAGGAAGCGGTGGCCAGTTTTCTCGCCATACAGCTGGACCGGCCGATCAAGTGGACCGAAGACCGCCGGGAAAACTACCTGGCGACGATTCACGGTCGCGACCACATCACCGATCTCGAGCTCGCCGCGAAGCGCGATGGGACCATCCTGGGGATCCGCGGCCGCACCTACGCGAACCTGGGCGCCTACCTGTCCACCGCGGCGCCCGGCATTCCGACAATTCTCCACGGCTTGATGATGACCGGCCCTTACCAGATCGCGGCGCAGGACTACGAGGTCGTCGGCGTCTTCACCAACACGACGCCGGTCGACGCGTATCGCGGCGCGGGACGACCCGAAGCCACTTACGCCGTCGAACGGCTGGTGGACTTGCTCGCGGCAGAGATCAAGCTGGACCCGGTCGAGATCCGTCGCAAGAACTTCATCCCGAAGTCCGCCTTCCCGCACACGGTCGCCAGCGGCCTGGTGTACGACAGCGGCGACTACGACGCCGCGCTCGACAAGGCGCTCCAAATGGTGAACTACCAACAGTTCCGGAGCGAGCAAGCAGCAGCCCGTCAGAAGGGGCGCTACCTCGGCATCGGCTTCAGCACTTACGTCGAGATCTGCGGCCTCGGTCCCTCGGCAGTGGCGGGAGCGGTCGGGTTCCAGGGTGGTCTCTGGGATAACGCCAACGTCCGGATTCATCCCAGCGGCAAGGCCACCGTCTTCACCGGTACCTCGCCCCACGGCCAGGGCGAGGAGACGACTTTCGCTCAGATCGTCGCCGAGGAGCTTGGCCTCCCACTCGACGACATCGAAGTTGTCCACGGCGACACGGCGCGCATCGCGATGGGCTGGGGGACCTACGGCAGCCGCTCGACTGCCGTCGGCGGCTCGGCGATGGTCCTGGCCGCGCGGAAGGTCAAGGAGAAGGCCCGCATCATCGCCGCCCACCTGCTCGAGGCCTCCCCGGAGGACATCGAGTTCGTCAACGGTCGCTTCCAGGTGAAGGGCGTTCCGGAGCGGTCCAAGTCTATCCAGGATATCGCCCTCATGGCAAACCTTGCCTGGAACATGCCCAAGGGAATCGAGCCGGGGCTCGAAGAGTCCTCGTTCTTCGATCCGTCGAACTTTGTTTACCCGTTTGGGACGCACGTCGCGATCGTCGAGATTGATCCGGGCACGGGCGTCGTCAAGCTCGTGCGTTACGTCGCGGTCGACGACTGTGGGATCGTAATCAACCCGAAGATCGTCGACGGCCAGGTACACGGCGGAGTCGCGCAGGGCGTGGCCCAGGCGCTCTGGGAGGCCGCCGTGTACGATGCGAACGGCCAGTTACTGACCGGCTCGCTGATGGACTACGCGATCCCAACCGCCGAAGTCTTGCCGTCGATCGAGACCGCCCGCACCGAGACGCCATCGCCGGTCAATCCGCTGGGCTTGAAAGGTGTGGGTGAAACCGGCACCATCGCGTCAACGCCGGCCGTCGTCAACGCCGTGGTCGACGCGCTCGCGCCGCTCGGCGTTCGCCACGTCGACATGCCACTGACGCCCGAGAAGATCTGGCGGCTGTTGCCGAAGGCGTAGGAGAGGAGTCAGGAGTCGGCCGGCGAGGCCAAAGCTGTCGCCCATGGCCAGCCGGCCGTCGCCTGGACCGAATTGTCGAGGACAGCTCTGCCATTTGAGGAGGATCGAATTCAATGATTCCGAGCGCATTCGAGTACGTTGCGCCATCGTCGCTGGCGGAGGCCACCGCCTTTCTCGCCGCGCATCCCGACGACGCCAAGCTCGTCGCCGGCGGGCACAGTCTGATCCCCTTGATGAAGCTACGCCTGGCGGCACCGAAATACCTCGTCGACCTGGCGCACGTCCCGGGGCTGAAGGGTGTCAAGGAGGTCGGCGGCGCGATCGAAATTGGTGCGCTGACCACGCACTACGAGGTCCAGTCGTCGTCAGTCATTCGCGAGCGGCTGCCGGTCCTGGCCGAGACGGCGGCCACTATCGGCGACGTGCAGGTCCGAAACCGCGGGACCATTGGCGGAAGCCTGGCGCACGCCGACCCCGCCGCTGATTATCCCGCGACAATCCTGGCGCTCGACGCCGAGATCGAGGTCAGCGGACGCAAGGGTCTCCGCTCGATCAAAGCGGCCGACTTCTTCGTCGACCTGCTGACGACATCGCTCAACGCGGATGAAGTCGTGACCAAGATTCGCATCCCGCTCCCACTGCCGGGCACCGGCGCCGCCTACGAGAAGTTCCCACACCCGGCGTCGCGGTACGCCATCGTCGGCGTCGCCGCGGTGGTGCATCTGAACGCGAATGGCACCTGTGCTTCAGCGGCCATCGGCGTAACCGGGGCCGGCGCGAAGCCGGAGCGCGCAGCGGCGGCCGAACGCGGACTGGTCGGCTCGCAGCTCGACGACGCCGCTCTGCAGAAGGCTGGGGTGTCCGCCGCCGAGGCAATCGATCCGGTGGGCGACATTCACGCCTCCGCGGAATACCGCCGCCACCTGGTCCGTGAATTCACGGTGCGAGCGCTGCGGGCAGCGGCGGAGCGGGCGAAGAAGTAGGGCGAACCCCGTTTGGGTCCGACCGGGACGGTTCACCACAGAGACACAGAGCTTTCACGGAGGACACAGAGAGGAAACCAGTTGGCAGCTATCTGACGACAGGGCCGTGGTCAGATCGCTTCTACAGGAGTGTTCGGCGACAATGAGCCGGCCCGCGCGGAGCCCGTAGGGTGGCAGCTTGTCTGCCGCCGCCCGGCCCTGGTGCAGCGTCGAAACATCGCGGCGGCAGACAAGCTGCCACCCTACGAGACGGGGCCACGGTCGTCGACGGTGGGCCGGGCGCTGCAGACAAGCTGCCACCGTACGGACTCGGGGCCGCGCGTCAGTTCAATCTTTCCGGAAACCGCTATAAACGATTCTCTCTCTGTGTCCTCTGTGAAACCGCCGTGTCTCGGTGGTGGACCGTCCCGGTCTGACCGATTGCCGTTCCGGCACCAACGCGGTATCATGCCTGTGCAAGGGAAGCGCTGTCGAAGCACCGGGCCGGGGTGCTGCCGAAGAGCCGTCCATCAGCGGTGGTCTCTTCTTCTGACTCCTGTCTTCTGAGTACTCACGTCCGACTCTTCGCTCAAGAGGGTGAGCCGTTGAAAATCGAGGGGACCTATACGATCGCCGCGCCACGGGCGGTCGTCTACGAGACGCTGCGCGACCCACGGGCGCTGCGCGAGTGCATTCCGGGCTGCCAGGACTTGACCCTCCAGGAAGATGGGCGATACCTCGCTAAACTCCATGTTGGGATCGCGGCGGTCAAGGGCGCCTTCACGGGTCACGTCGAGATTGCCGACGAGCAACCGCTCACGAGCTACCGCCTGCGCATCGACGGATCGGGTGGCCCCGGCTTCGCCAAGGGCGAGGCGCTGGTCAGCCTCAGCGACGTCGAGGGCGCAACACGCGTCGACGTCGCCGGCGAAGGTCAGGTCGGGGGAATGATCGCCGCCGTCGGCCAGCGTGTCCTCGTGCCAGCGTCGCGGGCGCTGCTGAACCAGTTCTTTGGCTGCATGCAGACCAAAATTGAAGCGGCTGCTCACGGGTAGCAAACCGCCAGCCGTTGGGGGAACGAGTGAAGGTACCAGGGTCCATCGGGGAGGTCGAGCGCGCGCTGCGCGACGAGTCCTACGTCGCGGATCGCGCGTTGGCGACAGTCATTTTTCTGAGCCTGCGCTTGCAGAAACCGCTGTTCCTCGAAGGCGAAGCCGGGGTGGGCAAGACCGAGATCGCCAAAGTTCTCAGCGACATGCTGGAAACGCCGCTGATTCGCTTGCAGTGCTACGAGGGTCTCGACGTCAACTCCGCCGTCTACGAGTGGAACTACAGCCGTCAGTTGCTGCACATCCGCTTGCTGGAAGCGACCCACGCTCACCAGCAAGAGGCGCTGCGCGAGATTTTCTCGCCCGAATTCTTGATCCGCCGTCCACTCCTGCAGGCGATCGATAGCCCGGCCGGGCGTGCCCCCGTTCTGCTGATCGACGAGATCGACCGTGCCGACGAGGAGTTCGAGGCTTTCCTGCTCGAGCTTCTCTCCGACTACCAGATCACCGTCCCCGAGATCGGAACGATTCGCGCGGAGCACCCGCCAGTGGTCGTCATTACGTCGAACCGGACCCGCGAAGTCCACGATGCCTTGAAGCGACGCTGCCTCTACCACTGGATCGACTACCCGTCGTTCCAGAAGGAGCACCAGATCGTGACCACCAAACGGCCAGAGATCTCCGCCGCGCTGGCGCGTGAAGTGTGCCGGTTCGTTCAAGCACTGCGCACGCAGGATCTCTACAAGCTGCCCGGCGTGGCCGAGACTCTGGACTGGGCGAGCGCGCTCTCGACTCTCGGCGCCGTTTCGCTGAACGAGCAGCTCGTGGTCGATACGCTGGGCACCCTGCTCAAATACCAGGACGACATTCAGAAGATTCGCGCCGGAAACGTCGCGGCGTTGGTGGAGTTAGCACGTGCAGAACTTGGAGCTGATCGAGCAAGTTAAGTCCGAGAACGACGTCGCACACCTCCTCGAAAACGTGGTCCTTTTCGCTCGGCTGTTGCGTCGTGCGGGCATGACGGTCGGCACGGGCCAAATTCTCGATCTGACCCGCGCCCTGGAGGTCATCGACGTCGGCGATCGTCAGGACTTTTATCACACCGCACGGGTCATCCTGGTCGGGCGCCGCGAAGACCTGCTCGTGTTCGATGCGCTATTCAACCTGTTCTGGAACTCCCGGACCGCGTACTTCCTCAAGGAGCGCGCCGCGGAGAACCGCAAGCCGGTCGCGAGCTTCGATCCCATCGAGGACTGCATTCCCGACAGCGACAACCCCGAGAACGCTCTACCGCGCGTCATGGAGATCGCGAGCCAGGAACAGGGTGACGAGGAAGACGACGCCGACGACGGCGCCCCGGCGACCCAGGTCCTGCTCGCCTACAGCCACGACGAGATCTTGCGTCACAAGGACTTCGAGACCTACACCTCCGACGAGCTGCAGCGCGCGCGCCGCTTGATGCAGGAGATGCGCTGGAAGATCGCGCGTCGCCGCACGCGCCGGTTCGAGGCCAGTCCGCTGGGCCGTTTCCTCGATCTCCGCCGGACGATCCGCCAGAACCTGCGCAATGGCGGGGAAGTGTTCGCGCTCTCCCACCGCCGTTACCGCACGCGCCCTCGCCCGATCGTGCTGATTTGCGACATCAGTGGGTCGATGGATCGCTACAGCCGGATCCTGCTCCAGTTTCTCCACACCGTCGAACACGGCCTGGATCGCGTCGAGTCGTTCGTCTTCGCGACGCGCCTGACTCGCATCACCCGACAGTTGCGCACGCGCGACCCGGGGTCGGCGTTGAATGAGGTTGGGCACACGGTGCAGGACTGGTCCGGGGGGACCCGCATCGGCGAAGCGATCCGCGCTTTCAACTTTACCTGGAGCAAACGGGTCCTCGGGCGCGGAGCGATCGTCATGATCATCAGCGACGGCTGGGACCGTGGCGACATCGAGGTGCTGCGCGCGGAGATGGAGAGGCTGCAGCGCAACTGCTACCGCCTGATCTGGCTGAACCCGCTGCTCGGCCTACCGTCCTACCAACCGCTTACCCAGGGCATCCAGGCGGCGCTGCCGTTCGTGGATGACTTCCTGCCCGTCCACAACCTGGACAGCCTGGAAGCGCTCGGCCGACACTTGCAGCGCATCGAAGGACGTCGGCCGTCGCGCCGCCAGAAGCCCTCCGATACCTCGGGCGCGCCGCCTGAGGACTCGTTCCGCGGTCTGCTGTTGTCCAAGCCGCACGCGAACGGCCGGCCGTCCAATGCGAAAACGCCCGACGAACCGCCCGCGTTTCTGTATTCAGAGGCTCCGACCACCAGCAGCGAAAAATCGAGGTGATGGACCATGCGTGAACTTTTTCCAGAGATCGATCGCTGGCACGCTCAGGGCAAATCGGTCGCACTGGCCACGGTCGTCAGCGTCGCCGGCTCCGCGCCGCGCGGCGTGGGCGCCAAAATGGCGGTCTCGGAATCCGGCGAGATGTCCGGTTCGGTCAGCGGTGGCTGCGTGGAAAACGCCGTGATCGAAACCGCGCTCGAAGTTCTGCGGCAGAAACGACCACAATTGATCGAGTTCGGCGTCAGCGACGAGGATGCCTGGGAAGTCGGCCTGGCCTGCGGCGGAACGATCGAAGTCTTCGTCGAGCCGCTGCTCTAAAGTGCAGCCAGGGTGAAGGAGGGGATGCACGTGATTGATCTGCCCTGCAGATCAAT
>Ga0307374_10011902_pt1 | contig 12277 bp, 14 predicted proteins | sample OX3MG_FD_202532 | JGI IMG/M metagenome (GOLD analysis project Ga0307374, IMG submission 202532) | Soil microbial communities from Risofladan, Vaasa, Finland - OX-3 | ecosystem: Environmental > Terrestrial > Soil > Coastal area > Acid sulfate soil | place: Finland: Risofladan, Vaasa | collected...
GCTTCATCGGCAACTATGTCGCCTAATTCTGAGTCATCCTCAGCAGTCTGATTAAGTGATGCCATTGATATGTCAAACTCACGCGCTTCCACTATGTGTTCAGGTTTAATTCCGGTTGCCGCTGCCAGCTCCTCAACCGTAGGCTCAACACCATTAATTTGAAAAAGCTGGTTTTCAACTCTCTGTATCTTCCTCTGTCGCTGGCCGATATGAACCGGTATGCGGACAGTGCGGCCGGTATCACTCAAGCCTCGTGAGATCGCTTGCCTAATCCAAAGCGTAGCGTACGTACTGAACCTAAAGCCTTTGCGGTAGTCGAACTTTTCAGTCGCCCGAATTAAACCTAGCATACCCTGTTGGGACAGATCAGCTAGAGACATACCAAAACCCTGGTAGTTCTTGGCATTAGATACCACTAGACGCAAGTTAGAATTTACGAGTAGTTCTTTAGCTTCCAGATCGCCCCGCTCGATACGTTTTGACAGGGCTACTTCTTGCCCGGCATCTAGCAAAGGATATTTTCTAGATTCATTCAAAAGCCGTTGAATTGGATTAACGACATGTTCTATCGGATTGTCTTCGGGCGGAAGATGATCTGGGTATTCGAAGCGGGAAGGGTCGGCAGGTGCTAGCTCGTCTGGCCCAGCCTCCTGATCAAGCGGCGTTAGATCGCTTTCAACCACATGCAGTGTTGCTTGGCGACCAGCAAGCTCTTCAGCCTGAACCAGGTATGGTTCGGCTGGCGCCTGACTATCATCTTCAAACCGTTCTGCTGCTTCCATAACTACTTTCTATTGTCTCACCTGTCCTTCAAGAGCCGTATCTTTATATATTGGCATATTTGCGGCCAAAAAGCAAAACCCTTTAAAAATGCTGGCCGCAAGCGCCCAACCGACAGCCAATTGCTATTTCCCCCAGTTCAGCTTATGCTTAAACCAATATGAAACGTGCGGCTGCCCGGAACATGGGGACGGTTAAGAAAGACCAAAAAGGCTTTGGCGCCACTGAGATGCTCATGGCGCTGACCATCATTGCCTTAATTGCCCTGGCCGGCTGGTTGGTGAATAGGAATCACGCTAAGACCCAGGCGGCAGTTGGTGTTAGCCGCAGCACGCATGCCAATTCACCTGGCAATACACAGGGTCCTAATCAAAGTCAGTACGCCGGTTGGAAATCATTTTGCTCCAGCTACGGCGGCTTGTGCCTGAAGTACCCCTCGACCTGGAAGTTTACCCAAGCTACGTTCACACCCGGCCAAAATACCAACGGGCAAGAGGTCGACACCATAACCAGCCCCAGTACTAGCGTAGCGGTGTCCTACCTGCCAAGTGCCCAGGTAAGCGGGGTCCGGCGCATTGAAAATATAAAGGTCGTCGATGTTATCCCGACTGCCACCAGCGACCTGAAGGTCTACCAGCTGATCGATCAAGTCACCGGTCCGCCAGCTCAATACGCCGTGGAAGATTTTGTGGCCCTGACCACAGCCGCCCATGCCCTGAATAAAGTCAACTCGCCGTTTAATAAGGGCGCCACTATTGCTAACTCTGCTGAGCCCCCCTATCATCAATTTACCAATCCGCTCAGGCCGGGTAATATCGGCCAGCAACTGCTGAGCGTAAACATTGGCGGCACCACCCCGGGCGGCAACATATTTGATACCAACGCCGCTGCCCAGGACTGGCTTAACGGCAGCGAAGTCGTGACCGCTGGACAAATTCTAAGTAGCGTAACGTATAGCCAATAGTACCCGTATCTTTGTAGCGCTAGCGTGCTCCCTGACCCTTTTGTAAAAAAACACAACCCCAAACTAAGCCTTAATATTACAGGCCTCTAGTTGTCTAAACAAACTGCGCGCCACGTAACGCTTGAGTGAACGCTTAATGTCGCGCTTGCTCAGTCCAGTGCCAGTTCGCTTGGCAATATACTGCTTAGTCTGTTCATCACTGCGCATTCTGGCAAATACGATGATGTCAAGCGCATGGTTTAATTGCCTGTCGCCATAGCGGCTTAGTCTGTAGTGCGCGGTATTACCCGACGCAGCTGGAATAGGTGCCGTGCCTGCTAGTGCCACAAAGGCTTCTGGCGAGTGGATCCGCCCCTTATGTGAATACGAACAAATAACTTGAGCTAGGGTTACCGGTCCAATACCAGGCTCTGCTAGCAATGCGGGAGCTAGGCTGCTCACCAGGCCGGTCAATACCCGCTTGTTTTGTTCAAGTCCAGCCCGTGTTCGCATAGCGTCCCCCGCTAATCTTTTCGCTTCGGTCCGAGCTACCGTCAGCACATCTACAGAGTTACTTTGAACACGCCATAAAGAGATAGTCTTGTATGCGGCTTGAGATAGTGGTTTTCTGGCATCGACATCTAAGGCTATGCCTCGCAGTAGTGCCATCAGGGCATTTTTGCTAGCGACTTGCTGCACAACAAGCTGACGTCTAGCGCCGAGCACTATCCTGAGTGACCGTCTGGTGTCACCAAGTCGCGGTGTAGACAGCCTGTCGACGGGGAGCCTTAAGACGCTCAGTGCTGCCAGTTCAGAATCGATCTGGTCGGTCTTGCCATCTCCGCCTCGGCTCTTTGTTTTAGGTGGCTTGACTTCAATAACTCGCAAGCGCCGCTCGAGTAGTAGTTTTGTCAGCGTCTCACCATACGACGATGTACCCTCTACGGCAAAGAGGATACTGCCATCAGTGATCTTAACTACCCAATTTACAAACTGCTGCATGTGCGCAGCCGTTACGCGTACCGTTCTCGTGGCAATGACAACGCCTAGGTTATTCACCACAGTGGCAACATGTTTTCTGGCGTGGGTATCTACCCCGACAACATATTGGTAGGTTTCTGCTACAATAGGAAACATAACACTTCTCCTTTCAAAGTGAGTGGTTGTTAGCGTGAATTGCAAGCCAGGGCATATCTTAAACGAGCCACGAGTTGGCTAGTTAACATCTCCAACTCGGACAACCTTTTGGTAAGCCACTGCTTGTAGTAATAGAGAGTAGCCCGTAGTAGACAGGTCAGGAATAGGACATTACCGACTACGGTAAGTCAGATACAATACGAGCCATACTAGGGGCTATTTCTATTATATGCAGCGAGGTGAACCTTCGCCACAGTTATTATTTAAGATACAATACATATATGGCTGAAGACCAACAAAAACCTGTTAAGTACTTTGAGGACCAATTTGATAATGAAGAGGTGATATATGTTTTCCATAAACACCCGATCGTTATGCGTAAAGGTCTTGTATTCGGTATGCTTGGTCCTTTGTTCGGCGTTCTTCCTGTGGCTATTGACCCGGGACTTGGCTTCGGGGCATTTTTCGGCGGTTTAGCACTAGGTTTCGTATTGGGGCTACTAATTTTTGCGCCAAACTGGATAGGCTGGCATTTCAGCGTCTTCATTGTTACAGACCAACGCTTCATCCAAATCACTCAAAAAGGTTTATTTCACCGGGCAGTAGCCGATCTTAGCTTAGCCCAAATTCAGTCTGTTAATTACGAAGTATCGGGAATAGAGGAAACCCTGCTCGGATTTGGTACAATAAAGATGCAGACATACGTAGGGGATTTAGTGATTCATGATGTACATCACCCGGCACGTGTTCAGAAAAGGCTCCTAAGTATTCTGCGAGATGAAGGTGTTCCATCAACGCAATATCCGGCAACTGCCCACGGGCAGATAGTTAATACGACGAATGAAGAAACTGAAGCGACTCAAGAAAGTTAAATTACCAAAGGCCGTTCCCCGGCCGCTTAAGTTTCGACGGAAGAAGTCCGTAGAAGAGCGGGTAAGTGATGCCCTGAGCAATGTGCCGCGTATTACTAACGAGACACTTGGTGACCACCGTGAGGAGGTGTTATCAAGCGCCCGGAAATACATTTATCCACTCAAGCAGTCCAAACACCGTATTGTGCGCGGCTCAATAGGTATATTAGCTATAGTTATAATTGGCTTTTTCACAGTGTGTGGACTGGCGCTGTATAAATTTCAAAATACCTCTACTTTTATATATGACGTGACGCAAGTTATTCCTTTTCCGGTCGCAAAAGTGGGGACTACGTGGGTCAGTTATGAGTCCTACCTGTTTGAGCTAAGACATGACGTTCACTATTATCATACTCAGCAGCATGTAGACTTCTCGTCAAAAAGCGGCCAGGCACAGCTTATTCATCTCAAGCAACAGGCAATGACTGCAGCAATCCAAGCTGCTGAAGTCAAGCAGCTGGCGTCACAGTATCATGTAACCGTTAATAATCAGGCGGTAGATGATCAAATTGCCCTCGTCCGTGCTGAAAATCGCCTAGGAAATAGCAAGGATGTGTTCAACGAAGTTCTTAATGAGGTTTATGGATGGGGTGAAGCTGACTTTAAGCGTGAACTTAAACAGCAGCTGCTGCAGCAGGCGGTCGTTGCCAGACTCGACACATCTACAACTACACGTGCACAGGCGGCTCTAAAGCAAATTATCACGGGGGCGGGGGCTAACTTTGCGGCTGTTGAGAGCCAAGTCTCTAACGATTTGGCCACTAGAGCCAACGGGGGCCAGTACCCAAATCCTGTGACAATTAATGATAGCAATATATCCCCGGTGATTACAGCTGAACTTTTCAAGCTTAAACCCGGCCAACTTTCAGGAATTGTTAACACCGGCTATACACTGGAAATTCTAAAAGTAATTAGCGTTAGCCCTAGTGGAATAACCGCTGCCCACATCCAGTTTAATCTGCAGAGTATCAACACCTATCTTGCACCTCTACAGGCAAAAGAACGCATACATCAGTACATTAAGTTTTAGCCCTATAGCTGAATAAGTTCTAAAATCTTTTGCTTTTTATACGCCTTATTGTTATGATTACCCCTGTTACTTTGATACAAGTTATTTGTGTAACATCCTAGGGGCTCGTAGTGAAGAGGCCTATCACGCCTCCCTGTCACGGAGGAGATCGCCGGTTCAAATCCGGTCGGGCCCGCCAGCATATTGACATTTAATATTATATGTAATACTATTTAGATATGAAACCTTTCGACTGGAATAGGCAGAAAAGTATACTCCTAAGGTCTAGTCGCGGAATAGGTTTCGAAGAAGTGGTTAATGCCATTAATGATGGATATATGCTGGCAATTATAGAGCATCCCAATAGTCGCAAATATACTAATCAAAAAATATATATCATAAATTTTGATGACTACGCTTACTGTATTCCGTTTGTTGCAAACAAGGAAATATATTTTTTAAAGACTATCTATCCAAGTCGCAAATATACTAAAAAGTTTTTAGAAGGAAAGGAATAGAATTATGAAATACTTTGATCCACAAGATCTCGATAAAGAAGAAAAAGAAGAGCTTGAAGCCATTGAAAATGGTGAGTATGTTGAAGTTAAGGATATGAAGAAAGAGATTGAGGAAGCTAAGCTTGCGGCTAAAGCAACGCTTAATAAAACTAGAAATATTAATATACGCTTAAGTGAGCAAGACCTGTATAGGATAAAGGCAAAGGCAGTTGAAGAGGGTATGCCTTATCAAAGCCTGGTTTCTTCAATTGTGCATAAAGCAGTTGCAACAAAATAGTTCCAGACCTGGCCAGCTACGGCCCGCCAAGACCTAGTAGTGTAGGTCAAGTACTTTTTGTATCACAAGAGTGCTTTTCATTTTGCTTGCATTGCTATGACAACGTGTCATACTACTTTTATGAGTGAACAACAAGTATTAGAGCAAGCGAGTTTCGGTGAGTTTGTAGGTGCAAAGGTAGAAGCAAAAATAAATGCAGTTAATGAATGGTTAGCAGTTCCAGATAACGCAGAAAATGCATTGTTTTTGGCTACTTTAGGGTCTGCCGCAGTAACAACAGGCATTGAGGTAGCAGCACAAATAGTTGGCAAGAAAGACCCGGCTAGTGAGAAAGTGAAAAGTGTAGGATTACATGTGTTAGCCATTGCTGCTGGAGCAGAGACTTTATTGAGTTCAATGATTTTTGGAAGTGTATCTGGTGAGAACAAAGTCCTAAAAAAGATGGGCAAACCCCGAAAGGGTATTTAGCTGGCAGTCACACAGCGCAACACACTAAAATAGTTCCAGACCTGTTCAGCTAAGGCTCACCAAGCACAATACTTTGCTATAATTCATGAAATGAAACTATCAAAACTTAGTATCGCAATAGTAGTAATATTAGCGGTTGCGATTACAACGGTTATTATAGCCCGCCACAACAATGCACACGCAGGACTAGTGCCAGAGAGAGGTTATCAATATGTTGGGCCAAATGGTGGTACATGCGCGGCCATAAGCCCGGGGTGTGGGTATTGTTACGGAAAGGTTATTGATAAAATTTGCTATGTTGAGCCGAACTCCTCATATGCTGAGTAGTTGAGATAGTTCGGGAGTCTGACTCGATGGCACGCCATTAAATTGACATGCTATCATATATATGCTAGTATATATGATATAAAGTTTAATCTAAAAACTGTTCGTACAAACAAAAATAAAAAACATGCTCCAACAAATCGCTCAAAAACTTAACCTTAGTAAACTGCTAATTGGGCACGCCCTAAGTTTATGGACGCCTGCTGTACTTGGTGTAAGTCTATTTACCCTGGCTTTATTGCAGCCCATGCCAACACATATGCAAATCGATTCTCAAAAGATGTCTGACAAGAAAATTACTCACCATGTGTCCACGGTACCTAAAGTTACACAGCCAGTAGCAGCCGCGCCTAAAGTAGCAGCTGCTCAGCCCAGCAGTCCGCCCGTGACACCTGCCAAAACACGGTCCCAAGCTGAAACACCTAAGCCAGAACCTGTAGCTACGCCTTCACCAAGCAGCAATGTTAGTGGCCTTACACCGACTGCTCCTGCGCCAGCTCCGGCTAGCTCTCAAGTGCCTAGTTCACAGACTACTACTGGTTACACCTCGACAAACTGGTCTGGCTACCTAGCAACAACTGGTAGTTTCATTGGCGTATCCGGGTCATGGGCAGCAACTAGCCCAACAGGTAACGGCTCTACTACATCAGCCGATTCCACCTGGATCGGTATCGGTGGAGTTACCGCAGGCGATCTTATTCAGGTAGGAACCCAAAACATCGTTGCAGCTAATGGCCAAGTTTCAGCATCGGCATTCTATGAGATGTTGCCAAACGTTTCACAGCCTGTCCCTGGTGTCACAGTCTCGCCGAACGATAGTATGTCCGCTTCTGTAACTGAAATAAGCAGTGGGCGGTGGGCAATCACCATAACCGACAATACAGACGGAGAGTCCGACACTTTAGACGTTTCGTATGCCTCTTCGTTGTCCTCAGCAGAATGGATTGAAGAAGATCCCAGTTACTCATTTAGGCTACAAATTCCCTTTGATAATTTTCACGGAGCCTCTTTTACAAATGCCCGCACGACCTTATTGAGCGGGACTAGCGCCAACCTAGCTAATAGCACTGCCCAGCCGGTTACTATGGTGGATGACAGCGGCAACAACATAGCAGTGCCGTCAGCAATAGGCGGTGATGGCACCTCCTTTACCGTTAATCCGTAGATACTCACGTTCAATAAAGCTGGTATATTCCAAACGTAAGCTCTCATTGGCTTACACTATAAAGAGGAGAGCGAATGACTTCATTGCCAGAAATGATTGTGTCTAAGACCTGATGGATCTAGATTTCTTTATAATATGATTGCTCGAGATATACACACCAAAAACTATGAGCCAGAACGTCTGAGGGTAGGCGACAAGCCGCTCCATGCCCCCTAGGCCTAGGCTTAAGTAGTGCCCAGTATAGAAAAATACTAAAGCTATCAGGGCTATAACGCCTGTGAGAAAAGTATAATACCTTAGTAACCTTGGAATATTTAAAGAAATACTCAGTATTACTAATCCCGCATTGCCCAACAAGAATGGCAGGCTAGCACCAAATATATGAAGAAAACTGATGGTATTTTCCGGGAATAAACCAACAATTAATGTGCCGAAACCGGCTATAGCCATCAAACCAAAGCCCATTAAGGTCACCCTGTCTCGTTTAAACCCCTGATAAATAAGTAAAGAGCCGGATGCCATAGTTAATCCTAACAAGATGAATGAGGCATTCATCAAGTTATGCTGGGGAGAGCACACATATCTGCTTGAGTAATTCCCGCAGGCAGAGTTACCTAAGTCACTAATAGTGTTAAACCGTAGGCTATACGTAGTTCTAAACGCAAGCGCCGTAATAATTTGAATAATGAAGTATTGAACACTTAGTATCCAGATAGCAGGGCCAATAAGTGGGTAACGGTCAGTAAATGTTTTTATAGCTGTAATTTTCCGCATAAGCTTAGACTACCATGAAAATGTAGGCAGTATTTACTAAGCCGCTAAAAAACATATACCTAAATAAGATAAACACGGCGTTGTATAATAGCTGGTATAAAGCTTAAGGAGAAAGATATGAAAAAGTTGTTAGTAGTTGGATTAGTAATATTGGCGATATTGTCTGCTGTGGTGGCAGCGGTGTACTTCACCAAAACTGCCGGGAACTTACCACACTTCTACCCTGGTTATTTACAAGGATCACCACATAAACACACCAAGCACGGTGTAGCTTTTGCCGGTTTGGCTATTGTATTTCTAGTTGGTGCTTGGATGGCTAGTGGACAGTCGAAGGACTCCCCAGCCAGTAAGCATACCGAAGAAGATAAGTAGCTTCCGCGACTGTCATTTTAGCTCATGTGGAGGTATTTCGGGACCGATAGTGCCATATGCAAGATTGGCAGTATCAGTAAAGGTATCGGTATCTTTAATCATCGTCTGGGGTGGGAGTTGTTCGGAGCGGGTAGTTAAACCGCCTACTTTCTTGACGGCTGTACCGATAGCTAGAAACTCAATCAGTCCACCGCCGAGATCATAGATGTAAGTCTTAATCCCAATGACGTCGTCAGCCCCAATTTCTTCAGCCTGATCTTGGACCTTTTTCAAAGACTGTTCCCGTGCGCCATAAATTAGTTGAGTAAGCGTATTAATCTCACCCTTCACTAGGTTTCTTAGGCTGGATTTAATACCTCCAACAAAGCCAAGCGAATAGACTGACGTGCCAAGCACGAGTTTTAACGGAGCATAGCCTAACTTAGCTATATTCCAGGTTTCTTCTGCAGTCATGTCGCTGGTGGTAACTCCGTCGACTACGCCCGCGATAGCATCGATCTGTTCATTATACGAAGCCGTGCCTATCATGACCATTTCCTGCACGCCGGAAGTACCTATAGGTAAAATTGTGGTTCTTATACCAATCACGCTGTTAGCATTAAGGTTTCTTGCCTCTTGTTGAATACGTTCCAAGGCGAGACGACGGGTTGTATTAAAGATGTTGCTATATTGAGAGACCTCTCCCTTTGCAAGTTGTCGTATATTACCCAGGAAGCCTTTCGCAACACCGATAGAGTAGGCAACATTACCAAACACAAAACCTACCGGTTGATAGCCGGCGTCCCATTGGCAAAACAGTTCTTGGCCGTCAGCCGAGCTGGTAAAAGCCTGCGGGCTTGCATCGCCGTCAGTTCGATGGATAGATGAACCGACCGTTAAGAACTCAACATTGCCAGGATGGAAGATAAGCTGGCTAGTAACACCGGTTGCTCCGCCACCTCTTGCCTGAGCTAATTCCTGTGAAAATCGTGAGAGAGACAGCTGGCGACCCTGCGCGATCATATTTGTAATTTGACCGATTTCACCCCCTATGGCGGTTCGTATGTTAGAACCGATGCCGCCCACAAAGCCCATAGAAAATACACTGTTGCCAACCAGAATGTTGCCCGGCTCGTAGCCAATTAACGCCAAACAGTACATTTCATTGCCGGACAAACCGGAATATCTGGCAGAACGTTGGGTTTCTGAACTCGTTGCCACTGAATCTGGGTCCATAGTACGCCTTGCTTAGTTTAGGGTGCTATTACAATCATAACTTATATGCGCGCATGAAAACCATGCGAACTAATTGAGGGATTCGTACTTTGTGTCATTATGGCTGTCCATCAACTATAATAATTCGGTATTACCGCCACCTTAGCTCAGTTGGCTAGAGCGCCGCTTTCGTAAAGCGGAGGTCTGGGGTTCGACTCCCCAAGGTGGCTCCATACAAGCGGGTGTCGTATAACGGCTATTATGTAGCCTTCCCAAGGCTAAGACGCGGGTTCGACTCCCGCCACCCGCACCATAAGCATTATCACCTCCGTAAACTAAACCTTCTCTTTATAAAACAAAAGAAGTCACTCATGCTAAACTTGAAACATTAGAAACATTAGACGGTCATCATGAAGCTTATAATGCTAAGGCAACACTTCTCTAACAAAAGTAAAAGATTTCAATATATAACCATAACTTTAGTTGTGCTTCTTGTAGCGTCCATAGGCACGTACCTATTACTAGGTAGCCATGCTGCTACACCCTACGTGAGTACTACTGCTGATAGCGGCACCTTAACAAGTGGTGCTACTAAACAAACTTGTAGTGGTGCTAGTGATGGTAGCTGCGTGGTGTTTAGGGGTAGTTCTTCCACTCCACCAACGTGGTACGGTACCTTCGCCAGTGGTAGTATTAGCTCAACCCTCTATCCATACCAATCATATGTCCCGGGTAGTGCTGTTGTTACTAACGACCCGATGGGTAGTGGCCAAAAGGTATTGCACATCACGATTAACTCTACCGATACACCCTACTCAGGTTCAGCGCCCAGGGCAGACTTTGAATCGCCTAAAATGTTCTTTCCAGGTAGTGATTATTACATCTCAGTCTCAGTCCTGGTTCCAAGTGACAATAACCTAAGTAACTACCATAACGGTTTGGGTGGTTTCCCAGGTCCGGGCGAAGTCTATGGTCAGCCATATGGTGGTGCCCCAACATTGGGCATGGGTGTGTATGGACCAGGTGATGGTACAGCTCACTGGGATGTCGGCCACAACGTTAATAATAACTACTCATACTTGTGGGTGGGACCGGTTATAGACCATGGCTGGCATAACTTCATATACCACGAACACTTCGCAACTGATAATACGGGCTTCGCTCAAATGTGGTTTGATGGTGTCCCTCAACAGCTCTCATGTGGGAATACTACGTGCTACTACCCGACAATGGTCGCTGGCCTTAATTGGGATGGCACCCATGGCAACTTTCTTGATATCCAGATGTATGGATCATCTGGGATGCCGGCCGGTCTTACCTATGACCTTTACCACGGCGCTCCAGCTGTTGGAACTACCCTTCAATCCGTAGAGAGCACACTCAGTTCTCCGCAAGGACCGTGATATTTTGCTTATCCTTGCTTCTCTCACGAATCCTTAGTAGAGTAAACGTGATCTAAAGATAAGCAAGGGAGTTTACATGGCTATCGATCAATTATACCCTCCCCAACAAGAACAGGCTTTTAGGCTTGCAAACGCAATGGCCGACTTCTTTGATGTTGACTCACAATATTTTGCAGTCGTCCAGGGCGTTGACGAATGTCCGCCAACGGTTACTTATGCTGCTAGGCTTGGTATCTGGCTAGGAGATTGGGAAGTACTACGAGGAACAGTAAGGTCACCTGTCCCAGAGACCGGCTTTACGGTTGATGTTGACGGTGACTCATTCGATACACGTAAAGGCCTGACTGGGGCTGTATACCAGGCAATGGTCGTCCAAAACCCCAATGACTTTGGTCCAGACACACCAATAAGATCTATACGTTCTAGCGGTATATTTTTCCCACGGACGTGGATAACAGGGGACTCTGCTACACCACACTGGGCTCCGGCAGGTCATGTTGATCTTGAAAAAGATGGATCAAGACGGGCAGAAATTTGGGGGCAAGGTCGACATTATGACCATAATGGAGACGGTATAAGTTTTCGTCCTGCAATACAACTGCCTGCTCATCCTTAATCGATTAGCTTACGCAAAATAGTTCCAAACTTCTTCCGCCACAGTCCGCCATTTGTCATGAGTTGTTATCATCTACAATACTAACCTAAATATTCGGCTTTGGGATGGTACAATGAATGCTAACGCTATGGCCACTCCAAAGAAGTATTTTCATGATCATTTTGTGCTTTTATTGCTCAGTATTAACGTCTTTTTAGCTTTTGCCGACAGCATCTACATATTGGTAAGGCTTGGTACGAGTCACGGGAGTGGTTACATTGTTCAATACCGTCCAAGCCTTGGTATTAGTGCCTATCAGGCAGGCAGCATCTTGGAGTTATTCAGTTTTGTCGGTTTTGCGATCATTGTTTTGGTCACCAATACCACCTTAAGTTTGCGAGCATATA
>Ga0307374_10011905_pt1 | contig 12275 bp, 9 predicted proteins | sample OX3MG_FD_202532 | JGI IMG/M metagenome (GOLD analysis project Ga0307374, IMG submission 202532) | Soil microbial communities from Risofladan, Vaasa, Finland - OX-3 | ecosystem: Environmental > Terrestrial > Soil > Coastal area > Acid sulfate soil | place: Finland: Risofladan, Vaasa | collected...
TGATCGTCGGTTCGTCGACGACCAGGTTCGGCAAGGCCTCGACGTTCGCCGGGTCGCACAGCGTCTCCGAGACCTTCGGCTCGGCGATCCCGGCGAAGGCGACGATGTCGCCCGCCTCGGCGCTCTCGACCTCGATGCGGGTGAGACCGTGGAAGCCCTGGATCTGCGTGATCTTCTCGCTGCGCTCGCGGCCCGCGCGGCCGACGACGGTGACGGTCATGCCGCGGCGCAGCGTGCCGCGCTTGATCCGGCCGATGCCGATCGCACCGACGTAGCTCGAATAGTCGAGCAGCGTCACCTGCAGCTGCAAGGAGCCGGCGGCGTCGACGTCCGGCGGCGGACAATGCGCGACGATGGTCGCGAACAGCGCCTGCATGTCGCCGCCGCGAACCTGCGGATCGAGCCCTGCGAAACCGCGCAGCGCCGAGGCGTAGACGACCGGGAAGTCAAGCTGCGCGTCGGTCGCGCCGAGGCGGTCGAACAGATCGAAGGTCTGATCGAGCACCCAGCCCGGCCGCGCCTCGTCGCGGTCGATCTTGTTGATCACGACGATGGGGCGCAGGCCGTGCGCGAACGCCTTTTGCGTGACGAAGCGCGTCTGCGGCATCGGCCCGTCGACCGCATCGACGAGCAGCAGCACGCCGTCGACCATCGCGAGCACCCGCTCGACCTCGCCGCCGAAGTCGGCGTGGCCCGGCGTGTCGACGATGTTGATCCGGTACTCGCCCCAGTTGATCGCGGTGTTCTTGGCGAGGATCGTGATGCCGCGCTCCTTCTCGAGCGCGTTCGAGTCCATGATCCGATCCTCGAGGTCCTTGCGCGCATCGAGCGTGCCGGACTGGCGCAACAACTGGTCGACCAGCGTGGTCTTGCCGTGGTCGACGTGGGCGATGATGGCGATGTTGCGGAGTTGCTGCGTCACGGCGGGGATCTATGGGGGCAAACCGACAATCATAGGCCGAACGGGCGGCCGGCGGGGTTTTATTTTGCGCGGGGAGCACTCGCGACGCCGGCGGCACCGGCATCAGCGGGGGCGCCCGCGGTGCCTCCCGCATTCGCGGCGCCGCCGACGATCAGCGGTAGCGCGAACTCGCGCACCTCGACGTTCGCGTCGCGGTGCAAGGAAACGGTGACGTCGAGCAGCGCGACGCCCGGCGCGGCCGGCGTGAGATCGACGCTTTGGCGGTAGACCTGGTTCGCCTCGAGCGCTGGCAGCGTGATCTGTCGATCCGCCGCGACGACCGTGAAATGCCTCGAAGAGCCGATCGCGAGGGTCGCCGAGTCGGCCGCGACCGAGGGCAGCAAGGCGAGATCGACGGTGAGCGGCTCGCCCGCCATCGGCCGCGCCTCGGGCGCGAACTTCAGGCGCACCCCACCCGTCGACCGGGAAATCGCCGGCGCCTCGACCAGGCCGGCGGTTTGCGCCGCGAGCGAGGGTCCGGACGGGCGCGCCGGACGCACCGGCGCAGGCGTTGCTGCACCGCTCGGTGGCTGGGCGCCATGGTGACAGGCGGCGAGCGCGACGGCGGCACAGAGCGGCAGCAAGCGCGATTGGGACATGCCGCCTAGAGTAGCAAATTACCGACGATCGGCGCACCGATCACCGAGAGGCGGCGGCGATTACAATTCGAGCGGCGGGGAGTCGACCGCGCCGAGTTGTTCGTCGAGCGCGCGGTAGTGCTCCTCCCAGTAGCGCGGCTCGGCGAACCACGGGAAGGCGCGCGGGAACGCCGGATCCTGCCAGCGGCGGGCGATCCAGGCGCAATAGTGCATCATCCGCAGCGCCCGCAGCGGCTCGATCAAGGCGAGCTCGCGCCGATCGAACGGCAGGAACTGCTCGTAGCCGGCCAGCAGGTCGATGAGCTGCGCGCGCATCTCCTCGGCGCCGCCCGCGAGCAGCATCCACAAATCCTGTACCGCGGGTCCCGCCAGGCAATCGTCCAGATCGACGAAATGCGGACCGGCGTCGGTCCAGAGGATGTTGCCGCGATGACAGTCGCCGTGGATCCGCGCCACCCGCGCCCCACCCCAGTCGCCCGCCCGCCGCTCGACCTCCTCGAGCAGCGTCTCGGTCAGGTCCGCATACTTCTCCTCGAGGTAATCGGGCAGCCAGCCTCCCTCGAGCAGATAGTCGCGGGACTTGCGGCCGAGCTCCTCGGGGCGCAGCGGCGCGCGGTGCAGGAAAGCGCCGGCACGACCGGCACTGTGGATGCGCCCGAGGAACCGGCCCACCCATTCGCGCTCCTCGGTGCTGCCGAGCTCCGGCCAGCGGCCGCCCCGGCGGGCGAACAGGGCGTAGCGAAAGCCACCGTGGGCGTGCAGCGTCGCGCCCTCGCGCGCGAGCGGCGCGATCACCGGAATCTCCAGCGCCGCGAGTTCGAGCGCAAAGCCGTGTTCCTCGAGGATCGCCGCATCCGTCCAGCGGCCCGGGCGGTAGAACTTCGCGACCAGCGGCTCGGCGGCGTCGATGCCAACCTGGTAGACGCGGTTCTCGTAGCTGTTGAGCGCGAGTACCCGCCCGTCGGTGAGGTAGCCGGCGGCCTCGATGGCGGCGAGCACCGCGTCCGGCGAGAGCTGCGCATAGGGGGTCGCGGATTGCACTTCGTGGATTCTACCCGGGTCCGCCGCGAGCGCCGCGCCCACCGCCGCAGCGCCGGCGCTCGGCCGAATGCGGCCCATGTAGAATGCCGCCCATGCGCATTCCCCGGCCAAAATCCCTGAGTGGCCTGATGCTGATCGGCTTCACGATCGTCGCCGCGCCGCTCCTGGTCGCGATCGTCAATGCGGCGCTGCAGATGAACCGTCTGTCGAACCGCAGCCAGCAGCTGGTGATCCACGGCATGCAGGGAACGCGCAACAACCAGCTGCTGATCGAGGACATCGGCGCGATGGAGCGCAGCGCGCGCCTGTACCAGATCCTCGGCAGCGCCGACCTGCGCGACGGCTACGCCACCGACACCCGGCGGCTCGACCAGACCGCCGACGCGCTGCTCGGCCTGCCGCTCGACCGGCAATCGCGCCTCGACCTGCACGCGATCGAGTCCGCGGCGGGGCGCATGCTCGCCGAGCTGCGCACCGCGGCGCCGAACTCACCGCAGATGAATCAGCTGATCGGCGCGTTGCCGCACCTCTCGGATCTCGCATCGCGGATCTCGGACCGCACCAATGCGAAGATCGACCGGGAACTGACCGCCCTGCAGCGCGCGGCGGCGAGGACGCGCCGCACGCTCCTGTGGCAGACCCTGCTGCTCGTGCCGCTCACCCTCGCCGTGGTCGGCGTGTTCACGTTCCTGCTCGGCCGCCCGATCCGCGCGATCGACCGCGCGATCAGCGAACTCGGCCGTGGCGCGTTCTCCCGGCCGATCGCGATCCGCGGGCCACGGGACCTGGAGCGCCTGGCCACGCAGCTCGAGTGGCTGCGCGCGCGCCTGCTCGAGCTCGCGCAGGAAAAAAATCGGTTTTTGCGACACATGTCGCACGAGTTGAAGACCCCGCTCGCGAACATACGCGAGGGAACGGAACTGCTGATGGACGGCGCGGTCGGCGAGCTGCAGAGCGCCCAGCGCGAGGTCACGGCGATACTGCGCGAGAACAGCATGAAACTTCAGCGCCTGATCGAGAACCTGCTGAGCTTCAGCGCCTGGCAGGCGCAGAACGTCGGCCTCGAGGTCTCGGAGTTTCGCCTGCGGCCGCTGATCAAGACCGTGCTCGAGAACCAGCAACTCACGCTGGTCGCTCAGCGCGTGCGCCTCGACGTGCGGGTCGAGGACCTCACGCCGCTCGCCGACCGGGCGAAACTGCGCCTGATCCTCGACAACCTGCTGTCGAACGCGATCAAGTTCACGCCGCGCGGCGGCAGCATCTCGATCCACGCCCGCGCCGAGAACGAGCAGCTCATCCTCGAGGTGATCGACAGCGGCCCCGGCGTGCCGCCCGAGGAGCGCATGCGGATTTTCGAGGCGTTCTACCAGGGCAAGACGCCCCAGGGCGGCCACGTCAAGGGCACCGGCATCGGCCTCTCCGTGGTCACCGAGTTCGTCCAGGCCCATGGCGGGGCGATCGAGATCCTCGAGGCTGCACACGGCGGCGCGCATTTTCGCGTCCGCCTGCCGCTGCGGCAGAAGGCGCTCGCCGCGCCGACCGATGCGTATGCGGCCTGACTTGCGCGGCCTCCTCGCCGCCGCCTTGGCGACGCTGAGCCTCGCCGGCTGCGGCCTCGTCAACGAGCTGCGCGGCCCCGGTGCCGCCGCACCCCTGCCGCCGCCGGGGCCGCGCCCGCAGAGCCCGATCGAACCGGATCTCGCGCTCATCAGCCGGCTGCCGCAGGAGGATCCGGCGAGCCAGGCGGAGCGGTTCCAGGCCGCCAAGGACGCGGCGCAGCTGACGCCGACGACGAGCAACCGGCTGCGCTACGCGCTCGCGCTCGCGACTCCCGGCCACAGCGGCTCGGACCCCGTCGCCGCCGAGCGACAGCTTTCCCAAATCCTCGCGAGGCCCGAGACTCTGCTCCCTGAGGAGCGCATGCTCGCGACCATCGAGTTGCGGCAGGTCGAGCAGCGGCTGATACTGCAGGCGGAAAACCGCCGCCTGCGCGCGCAGGCGGCACGGGCGGGGCGCGACCGGCTCGCCGTGGCCGACCGGCGCCTCGCGGCCGAAGCGGCCGAGAATGCGCGGCTGCGCAAATCCTTGGACGATGCTCTGGCGAAACTCGATGCGGTCAGCCACCTCGAGCGCTCGATCAACGATCGGACCCCGGGCGGAACCCCGCCGCCATGACGAGAGGATCGGAGAATGACCCCGTGAATGCCTATGCGAACGCCGCCACCACCTCCCTCGGGTTCGGGTTCGCGAACCGACCGAGCCGCGACAGCGCGAGCCTGCAGCGGCGCAAGGCGCGGATCCTGGTGGTCGACGACGATCCGGGCCTGCTGCGCCTGCTGACGATCCGGCTGCGGGCCGAGAACTACGAGGTCGAGGCGGTCGAGAGCGCCGCCGCGGCGCTCGCCGCGTGCATCCGCTTCCGCCCGGACCTCGTGATCACCGACTTGCGGATGGACGAGATGGACGGCATCGGTCTGCTCAAGGAGCTGCAGGGCCGCTGGCCGGGCCTGCGCGTGATCATCCTCACCGCGCACGGCACGATTCCCGACGCCGTGCACGCCACGCAAAGCGGTGCGTTCGGCTTCCTGACGAAGCCCGTCGACAAACAGGAGCTGCTCGATCATGTGCAGCGGGCGCTGAAGGTATCCGGCTTCGCGCAAGTCGACGAGGCCTGGCGCGCCGGCATCGTCACGCGCAGCCAGCTCATGGAAGACAAGCTCGCCCAGGCAAACATGGTCGCCGGCACCGACGCACGCGTGTTGCTCTCGGGCGAGGGCGGCACCGGCAAGGAGCTGCTCGCGCGGGCGATCCACGAGGCGAGCCCGCGCCGCAACCAGCCGTTCGTCGTCGTCAACTGCGCGACGGCGGAAGAGGATCCTCTGGATCTCGAACTATTCGGCCGCGGCAAGGACGCCGCGCCGGGCGCGGCGCCGGCGCAGCGGGGCCAGTTGCTCGCGGCGAACGGCGGCACGCTGCTGCTCGATGACGTCGGCGCCCTGCCGATGCGCCTGCAGGTCAAGCTGCTGCGCATCCTGCAGGACGGCATGGTACGCCCGCTCGGGGGGGGCGAGCCGGTCGCGGCCGACGTGCGGGTGATCTCGACCACGCGCGAGGATCTGCACCAGGCGATGGTCGAGGGGCGGATCCGCGAAGACCTGTATTACCGGTTGAACGTCGTACACATCGAGGTGCCGGCACTCGCACGGCGGCGCGAGGACATCCCGCTGCTGGTCGCGCATGTCCTCGAGCAGATCGCCAAGGAGAGCGGCGAGCGGCGGATCTACGCACCCGAGGCCCTCGAGTTGCTCGCGACCGCCGACTGGCCCGGCAACGTCCGGCAGCTCGCCAACGTGGTGCGGCAGAACGTCGCCTTGACGCATGGTGCGATCATCACCGCCGAGCTCGTCCAGCAATCCTTGGGCAGCGGCAGCGTCCGGCTGCCCTCGTTCGACCAAGCGCGCGACGAGTTCACGCGCAATTATCTGTCGCAGATCCTGCAGATCACCACCGGCAACGTGAGCCAGGCGGCGCGGCTCGCCAAGCGCAACCGCACCGACTTCTACAAGCTACTGTCGCGCCACCAGTTGCTGCCGGAGGACTTCAAAAAGGCCTGAGACGGACGGCGTGTGTGAAAATATTATTGCCGCGTTGCTAAGCGGAACCGGCGTCGATCGAATAGGACCGCCAAACCGCCGAACAGCAACATGAGCGCACTCGCCGCAGAGGCCGCGTTGATTTCGGGAGCCGCTACGCGCGGCAGGAACGTGGTCACCGTCTTGCCGCTCGGTGTCTTCGTCACAGTCAAACCGCCGCTCAGACCGCTGCTGCCGGACACGACGCCCGTGCAGTTGCCGGAGGAGACCTGATTCTGCGCCAATGTCACGGCGCCGGTACTCGCCAAGGCTCTACCGCAAAGATCCGTGGCGCCGGTATTCATCGTGATGCTGGTCAGTGCGAGCAGGTTCCCGAGGAAGGTGCTGCCCGAACCAATGGTCGCGGAGCTACCGACATCCCAGAACACGCCGGCACCCGAACCCGTGTCGATCGTCTTCACGATGGAGTTGGACGAGGTGACGAGCGTACTCGGCATCTGGAAAACCCAGGCGGCGTTGGCGTTGCCCCCGCCGTCGAGCGTGAGCGTCCCGGCGAGATTGGTGGTCCCCGCGGCAACCGTATAAACACCCGGAGCGAGAGTGAGTCCGGTCAAGTCGGAACTGAGCGTGGTACCGGGTCCCAGGGATGCAAGATTAAGGATCGCCGCGGACAGATCCTGCTGCGCCGTCTGGGCGACGGCCGTGTTCCCCGCGTAAACCAAGCCTCCGGTCACTTGCGGGTCCGAGACCGCGACGCCGGGCGACGAGAGAAAGCCCGTGACGGCATTCGCACCACCGCTCGACCAGTCACCGACGTTGCCGGTGATGGCGCTCGTCGGAACGTTGGTCACCGTCGTGGCGCCAAGGACCGTAAAGCTCGACAAACCGGCACCGAGAACCGGCCCAGCCGACGCCGAGAAGGGCAGACAGGTCAATGCGATCAACAGTGGAATCGGCAGTGCAAGCTTGTGTTGTAGAACGTCCATTGAACATCTCCCATGATGAACCGCTTGGGCCATTGATCTATGTAGCATCGATCAGCTGTGCCCTTCCGTACGGCAACCCACACACAAACGACACGATCACACTCGACACGCCGATTATAGCCGCCCGTGACGACAGGCGGCCGACTCGCCGCATTATGGTAAGTCGCCGCCGCCCGGCTTGCGCAATCCCCGCGCCTCGATGTCCCGCTACGAGAGGCGGGTCACTCCCGGAACGGCGTCGAATAGAAGGCCGCGATCGAGGCGATCACGTGATCGAGCTGCGCGCGCTCGAGCTCCGGGTAGACCGGCAGCGCGAGCGTCTCGGCGGCGGCGCGCTCGGACTCGGGGAAATCCCCCCGCCGATGGCCGAGATAGGCGAAGCATTCCTGCAGGTGCAGCGGCACGGGATAATAGATCTCGCTGCCGATCGCGCGCTCGGCGAGAAACTGGCGCAGGCCGTCGCGCGCGCGGGCCCGCACGACGTATTGATTGTAGATGTGCCGGGAGCCCGGCATCGCGCGCGGCGCCTCGATGCGCCCCGCGAGCCCGGCGGCGGCGAATGCGGCATCGTAATGGGCGGCGTTGCGCCGCCGCCCCTCGGTCCAGGCGTCCAGGTGCTTGAGCTTCACGCGCAGCACCGCGGCCTGCAGCTCGTCGATGCGGAAATTGCCGCCGATGTGCGCGTGGTAGTACTTCGGCTTACCGCCGTGCACGCGCAGGATGCGCAGGTGCTCGGCGAGATCCGCATCGTTCGCGGTGCACAGCCCCGCATCGCCGAACGCGCCGAGATTCTTGCTCGGGAAGAATGAGAAGCAACCGACGTCGCCGATCGAGCCCGCGCGCGCGCCGTGCAGGGTTTCGCTGCCGATTGCCTGCGCGGCGTCCTCGATGACGCGCAATCCATAGCGGCGCGCGAGCGCGAGCAAGGGTTCCATGTCGGCGCACTGGCCGTACAGGTGCACCGGCATCAGCGCGACCACCCGCCCGCCGGTCGCGCGATTGCGCAGCAGCCCATCGCGCACGCGGCAGCGCTGCTCGATGAACGCCTCGACCGCCGCCGCCGAGAGGTTGAAGCTCGCCGGGTCGATGTCGCAGAATACGGGCCGCGCGCCGGCGCGGGCGATCGCGCCGGCGGTCGCGAAGAAGGTGTACGGCGAGGTGATCACCTCGTCGCCCGCGCCGATGCCGAGCGCCATCAGCGCGAGCAGCAGCGCATCGGTGCCGGAGGAGACGCCGATGCCGGCCGCGCAGCCGGTGTAGGCGGCGAGCTCGGTCTCGAGCGCGCGCACGTGCTCGCCGAGGATGAACTGTTGGCTCGCGCACACAGCCTCGATCAGCGGCATGACATCGTCGCGGATCGTCGCGAACTGCGCCTTGAGGTCGAGCAGGGGGACTTTGATCATCCCCTTCAGAGTAGCATTTCGAGGTCGGGCCCGGATGGCGCGCCGGGCGCCGGTGGAACCGTTATAGTGGCATTGGTTCACGTACTAGCGGCGCGATTTGACCGATAATGCGCCGGAATTATGTCGCGTCCGCGAGCGGACCGCTCTTTTGGAGGCGGGCGCGCGGGACGCCTGCGGCCCGTAGGATCTGAAGCGAATGGCGCAACCGGTTCTCGTCAAGCAAAGCTTTCTCGTCGCCGTCTTGACGGGGATCCAGGCGGTCCTACCGGCGCTGGTCGCGGCCCTGTCGCTGTACGTCGGGATCCTCGCCTTGGGCGATGCGTTCGATGCGTCGGCCGCCGTCGTACCGATCGTGCTGTGCCTCACCCTGATCCAGGCGCCGCGCGAAGTCGGCACGCAGCTGACCTCGGAGCGCACGATCGCGGTGGCCGACGCGCTGCTGCGCTGGCTGTTGCTGCTGGGTGCGCTGCTCGTACTGCACCTCTTGACGAGGTCGCTGGATGCATATCCGGCAAGGGTCTACCTGCTGTGGGCGGTGATGACGCCGGCCGCACTGGTCGCGACGACGCTCGCGATGCAGGCCGTCATGCGCAAGGCACTGATGAGCGCCTTCGGCAACCGCACGGCGATCGTCGCCGGCTACAACGACAGCAGCCTCGCGCTCGCGCGCCGCCTGCAGACCGACCCGGGAATGCGCATCCATGTCGCCGGTTTCTTCGACGACCGCAACAGCGACCGGCTCGCGATGGAGGCCGATGAGACACTGCTCGGTCCCCTGGGCGATGTCGCCCGGTACGTCAATGGCCACGGCATCGACGTGATCTTCATCGCGCTGCCGATCCGCCACGTGCAACGGGTCATGAGTCTGCTCGATGATCTGCGCGATACGACCGCCTCGATCTACTACGTACCCGACATCTTCGTCTTCGACCTCATCCAGGCCCGCTCCGGCGACGTCAACGGCATTCCGATCGTCGCGATGTGCGAGACGCCGTTCTACGGCTATCGTGGCGTGAGCAAGCGTCTGGTCGACATCATGGTCTCGGCGTCCATACTGATGCTCACGGTACCGCTGTTCGCGGCAATCGGCCTACTCGTCAAGCTGAGCTCGCGCGGACCGGTCATCTTCAAGCAACGCCGCTACGGTCTCGACGGCCACGAAATCGCCGTCTACAAATTCCGCACCATGGACGTCCTCGAGGACGGCGCCAAGGTCCGCCAGGCCTCGCGCACGGATGAGCGGGTGACGCCGGTTGGCCGGTTCCTGCGCCGCTACTCGCTCGATGAGATTCCGCAGCTGGTCAACGTGCTGCAGGGCCGGATGAGCCTCGTCGGACCCCGGCCGCATGCGATCGCGCACAACGAGCAGTACCGCAAACTGATCAAGGGCTACATGGTCCGGCACAAGGTGCTGCCCGGAATCACCGGCCTCGCGCAGGTAAACGGCTGCCGCGGCGAGACCTCGAAGCTCGAGGACATGGAGGCGCGGGTGCGCTACGACCTCGATTACCTGCGGCACTGGACCCTGCTGCTCGACATCAAGATCCTGCTCTTGACGGTGGTGCGGGTGTTCCGCGACGACAAGGCCTATTGAGTGACGGCGCTCACAACCGCATGGCGCCGACCTCGAGCGCGGCGTACGTGGCAATCGTCAACGGCGCGTACGCGCCGACGCGCCGATCGTCGATGTACAGCGCATCGGCGATGCGCCGCGGGTCGAACCCCTCCTCGGCGAGCGCCCGCGCCTGCGGCTTGAAAGTCGCGGTCGTCTCGATCGCCGCGCGCAGGCGCAGGAATACCGGGCGGGCGTATGCCGGCAGAGCCGCTGCGACGTACGCATGCAGGGCCGCGGGATCGAAGTTTGGCCCCACCACCAGCGCGGCCATGCCGGCGCGGCCGTCGGCACCCGGCACGAGCACGCCGTAGACCAGCGCATCATCGACCCCGGGAGCCGCCAAAAGCACCGCGCGCACCTCGGTCGTCGCAACGTTCTCGCCCTTCCAGCGGTAGGTCTCGCCGACCCGATCGACGAAATAATAGAAACCCTGCGCATCGCGGCGCATCAGGTCGCCGGTCCGGTACCAGGCATCCCCACTCTCGAGGACTCCGCGCAGGATCTTGCGCTCGCTCGCGTCGCGATCCACGTAGCCCTCGAAGCGGCCCGCGCGCGCGCCATCGGCCGGGGGCAGGCGGCCGACCGCCTCGCCGACCTCATCGACCGCCGCGCACTCGCAGAAGCCCTCGGCGTTGCGCAGCGGCTCGGCGGCGGCCACATCGAAGCGCAGCAGCGCGATCGGCAAGCGATGCGCGAGGAACGAGGGCACGCGGCCGATCGCGCCGGGCCGGCCCTCGCAGTTGTAGAGCGAGAAATTGCCCTCGGTCGCCGCGTAGTACTCGAGGATCCGCGGAATGCGAAAGCGCCGCTGGAAATCCCGCCAAACCTGCGCGCGCAAGCCGTTGCCGCAGGCGATGCGCAAGTCCGGCGCGCCCTCCTCGGGCGCGGCCGGGGTGTGCAGCAGATAGCGGCACAGCTCGCCGATGTACTGAAATACCGTGCAGCGCTCGGCGCGCAGGTCGCGCCAGAACTCCTGCACCGAGAAGCGCCGGCGCAAGATCACCGCACCGCCGCCGACCAGCGTCGCGCCGGTCGCGACCACGCCACCGACGCTGTGGTATAGCGGCAGACAGTCGTACATCCGATCGGCCGGCCCGAGACCCAAGAGGCCCGCAAACCAATGGCTCCATTGCATCACGCGGTAATGACTGACCCGCGCCGCCTTCGGCAGGCCGGTGGTGCCCGAGGTGTAGATGTAGAGCGCGGTCGCATCGAGCGTGGGGAGCGGTGCTTCGCGCGCCGTCAAGGGATCGCCGGACAGCGCCTCGAGCTCCGCCGCAAGCGGCGCGAAGTCCGGCGCGGCGCCCGGCGCCTGCGCGCCAGGCACGTACCAGCGCAGATCGTGCGGCAAGCGCGCGCGCACCGCCGCGAGGTTCGCCGCGAGCGCGGCCTCGCCGATCACGAGGCGCGGCGCCGCGATACGGATCGAATGCGCGAGCGCCTCGCCGGCTAGATGGGTATTGAGCAGTGCGACCGCGACGCCGATGCGGCTCAAACCGAGCCACACGGCGAGGTACTCGGGACAGTTGCCCATCGCCAGGGCGACCACATCGCCCGGCCGCAGGCCCTGCGCAAGACCCCAGCGCGCGTAGCGGTGACAGGCGCCCGCGAGCTCCCCGTAACTCCAGCGCAGCGTGGGATCGGCGAGCGCGGGTGCGTCGGCGAATTGCTCGGCCCAGCGCGCGACCAGGACCGGAAATGTGACCTCGGGCTGCGCCTCGATCGGCGCGGTGCGGGCGAGCGCGCGCAGCCAGGCATCGCGCGCAAAGCATCCTCGGGTTGAATCGGCAATGTGCAGGACGTCACGATGCTCGGGCCCGCCCACGGAAGATTTGCGAACCGTACCACGCTCCGGCGGTAGTTTCGCGGTAAACTCGCGCAAACTTTAGCCCCTCATGGGACGGCGATGAAGCCAGAGACGCTCGCGATTCACGGCGGCTTCGACTGCGACCCGGCGACCAAGGCGGTCGCGGTGCCGATCTACCAGACCGCCGCCTACTGCTTCGACAGCGCCGCGCACGGCGCGGCGCTATTCGATCTTGAGGTCGAGGGCTACCGCTACTCGCGCATCAGCAAC
>Ga0307374_10011907_pt1 | contig 12274 bp, 14 predicted proteins | sample OX3MG_FD_202532 | JGI IMG/M metagenome (GOLD analysis project Ga0307374, IMG submission 202532) | Soil microbial communities from Risofladan, Vaasa, Finland - OX-3 | ecosystem: Environmental > Terrestrial > Soil > Coastal area > Acid sulfate soil | place: Finland: Risofladan, Vaasa | collected...
CGCGATCATCCGCGCCCAGAAGCCGTCAAGCTGACCGGGCGGTATCAGCAATCTCGCTGAGATCCGAATCGCCAATTACCATTTCGTCACGTGCGCTCGCGAACCATCGGGCTGGCCCTCGTTGTTGCCGCTAGCGTCGCGGGGTGCGGGTCCTCTACATCCACGCCGGGGGCTACCTCGACCGGGACGGCCAAATCGATAACTGCGTCGGCGTTGGCTGCCTCGATGAAGAGCGTGCTGATCAGCCGGGGTTCCGACCACTCGGTGGCGGTCTCCTGCCAGGGAGGCGCCGTGCACGCGGGGCAGGTAGTGATCTGCAGCGCGCTGGCCACCGCGGGCCGGGGCTACAAAGTCACGGTGAAGCTTCCGTGCTGGACCGCGACGTTCAACGGGACCATTATCGAAGGTCCCGGACTCGTGCCACCTAAGCGTCCCAAACACGGCGCGGCCCCGATCGCTACAGCCCCGACCGGGCCCACTCCCCGGCCCACGAACCTTCCGGACTCCTTCTCCGGCTGCGTCAAGTAGTCCGACGTGCGGATCTCAGCCAAAGCGGACTACGCGGTTCGCGCGGTCGTGGAGCTGGCCGCGAGCCCGGCCGCGACCCCAGTGACGGCTGAGCGGGTGGCCACGGCCCAAGGGGTCCCCCTGAACTTCCTGGAGAACATCCTCGGGGAGCTGCGCCACGCGGGGATAGTGCGGAGCCAGCGGGGTGCCGAGGGCGGCTTCCGGCTGGCCAAGCCCGCCGATCAGATAAGCGTCGCCGACGTGATCCGGGCCGTCGAGGGTCCGCTGGCCACGGTGCGGGGAGGCCCGCCCGAGGAGTCGGAATACCCGGGCGCCGCCGCCGAGTTGCCGAAGGTATGGATCGCGGTGCGCAAGAGCCTGCGTGACGTGGTGGAGCGGGTCACGGTGGCCGACGTGGCCTCAGGACGCCTGCCCCGAGCGATCGTGAAGCTGAGCGAGGATCCGGAGGCCTGGGTCACGCGGTGAGCTCGGCGCCGGTTGCCACCGGCGGCCTGACGTAGACGATGTCGCCGTCCGACAGCTCGAGCTGATTCGCCTCGCCGCGGGTCAGCTGAGCCCGAGCGGTCCTACCGTCGGCCAGCTCCAGCTCGACCCGCACCTCGAAGCCCAGGTGCACGACCCTCGTGACCATGGCCTCGAGCGCGTGGTCCTCGGGCTCCAGGGCCAGTCGCAGGTCGTGGGGGCGCACCAGCTGGCCGTCCACTCGCACGGCCGGCCCGAGGAAGCCCATGACGAAGTCGGTAGCGGGCCGGTCATAGACATCGCGGGGAGCGCCGGTCTGCTCGATCCTGCCCTCATGCATGACCGCGATGGTGTCGGCCACTTCCATGGCCTCCTCCTGGTCGTGGGTAACCAGCACGGTGGTCACGCCCTGCTCGTCGTGCAGCCGCCGGAGCCACTGGCGCAGCTCGGCGCGCACCTTGGCGTCCAGCGCGCCGAACGGCTCGTCCAGCAGCAGGACCCGGGGCTCCACGGCCAGCGCGCGGGCCAGGGCCATGCGCTGCCGCTGGCCGCCCGACAGCTGAGCCGGGCGCTGGCCCGACCACGCGGTCAGGCCCACGAGCTTGAGCAGCTCGTCGACCCGGGCCTGCACCTCGGGCTTGGGCAGCTTGCGGATGCGCAATCCGAACGCGACGTTCTCCCGCACGCTCATGTGGTTGAACGCCGCGTAGTGCTGAAACACGAAGCCGATACCCCGATCCTGGGGGCGGGCCCGAGTCACGTCCAGGCCGTCGGTTAGGACATGGCCCGAGTCCGGCGTCTCCAGGCCGGCGATGATCCGCAGCAGCGTGGACTTCCCGGAGCCGCTGGGTCCCAGCAACGCGGTCAGAGATCCCTCGGCCACCTCCAGCGAGACGTCGGTCAGCGCGGTGAACTTGCCGAACTGCTTGCCCACATCCACAACCTCGATCCTCATTTCGTGACCTCCCGGCGTGAGCCCAATAGGGTCATCAGCAACAGCACGGCCAGAGATAGGACGATCAGCTCCGTGGCCGCGGCGTAGGCACCAGTGATGGCCTGCGGCCCCAACTGGGAGTCGCGCTGGTAGACCAGAAGCGGCAGCGTGAGGGTCGAGCCGGCGACGTTGGAGGAGACAACCAGCACGGCCCCAATCTCGCCCAGCGCTCGCGCCGTGGTCAGGACGACGCCGTAGGCCACGCCCCAGCGGATGGAGGGCAGCGTGACCCTCCAGAACGTCTGCCAGCCGGAGGCTCCCAGGGTCGCCGCGGCCTCCTCCTGCTCCTCGCCCACCTCCATCAGGATCGGCGCCACCTCACGGACCACGAACGGAAGCGACACGAACACGGTGGCGATCACGATTCCGGCGGGCGCGTAGATGATCCGGATGCCGTTATTCAGAAACCAGTTGCCAAACCAGCCGTCCTGACCGTAGACCAGGATCAGCGCCAGGCCGACGATCACCGGCGAGACGACAAACGGCAGGTCGATGAGCGAGTCCAAAATCGCCCGGCCCCGCGCCCTGCCGCGGACCAGGACCAGCGAGCAGCCCACGCCGAAGATGGTGTTCAGCGGCACGGCGATCGCGGCGATCGCGATGGTCAGCCAGAGCGCGCTGATCGCCGCCGGCGTGGTCATCCAGCCCCAGGCCTGGCCCAGGCCGTGGTCGAACGTTCGGACCAGCACGACGCCCACCGGCAGCAGCAGGAGGCCGGCCAGATACAGCAGGCCGACCGCGCGCAGCGACAGGGTGGCGGGCCGGCTAACGCGCATTGCGCGCCCCCGGCCAGCGCAGCAGCACCAGCACGATGAGGGAGATGACCAGCAGCACCACCGACAGCGAGGCCGCCGCCTGGGTGGCGTCGCTCTCAATGTCGGCGAAGATGACGATGCTGGCGATCTGGACCTTCCCGGCGATCAGCACCAGCGCGCCGAACTCCCCGACCGCTCGAGCGAACGCCAGGGCGGCCCCGGAGGCGATCGCCGGCCGCAGCGAGGGCAGCACGATCCTCCGGAAGATCGTGGCGTTGGACGCCCCGAGCGAGGCAGCTGCCTCCTCGGCTTCTGGGTCGAGCTCGATCAGCACCGGCTGGACCGCGCGGACCACGAACGGCAACGTCACGAACAGCAGGGCCAGCAGCACTCCGGCGCGGGCGTAGGCCAGGTGCAGTCCGAACGGGCTGCGCGGCCCGTACAGGGCAATCAGCGTCAGCCCGGCCACGATCGTGGGCAGCGCGAACGGCAGGTCGATCAGGCTGTTGACCAGCCGCTGCCCGGGGAACTTGTCCCGGGCCAGGATCCAGGCCACCAGCGTGCCCATCACGGCTCCGATCGCCGCCACGACCAGCGAGGCCACCAGCGTGATCACCAGCGCGCTGACTGCCCCAGAAGCGGTGACCGAGTCAAAGAACGCGCCCGGGCCCTGGGCGACCGCCTTCTCCACCACGGCGGCCAGCGGAATCAGGACGATCACGCTCATGTACAGCGTGGCCACGCCCAGGCTGAGCGTGCCCCGGGGAACGCGAACGCGCGCCCGCCAGCCGGCGGGCGCGCGAGGCGCTGCGTATGAGCTCGAGCTGCTCATGCCCCTCGGTGTTAGCTCGAGGCCGTCGGCACTCCGGCCGCCTGCTCGATCTTGGTGATCAGCCCGGTGGATGGGGCAAAGAAGGTCTTGGTGACCTGCGTCCAACCGCCCAGGCTGGCGATCGTGAACAGCTGCGGCGGCGTGGGGAACTTGCTGGCGTACTTCGAGAGCACCGACGGCAGCACCGGCCGATAGCCGCTCTTGGCCCATAGAGTCTGACCCGCGGTCGTCCACAGCCAGTTGACGAATGCCTGCGCCTGCTGAGGATGCGCCGACTTGCTGGTCACGGCGATCGGCGTCTCGATCAGGATCGTCTGCTTGGGGACGAAGTACTCGATCGGATCACCCGCCTTCTTGGCCGAGATCGCCTCGCTCTCATACGAGAGCAGGACATCGCCCTTGCCGCCAACAAACGTCTGGGTGGCCGCGCTACCGCTCGTGTCCTGGACGCTTACGTGCTTGGTCAGGAGCGTGTTGACGTAGGCCAGCGCCTCGGCCGGGGACTTGCCTTCCTTGAGCTGGGAGCCGTAGGCGGCGAGGACGTTCCAGCGCGCACTCCCGGACGTCGAGGGATTGGGGGTGATCACGTCCACCCCGGGCTTGATCAGGTCATCCCAGCCGGTGATGTGCTTGGGATTGCCCTTGCGCACCACCAGCACCACCACCGAATCGTTGGCGATGCCCTTCTGGGGATTGGCGTCCCAGCTGGAGGACACGACGCCGGCCTTAACCAGGCGGGTGATGTCCGGAGTGGTTGAGAACGCCACGACGTCGGCCGGCTGCCCGGTGGCCACCGCGCGGCTCTGCGAGCCGGAGGCTCCGAACGAGGTCGAGAACGTGACGCTCCTGCCATCCGGGGTGGCCTCGAACGCGTCGATCAGCTTGTCGTAGGCCTTCTTGGGCGTGGAATAGCCGACGAGGTTGAGCTGGGTCTTCCCGGCCGTCGAGCCCGACGAGCCGCCGTTGGTGTCAGCGGAGCCCCCGCAGGCCGCCAGCCCGCCCGCGAGCCCCAACGCCGCGAGCACGGGCAGCGTTCGTGAGGCTCTGAATCGCGTGCGTAGTGTCATGAATCCTCCGGGTTTGATGTCCACTGAATCAATCGATTTACTCGCTCGACCGGGAGAGAGTAGCGAATCCCCACTTTTCTGGTCGATAATATGAGTTAAGTCGGAGTGGGCCGACTGGATCGGCGCGTCGGGACGGCGCGGCCGTGCCCAGCCTGCCGCGGTGGATGGCGATGCTCGGCCTAGGCCAGTCCTCCGGGAGCCAGCGTGTAGGAGCTGGTCCGGCTAGGAGGGGGCTTCGGCGTCCTCTTCGGTCTCCAGCGCCCCAGCTCGCCGCTGGCGCCACGCGATCGCCGACACGGCGATCAGCACGATCAGCGCCGGGGCTCCGAAGGTGATCAGCGGCGACGTGCCCCCCGAGCCAGACTTGCCACCACCGGGCGCCAGCGCCGCGATCGGCTTAGCGTTGGCCTGGGCGATCCGCTGCACGGCCAGGATGGCCGACCTGGTGAGGCCGTCCGATTTGCCGGCCGCGTCTACCTTGAGACCAGACAGCGCGCTGGGGGGTCCGGCGTGGGAGATTCCGAACCCGTTGGGCATCACCACAAGCAGAGGCTGCGGCTGATTGAACGAGATCTCCCGGTCGAGGAAGTTGGCGTAGGTCTGCGGCTGCCCGAACATATTAGGAATCGCACCGAGGTCAACCGGGCTCTGGATGATTCCCACCTTGAGGTTCAGGCCCTTCTTCTGAAGCTCGGACAGCTCCTGCTCGAGCTGGTTCTGCAGTGTGTTGGACACCGGGGGAGAAAAGGGATAGAAGGCGGGGGCCCCGAGGAGGATGTCGCTGGCCGGGTCGGCGTCGCCCAGGGCGCTGGACGCGGCGACGGATGAGGCGAGTCCGGCGACCAGCAGCACCGCAGCTGTCCGCTTGAAGCGTGCGAAGGCGCTCACAGGCCCGGAGGGAACAGGTAGGAGGAGTGTGGAGGAACCCGGGGCCCCACCTCGAGCACGATCTGGGCGTGGCGGCGCAGGGGAATCACTCGGGGATCGCGCGCCCAGCGCCGACCGCCTACGAACGCCGTCACCCTTCCGGGGAATGAAGCGAGCCGGTGCCGGGAAAGCGGTTGTCCCCACAGCCAGAACAACTCGCCCACGGTAAGCGTGGCGCGGCCTGGGCTTCGTACCTGAACGACGCCGGTCGGGTCGACCGTGCTCAGCTGGTAGCGGCAGCGCCCGCTCACCACGAACGGTCCCTGGCGGCGGCCCCGGGAGACCCCGATTCCGGCGGGTACCTGGACGCCGTGATCCTGTGCGAACAGCTCGACATGGGCTCCATAAGCACTTGCGGTTGACCTGGCGCAGCGTAGTGCGCCCACGGGTGCGCCTGACACAACAGCACGATTGCCCGCCGGCCCGGGACGAAACGCCGCACCCTGGCCGGTGGGCCGAGTCAGCGACAGATCGAGGGCCAGGACGGACGGATTCTCCACCTGCTGCGGCGCTGACGGAGGGGCAAGGCTTGCCGTACTGCAGGCTGCGCAAACCGATCCGGTCAGGACAAGGAATGCGGTTAGAGCGGCGCGGCCCATCAGTCGAGCAGCTTAAATGTGCCGGGCGTGATCGCGCTTCTCTACCTGCTGCCAGCGCTGGGGCTGATCGTCCTGCTGCTGCTGCGGCGCTACCCGGGTGAGCGCACCCTGCTCAGGCTGGGCCGGTCGGCGCGACCTGAGCGCTCAGCCGCGGCGCCGGTCCCGGCATCGCGGCGGGCGACGTACCGGCTCCTGCCGCGGGGCGGGCTGCTGATCGCCTCCTCCCTGGCCGTCCGTCCGCCACCACCTCCCCGGCTGTCGATCGCCTGAACGCGCCGGGGCGCCGGCGCTCATCCTCGACGCAAGGGAGGCTCATGCTTGATCACCGACGCCCCGTCAGGGGTGCCTCAACCATGCAACGTATATCCGGGCTGACCCTCGCCGGGCTGGCTCTTGGCGCGGTCCTGCCCGCGACGGCTGCCGCTCACGGGATCTCTGGTCGGGCCAGTCTCCCGGTGCCGGCGTGGCTGTTCGCCTGGGCAGCAGCGATCGTCCTGGTCGTGTCGTTCGTGGCGCTGTCGGCTCTGTGGTCCACGCCGCGGCTGCAAGCACTGCAGCCCAAGCGGTTGGGAACGGTCCCGGGCGTGTTGACCGGGCTGTGCGGCCTGATCGGCATGGCCCTATTCGTTCTGCTGATCTACGCGGGTTACGCGGGCGTCGGGGGCGAGGACGCACAAACGAAGAACTTCGACCCGACGTTCATCTACATCATCTTCTGGGTCGGAGTCCCGATCACCAGCGCGGTCACCGGCGACTGGTTCCGGGCGTTCAGCCCATGGCGCGCGGTAGCCAGGACCGCTCGCTGGCTGGGTCGGCGCGCCGGGGCAGGGCGGCCGGGACCGCTCGCGTACCCGGAGTGGCTTGGACGGTGGCCCGTGGTGGTGGGCGTGTTCGCGTTCGGCTGGCTTGAGCTGATCTACCACAACCACGACAGCCCGTCGCTGCTGGCGTCTCTGGCGTTGGCCTATTTCGTGTTGATGCTCGTGGGCATGGCGCTGTTCGGCGCCGAAACCTGGTCGGACTACGGCGATCCGTTTGGCGGTTACTTCAATCTGTTCTCACGTCTGGGTCCACTGGAGGCGCGTGAGCGCGTGATCTATGCCCGGCGGCCGTTCACCGGGGTGATCGGTATGAAGGCGGTGCCGGGGACCGTGGCGCTTGTCCTGGTGGTAATCGGCATAACCACGTTCGACGGCGCGTCGAACGGCGTGGTCTGGAACAACCTGGGCCCGCACATCACAGACTTCTTCAAGTCGCTCGGGGCCTCGGACGACACAGCGGACCAGCTGGCCGACAGCCTTGGGCTGCTGATTGCCATCGGCGTGGTCTCCGGTTTCTTCTGGCTGGGGGTCCTGGGCATGCGTACGGTCTCGCGGCGGTTCGGGCTGCGCGATCTCTCGAGTCAGTTCGCTCACACGCTGGTGCCGATCGCGTTCGCCTACGTGCTGGCTCACTACTTCTCATTGCTGATCTGGCAGGGGCAGGCGATCGGCTACCTCGCGTCAGACCCACTCGGCCACGGTTCGAATCTGATTGGCACCGCCCATTGGCACATCAACTACAACTTCCTCGGCTCGACCGCGATCTGGTACGTGCAGGTGCTAGCGCTGGTGGTGGGACACGTGGCCGGCCTGACGCTCGCCCATGACCGGGCGCTGAGCATCTTCCGCAGCGGCGTCGAGGCGGTCCGGTCGCAGTACTGGATGCTCGCGATGATGGTGTGCTTCACGTCTCTCGGGCTGTGGCTGCTCTCGGACGTGAACACTTGAGCCCGCGCCAGACGGTGACGAATAGACTTGGCCTCCGTGCGCCGACCCTGGTTTCGAGCCGAGCCCGCCGACGAGACGTTCTTCGACACCGCGCCGGTCCAGCTCAGGGACACGTTTGACGTCAGCCAGCCGGCCAGCCAGGTGTGGGGCGAGCTGACGGGCGACGACGCGCTGTCCTGGATTCGCATCCTCTCGGACGTCAGCTGGACCTCGCCGCGGCCATTCGGCGTCGGCACCACCCGCACGGTTTCGGCGCTGCGGGGCTTGAACGTCCTCAAGGAACACTTCTTCCGCTGGGAGGACGGGCAGCGGATGTCGTTCTATGTGACCGAGGCCAGCGTGCCCGGGTTCCGGCGCTTCGCCGAGGACTATCTGGTGGAGCCGACCTCCGAGACCTCATGCCGGTTCACCTGGGTGGTGGCGATCGAGCCGGCGGCCGCCGGCCGGCTCAGCATGCCCATGAACCGGCGGCTGCTGGGCACCCTGTTCCGCGACACGCGGCGCCACTACGGGCTGGCCTGATGGGCGCGGCCGAGCACAAGCAGTTGCTGGAGGGCGTGTTCGCGGAGCTGTCTCAGGGCAACGGACAGCCGTTCATGGACGCCCTGGCTGACGACGTGCGCTGGACGGTGATCGGCAGCTCGCCCTGGTCTCGGACCTACGCGGGCAAGCGCGAGGTGGTGGAGCAGCTGATGCGTCCGCTGTTCTCGCAGTTTGCCGACCAGTACACCGCCCGGGCTATCCGGATCCTGGCCGAGGACGACGTGGTGGTGGTCGAAGCCCGCGGACAGGTGAACACCAAATCGGGCCGGCCGTACAACCAGACCTACTGCTACGTGTTCCGGCTGGCCGACGGCCGGGTGCGTGAGCTCACCGAGTATCTGGATACCGAGCTGGTCAACCAGGCGCTCGAGCCGCCGGAACTCAACCGCTGACAGGAGAGATTGGATATGCCGATACGTGAGGGAAGCGCCGAGTGGCAGGGAGACCTGCGGAACGGGTCGGGCACCGTGGCTGTGGCCAGCGGCTTGTTCTCGGGCCAGTACTCGTTCCGGACCAGGTTCGAGGACGGCCCGGGCACCAACCCGGAGGAGCTGATCGCCGCGGCTCACGCCAGCTGCTTCTCGATGGCGCTCAGCAACATCCTGGCCGAGGCCGGCCACGTGGCGGATTCGGTCAACACCACCGCCCGGGTCGAGCTGCGCCCGGTCGACGGGGTTCCGACCATCACCCAGATCCAGCTCATCACCGAAGGCCAGGTGCCGGGGATCGATCAGGGTCAGTTCGCGGAGTTCGCCGCCCAGGCGAAGGCGGGTTGTCCGGTGTCCCGGGCCCTGGCCGGAGTGGGCGAGATCGGGCTCGAGGCCAAGCTCAGCGGCTGACCGGAGCGCGTGGCCCTCTACTGCTTGCCGGTCAGCTGCGAGTCGTCGCCGGCCGTCCCGGCGGCCAGCAGGCGGTTCAGGCGCGCGGGGTGGCCCTTGAACACGGCGTCGAGGAACGCGATCGTGGTCCGTGCCACCGCGGTGAGCTCGGCGCCGGGCTCGGTGTAGGGGGGCTGATGGCCGGCTCCGATCAGGCGGAGCAGGAACTTGGGGGAAGCGGCCTGGTTGTAGAAGGCGTAGGTCATGTCCGGCGGGTTGATCGTGTCGGCGGTGCCCTGGACGGCCAGCAGGGGTGGCCCCGAGCTGGGCATGGCGAACTGCGCGGCGAACGGGTCCTCGGCCCCGGACAGGATCATCGCGGCGCCGATCCGCGGGTCACGGTGCCGGGGGTCGTAGGCCGCCGCCAGGGCGGTGTCCCCGCCGTCGGATTGGCCGGTGACCGCGATGTGGCGGGAGTCGATCATCCCCGCGAGCCCGCCCTGGCGACCGGCCGAGCCTGTCGTCAGGGACGAGATGACCAGGCTCATGTCGGCTGGCTGGTTATCCAGATCCTTCTCGTCAGGGCCGCCCGGAGCGTTGGCGTTCTCCAGCGGAAACACGGGCGCGGCCACCACGAACCCCGCCTGGGTCCAGGCGTCGAGCAGCGGCGAGTACGGGTCGGGGGTCACGGCGAACCCGTGCCCGAATGCGACCAGCGGGAACGGCCCCGGCGCCTGGCCGGCGACCGGCTTGGGGTAGCGGATGATGGTGTCGAAAGACCGGGGCGCGCTGCCGATCGTGCGGCTGGGATCGGTGAGCGTCAGCGTGACCGAGCCGATGGCGTAGGGCTGGCTGCGCTGGCGCCGTAGCTGGCTGTCCGCCTCCCGGGCCGCGGCGCTGACCGACGCCAACGCTCTTTGGCTCACCGGCTTGGTTGTGGCTGCGGTAGGGGTGGCAGGGCTGACTTGAGGGGCCGGACGCGTACCGCTGCTTGAGCCACAGCCCGTCGCCACCAGCGACAGGGATGCCGCCGCTATGACGGCGGGCTTCATCCTCCTAACGCGTACTGCTCTATGTCGGCGTCGAGGCTGCCCTGAGCGTCGTACTGGCCGGTGTGCACGAAGCTGACCTTGCCCGCGCGGTTGACGAAGATCGTGGTGGGCAGACCGCCCAGCCCCTGAGGCAAGAGGCCCTGGAACTGGTCCGTCGACGCGGTCTGGTAGCTGGGATAGCTGACCGGATGGGAGACCAGGAACGTCTGGGCGTCGGAGCTGGAGTCGCTGGTGTCGACGCCGAGGAAGGCCACCTGGCGACCAAACCGGACCGAGCTCGACGCGAACAACGGGAACTCGCCGCGGCAGGGGCCGCACCACGAAGCCCAGGCGTTGAGCACCACGGGGTAGCCGCGCAGCGAGCTCAGGCGTCCCACGAGCGCCGTCTCCGGACCGAGGAGCTGCCCCGCCTGGAGGTGCAGGCTGACCAATGCCGCGGGCGACCCGGCGAGCGCCGCAGAAGCAGCGGGGCCCGATTCCGAGGACCTGGGCGCGGCACGCATGGCCGCGCGCACGTGGCGGATCAGGTCCGCGGTGGTGAGCGCCCCGTCGGTGGAGGCGTCGTAATGCCACAGGATCCGGCCGGTGCCGCTGGTCAGGACCAGCCACGGCTGGTCCTGCACCTCGTAGCCGTCGCCCACCCGGCCCGATTGGTCGATGGCCACCGGCAGCGAAGTGGCGGGATGCAGCGAGCGAACGAGCTGCGGGACCTGGCTCGGAGCGGGCTCTACGCTGGCCTCATCGACCGCCACGGCGCGGGGCAGCCGCGCGGATTTGGCCAGGCCTGCGTACCGCTCCACCGCGGCCAGTTGTCTGCGCAGCGGAAACACCTTGGCCGTCCAGGTGGTGAAGAAGAACGTCAGCTGCGGCGCGCTGCCTCCGCCGACGCCGACCTGCCCGCCGGTGGCGCCCGGCAGCGACACTCGCGTCTGGGGCCCGATCGGGAACACCTGGCCGTAGGCCCGGCTTGAGTACACGCGCGGGTGGCCGGGCAGCAGCACCGAGGCGTGCTGGGCCAGCAGCTGGCTGAACTGGCCGATGGCGGCGTAGGACTGCTGGGTTACGTACAGCCGGGACAGCCGGCCACCGGGGTCGATCATGAACAGCGCCGGGGTGTGGTCGATCTGTCCGTGCTCGATGGCCACGCTGACGTGGTAGGCCTGCCACACCCGCTTCAGCTCGGGCAGCCGGGCGGTCAGGAAGCGCCATTGGTGGAGCATCCCGTGCGATTGCGAATACGAACGGACGTCGCTGACAGCGGTGGCCTTGGGGTTCGCATCGATGCCCAACAGCTGGACCCGGTTGGCCGAGGGTCCCAGCAACTGCTTGGCCTGGACCATGGCCTGGGTAGTCAGGGGGCAGATAGTCGTGCACCGGGAGTCATTGAACGCGAGGATCACCACTCGTCCCCGATACGCGGACAGCGAGACCCGCCGGCCGAACTCGTCGCTCAGCGTGAAGTCCGGGGCCGGGCCGGACAGAGGGGTTCCCGGGTCGAGGTACCGATTCGAGGCCAGGGCGTTTGGCGTCGGGTGCGAGCCGCCGGACGCCAGCTGGATGGCGCTGGCGACGATGACCAGCAGCGCCGCTACCGCGACCCAGGGCAGCAGGCGCCTGAGCAATCTGGAGCGATCCATCGTCGGCACGGCCCGTAAGTATGCGACCCCCAGGTCTGGGGCGACGCCACCCAGGAGGACGATCGGGATGGGCGGTGCCGGCCGCCTATGATCAGCCGCCCATGAGCGAGCTTGGCCCCGCGGTCCGAACGGTGATTCACCAGTGCCTGGCCGTTTCGACGAGCGAAGAGGTGGTGGTAGTCGTGGATCCCGCCACCCGGGAGATCGGCGAGGCGCTGCGCGCCGAGGCGGCCGAGGCCGGGGCGGATGCGGTGCTGGTGGTGATGGACCCGCGGGCCAACGACGGCGCCG
>Ga0307374_10011912_pt1 | contig 12272 bp, 14 predicted proteins | sample OX3MG_FD_202532 | JGI IMG/M metagenome (GOLD analysis project Ga0307374, IMG submission 202532) | Soil microbial communities from Risofladan, Vaasa, Finland - OX-3 | ecosystem: Environmental > Terrestrial > Soil > Coastal area > Acid sulfate soil | place: Finland: Risofladan, Vaasa | collected...
GTATGACAACTCGTTGCGCATCACGTGGGCGCCGTAGAGGACGAGGTCCCAATCCTGGGTACCAAATTGCAAGGTCAAGTATTGCTGAAGCGCTACTACAATGATGGCCCCGATGATTGGTCCCCACACTGTGCCAACCCCACCTACAAATGCCATCAGAGGGATAGCAATATTGAGCGAGCGGTCGAAGGCTGAGGTGGGCGCGATGAAGCCAATAAAGTAGACAGTCAAGGCTCCCGCCATACCAACGAAACCGGCAGAGATCATAAAGGCGGTGAGTTTAAGGGGACCGACTTTTAAGCCCAGACCTTCAGCGCGGGCCTCGTCATCGCGAATGGCGAGGAGATTTAGCCCATACCTTGTATGACGTATCCACCAGGAAATGCTGAGGGCAAGCAGAAGCAGGATGAGGGCCACGTAGTAGAAAGGGAGATTGTATATATACCCGTTCCATAAGGGTATAGGTAGGTTTATTTCGCTCATGCTTGAAATAATCCTACTCAAAAAGTTGGGCAGTTGCGAAGTTATGCTAAAGATAGCAAGAGTAATTACTAGAAAGGTATAGCGTTTGGTTTTCAGAGCAATCCATCCAAGAGGCAAAGAGCATACTCCTGTGAGTAAACCAACAACTGGCAGTAGAAGGAAAGGGATAATTCCGCCTGGGATATTCCATACCTGGCACATAAGCGCCAGTATGTAAGCACCGACGCCATAAAATGCAGCGTGCCCCAGGGAAATATAGCCTGTGTAGCCGGAAAAGATATTCCATCCCAGTGCCGCTCCTGCAAAAATGAGGACAAAGACAGCAATGGCGGTGATTGCTGGATTGGGAAAAAGTAGCGGAAACGCAACGAAGAGTCCAAGCGATGCGAGGGCCACTAGCATTCTGATATTCTTCATAGCTTTGCAAGCAGCTCATTGCCTGTCTTGATGCTGCCTGGAGGCAACCCGACATAGAAGCAACGAAAGGGCCTATCCTTCTTATTTAATGAGAAAAGGGATCATGCTGAAAACGAGGTGTTGCACGCAGCATATCTCTAGGTAAAATATAACAGGCCTGACAGTTTAGAACAAGAAAAAAACACAACTATAGGACAAATGGTAAAAGGTCCTTTGGTTCATTGAGAGGTCAATACATTCAATGGTTGGACAAGGGCGGATGAGAGTGGGTGTTAGCAGCCTGATTGCCTATACGGCTGGCTTGCATAGCCTGCTTATCAGTACAGACGAGATCGTCGAACTGCTCCATCGACTAGAAGAGCACACACCAAGAGAGACCCAGACGCTCAAAAAGTAGGTGATCCAAACGATGCCGGGAGAAGACTTCAAAGGCGTGCTGGTCACCGACTTCTACAGCGGCTACAATGATCTGGCCCGTCCGCATCAACGAGGCTCGGGTGCATTTGCAGCGAGATATACTAGAGTCAAGCCATCCTTGCACTCTACCGAGCCGCGGTCTCACTCAATCAAGTCCTTTACCCCAACTCTGAACAGTTACGTTTCGACGTAATGTGCCGCCTAATGAAAATGATTGGAAACCTTTGCTCGATAGCAGCGCGTATGTTGGTCGTTATGAACTTCGCTGGGGTAGCTCACAACCATGTGTAAAGTATGGCGATTGGCTCTGTCGTCCACGAGAGGCAAAATTTTTGAGTCATCGAAACTTCTCATACAATACATGCGCAATCGGGCGTTAAAGCGACGCTTGGTAGCAACTTTCGACGACCAGAAATTTTATAATCGCCATAATTTCAGTAACATCATTGCAAAAGATGCAAATTATGACCTCAAGTACGTTCTTGCCCTTTTCAATTCGTCATTACTGAATTACTGGTTTGCGCGGCAATTCGATAATGTGCATATCAATCCCTCCTACTTCAGGCAATTGCCCATCTATCCTGCTGATATGCGGACACAGGCAAATTTTGTCAGATTGGTAAACGATATCCTGTCCCGGCATGCTGAACTCAATAAATTCAGAGAGCAGGGCTACAACATAAAGCAACAGCGCGATGGAAATGTCCTTATCAAGGTGCCATAAGATATTTTGTTGCAAGAGCTTCAGATTAGTCCATATTGGCAAGGCAAAACCTGGGACGAGATAAAAAACAGCGCGCTCATTCCAGAAAATGTCCGCGCTCTTCAAACGCTGTTCGCTGTCGAAGCTCAGAGGAAACAACATATCACGACTCTGCTGGATGAGGTAATGCGTATCGACGCGCAAATTGATGAACGAGTGCTTGATCTTTATGGTATCACCAATCTGGCAGATCGACAGCGCATCCTGGGGAGCGCACCTCTTGATGAAGCGGAAGAGGCAGCAGAAAATAATGATGAGAAAGTTTCGTCGCCTGAGGAATCAGAGCAGTTTGCGCATGACTCTACCTTGGAGTATAATTAGCATACAACGCCTGACGAACCAGTAATTGACGATCCGCAGAAGTGCATCTACACGGTGCATCAAAGGAGACGCGGACACCCACTGGGCCGTTAAGTTGAAACTAGAAGTAGTGAGTATTGTTATGCTGCCTGTTGTTGGTGGACGCGCCATTGCGCGCCCCTACGCGGAAGCGTTCACACTCTCCGCTTGCTCAGGGTACCCACATATGATACCCCCTTATGGACGCAATTTACCGCGTCCCTACATTGTATTTTTGGAAGAATTGAGGGCGTTATGTACAAAGGACAATCAGGTATGTGGTCCTGGCTGCTCCATCGCATCACAGGACTGGGTGTACTCTTATTTCTCTTGATCCATGTTGTGGATATTGGGCTGCTAAATTTCGGCTCCAAAGTGTATAACGAGGGCATTGCACTCTTCGGCACCGGCATCGTGCGTGTGCTCTCCATGGCGCTGATCGGCGCTCTGCTTTACCACTCGTTCAATGGTGTGCGCATCATCCTGATTGACTTCTGGCCGAAAGGCGCGCGTTACCAGGGAGCGATGTTCGCCATTGTGATGGTGCTGACCATCGTATGCTTCCTGCCGATGGCCTATTTTGTAATGGGGCCAGTCTTTGGTTGGCCAACCGGCAATATGCCCGCCGGTATGTAGGGGTCGCCCTTGAGGTCGCCCGCTTCCCGTAAGGAGTTAATTGTATGCGTATTCCGAGTGGATATGGCCAACGCCCGTCCGGCGCTGGCGGCTTTGAAACATTTTCCTGGTATTTTTTCCGTATCTCAGGTGTGGCGCTGATCTTTCTGGCCCTTATTCACATATTTCTGAACCATGTCGCGACCGATGTGTCTTGCACCAGCTACCAGTTAGTTGCCATCCGTTACACCAACCCGTTCTGGCGTCTCTATGACTGGTTGCTGCTGACACTGGCGCTGCTGCACGGTATGAACGGCCTGCGCGTGGTAATCGACGATTATGTGCGCTCGCGCGAATGGCGGCTGATACTGCAATCCGCGGCAGGACTGGTAACGCTGGCATATTTCATGCTGGGTACCATTACGCTGATCACGTTTCAGGCGGCAGGGGCTTTGGGTCCCAATTGCATACTACATTAGAAGCAAGGTCTCAAAGCAAACGCGATAATTAGACGCGGTTAATGGACGCGATAAATCGCGTCCCTACACAGGGAGGATGCGCGATGTATTATAAATTTGACGTGGTGATTGTCGGCGCGGGCGGCGCGGGCCTGATGGCTGCCATGCAGCTTCCTGGCGCTAGCGTGGCCGTGCTGACAAAGGTGTATCCGACCCGTTCCCACACGGGGGCGGCGCAGGGTGGCGTGGCTGCCGCGCTCGGCAACCAGGAAGAAGACCACTGGAAGTGGCACATGTATGATACCGTCAAGGGCGGCGACTACCTGGTCGATCAACCCGCGGCTGAGGTGCTGACGCGCGAGGCCATCGATGCCATTTACGAGCTGGAGCATCGCGGCCTACCCTTTAACCGCACCGCCGATGGGCGCATTGACCAGCGGCTTTTTGGCGGGCATACGCGCAACTTCGGCGAGGCGCCCGTCCGCCGCGCCTGCTACGCCGCCGACCGCACTGGGCACATGCTGCTACAAACTATGTACCAGAGTTCCATCAAGAACCAGGTACGTTTCTTCAACGAATACCTGGTACTCGATCTGCTGCTGAACGATGGGCAAGCGTGCGGCGTGGTGGCGATGGAGATTCGCACCGGCGAGATTCACACCTTCCACGCTAAAGCCGTGATGTTCGCCACCGGCGGCTACGGGCGCGCCTGGCACATCACCAGCAATGCCTTTGCCTGCATGGGAGACGGCATGGCGATTGCTTACCGGCGCGGTATCCCCCTGGAAGACATGGAGATGTACCAGTTCCATCCCACCGGCATCTACAAGGTGGGTGTGCTCTTGAGCGAGGCGGCGCGCGGCGAAGGCGGCAAGCTGCTCAATAACGAAGGCGAGTACTTCATGGAACGTTACATGCCCACGCTCAAAGACCTGGCCCCGCGCGATATCGTGTCGCGCTGCATTCTGCAAGAAATCCACGAGGGACGCGGCATTGACGGTAAAGACTATGTCTACCTGGATTTGAGGCACCTGGGGGCAAAGGTGATTAACGAGAAACTGCCCGACATCACCGATTTCGCGCGCAACTACCTGGGCGTCGAGCCGATCACCGAGCCAGTACCCATCCAGCCGACCGCGCATTACGCCATGGGCGGTATTCCCACCGATATCGACGCGCGCGTGGTGATTGATCCACAGTGGACGCCTCTGCCGGGCTTCTACGCGGCGGGTGAGGTGGCCTGCGTCTCGGTGCATGGCGCGAACCGCCTGGGAACCAACTCGCTGGTAGACCTGATCGTATTTGGCAGGCGCGCCGGCAAGCACATGGCGAAGTTCATCGCGGAGAATACGCACGCGCCTCTGCCAGGCGAACCCGAAGCCTATTCGCGCGAACTGGTCAGCAATATGTTTGCTTCTAGCGGAGGCGAATCGGCGGCGCGTATTCGTTCCACCTTGCAAAACGAGATGGACGAAAAAGTCTTCGTCGAACGCGATGAAAAAGGCTTGCAACAGGCGCTTGATACGCTGGACGGTCTGCAAGATACCTATAAGCGCGTGCAGTTGCAGGACAAGAGCAAGAAATTCAACACCGAACTGGTGGAGACTATCGAGCTAGGTTTCCTGCTCGAATGTTCCGAGGCCACCATTCATGGTGCGCTGGCGCGGCAGGAGAGCCGGGGCGCCCATTACCGCACCGACTATCCCAAACGAGACGACGCAAACTGGCTCAAGCACACCCTGGCCTACAAAGGTACCAAAGTCCACGACGTGCGGTTGGACTTCAAGGACGTGCTGATGGTCGATGACCCGATATTCAAGCCCAAAGAGCGGAAGTACTAATGTAGGGACGCGATTTATCGCGTCCTGGCACCTCGGAGGTAAGGCAAGGACGCGATAAATCGCGTCCCTACACCCGCGCCTATCAAAAAGGAGAATCTGATGAACGTACTGATACGCATCAAACGCTTCGATCCCGACAAGGACAAAAAGCCGTATTGGGATGAGTTTCGCGTGGAGATGGACCCCATCGATCGCTTGCTGGATGCCCTCAATACCGTCAAGTGGACGATGGATGGAACGCTGACCTATCGTCGTTCGTGCGCGCACGGCGTGTGTGGCTCTGATGCCATGCGTATCAACGGGCGCAATCGCCTGGCCTGCAAGGTGCTCATGCGCGATGTGGGCGGCAAGGTGACGATTGAGCCAATGCTCGGCTATCCCGTCATCAGAGACCTGGTCGTAGACATGGATGGGTTCTTCGAGAAGTACAAATCCATCAAGCCCTACCTGATTACTACCGATTCGGAGCCAGGCACTGAGCGTTTGCAGAGTCCAGAGGAACGCGAGCGTTACGACGAGGGAACCAAGTGTATTCTGTGCGGCGCGTGTACAGGCTCTTGCCCGTCGGTATGGGGCAACCCCGACTGGGCCGGGCCAGCCACCATCGTCAACGCGCACCGCTTCATCTTCGATAGTCGCGATCAGGGCGGCGCGGAACGCCTGGGCATTCTGGGCCAGCGCAATGGTGTGTGGCGCTGTCGCACCATCTTTAACTGCGCCGATGCCTGTCCGCGTGGCATTCCCGTAACCGATCTGATCGAGCAGGTGAAACGCGCCATCGTGTATGGCGGTGATACTCAGGGACAATAGCCGTGTAACGTAGCAGTAGGGACGCTCCTGGTGGGGGGTGTCCGCCTCTCTTCTCCATGAACGCATCATGGGGACGCGGACACCCCCCACCAGGGGCGTCCCTACTGAGAGGACATCTTATGACAACAACTGAGACGTGGCGGCATCGCGACATCATCGCCAATGGAATACGCCTGCATTATGTGACACAGGGTGAGGGGCCGCTGGTTGTGCTGCTGCATGGTTTTCCTGAGTTCTGGTTTTCGTGGCGCTACCAGATTCCGGTGCTGGCGGAGCATGGCTATATGGTGGTCGCGCCAGACATGCGCGGCTATAACGATAGCGATAAACCACGCAGTGGCTATGATGTGGCTACCCTGCTGCGCGATGTTGTCGGGCTGATAAAGGGGCTGGGATTCGAGAAGGCAATCATAGTGGGCCACGACTGGGGCGGCGTGCTGGCGTGGGACTTCGCCATGCGCTATCCTGAACTGACAGAACGCCTGATTGTGATGAACGCGCCACATCCGGGAGCCATGATGCGCGCATTTCGCACCCTCAAGCAACTACGTAAAAGCTGGTATGTCTTCGCCTTCCAGCTGCCGTGGCTGCCGGAATACGCCCTGCTGCGCAAGCATGCCGGGGGCATCGGAAGGTTGATACGGGAGGCCGCTCTGCAAAAAGAGGCTTTTCCAGACGAGGTGACAGCGAAATACCGGCAGGCCATGAGCAAACCCGGCTCGATGACCGCCGCTTTGAACTACTACCGCCAGGTATTTCGCAGGCTCCCGACCAGCTATACGGGTGGCACCTACCACGTCAGCGTTCCCACCTTATTGATCTGGGGCGAACACGATATCGCGCTTGGCATCGAGCTTACTATGGGACTTGAGCAGTGGATTGATACGCTGGTGATCCGGCGCATCCCCGATAGCGGCCACTGGGTGCAGCAGGAACAGCCAGAGAAGGTCAACCAGTACATGCTGGCCTTTCTACAAAACCAACCCTCGACTGTGTAAGGCCCTACATCCTTGCGGGGGAAATACATCGCATCTTTGTAGGGACGCGATTCATCGCGTCCACGTTCCCAGGCGGATGCGCGGCAGAATGGACGCGATTCATCGCGTCCCTACAAATCCTTCGGAAGGACGCAATCCCTTGTGTGATAGAAAGGGTTATACTGTGCTAAAAATCATCTATATGGGCACTCCCTATTTTGCTGTGCCTGCCCTCGAAGCCTTAATTGCTAACCGCGCACCCGGCGTTCTGTTGCCCGAAGGGTATGAAATCGTAACCGTAATCACGCGCCCGGACAAACCGGCGGGGCGCGGGAAAGAGATGGTCTTTTCGCCGGTCAAACAGGCGGCGCTGGCGCACGCTCTCCCTGTCTGGCAGCCAGGATCATTGAAACGCGCGGAGAATATCGAGGCGCTGGCCGAGTATCATGCCGATCTCTATATCGTGGCCGCGTTTGGTCAGATTTTGCCGCAGGCCGTACTTGATTTGCCGCGCTATGGCACGCTCAACATCCACGCCTCGCTGTTGCCCAGGTATCGCGGCGTCTCGCCCATTTCCGAGGCCATTGCGCAGGGCGATAGCGAGGCAGGAGTGACCATCATGCTGATCGACGCGGGTGTAGATACCGGCCCCGTCCTCTTGAAACGCTCTATCCCCATCGCGGATGTTGATACGACAGGCAGCCTGACCGCGAAACTGGCGGCGCTCGGTGCCAGTGCGCTGCTGGAAGCGCTTCCCCTGTGGATCGCAGGTGAGCTGAAGCCGCAGCCGCAGGATGGGCAACAGGCATCACATACACGCATGCTACGTAAGGAGGACGGCGAGATTGACTGGCATCGACCGGCTTCTGTGCTGGCACGTGAAGCGCGCGCCTACTCGCCCTGGCCCGGCTCCTATACAACATGGCACGGCAAGCTGCTAAAGATTATTGAAGCCCACGCGCTGGCGACGGGAGCGGAGAAAAATATGCCTGCCGGTACTGTGATGCTGCGCAAGGAAGCGGGTCGGACTTCGTTACAGGTGGTGACAGGCGACGGTGCGCTGGTCATTGATCGCCTGCAACTGGAAGGCAAGAAAGCCTTGAGCGCGGAAGAATTTTTACGCGGGAACGCGCAGATCGTAGGGGACATGCTGGGTAATCAGTAGGGACGCCCCACGCCCCTCCCAGGGCGTGGGAAGCATCCGTGGTTTATCTGGCGACAGATTTGGGACGATTGACAAGGGCTACGATGATCAGCAGCACGAACAGGATGAAAAATGCAATAGCATGTTTGAGCTGTGCGCCTGTGGGATCTCCGTTAAATGTGAGAGGATGGTTGATGCCAGGGACAAGGTAAAAAATGCCTAGCGCGAGCGCGATAATAGCGACGACAATCGCGCCAAAAAAAAGCACAGGGTTCTTCATAATGACTTACAATACCTTTCTTTGAAGACGTTTCAATCATCTTGATTGGACGTCTTTATTATAACAAATACGTGAAACACGACAAGAGGACAAGAATTCTCTGCCAGTGTTTGTAAATGGTACTGGAAAAAGTTGGTTGAAGCAAAAATCAGGGCGATGGTAAAGGGTCGCCCTGATTAGCTCCTGCCTGACCTGCTAGGCGGCTACCTTAGAGCGAGTCATGAATGTGCCGGCGATGCCGGCGATGAGCAGGACTGCTCCGAGTCCCAGACCTACATACTCGCGCAGGGGATGACCACCCTTAACTGCGTAATAAGCGCCGGCTGCCAGGCCAATTACTCCAACTGCGATAACGAGATAAAAGATGACCGGGTTTTTCATTGTACTATTCCTACCTCTTCTTAATGGGACGTTTCTCTACATGCGTCCAAATTTTGCGCTCTGGCCCACCCAGAACGTGCATCTATTGTATCAAACGTATGAACCTTGTCAAGCTGTAAATGTGGTTATCAGGTAGCCAATTTGGATAAGAATTTATCCGATTCAGGCTGCCCTGCTCTGGAATACGGTTGCGAACAAGATGATCGCGATCAGTCCCACGGCCCAGCAGTAGTAGGCGAAGGGATAGAGTCGCCCTGTCTCGAAGTATTTCATGAGAAACCTGGTGCTGAGATAAGCTGCAACTCCAGTAATGACCATACCGACGGCAACAAATACCCATGTCTGGGTACTCACGCCTGTAAGTTGTGGAATTTCGAGCGCGCCGGCGGCGAAGATCAGCGGCGTACCCAGCAGGAATGAATAGCGCGCCGCGTCTTCGTGATTGAGCTTTACGCCCAGTCCTGCTACCATTGATACCCCTGAGCGCGAAAAACCGGGAATGAGCGCCAGCGATTGCGCCAACCCGACAATAATAGCCTCTTTCCAGGTTAAGGAAGAGAGCGGACGAAAACTCGCTTCTCGCTCTTTGGCGTTGACAAAATGCAACTTCTCTTCCGAGCGCCGCCGCATGCGCTCGCCCGCGAAAAGCACCGAACCGTTGACCACCAGGAACGCGGCAGCGATGATTGGAATGGAGAATACTGCTTTGAGCGGCTTCTCCAGAATCAGTCCGATCAGACCGGCGGGGATAACGCCTATAATGATTAACCAGCTTTCCCATTCGACAGTTCCGGTGTGAACTTCGCCCTCTTTGATATTCTTGATGAGCGTGCGGACAATCTGCAGCCAATCGCGCCAGAAATAGGCTAACAGGGCGATACTGGTGCCGATGTGCAATGCCACGATGATGGGCAGAAAAGTGGCGCTGCTGAGCAGGGTACTCCATCCCAGCAAGCCGGGAATGATGACCGTGTGGCCGGTGCTGCTGATGGGAAAGAGTTCGGTGACACCCTGCAGCAGGGCCAGGAAAATGGTTTGCCAGATGGTTATCATGGGTTTATTGCTCTCTCACTCTCATTATCCTAAATACTTCTGTATGTCCGCTTGAAATTCCGCGTTTGTTTTCGCGTATACATTGTGTCCATCAGGTTTCGACAGGAAAAAGTAGTAAGCTGTTGGCGTAGGAGACGCTGCTGCTGCCAGGCTGGCCAGGCCAGGGCTACAGATAGGCGTGGGCGGAAAGCCCTGGTGTGTGTAGGTATTCCAGGGGCTGTTTGGCTCGATCAGGCGTCCTGAATTATTTAAGGGGGTCCAGTAAGTTTTGGTGCCTGGTAAGGAGTCACGCGCGTATTGCACGGTCGGGTCCGCATCAAGCTCCATCGCCGTTTCGTTGTTCGGCTTATAGATACGGTTCCAGTAGACACTGGCCACCAGTGGTCGGTCGCTGTCAAAAAGGGCCTCGCGCTGCACAATAGAGGCCAGGATGACCATCTGGTAGACCGAAAGCTTGTTTTTCTGCGCCAGGGTATCCAGGTGATTTTGCTGCACTTTGTCGTTAAACTCGGTCAGCATAATATTGATAACATCGCGGGCGGTGGCATTGACGGGTATCAGGTAGGTATCGGGGAAGAGCAACCCTTCCATGCTGCCGCCCGCCGGAATTGATTTCAGAATCGGGTATTTGGCGTAATCCGGGAACCGCTGCGGGTGCAGCGTATAGTTCAGGAAGTCTTGTTCGTTGAACTTTGTGAGTGGCGGGTAGGCAGCGTTATTATGCGCGAACTTATCGGCGATTTGCTGAATACGCCATCCTTCTAAAATAGTCACGGGTGAGGCATCGGGTTGGGCATGCAGCAGCAGGCTAATGACCTGGTCGATGGTCATGTTGGGGCTGAGGTTGTACGCGCCTGCCTGCAACTGGGTATCCAGGCCCTTGATCTTGGCCCAGATACGAAAGGCCAGGGCGTTATGGATCAACCCCTTTGCCTGGAGGGCATCCGCGATCTGTGTCCCGCTTTCGCCGCTCTGAATCACAAAAGGCACGGTATTGGATTGGTTGGAGTTGACGGGCTGAAATACGTCTGTAATCGTCGTCCAGGCGAAGTAGACGCCACCAAAAATGAGGAGACCCAGCAGGAGTACCGATAAGATAGCCGCGCGTGATCCTCGTCTTTTCATGAATTTCTATCCTCTTATTTGCCTGGCAGTTGATCCAGATATTCTTGCAGGATAACAGCCGCTGCCAGAGCGTCTATTTCTTGTTTTTTGCGCCTGTGCCGCCTTGCCCCGCCTGAGTGACGACCGCCTGTGCGTGCTCGTTCGCCCTGCGCTTCTTGCTCGCGTTCGGCGAGCAGGCGCTGCGCTTCAACGGTTGATAATCGCTCATCCCAGTATGTGATCGGGATGGTGATGTGCTGTTGCAGCCGTTCGGCAAAAGCCTGTACACGCGCTCCCTGGGCATGGATCTCGCCATCCAGGCTGATAGGGAGTCCAACGATGAGGCCCTCGGCCTCTGTCTCGCGAATCATGTGTTGAATGGCATCCCATGTTTGTGTCTCATCGCGGGAGGTGCGCAAAGTGGTATAGGGTGAGGCCAGGAAGCCAGAGGCATCGCTCAAGGCGACGCCTATTCTGACATCTCCAACATCGAGTGCCATCAGCCGTGTCATCGTTGCTCTCTCCGTGCGATAGGATGTTTTCCTATCGCATTCTAACGAATGAGAGGCTGTTTGTCTAGCGATTAGCCAAAAATCATACATAATCCACACATTGAGTTTCGTATATCTCTGTGAATTATGCAGATGGACTTAGCCCTTTGAAGAGTTTTTCGTCGGGCCGGGACCCGGCATCTCGATGATGGATATGCGTTCCGGGCGGAAAGGCATAATGCTCAGGAAGGAGGGCGATACATCAATTGTGATGCTCTCGACCCCCAGTGGCCCGGCATTTCCACTGGCGATATCGCTTTTTGCCTGATCTACCGTCTTGCCAGAAATGGACGCGCTCACGCCGCGCGCGTCTATCTGTGGCATGATCTGCCCGGTAGCCGACAGGTCGATAGAGATGGAAGAACCATCTTGCGCGGAGGTGCTGGTTTCTTTGACCAGGGTGATGGGTAGTTGCGTGGCAAGCACATAGGCTGGCCGCAAAGCAAGAGCGGCCGCGTTCAATTGCGACTGCGCCGCTGCTAGAAGACTATCGGCGCGCACGACAAGTACCACGATGTGCGCTGTGAGCATCCCTGTAAAGGATTTATTGGTGATGGGCAGCCCGGCGATTGGAACCTGCGTCAGTTGTTCCTGCACCAATGGCTTCGCGCTACCCAGAACATTCGGGTTGGGCGTTCC
>Ga0307374_10011914_pt1 | contig 12272 bp, 10 predicted proteins | sample OX3MG_FD_202532 | JGI IMG/M metagenome (GOLD analysis project Ga0307374, IMG submission 202532) | Soil microbial communities from Risofladan, Vaasa, Finland - OX-3 | ecosystem: Environmental > Terrestrial > Soil > Coastal area > Acid sulfate soil | place: Finland: Risofladan, Vaasa | collected...
AATTTAAGAGGGACGAGTTAGGAGTAGAAGGAGCCGGCGTAGCTTGTACTCGCGACGGCGCCGGATTATATCCCGCATTCTTAATTCTTTCCGCCGCGGCGGATTCATTCTTAACTCTTAACTCTTCGCTCTTAATGGGGGTCGCGGCTTCCAATTTGGTATTGACCGATTCGATCTCGCTCGAGCTTTCGAAGCGGAACCGTGCATGTGGCCCCAGCACCACGCGCAATGATTGCTCGAGGATGTCCTGGTAGTGCTCGCCGATCCATTCGCAGAAAAAGCTGCTCGGCGCGCGCAATGTTATTTCCGAGCCTTCGAGCGCGATGGCTTCGAGCGGCTCGAACCAGGTGCGCATCGTTTGCGCGCTGAGCTGCGGACGAATCGTTTCGAGGCACATTCCCCAAATTTGCCGCGCAGCCACATGTAGCATCGCCTGCGAGGCTTCCGAGGCATTGGCCTCGGCGCGTTGCGCGTTTTGTACGGCGAACGCGGCGATATGATCCTCCATGCCATTTGCAAGGGAATCGCCGCCAGCGAAGGTTTCGCTCTGTATGGTAGATTCAGCCACGTCGATCAGGATACCGGCAGGGGGCATCACCGCTTGCGCAAGCGACTCCCCGATGGGATGCGTTTGCCGCGCGGACCATGACCCCTGGGTCAGGCTCGCATCCTCGATCGGCATCTCGGAAGATGCCGGAATGTGCGACGATGAATCCGCGCGGAATGGAATTACAATTTCAGTATTCGTGGATAACCGCGCGGCGGGGAAGGCCGTTCGATTATTTATGGAGAACTCGGTCCTCGTCATAGTAAAGTAACAGGAAACAAACACTCGCCGTGGCGAGTCACGTTCAGATTAAAAAACTCTTTTTGATTATTTCCATTGCGCCGAAAAGCGATTTTCTTCACATCGCTTCCAATGTTCGCAACTTGAAATCTCACGAATCAAAACATTTTCGGTACTCCAGACCGGGCGTTTCAAACTTATCCACAATTCCTAAACATCATCATGCATGCATCTCATTTCTCAATATAACACTTCCTTTCGGTGAATGCAAGAAATTCGAAAAATTTTTTCGAAATAATTTTGTAATGCTTTCGAAATTGAAATTCAGAAGGAAGACACTCAAGGAAGACCAAGTCTTTTACGATGTCATTGCGAGGAACGTTCGGCGACCCGCATGATCGCTCCTGCGAAGGGAGCCGAACATGACGAAGCAATCCGTTGTAAAATCAATGGATTGCTTCCCTCGATTCCTCGGGCCCGAAGAAAGCCCTTCGGTCGCTTTCTTCTCCTCGCAATGACGGGGAATGTAACGTAATCAGGGGTTCTTTAATCAGAAATTACGTTTTTTCCGCGCGATAAACTTCCCAGTGTCACTTGCCTCTGCGCGCCCGTTGTCGTGGGAAGATGAATCGGGATATTCTCGATAAAGGCTTTGGCGAAGAATGCGAACGCAATCGCTTCTTTTGCTTTCGGTGGAATGCCATAGGTTTCGGATGTGAATACCCCTGCATTCGCAGCATTAGCGGCGATGCGCTCCAAGAGATAATCGTTGAATGCGCCGCCGCCGCTTACGATCATTTCGACCCGCTCGGATTTCCGGCCCACGAATTGGAGGCTTCCCACAATAGTTCGAGCGGTTAATTCCGTAAGCGTGGCAAGCGCGTCGGTTGGCGATAGACTGCCATCCGCAATGCTTGCGACAACATCCTTCAGAAATTTCTCGGAGAACAATTCGCGGCCTGTCGATTTCGGCGGCGCGGTGTTGAAATAGGGATGCGAAAGTAATTCGCTTAACACGGTTTCATCGATCGTTCCAGAACGGGCGAGTTCGCCGTTGCGGTCGAATGGAAGATCGAAATAATGCTTTGTTATCCAATCGAGCAGCATGTTGCCCGGCCCGGAATCGAACGCGATAACGTCTTCTTCGCGCGCGTTCTTGGGAAGCCACGTCACATTCGCGATGCCGCCGATATTTACGATGAGCCGGTCCGCGGATGACCGATCATCCACATGTTCGTTACGGAGGAATTGAAAATCGAACATTGGCATGAGTGGCGCGCCCTGGCCGCCCACGGCCATGTCCGCGGAACGAAAATCGCTCACTACGTCGATTCCGGAAATTGCGGCGAGCGCGGCGCCGGAGCCAAGCTGCAACGTCGAGGGCATGGGTGGGAAAGGAAGATGCCGGAGCGTCTGCCCATGCAGGCCGATCGCGCGAATGCTCGATGGCGAAATTCCCGCTTGAGTTATAGCCGCCTCTACGGCATGAGCATATTCGTGGGCGAGCTGGAAGTTGGTTCGCGTAAGAGCGTTCAGGTTCACGCGCTCCGCCGTAGCGAAGTTCATCAGCGTGTCGCGGAGCGCCACCGGCCACTCCGCCGAATAAAAACCGGCTAACGTAATCGCTGGCGGCGCAAAACGGCAGATGGCCACGTCGATCCCGTCGAGGCTCGTGCCGGACATAATGCCGAGATAAAGGTCCAATTACAAATTATGAATTACGAATGAAGAAATAGAGGAAGGACTCATTCAAATCTTTCAGGACAGTACCGTATCCTAAAACGTCATTTAGCGGTCGGCTGGGCAGTGCCCTCGGCGCTGCGCTGATACGTTGTGTCCGGCGCGATACCATGCGGAATCTTACGCTCCGTGATCTTCAGGAATAAAAAAAAGATCGCGCTCATCGCAACGAAGATAATCACGCGCAGCACGAGGGAATCCCGTTTCAATTAGGTATTAGATAGATAACCGTTCCAAACCCCAAAGTAACGATAGTAATTCTAAAGGAATCTTGGATTAAATCTAAATCTGGATTCCCGCAAGCATCGCCGGCGATGCTTTTTGCGGGAATGACAGGAATGTTTCGTTTTTTGGCGCTTCGCGCCCATGAATCCTAGCCCCGTCATCCCCCCGCGAATGCAGGGATCCGGACTTAATAAGATCTTCCTTAATTATTATTATGGATGCTGAGAAGTTGCAGACTGGCGATTTCGGTTTCGGGCGTGACGATCTGGCGCTCGAGGATCAGCCCATGATCGCGCGCGAAAAAGCGGAGTGTATAATTACCCGGAGGGTCTCCATCCCGGTGATATTCTACTTCGAGGACGTCGGCGTAGTCCTGCTGACGAAGTGGAAGATAATAATCATCATATTGCGTGATGACCGTGGCATGAATTCGATTAATATCATCGGCTACCCAGGTTGCGCCCTGCTCCAGGGTTCCATCGAGCGCCATCAGCGAAGAGGTGTCCGTCGAAAGCATCGCGGCGAGGTTGTTATCCGCGTCGCGCGCAAAGCCAATGTAATAGTACGGACGGTTCGTGGCCGTGTTCAGAAGGGTATTCGTGGTCAAAGGCGGCTGCCCGATATTGAGCAGAAGTCGGAGCGTGTCGTAACGATTATTATTGAATCGCCGGTAGGTATAAAGCAGGCCGTTATCGAGCGGGAAGAAATTGCTTTTCACCGTTGCCTGTGGCGCGGGCGTCGCATCGTTCACCGCGCAGCCGAAAAGCATCGAGATCGAGGCAAGCATCGTCATCCCGGAGAGCAGGCCAATGACAGCCGTCCCTATCGTCCTTCTGAAAATGCGGTTCGGTTGCATGGCGATTAAAAATGAAAGAAGAGTCCCGCGTTCAGTTCGGTGTTGAAGCTCGGGCCGGCGGCAGCCACGGCGTTCGAAATGGCAAGCCCACTTGCTCCGGATTGAATCGCCGCCGCCTTTTGGCTGCTCAGGTCATAACGGAACTGGAGCAGGCGAACTCCGCAAATGGCTCCAACCTCTTCCGTGATATTGTAATGGAGACCGACTTCTCCGAACATCATCCGCCCGAGGCTTGCCACGCCATAGCCGGCATCGAACGTAAGGTCCGCCACATCGCCGCCGAGGCTGTTTGTAAACGCGGGCAGCCGAAGCTCGACCATTCCGGCAACGTAGCCGGTTTGGGCGTGCGCGGTATCCGCGGCGAGTACTTGCTGAGAAGGATCCATGGGGTCGCCGGGCGCGACGTATAACTGCTTCTCGGTTACATTCGCGGTGCCATATCCCGCGCCCGCCCACAGCACATTCGAATGCGGCAGCACCTGGAAGAAAGCGGATGCCGAAGTGTTTGTGATAAAGGGCTGGGAAATATTGGTCGCGATCGTGTTTGGGAACTCCCGGCCGATGCTCTCGTTGACGCGAAATTCAAAGCGATCGAGGAAGGAAGCGGTTCGCGCTTCCCTCGACGTTCGAATCTGGTGAAATCTCGGCGTGATGCCGCCACTATCGCCGCCAATATCCGTCATTGCAATGGCGGGCATGCTCCGCGCCGGAATGCGCGTAATCATTGGCTCGCGCAACGATGTCCCTATCGGTGGATAGGACCCATGGGACTCATCGGTCAGAGACGGTATCATTATTTCGGGAGCAGGCAACGCCGCCAATCTTGGAACAAGACTGGCGTGCGAAGTGCTGTGAACTATTCTGCGATTGCCGCGGAACGTTGTTATAGTAGAAGCCGCGGAAACTGTAGGTGCGGGGGACGAAGAAGCCTTAGCCAATGGATTGGACGCCGTTGTCGTATGAGTGCCGGCAAAATATCCAATTCCAATCCCTGCAAACAAGGTAAGGGCGCTGGCCATGGTGCGCGCGCCGCGAATAGTGCTTGCAAAGAATCCGCCTTCCGGCGCTTCGACCGGCAGGAGGACCGGCTCGGTCCGGGAAGCCTCGCCGGCGAATTCTTCGGCCGGCATCACCTGATCGTGGGCGATCATGTCGAGGCGCGTCCAGAGGCGCTGCTCTGCTTCGTAGGGCACCGAGAGCGTTTTGCCGTCGTGTGCGAAGAGCGCGCGCTGCTCCATGAAGTCGCGCAGCACGCCACGCTTTTCGGGTGAGACCGAGAGGGTGTGCAGAAGCTCCGCTTCCTCGTCCGCCGGAAGCGAGCCATCCAGAAAATCTAATATGCGTTCGTTCAGTGTCATAAAGCTTCTTACCGATAATTCTCCTTATAATACGGAGCCAATAATTCTCGAAGTTTCCCTTTCGCGCGGTAGAGCCGGCTCTTGATCGAAGGGATCGTGGTATGCAAAACCTCCCGGATCTCCGCGTAGCTCATGCCTTCGTATTCCCGCAGGATGATGATCTCGCGATACTCGACGGGCAGCAGCGACATCGCGCGCGCGATCACTTCCCGCCAGTCTTCGCCCGAGTCCGGAGTGTCTCGCACCGGAAGCACAAGGTCGCTCAAGTCTTCCTGCGGCTTACGGTCGCGCACTTTATTCAGGCAAAGATTGTGCGCGATCGTAAAAATCCAGCCGCCCAAACTTTTTTCTTCCGTAAAACTTTCGGCCCGCGTATACACGCGAAAGAAAACCTCCTGGAATAAATCCTCCGCGTCCTGCTCGTTCGAAAGTACTCGCAGCGCATAGGCATAGACGCGCTCGCGATACCGGAGATAAATTTTTGTAAAGGCCTCTCGAGAGAATTGCTCATGCGGCTGGCGGTTTCCCCGTGTCGCGCAAACTTCAGTTTGCGACTCCGTGGGGGAATCGCAAACGGAAGTTTGCGCTACACGCCCGGCGAGGAATTCGCGGAAGAGCGCGAGGTCTTCCGCGTTTTCCCGCTCGCGGTCACATGCAATCCTGCCGCGATGATGCGTGTCGGAAGATCGCTCATCCAAAAGTGATCGCTTATCCATCGTTCGATCGAGTTCGAGGGTCCCCATCTCCCACTGGAACACACATCGTACCCCAAAGTTGCGCGGAATATTGGCCAGTTTTTGGGGATAGCAAGCATTCCCTACGAAAGCTCTTGCGCTCATGCCAAAAATGTTGTACATTGAGGCGAAAGAATTACGAGCACCCCACAATTCTGACGCCCGCGATCCTCTTTTCACCCGCCGAGCGCGAAAGAATGAAACTTAGCGCAAGGCACATCGGAGAAAAAATTATGATACTAAAAAATTCTTTAAAAGCGGGAATGATATTCGCAGTCGTTCTTGGGAGCATTTCTTTAATATCGCTTACCGCAAAAGCGCAAATACACACCGGATGCGGCTGCGATAGCATTCATATGTTCTTACTCAATTATAAGCCGGTGGGCGATCCGTGCTCTGATCCCACCGTCGGCAACTGTGGATCATGCAATTGCTTCTACCTCAATATCGTGAATCAGAGCGATTGCGTAATCAATTCAATCGATATTAATGACACACAAGGAGCATGCACTAATTTTTGCGCATTCAATAAAAGCACGGATACGGAGTGGATCTGCAACCCGACGACTCCAACCAAGTGCGATTCAACGATTCCAGTCGGCATTAGTCCCGCGCTGGGACAGCCCGCTTTCTGGCCAGCCTCCCTCCAGCCGAACAATTCGGAACTAATAATCAATGTATGCACCAGCACGCCGGGCAGGCTCTACGAAATTACATTCCACTTTGCCGATGGCACAACCTGCACGGAAACAATCTCGGTTTGACCATCCGCGCGGCATTTCGCGAGCGGGCCGGCTTATCGCTGTCCTGCTTTTGGTTTTTATTTTTGCAGCCGGGAATCTTTCGGCGCAGATTCCCGGCCATTGGGAGCGTTCCTATGTCGTTCCGGCTGGATGGAGCTTTGTTAATGTGACGTATTCCGATTCCAATCACATTATTATCTTCGTCGATTCCAATCTATATGGCCGTGGAAATAGCGGAAATGGCGTTCTAAGAACAACCGATGGTGGTGCAACATGGCATTTCATTACGATCTATGATGGACCCTCCCAGTCTGGTGCCAGCATGTACTGGGATTTTTCCTCTTCGCCACAATCGGCGTCCATGCCGGACTCTATGAATGCCTATTGCTATGCTAAGGAATGGTGGATAGATGCCACGCACGATGGCGGCCTCACGTGGGAAATAGACACCAACGCGTTTGTGTTTGGAACATATTGGTATTTTATAAAGATGTATTCCGCCGCGAGGGGTAGGGCGATTTCTTCTGACTTCTTATATACCGTTGGTACAACGGATTCCGGGAGGCATTTTTATACGATTGGAAACGCGCCCGGTAGTTTTATCGATGCCGTTTTCTTAGATACTTCGGAATATTGGGTATCGTATGAAGAAGTTCCGTGGGATACCTTTGGCAATATCATGGAGCATACTACCGACGCGGGCAATACATGGTCGTCGGACACGATTTTGGATTCGATCCCGCCCTTCTATGGCTTCAGCTCGATTACGCAAACTCCCGACCCTCGGCGTTTTTATGTCTTGTTTGCTTGGCACGGCTATTCGTGGATGAAACCAACGCCCTTTTCAGACGATTTCGCGGAAACGACGGATGATGGCGTGACCTGGCGCATCGACTCCACGTTGGGCAGCGGGGTCATTGAAGCATTGGCCGCACCAGCACCCAACCAGCTTTGGGCACTTCTACATCCAGCCGGAGCTACTACCGTTTCGTATTCCCCGGATGACGGACATACCTGGTGTGCCGATCCGAGCGTGACCGCCGATACAATTACAGGAATGATTTGGCCCGATGCTCAGCATGGATTTATTACGGCCGTGCATAACGACAGTCTTGTGATATATCGGTTCGTTTCGAGTCCGTCTGGAGTTGCGTTGCCAACGCCAAGCATTGCTCCGGTATCCATTTATCCAAATCCGGCGACGCGTTCGTTTACTATTAGTTCCGGAACGCCTTCTTCCATCATTCGTCTTTTCGACATGCTGGGACGCGAGGTTCTGGGCGGCAGGTTAGACGCTCGTGGCGGAGCCACGCTCGATGTATCGAGCCTTCCGGCGGGAATTTATTCTATCGTGGGGGATGCGGGCGGCACCCGAACGGTCGTTTTAGGAAAAGTTGCCGTCGAAGGCCGGTAGCGGGAAAAAGCCACCGGGTTTTCCCTGACCCGGCACGTTTCGAAGGAAAAAAGCCGCGGCGCGGGCTTTTTTTGTATGAATTCTTATGTGATTTTGGGCTATTTTAAGCACTTTTCGATATTTCGAGCATTTATTTTGCCGAAGCTATTGCTTTCGTGATTTTAATGATGTATATTTGTGTAGAGAGTGACCGTGCGTAGAGAAAGATACTCCCCGCCAGTCGGACTTCAGTTTAGTTTATTGCCATGGTATTTTGCATCGTCGCATGATGATGAATACCTGTCCAATTGCGGCACGAATTCGCATCGGCAACGAGGAGCCTCGGGAAGCAGAGGCCACGGCGACGATACGAGTTCGGGAACCCTACCGTTTTCGCGCCACTCCCTGACCGGCCGAACGCATCGGAAACGATGGCATCTCGGCGATGTGAATCGTCCAGGATCATTGCCGGCCTTTTGCCACTTTAATTTGCCACACAAATGAAACACATCAATCATGCATTGTTCGTGGGATTATTTTGTCTCGCGATCACGAGCGGAGCGTGGAATTCCACGTTCGCTCAATCGACTTCCTCGCGGGAGGCGATTTCTTATCAGGGCGTCCTGCGTGGCGCCGACGGCTCCGCGCCCAGCGATGGGCCGTATCTTATTCGGGTCCATCTCTATGCGGATTCCGGCGGAACACAAGAGCTGTGGGCCGATAATTTCAACACTCAACTGGCGGGCGGAGTTTTCAATCTCATGCTTGGCGCGGGATCGAATCCGCTGCCACCCTCCGCGACTCTGGACCGCCCGCTTTGGCTTGGCGTCCAAATCGGGGAAGGGTCAATTATGCGGCCACTCGCCGCGCTCGGCGCTACTGCATACGCGCTGAACGTCGCCGATAACGCGATCACCAAAAACAAGATCGCCGCCGATTACGTCGGCTCCCTTTCGGTCAATGGCTCCCGCGTCACCGGAAGAGGAACGGATGTTAATATCGTAACGAGCAATGGACTTCACGCTTCGTTCGATCCCGTGGCCAATGCGATCCTGCTTTATGGCGATACGGCGAGCAGTTCGCAGGAAGGCAAGAATGGTCTTCAGCCGCTCGGCCCACCAGTTTCCATCAATAATTCAACGTCCGAACAATCCCCCGCCAATTTCAACATTAGCGGTTCGGGCGTGATCGGCACAACGTTGCAAGTCGGTTCGACGCTGACGGCGAAAGGATCGATCAATACGCAGCTTGCTTCGGGAGTCGTTCACAGCTCGGGGACGAGCACGAATCTTTCGTCCGGCGCTGTTGCGCTTGGCTCGGAAGTCAGCGGCACGCTGCCGGTCACGCATGGCGGCACCGATGCGACCTCGGCTTCCGGAGCCCTCACAAACCTGGGCGCGGCCAGCGCCGCAGATTTGAATACCGAAATCAGTCGCGCCGAAGGAGCGGAAGGGACGCTGACAACGAATCTCAGTTCGGAAGTCACGCGTGCCGAAGCAGCAGAGGGGACGCTGACAACGAACCTTAGTTCGGAAGTCACGCGTGCCGAAGCAGCAGAAGGGACGCTGACAACGAACCTTAGTTCGGAAGTCACGCGTGCCGATGCAGCAGAGGGGACGCTGACAACGAACCTTAGTTCGGAAGTCACTCGCGCCGAGGCCGCCGAGGCCGCGAAGGTTTCATCCGTCTCGGCAAGCTCGCCGCTCACTTCCTCGGGTGGCGCCACGCCGAACATTTCGCTGGGCACCGTCCCCGCATCCAATGGCGGCACGGGCTTGAGCGGTTCCTCGGGAACGACATTTTTGCGTGGCAATGGCTCGGGCGGCTGGCAACAGGCGGCGATTGCCATGGCCGATGTGCCAAATCTTTCGGGGACCTACATGGACCTCACGACGGATCAGACGGTTGGCGGGCAAAAGACATTTAGCGGTACGCTTCACGTAACGCAGGATGCTACCTTCGATCACGACGTGACCGTTGCCGGATCGATCCATTCCGGATCGACCATGTATATGGACGGTACTTCCTCACCGCGCACGCTCTTTGCGGACGCGGCGATGCTCATCACATCCAGCACGGGTGACATTACCATACAGCCATTCGACAGTCTCTACGTGAATTCCGCAATGGACCTCGCGAGCCATCAGGTCCACAACGTGGCCGATCCATCGTCCCCGCAGGACGCGGCGACGAAGAATTACGTGGATACGTATACGAGTACCCGCTATGTCACGAACGGAACCTCGCTGCAATCGGGTGGGAACTTCAATATTGATGGCTCCGGTCAGGTCGGTACGACCTTCACGGCCGGTACGACCCTCGCGGCCGGCGGCAACATCAATACCACGGGCGGTGCGTATCAGATTGGCGGCGCCACGGTGCTTGCCTCGAATTCGACCCTGGGAAATCTTTTTGCGGGCGCGGACGCGGGCAGCGCAAACACATCCGGAGCGGGCAATACCTTTTCGGGATGGCAGGCCGGTGTTGCGAACGCGGACGGATCGGAGAATACCTACATTGGCGCGACCGCGGGAAATAGCAGTGTGAGCGATCAGGCCAATACCTTCATCGGCTACGGAGCAGGCCCCACCAATAATGGCGGCTATGACAATACGTTCATTGGAGCCAGCGCCGCCGCGTCTAATTCCACAGGCTCGGCTAATACCATCATTGGAACGTATGCCGGTTACGACGCTACTTCGGATAATAATACGCTGATCGGCGCTAACACCGATATCTATTCGGGAACCGGCGCTACCGCAATCGGCGTATCTGCCATCGTAAATGGTACCGACGCCACCGCCATCGGCTATAATGCCTACGCAAGTTCGGACTATACCGTCCAGCTCGGCGATCAGTACGTTACCTCGGTCAATACCCAGACGGCTTATGCGATTAACGGCACCAATGTGCTGACCAGTAATACGCTTGGCTCCGGAGTAGTGAATTCTTCGCTGACTTCCGTGGGGACGCTCGCGAGCCTCACTACCACCGGCGATATTACCTCCGGCGGAAGTATCACGAGCGCCGCACATGTTATTGCCACCTCGAACGCCACGGCTGCATCAGCCAATGCCGGAGTGACCGTGTCCGACGTGCCGGTCTTTATCATTACCGCAGGGACGGCCAGCGCCAACTATGCGCTGACCATGCCAGCCGCGCCGGCAACGGGGGATATGATCGTTGTCATCAATCAAGACCCGAATTACTCCGCCACCTATGGCACGAAAGCAAAAGTTACGCCGCTCGGATCGCGGACGTTCTATTTCGACGGGTCGAATTGGCAGTAAGTTTTAAATTCACATAACCGCGAGAGAGAGTTCACTTGGCGCGAGTCCGTTAACGGGCTCGCGCCATTTTTTTGCATTCTGCTATCGATCAAACGCATTCCTTTCGCAAAAGCATCTTCACCGCGCGAACACACGCGAATGAGGTATGAATGTTTCGAGATCGACGTTTAAGCGCGCCGCTATTGCCGTTGGAACCCATTCGAAAAATTCGGGTGTTGCATTTTAAGAGGAATAATTATGCACCAGATCAACTATGTTGTTTGGAAAGAGGATGACCAATTCGTCTCGCATTGCCTGAACGTAGAGGTTGCCTCATGTGGCGACACGCGGGAAGAGGCGATCGAGAATTTGAAGGAAGCCGTCGCACTGTATTTCGAGGATGGCGAATATTTGGAATTCTCCCATGTCGAATCGGTTGAAACCGGCACGACGATGATCGATGCCTGAACGCTTTTCTTCCGTCGAGGTCGTTCGCGCATTAGAACGGCTCGGCTTCCATAATAAATCGCAGCGGGGTTCCCACGCTAAATTCAGCGACGGCACTGGCCGCATCGTTATCGTCCCAGCAAATCGGAAGGTTCTTCCAGCCGGTACATTCCGAAGTATCCTTAATCAGGCAGGTATCTCTCTCGAAGAATTCAAGCATAAGCTATGAAATATGCAGGCGAGCATTTTTCTATTGATCAAATGCATTCCTGTGGTATCGGCATCTTCACTGCGCGAACAGACGCGAATGAGGTACGAATGTTTCGAGTGGGTCGTGGTGGCCGGGGTTCGCGGATTTATCATTGGGGCGAGCAACGTTTACAATCATTGCGCAAAACCGATAGCTAAATTATCATCATTTCCAAACGATCAAAGTCAGCAGCCCAAAAGGGGCGGAGCACTAACGATATCACGCACACCGAAGAGCATAAAGTGGCACAATACCTTACCCATTGGAGATATGGACCCAAACGAGGACAGCAAAAAGGCGGATGCCGAGAACTGGTTTCCTGGAAATCAAAACGAATGGCCGCGACTGGAGATCGAGTGCAATGGAGTGAGCAAAGTCAAAGGCCTCCCCAAAAAATCAGTGAAGGTGACATTCTATGGATAACGACAACCAATGACGATAGACTTTTCCTCTTCGCATCCGCGCGTGGC
>Ga0307374_10011915_pt1 | contig 12271 bp, 11 predicted proteins | sample OX3MG_FD_202532 | JGI IMG/M metagenome (GOLD analysis project Ga0307374, IMG submission 202532) | Soil microbial communities from Risofladan, Vaasa, Finland - OX-3 | ecosystem: Environmental > Terrestrial > Soil > Coastal area > Acid sulfate soil | place: Finland: Risofladan, Vaasa | collected...
AGCGATGACCGGCTCCAGCATCGCCGATACGACCGCCGTCGGCACGATCATGATCCCGGCGATGGTAGAAACCGGTTACACACGCCGCTTCGCGGCCAGTGTCGTTGCAGCCGGCGGCTGTTTGGGTATCTTGTTCCCGCCCGGCATCCCATTGATTCTCTTCGGCGCCATCGCGCAGGTTTCGATCGCCCGCCTTTTTCTCGCAAGCCTCATTCCCGGGATCGTCGTGGCCGCCATACTCATGGCCATTGCCGTCACCATTGCGGCCCGCGACGGAGGAACGCGGTTGCCGGCACGCTCGTGGGCGGAGCGATACGCAGCGTTTCGCAGGGCCCTCCCCGCCCTGCTGCTGCCGATCATCGTATTGGGCGGCATTTACCTCGGACTGGTCACCGTTACCGAGGCTGCGACCCTCGCGGCCGTGTATGCGATCTTCATCTCCGCCACGGTCTATCGAGAGCTGTCATTCTCGGCGTTCGTTCGCCAACTGGTGGAAACCGCGCAAGTCACGTCGATGATCATGTTCATCGTGGCCAGCTCGGCCGTCCTCGCCTTCTACCTCATCCAGAGCCAAGCCCCGCAACATTTGGCCACCGCGGTCGTAGGAACGAAGCCGTCCCTCACGCTCTTCTTGCTCGCGACGAACGTCTCGTTTCTGATCTTGGGGTTCATTCTGGAGCCGCCGGCGATCATCTACCTCACGGTCCCGCTATTCGTTCCGCTTCTCTCCTTAGTCGGCGTGAGTCCACTTCACTTCGCCATCATCATGATTCTTGCCATGCAAATCGGCCTCATCCACCCGCCCATCGGCTTGAATCTCTTCGTGGTCTCGGGCATATCGAAGGAGCCGGTGGAGGCCATCTCGCTTGCCGTGTTGCCGTTTCTCGCCGGATTGTTCGTCGCGCTCGTCATCATCAATGTCGTCCCGGGGTTGACCCTAGCGATTCCCGAGCTCGTGAAGTGACGCCGCATGTGCACCGCGTTGCGTTCGAGGAGCATGCGCGCGAAGCGCAGGCGGTCCTCGTCTTCCGGAAGCGGGGCCCACGTGTCGTGGTAATGGTCTATTTCGTCGTCGCTTGATTCGGCCTAGTCCCGAGGCCCGAAATACAACTCTCTCAACACGCCTCCGCTTGCTGCGCTCGCCGCGGATCCCGACCACACGACTGAGCCGGACCGCATGACGTAACAGTGATCCGCGACCCTGAGGCCCGCGCTGCCGTCCTGCTCCGCAAGCGCTACGCCCATCCCCTCGCGTGCAAGCACGCGCAGCGAGTCCAACACCGCCTCCACCACGATGGGGCCCAATCCTTGAGATGGCTCGTCGATCAGGAGAAATGCCGGTTCGCTCATGAGCGCACGTCCAATCGCGACCATCTGCTGCTGGCCTCCGGACAACTCCTCCGCCCTTCTCTCGAGCCGCACCACCAGGTCTGGAAAGAGCTGGAGCGTCCTCGCGATTCGCTCTTGCATGAGTCTGCGCGAAAGCCGGCACTGGAATGCGCCGAGCTCGAGATTCTCTCTGACCGTCATTGGCCCGAAGAGCTCCCGCCCTTGCGGCACGAGCGTGATTCCTGCCCGCACGCGGTGCGGTACCGCCGCTCTCGTCACGTCACGATCCCCGAGCCATTCAGATCCCGACCAGAACGGAAGTATTCCGGCGATGGCATTGAGCAGGGTGCTCTTGCCCGCTCCATTGGGCCCCAAGACGGCGGTGACCGCGCCGGGCCGTATCGAGAGATCCACACCGAAGAGGACCTGAAGGTCTCCATAGCCCGCGCATCCCGCTCGCACCTCAAGTCCCGGCATGAGCATTCCAGTCCTTGCCGAGATACGCCTCGATCACGCGAGGATCACCGCGCACATCAGCGGGGGATCCTCTGGCGAGGACGCTCCCGAGCGCGAGTACGACGATACTATGACACGTGTTCAGGACGAACGGAATGTCGTGGGCGACGAGGACGACGCCGACTCCCTCTGAGGCGACGGACCGAATGAGCGTCTCCAGCAGGGTCTTCTCGTCGTCGGCAAGGCCAGTCGACGGCTCGTCCAGCAGCAATGCATCCACCCTCCCCGTGCACGCCCGCGCGAGCTCCACAAGACGGCGCCCAGCCATGGGAAGCGTCGACGCAACCCGACGGCGCACGGGATCGAGGTAGGCGAGTACCGGTCCCGCGTGGCCACCTTTCCCAGAACCGAACCTCGCTAGATCCAAATTGTCCTCCACGGTGAGCCGCCTCATCACCCGCGGGGTCTGAAACGTCCGGCGCAAACCAAGGCGCGCCAGCCGATGCGGCGCAAATCCGGTAACCGCCATTCCCGCCAGCTCCACCCGCCCGGCATCGGGTCGCTCGTAGCCGCTGATCACATTCAAGAGCGTCGTCTTTCCCGCACCGTTCGGCCCCATGACCCCGAGAATCTCGCCGCGCTCCAATTCGAAGGATGCCGCCGCTACGGCGCGCAAGCCGCCGAAGCTCTTGGAGATCTCCGACACCTTGAGCACAGGTACGCTACTCGACATGAGCCGTCTCGCTCCCTCTGACGCCCTCGCGTCCCGAGGAGGGGCTCCGCCGCAGCCGGGAGACCGCGACGTGGATCTGCCGAGGCACTCCGAGAAAGCCCTGCGGCATGAACAGCAGCACCGCGACGATCGCGACGCCGTAGAGCAGCGCGCTATACGACGCGTATACGCTGAGCACTGCCGGAACCACGCCGACGACGCAAGCCCCGATCAAGGCCCCCCAAACGCTGCCCGTGCCCCCGACGAGCATCATCGTGACGAAGAGCACGCTCATATCCACGTTGAAAGGCTCCGGGCTGATATAGCTCAGGAAATGCGCATAAACGCTCCCCGCGATGCTGGTCAAGCACGCCGATGCAACGAACACCGCGGTGCGAATCGCCTGGGGATTGATTCCGCAGGAGGCCATCGCGCGCTCATCATCCCCGAGCGCGCGCAGAATCCGCCCAACCCGAGAATGATCGATGACCACAGCAGCGGTATAGATGATGGTAACCAATATCACCACCACGAAGAATGCACTGCGCGGCGTTCCTAGGCCGGGAATTCCGACGATCCCGTTGAGTCCTCCCGTGATCGGAGTGGCATTCTCCAGCACGACCCGAACGATGATGGCAAACGCCAGCGTGGCGATCGCGAGATAGTGCCCACTAAGCCGCAACAGGGGAAAGCCGATGGCATACGCGACTATGCCCGCGATCGCGATTCCGACGAGCATCCCCACCAGCGGGTGCCAACCAAGGCGCGTCGTCGTGACGGCACTCGCATACGCCCCCACGGCGAAAAACGCTGCGTGGCCGAACGAAGGCCGCCCCGCATAGCCGAGCAGCAGCAAGAGCGCCAGCGAGGGCAGCGAGTACATCGCAATGACGATCCCGACGGTGAGCCAATAATCCGAGAGGAACATACGCCCGATAAACGCCACCCCCAGGCCAAGCAGCGCCAACGCGACAGCCTCGCCGAGTGCTCGGCGGCGCGCATTCACCATCCTCAAAGGCGCTCCCGCTCCTCGACAAGGCTCGAGAATATTCCTTTCGGCAACGCTACCAACATGACGATGACAAATAGAAACGTGATCGCGTCTTGGAACTGCGACGAGATCAAACCGGCACCCAGCGACTCCACGACACCGATGATCAGCCCTCCGACGACGGCTCCTCTAAAATTTCCGAGCCCGCCGGTGATCGCCGCGGCAAAGCCCTTGAGCGTGAAGGACAAGCCGATAGCATACGAGGTCGTCGTAATCGGGGTGAGAAAGACCCCGACCAGCGCCGAGACGGCACCCGATAAGCCGAAGGCCATCATCGAAAGAACGCCGACGTCGATACCCACGATCCGCGCGCCAATGTCATTTACGGCCGATGCACGCATGGCTTTGCCAAACCGCGTATACGCGAAGAACGACGTGAGTCCCGCGAGCAGTACGAGGCACAGCGGAAGCACGAGAACGTACTGAGACGACATGCTGATCTTACCGAGAACGATCGGCGCTCTGCCGAGAAACGGATCGAAGATCAGCGGATTGGTCCCGAAGGCGAACATCGTGACGTTGCTAAGAATGATGCTCACGCCGAACGTCAGAAAGATGTACGTCAACAGCGGTGGACGGAACCGCCGCGCCGTATTGATCACGACGCGCTCCACGACCAAGCCCACAAGGGCTCCGATCAACACGGCGGCCGTAGCCGCCACCCATAACGGACAGTGGAGCTCGGTTATGAACGCCCACGTCATGACACCGCCGATCATCACGAATTCGCCCTGAGCAAAGTTGATGATCTGCGTAGCATTGTAGATGACGCCGATGCACACGGCGATGACGCCATACATGAGTCCGATGAGTATGCCCGTTACGAGCAGCTGACCGATGACGCCTGCCATATGCCCTGTCCTCGCGCAGCGCTCGCTACGTCGGTCCCGCACTTCTCCTGCGTCTAGAGCGGCCGCGCGGGTCCCGCCGGACCCGCGCGGTTCGCAAGAGCGTCCGCAGCACGGTATTCGCCGCTTAGTTCCCGTACACCAGCTTGCCGTTGACGATCTTCGAGGTCACCAGCGAGTCGGCATGACACGCTGAATGGTTTCCGGGTGAGAATCGAGCGAGACACAGGGTCCCCTGATATCTCGTCTCATCCAAGGCGGCTTGAATCTTCTTCGGGTCGAGCGATCCAGCGCGCTTTATCGCATCCGCAAGAACCCAAGCGGCATCGTATGCGGCCGCAGCACCATAGCCGCTCGGGTCGCGACCGTAGGCCTTGCGAAACGCTGGGATCATCGCATGGAGTTTCGCGTACCGAGGGTCGGACTTCGGCAACGTGTTCCAGACCTCCTCGGCGAACGCTGTGTGTCTCACGTTCGACAGTGCATTTGGTCCCGCGATTTGAGCGAATTTCGTGTCGCCGATACCGAACGACACGGCGCTGATGACCAGCGGCTGATGCATGCCCAACTCGTACATCTGCCGTGCAATCAGGGCCGGCGTGGTTCCTCCGCCGATGTCGATTATCGCGTCGGGATTCGCCTTGCGGATGGCTGTGAGTTGTGGCGTCATGTCCGTACTCGTCGACTTGAACGCCTCACTCGCTACGACGCGCACACCCTTCGCCGCGGCGTCTTGCTTCAGATTGTCGCTGATCGATTGGCCGTATGCATTGCTATCGTAGATAATCGCTATCGATTTCGCGTTCTTTTGCGCGAGCGCGACGTTCAAGTCCCCCAAGGCTTCATCGTTCGGCTGAATCGAAAGGCTGTACGCGTAGGCCGGCGGCTGCGCGTGAGCGGCGACCGGCAGAAGCCCGAAACTCACGTCCGGTATCTGTCTTGCGGTTGCAATGCTGGCGAGCGCCGCCGTTCCCGCCGTGGTCGTCGGACCGAGAATGGCGATCGCTCCCTGATCGATGACCTGCTGAGCCGCCTCGACCGTCGCGGTTGGATCGCCTTTGTCGTCGAGGATGATCGGCTCGAGCTTGACTCCCGGAATCACGTTGGACTTGTTGATCTCGTCGATCGCGAGCAGAGCCCCGTCGCGTTCGTCGATCCCGTATGAAGCCACATACCCCGATAGTGACGCCAGTAGACCGATCTTTACCGTCTGCGTTCCGGCAGCCAAGGCGCGGCTTCCGGCGGCTATGAGAAAAATGCTGCCCATAACCGCGAGGGCCACTCCCAGCATTCGTGCGAATCTCATCGTCCTACCCTCCATCTGTCCCATCGCTCCACGCGTATCCGTCTCGTGCGTGACGAGCGCTTCTGTGTGATTACACTGTAACGGGGGCGTATACCGGAGTCAGCCAGTGTTGTAGCGACATGTCCTCGCCTCTGGCGATCCGAAAGTAGAGATCTTGGATTTCTTTGGTCAAACGGCCCGGACGGCCGGACCCGACGCTGATGTGGTCGATCGACACAACCGGCATGACTTCCATCCCCGTGCCGCAGAGAAACACTTCGTCCGCGACATAGAGCTCCGTTCTGTCGATCTCGCGCTGGATCACCATCCTCCCAATCCGCTCCTCAAAGAGCTGGATCAGGGTCGACCTGGTTATGCTCTCAAGTATGCCGGCCGTCACCGGAGGGGTGCATACCTGATTGCCTCGGACGACGAAGATGCACGCGCCCGGCGCCTCCGAAACCGTACCGGACGAGTTGAGAAAGATTGCATAGTCGTAGCCGTTCGTGCGCGCCTCCAGCAGCGCGAAGCGGCTATTCTGGTAGTTTGCGGCGGCTTTGACTCTGGGAGGCATCACCGTATCGGAGATTCGCCGCCATGAACTGACGCAGACGCTCAGTCCATCCTCCAATGCCCGTGTTTGCGGCTTTGCCACTGCCGTGATGAAGAATCCCTCCTGTACGGGCTTCGTTTGAGCCCCATACTCCTCGCCGAAGCCGACATAGGCCACGGGCATGTAGTGCACGTCACCCCTGAACTCGTTCCGCCGCAACAACTCGATCGATGCCGATACCATCTCGGGCGAGACCGCCTGCTTCATCCGCATGATCTTCATCGACTCCGCAAGGCGCGCGAAGTGCTCCTGAACGCGAAACACGTAAAGCTGCCCTTGCCCAGCGTTCCAGTATGCGCGAATGCCCTCAAAGACGCTGGCCCCCGTCATAATCGCCTGAGCGCGCACGTGCAGAACGCACTCTTGCCACGGGACGAAGCTTCCATCGATCCAAGCCCACTTCGGTGAACCCTGCTCAGTCGGCATGATGTCCCTCTCTGGATGATTTGCGACGCATCGGTCGGTCTAGCGCTAGCGAGTTGCCTCTCAGGCGTACGAGCGGCGGGTATCCCATATCTGCGGATTCAGCAGCGTTGGCGGCTTTTCGCCGGCAAGCGCCTGGAGCACATACTCTGCGATACGGACTCCCATGTCGCGCGTGCTATCCTCCGTCAAGCCGGCATTGTGCGGCGACAACGTGACGTTGGGAAGCCGGAGCAGGGATGAGTCGGCGTCGGGCGGCTCGCGCTGAAACACGTCGATGCCGGCGCCCTTGATGCGGCCCTCCGCGAGTGCCGCGATGAGCGCATCCTCATCCACGATCGGACCGCGCGACGTATTGACGAGAATCGCCGTCGGCTTCATCGCCGCGATTGCCGATGCGCTCACCAGGCCACGCGTCCTATCGCTCAACGGTACGTGAATCGAAACGACATCCGCCGTCTTCATCAGATCGTGGAGGGTCTCGACCTTCTCAACCTCGATCTCACCGGCCCGCTCCCGCGATAGCGTCGGGTCATATACGAGCACCCGCATGTCGAAGCCCTGGCGGCACATCCGAGCGACGATGGCGCCGATGTTCCCGCAGCCGATGAGGCCAAGCGTGTGGCCCCAGAGATCGGAGAGGCGCCACTCGTCTCGTACCCCGAAGCGGCCCTCCGTGACCGCCCGATGACAATCCAAGACGCGCCGAAGTACGGCGAGCATCAGCGCGACGGCACCTTCGGCCACCGCCGTGGCGTTGGCTCCGCCCGGTGTGTTCGCAACGACGACACCCCGTTCGCTAGCCGCGTTTAGATCGACGTTGTCGACGCCCGATCCGTGCTTGCCGATGACGACGAGACGTGGGCACCTGTCGAGGAGCTCGCCGGAAATGGGAAAGCCTCGGATGACCAGAGCGTCGGCGTGCGCCAATGCCGCATCCGAGCTTTCCGCGTTTCGATCACCGAAGAGGAGCGTGACCTCATGCTCTTGGCGCAGCCGCGCAATGCCGTCTTCGTGAATCGGATCGGTGACTACTATCTTCATGATCAGCGTTACTTCTCAATCGCGCTTTACGAAGAATGAGTGAGAAGAATGAGTGACCGGTAGACGATCGCCGTTCACCGTTCATCGAGCGGGCAGGCGCAATTTCGGAATAGCACCAGGAGCATTGTCTCAATGCACGCCCGGAGTCCCCACCTTCGAGCCTCGATCGCCGACTTACGATAGCATGGGACCGTGGAGCGCACAAGGGGGTAGTTCCTTAGGTAGAATTTCGGGAGCGCGCATCCCCGACCGCAGGCCGGCGCTCGCGGGCAAACGCATTTGGGTGTATTACCGCCGATATGTCGCGGCCATGCGATGTTGACACGAGAGAAACGACAATGCTATAAGGACGTCAAGTAGCGACTCACTGTCTTCTCTTAGTAGAACAATAACGCGCCTCCGGCGAAAAACGCCGTTGGAGGCAGTGGATGCACAGCGGCCAGGCGATTACGCTTGCAGGCGGGACGGCGAAGGCGCACTTACGCTCGGCGATACGAGACGACGAGCACGGATTCGCGGTCGTCGCTGGGAGCCGCGGAGACATTCTGTGGAGAGCCCGATCGAGCGAGATGCAGAGCGATCGAGACCTAAGGAGAACCGATGGGCAAACACGGCGACACCTATGCCGTTTTCTGGCCACGCGGAGAGCGAGCGCTGAAACCCCACGAGCTCGCGCCTCGGTTTGATAACCTTTCGGGCAAGACCGTAGCGTTCGTCTGGGATTATCTCTTCCGGGGCGACGAAATCTTCTCCATGCTCGAAAGAGGACTGCAAAGCAGATTTCCCGACATGCGTTTCGTGGGCTACGAGGCGTTCGGTTCAACGCACGGAGCCGACGAACACGCAGTAGTTGCCGGCTTGCCCGACAAGCTCCGCGCACTCGGCGTCGATGCGGTCGTCTCCGGCATCGGTTGCTGAGGTAGCTGCACACCCGCCGTGTTGCGGGTGAGCGCCGCGGTCGAAAGCGCCGGATTTCCAACGGCAACGCTAATCTGCGAGGGTTTTCTGGGCCAGGCGAAGGCCACGTCCTCCGGTCTTGGCGTACCCACGCTTGGCATTGCGATGGTACCCGGACATCCCGACGTGCAGAGCGCCGTTGAACTCGAGCGTAATATCGCGTCGGTGACGCTGGAGCGCGTCGTCGCTTGCCTGACCACGACATCGAACGGCGCGCGACACCTCGTGGAGCCGGCGCCGCGAGACGTTGTTTTCGAGGGGACCTTCGACGAGGTCCAACGCTTCTTCTACGAGAACCTGTGGAGCGACGGGTTGCCCATCGTGCCACCGACGCGCGACCGCGTCGACGCCTTCCTTTCGTTCGTCGACCGGAGTCCGGACGAGGTCTTGGCAACGGTGCAGCTCGACAATCGCGCCGCGACGATCTGGAATATCGCCGTCAACGGCGTCATGGCCGGCTGCCGGCCCGAATACATGCCCATTTTGGTCGCCCTCGTCGAGGCGATGGCCGATCCGGCATACGGAGTCGAGCACAGCGGCAACACGCCCGGCGCGGAGACACAGATCGTCATCAACGGTCCGCTGATCAAGGACCTCGGCTTCAATTACGAACAAGGCGCGCTGCGTGACGGCTTTCAGGCCAATACGAGCATCGGGCGCTTTTGGCGCCTGTATCTGCGCAACGTCGCCGGCTTTCTTCCCCACCAGAACGACAAGGGAACGTTTGGAGGAACGTGGCGGGTCGTGATGGCGGAGAACGAGGACACGCTGGCCGAGATCGGGTGGCCGACGGTGTGCTCCGGGATGGGCTTGCCGCCCGGCCAGAACGGGGTCTGTATCGCGCGCTATACGGGGTCCCACGTCATTGTCTCGGTGTACGGCACATCGGCCGAGGAGTGCCTGCCGTACCTCGCGGACGCGGTCGTCAAGTACACCGGGTGGGAGCTGATGTTCACCGTCGGCATGGCAACGGGCACCTACAAGCCCATGCTCATCCTTTCCCCGATCGTCGCAAAGACGATCGCCGCTTCAGGGATGACGAAAGCCGACGTACAGGCGTACTTGTTCGAGCATGCTCGCATTCCGGCACGACAATTCGAGAACTACATATCCGGTTGGACGAACTTGATCCCGGGCAAACGCTCTCTGTATGACCTGGTGATGCTCCGCAAGGCGCCACAGGTCTTCGGGGCCTCCCGCGACCCCGAACGTCTCGTGCCGCTGGTGCTCCGCCCCGAGGATTACATGATCGCCGTGAGCGGAGACCCGATGCGGACGAACTGCTACTTCCTAGCGCACAACGGTATGCTTGGCTTCCCGACGATGAAGCCGATCGTGCTTCCACGCGATTGGAGCACGAGGCTCAGGGCGGCATACGCGGAGTAGCATGCGATTCAACGGCCGATGAGTGCTCCGCATGAAAGCCGCGGGACGCAATGGGTCCACAACCCGGTCGGACGGCAACGCGGCGGTGGCTGGGTGGATGATGCACTCGGCGACCGTGGGCGCGAGACGGATCCCGTGGGCATGCGCTTTGCCGGCGCGAGAGTCGTGCCGCAACGCGTGGAAGCAGTTCGCAGCGCCGACGTCGACGCGGCGGTCAACGAATGCTTCTATCGTCGAGGCTGGACCGACGGCCTCCCGATCGTGCCGCCAACGGTGGGGCGCGTTCGCGAGATGGTGCGCTTTTCGCCGGAATCCGCGTCCACCGTGATCGGCGAGCTCGAGCCGATGCATGGAGAGGCCAGCGTCGAAAAGCTCGCCGTCAACGCGGTCATGGCCGGCTGCCGCCCGGAGTACTTCCCGGTCGTGCTTGCCGCCGTGCGCGGCATCCTCGACCCACGGTTCAACTTGCGAGGCGTGCAGACCACGGACGAGAACGTGGCGCCGTTGCTCATCGTGAGCGGCCCGCTTGCCGAAGAACTGGGCATCAACGCGGGGATCGGCGCGCTTGGGCCCGGTTGGCACGCCAACGCGACGATCGGACGCGCCCTCCGGTTGATCATGAACAACGTGGGCGGTGCATGGCCCGGCATCACGTCTTTGGCGGGCATCGGCCAACCCGCGCGCTATACCCTCTGCCTCGCCGAGCGCACCCACGCGAATCCATGGCGATCGCTACACGTGGAAGCAGGATTACCCGCGGAGTCGAGTGCCGTTACCCTCATGCGCGCAGAATGCAGTATCAACGTCACTGGTGACCTCGACGATCTGGCGAGCGTCATGGCATCGGCGGCCTCCGCCTTTAGCATCTTGCACGGCGGTTGCGTCGCGGTCCTCATCGCGCCGGCAACGGCGGCGCGTCTTAGCGGCATGGGATGGAGCAAGCTCAACGTCTCGCGGTACCTGTTCGAGCGCGCGCGATTGCCCGTCGACGAGTGGAGGTCGCTTTGGGTGCGCACGAAGATCGCCCCTACCTATGGCTTGCCCCCTTGGGTCGTCGCTGCCGAGGACGGCAACGGACCGATTCCCATCGTTGAGCACGCGGAGGATATCGTCGTGTTCGTCGCCGGCGCCGACGTCCCGATTCCGCAGCACGTCTATTTCCCCAGCTGGGGGTTCCCCCCGTGCCGCGTCGTCGTTCCCATCACCCTGCCCAGCGACTGGGTTCGCTTGCGGCATGCCGCCGCGGGGAGTGGCGATTGAGCGAGGATGCCGACCAGCGCGGAGGAGATGGGCGCCCGGCCCCGTGGACGCGAGTCCTTCCCGTGGGGGATGCCGCAGTGCTCGTTGAGTTCGGCGAGGCGCTCGACGTCTTCGTGAACGATCGCGTCCTCCTCGCGGCGCGCGCGGCGAACCAGCTCCGAGCGCGTGGTGAGCTTCCCGGCGTCTGGGGCACGATTCCGTCATACAACACGCTCCTGCTCGAATTCGATCCGCTGGCGACGACGCGCGACGAGATCCTTGCCTCGCTCGAGCGCCAGGTGCGCGAGGGCGCAGACGAGAGGGTTGCTACGCGGCGGTTCCGCGTTCCGGTCTGGTACGCCGGGGACGACTTGCCCGAGGTCGCTGACCGCACCGGGCTCTCGCCTCAGCAGGTGGTGGAGCTCCACACCTCGGTGGACTTCCGGATCTTCACCGTGGGCTTCGCCCCCGGCCAACCGATCTGCGGCATGCTTCCCGATGCTCTTCGCCTGCCAAGGCGCGGATCGCCGCGCGTGGCAGTCCCGCCGGGATCCGTAGCGCTGGCCGGCCGGCAAGTGACCATCTACCCTGCAGCGACCCCCGGCGGCTGGCACCTCTTGGGGAAGACGCCCGTCGTGCCGTTCCGCCCGGATCGAGTCCCGTCGGTACTTTGGGCGCCTGGTGACTCCCTGCGGTTCTATCCTATCGACCGCGAGCAGTACGAGCATCTCGCGGCCGCATCGGCTGCCGGTACGGAGTGGCTCTCCGCCGAACCGCTCGGCGGAGCATCGCACGTATGACGCAGCCCTACGACGCTGCTCGAATACGAGTAAGGGAGACGAACGATGAGCGAAATACTCGTTGACCTCAACTGCGACATGGGGGAGAGCTTCGGCGCTTGGAAGATGGGCGACGACGAGCGAATGTT
>Ga0307374_10011917_pt1 | contig 12270 bp, 9 predicted proteins | sample OX3MG_FD_202532 | JGI IMG/M metagenome (GOLD analysis project Ga0307374, IMG submission 202532) | Soil microbial communities from Risofladan, Vaasa, Finland - OX-3 | ecosystem: Environmental > Terrestrial > Soil > Coastal area > Acid sulfate soil | place: Finland: Risofladan, Vaasa | collected...
CGGCGCTGCACTCGCCGACGACATCGATCGTCGACTTCTCGGCCGTCGCGCGCTCGTACGCGGACGACGTCAGCGCCGCGGGCGGCACCATCCGACTCGGATACGAGGTGGCCGCGATCGAGCGCCGGAACGGCGAGCTGCGTGTGCGCTCGAGTACGGGTGATGAGCTCGCGTTCGACCGCCTCGTCGTCTGTGGCGGTCTCTACTCGGACCGCCTCGCGCAGATGGCGGGCGAGGGACGTGAACCGGCGATCGTGCCGTTCCGCGGCGAGTACTACAAGCTTGTGCCGGAGCGTCGCGACCTGGTCAGGGGCCTGATCTACCCGGTGCCCGACCCGACCTACCCATTCCTCGGCGTGCACTTCACGCGCCGCGTCGACGGCGGCGTGGAAATCGGCCCCAACGCAGTGCTCGCGTTCAAGCGCGAGGGCTACCGGCGCCGCGACTTCTCCGCCACTGACCTGTTCGACGTGCTGAGGTCCCAGGGGTTCCGCCGACTCGCGCGCAAGCACTGGCGCATGGGTGCGCGGGAGATGTGGGGCTCGCTCTCCAAGCGGGCGTTCGTCGCCCGGGCGCGCGACTTCATCCCAGCGCTCACCGTCGCCGACCTCGAGCCGGCCAGCGCCGGTGTGCGCGCGCAGGCGCTCGACCCGGACGGCTCACTCGTCGACGACTTCCGGATCACCCGCGTGGGCGGCCTGGTGCTGGTCCGCAATGCCCCATCGCCGGCGGCGACGTCGTCACTTGCGATCGGCGAGTACGTCGTCGACCAGCTAGGCGACTGACGACGCCGGGGGAGAAAGCCGCCTGGGGCGAGCTACCCGGCTAACGCTTCTTCGGCGCGGTGCCGAAGACGTGATCCCAGAACGGAGCGCTGACGCCGTAGCCGGTGTCGTGGTCCTGGAAGTGGTGGCGCATGTGCAGTTCGCGCAGCCACTTGCCAAGCCGCGTCGTGGCGGTGTGATGGTGCACGTGGTAGTGCAGCATGTCGTAGCCGAGGTAGCCGCCGAGGAAACCCGCGCTCAGCGGCAGGAATCCAGGCGAGCCGAAGATCGCGTAGAAGACGAAGACGAACAGCGCCGCCAGCGGGACGCTCAGTGACGGCGGCATCACGAGCCGCATGGGGTCATTCGGGTGGTCGTGGTGCACGCCGTGGATGATCCAATGCAGGCGCGCGCCGATGCCATGGTCGGGCTCGAAGTGGAAGACGATGCGGTGCAGCCAGTACTCGGTGAGCGTCCAGATCAGGTAGCCCCCGGCGATCCAGCCGACCGCCCAGGCGCCGACGTGGTGCACGAACCCGATCACGAGCAGCACGATGATCGTCGGCACGAAGATCAACAGCGGTACCGACCAGTGCACGCGCGACACCTTGTCCAGCCACTTGGTGTCAAACATCGTCGGTGACGCGCGGAGAACCTCCGAGCGGCTGAGGCCTGCGAGCTCTTCAGGGTGCGGTGCGGGCATCGCACCTAGGATACCTGGCGCATGGCGGGTTCAGCCAAATCCCGTTGGTGGGAGGCGCGGCGTGCGCAGAACCGCAAACCCGCGACCTACCGCTGCCCGCTGTGCGGCCAGCTGTTGCCGGCGCTGAGCGAGCACATGCTGCTGTTCCCGGAGGGCGATCACTCCCGCCGCCGTCACGCGCACACGGCGTGTGTGATGAGCGCGCGGTCTGAAGGCCGGCTGCCGACGCGAGAGGAGTGGGAGCGGACGCAGCCGGGCTGGCAGCCTCGAGCAAGCTTCTGGCAGCGCCTGCGGCGCTAGGCCGAAGCGTCGGACGCCAGCCGCGAAGTCGTGGCGATCAAATGATTGGCGAGCGTCTGCGCGATCAAGGCGTGCGCGTCACAAATCCGGCCGAGGTGCAGAAGTGACTCGGTCTCGGCCGCGACCTCGCCGTCACCGAGCCGCAGCACCAGCGGCACGTTCAGCCAGACGTCGTTTGCTGCCAGGCCGATCGAGACATTTGCGAGGTCGTCAGAGGTCACCGCCGCGACCACTGAGCAGTGGCGGATGCCGAGCAGCTCGAGCATCTCGCGGTCATCACCGCGCCCGATGGCGACCGGGATCCCTGCCTGGCGCGCGAGCCGTACACAGGGAGCCTCGACGTCGCGTTCCAGTGCGACCACCGGAATCCCTCGGCCCTGCAACTCCTGCGCAAGGCGGAAGCCTATCTGCCCGAAGCCGACGAGCAGCACGTGGCGTCGCCACGGGACACGACGGGGACCGAACAGCGTCGTCAGGCGGGGCCGGCTCAATCGCCTGACCAATGCGGCTGTGAAGACCGCGACCATCACGACGGAGACGACGGTGATGATGGTCGAGAGCAGCTTGAACCAGTCTCCCGCGGACTGGGTCCGAGGCACGTCGGCGACGGTCGCGAGCGAGCGCGTGCTGAAGTACAAGGCGTCGACCAGATTGTCGTGTACGGCAATCATCGTGATCACGGTCTGCAGCACCAGCGTGATCAGCAATGCGGTCCCCGCCTGCGCCATCAGTCGCAACGCATCGTCGACAATGCGCACGCCGCTACCGGACGACGAGTGCCTGCGCGCCCCGAGTTGCTCACACTGGTCGGCGAGCTCGCGGGCGACCATCTCGGCGGTCGGCAGCACGTTGACGGACGGGGCGATCTCGTGCAGCTGATGCACGATCGTGCGGTCGAACAGGCTCACCCACAGCGGCAGGTCGGGTCGCAGCTGGGCGGCCAGCAGCGTCAGCCGCAGCGCCAGCGCGTCGTCGTGGGTCAGTACCACCACGGCGGTCCATGGCGGCTCGGCAAGCCGCGCGGACAGGGTGCTGTCGCTACCGCCGACCTCCATAGCTGCGTCGGCGCCCATCTGACGTAGACGCCGCGCGAGGGCTTCGCCGAAGCCGCCAGCATCTCCGAGGATCAAAACGTTTGCGGTCATTGAAGGCTCGGTTCGGGGTGGTTTCCGGCCGCCACCTATGCCGACTCGTGGGGAATCACGCGGCCAAGCTCCGTGTCGATCCTATCGGCAGCTCGCGCTCTCACTGCGGCGACGGCAACCCGAGCATTGAGAGGTAACGCGCGACCGCCTCGGCACGGTTGGCGACGTGCAGCTTGCGCAGGATGCCATTGACGTGGAACTTGACGGTCGTGTCCGAGAGCACGAGCGCATCTGCGATCGTGTGGTTGGTGCCGCCCTCGGCCAGCAACCGCAGGACGTCGAGCTCGCGTGCCGTGAGCAGGCCGGAGAAGACGAGCCGGTCGTCACGGAGCGCATCACCGGACTCGACAGGCTCCGGTAACGCGACAACGGACCGCTCGCGGTCGCCGCTCGCGTAGGCCGAGAACGTGATCGGCGCGTCGGCGAGCGAGGCCGACAGCGCCGTGGCCTGGTCGATAAAGCGCCGCAGCGCTTCCCGCTCCTGGCGCAGCGCGCGCCGCAGCTCCGCCGTTTCGTTCATCTGCGCGAGCACGGTCGTGAACTCCCAGAGCACATCGCGGTCGAGCGCGTCGAGCGGCGCTGCCGGCCCGCGGTCGGCGTGCATCATCGCGATCACGCTGCCGCCACTTAGCAGCGGCGCCGCCACATATGCACTCCAGCCGAGCACCGTTGCCATCCTCCGATCGACACGCGGGTTCAGCTCGACACCGGTCACCAGCGTCGCGCGCCTGCGTCGCATCACGTCGCTCTCGACCATGTGGTGCTCGAGCCGGATCGGCTGCTCGCGCAGTTGCGCCAGCGTCTGTTCGGCGGCGTCGGTGTCGGCATCGGCATCCGCCCTTGAGTCGAAACGCGCGGCGAGCGGGACCAGCGTGCTCTCCTGGATCGTGCTCACGATCGCGCGGCGGAACCCGGTGCCGTCGGTCAGTGCTCGCGGCGCCTGCCTGAGCAGCTCGGCTTGCGAGCTGATCCGGCGCAGCGACGCAGCCGCATCCTGGGCGCGTGCGAGCGCTTCGAACCGCTGTTCGAAGCGCTCTCGTAGCTGCTCGATCGCCTCGCGGTGCTCGGCCGCCCGCTGCACCCGGCCGGCCTCGGCCAGCGCTGCGTCGACCGCCGCCAGCCGGCGGCGGACATCAGCGAGCTCGGGCATAGCGCGCCACCGCATCCGCGCGGCTGCGGGCACCAAGCTTCCGCAGCACGTTCTTGACGTGATATTTGACGGTGCCCTCACGCACCCCCAGCGCCTCCGCGATCTGGGCGTTGGTCCGCCCGCGGGCCATCAGTGCCAGGATCTCGCGCTCGCGCGCCGTCAGCTCCGCCGCCGCGTTTGCTGCCGCGCTCGCCGCTGCGTCGGAGGGCGGAGCCGCGCGCAGCCGCCCACTCAACCAGTTGACCGCCGATTGCATCTCGGCCCGGTGGCGCTGGAGCGCCTCACGCAAGACGGCGCGCTCGAACACGTCCCCGAGGCCGGCGGACGCCAGCCCCAGCAGCTCGCGATCGAGCTCGTCCAGCGCGCGCCCGCTGGCGCTCGCGTCGGCGTGCAGCAGTCCGACGACCTCACTCTCGACAACGATCGCGGCCACCGCGTAGCTGCTCCAGTCGAAGATCTCCGCCAGCAGCCGCGGCGAGCGTGCCCCGACCTCGGCCACGACTACGAGTTCGGCATGCCGACTGCCCACCACTTCGTACTCGACCAGCGGATATTCGAGCGCGAGCGTCAGCTCCGGAACCTTCGGCCGCTCGCGTTCACGCTCCCAGAGCGCCAGTGGCGCCAGCCGGCCGGCGGCGACCTCGCTCAGCAGGATCCGGTCGAACTGCGAGTCGAGCCCGAGTTCGCGCGGAGCCCGCGCCAGCACGCCGCTCGGTGAGCCGAGCTCGCCCAGTCGCCGCACGGCGTCGCGTACCGCCTCGAGCCCGTTCGTCCGCCGCAGGTACGCGAGCTCGACGATCTCGCGCTCCCGCTGCTGGAGCTGCGCCTGGAGCTGCTCGAGCGAAGCGACGTGACCAGCCCGCTCGTCGACCTTCTCGTTCATTCTAAGAAGCCTGACCAAACGGGAGGGAAAATGCAACTGTCGCACGCCTTTGACTGCGTGTTCGTCGCCGAGATGCCGGGCCGGGGCTGCCCGAAAGGCTAGGATCGAGATCCAGAAATGGGGGAACCAGAGGCCCAGCGGTATGCCCGGATCCAGTCGCTGATCGCCGGCGACCGATGCGTGCTGCTCGACGGCGCCAACGGCTCGGAGCTGATCGAGGTGTTGGGACACCGGCCCGAAGTCGAAGACCACCTGTGGGGCACCACAGCGATCGTCGACTCGCCGGATCGGGTGAAGGCGCTACATCGTCACTACGTCGACGTTGGCTGCGACGTGATCAGCACGAACACCTGGGGGCTCCCGACGGCGCTGCGCGAGGGCGCGCCTCCGGCCTGGGACCCGACCCGCTCGGTGCACTGGCTCGACGTCGCCCGCGCCGGCGTGCGGCTCGCGCGCGAGGCCGCGCAGCAGGCGGGTCGCGGTGACGAGGTCGCCGTTGCCTTCAGCATCAACGGAGACGTCGACGCCCCCGACGGCCGCGACACGATCAGACTGCTGGCACGCGCCTTCGAGGAGGACTCGCCGGACCTGATCCTGATCGAGACGATGTCGCTGGTTCGCAGCACAACCTACGCGACTGTCGAGGCGCTGCTCGCCACCGGCCTGCCCGTGTGGATGAGCTTCCGCCGTTGCCGCCACGGCGTCTGCGGCATCTACGGCGAGCACTGGGGCGGGCCCGAGGGGGATGCCTTTGGCCGCGCCGCCCGACGCTTCGAGGAGATCGGGGTCGGCGCGCTCGCGATCAACTGCGTGCCGCCCGACCACGTAGCGGGCATGGTTTCCTGGCTGCGCGACTTCACCGACCTGCCGTTGGGCGTGTACCCGAACCTCGGCTACCTGTCGTCGCACGGCTGGCGCAACGACCAGCGCATCCGCGGCGCCGAGTACGCCGAGCTGGCACGCTCGTGGCGCGAGGAGGGCGCTCAGATCATCGGCGGCTGCTGTGGCGTCGGACCCGAGCATCTCGAGGCAGCGCGGGCAGCGCTTGATGGCACGCGCGCCGGCCACGCCCGGCCGGCTGTCATCGCCAGCCCCGAGTCGGGCGCCGGCACCGCCGACGGTCCCCCGATTGGGTGGAGCGACAACCGCGGCCGCCGGCTTTTCCCGCTCGACTTTCCCAGTCTCATCGTCGAGCCCGACGTCACCCCGCCCACGCAGGCGAGCTTCATGGTCTGGAAGTACCTCTACCGCGAGGGCATCGGCGCTCACCGCCGCTGCATCGATATCGGCTCCGGCTGCGGGCTGCAGGCCGTGCAGCTGGCGCGCAACGGCGCCGCCCACGTCCACGCGATCGACATCGAGCCGGCGGCGGTCCGCAACACGCTGACGAACGCCTTCCGCAACGGCGTCGCTGAGCGGGTCAGCACCGCCTGCGTCGACCTGTACCCCTGGGTTCCCGAGGAGCGCTACGACGTAATCGTCGCGTCGCTCTCACAGGCGCCCGCCGACCCGTTCGCCCCCGTCGTGAGCCACCGCCCCCGCGACTTCTGGGGCCGCAACCTCGTCGATCACCTGATCGGGCTGCTGCCGCACGCGCTCGCCGACGACGGCGTCGCCTACATCATGGTGCTCTCCGTGCTCGGCCAGCGGCACTCGATCGGGCTGCTCGAACGGGCCGGCTACTCAAGCCGCGTCGTCGACTTCACTTTCGCCGCCTTCGATGAGGAGCGCGACCAGGAGCCCGACCAGGTGCGGCGCGTCGAGGAGCGCTCCGACGCCTACCACCTTGAGGTCGGCGACCGCGGCACGATCGTCGCCTACCTGCTCGAAGTCACCCGCGCCGACTACGGCGAAGTTGCTTCGCTGGGCGGCCCGCTGGCCGCCCAACGGACCTGACCGCCGCTTAGGGTCCGTAGGAAAATTATCTGCGGTTTTGACGGCGTCTGGACGCGCCTGGGTACGCCCGTCTCGCGGCAGGTACCACCAGTACCTGCCTTGCGAGACGGTCTTCCCAGTCACGCCCAGCCACTCGTCAATTCCCACAACTAATTCCCCTACAGACCCTTAGTTCGCCAACCCGGCGGCGACCGGCGCCACCGCCGGCTGCACCCGGGTGTAGGCGTCGCGTGGGCGTGCCTGCAGCACCACCGTATTGGAGCCCTCGCGATAGGTGAAGGGCTCGAGGCCGACCGTGAAGCCGGCCCGCTCGCCGACGAGCTGGAACACCGGACCGTTGAGCCAGTTGACGACCGAACCCTCGAGCTTGCCGGGCCCGCGGAACGCGGCGTACTGGCTGATCTCGGACACGAAGATGTCCTGCGCGATGAGTGTGCCCTGGTGGTGCAGCAGCGCCAGCGTCTGCGCGAAGCTCTCGACGGCGACCGTCGAGGCGTGCACGCGCGTCCACTCGGGCAGCTCCTGCAGCAGCTCGTCGAGGTGCAACTCGATGCTAGGCGCGACGCGCATCGACGCCGGCGCCGCGATCTCCACGTAGATCTCCTCCAGATGCACGGCATCCCAGACATCGGACCAGAAGCGCACGCCGTCCTCGACGTTTCCGAACGACTCCGGCCCCTGGCGCAGCACGCGCTGGACCGTCGCGACGAGCTCGTCAGGCGGCACGCCGTGGGCAGCCGCCAGTTCCCCGATCTCGCGCGGGGTGATGCTCGCGCGCACCAGTGGCTCATACGCACGCTCGCCGACGCGCATGATCTCGTCGGTCGGGAGGTTGTCGTAGAGGTTCGAGGTGTGTGCGAACAGCACCTTGTCGCGCAGGTGGCTGAGGCCGCGGATCGGGTTGCGGAAGTCCAGTTCCAGCCCCTCGACGAGGTCGCCGTAGGCGGACAGCCGCCGCATCGCGAGCTGCAAGCCGTGCGGGGAGTAGTCGGCCAGCAAGTAACGGATCCGGCTCAGATAATCGCGTCCCGTCTCCTCGCAGGCCTTCGCGAACTGACCGAGCCAGACCTCGGCGGGCCGTCCGTCGCCGACGCCGAACTCGACCACGTGAATGTGCTCGGGAAGCTCTGACCACTCGTTGAGGCGGTCGAGCGTCTGCATGAAGGTGGCGATCTGGTCGCGCCAGAACTCCGCGTTGGTCCCGTCGGAGACGCCGCCGGGCAGAGCGGCGGTGTAGTCCTTCTTGAAGGTCGCATCCCAGGCGGCGAGGTGGCGCCAGTAGGCGCGGTTGAAGGACCAGATCACGCTCTTGCTCGGACGCACCCAGTCCTCGAGGTGGATGCACTCGTGCACGTCCGGGATCAGGCCGAGCGCCTTGGACAGTCGGTCGATGATGTCGTGCGTCAGCTCCGCGTAGGGGATGTCCTTGGCGCGGCGCACGTCGATCGCGATCTCGGCGAGCGGCATCTCGTTGCTCTCGCGGGTCGTGCTCGGCTCGCGGCCAAAGGGACGGACCATCACCGCGGCACGGAAGTTGCGGCGGTACTGAACCCAGTCGAGCACGGCGGCCAGCCGCGAGTGGTCGAGGTCGACGACCTCGGCGGCCTCCGCCAACGCCGGAAGGATCGACCTCAGATCGTTGGGGTCGGCCCTGCCGATACAGCTCAGCTGAATCACCACGGCATTGCTCCTCTCCCCATGCCTGCACGCCCGCCGATCGACGGCAGAACTCGTGTGCCTGGATACCGCTGCGCTGAATACTGGTGCGCAGGGCGCGGCAGCGCGATGGCCGTTTGGACTGTATTGCCCATCCCAACGGGTAGGGCGGTGGTCACCGAGTGCCGTGAGAGCCGAGTAAGCTACCCCTTCGGGTGGGCAAGTCCCTCTTATTGGGCGTAGCGACCGGCGCGTAAGCTCGGGAGAGTTTCGCCGTGGCTGCGACAACCAGAGAGGAAGCAACGAGCCGATGAGCAAAAAGGATTTCCTGTTCACGTCTGAGTCGGTGACCGAGGGTCATCCCGACAAGATCGCCGACCAGATCTCCGACGGCGTGCTTGACGCCGTGCTGGCAGAGGATCCGTTCGCGCGCGTGGCGTGCGAGACGCTCGTCAACACGGGACTCGTGGTTGTCTCCGGTGAGATCTCGACAACCGCGTACGTCGACGTGCAGGAGATCGCGCGCGAGACGATCCGCAAGATCGGCTACACCGACGCCGCGCTCGGCTTCAGCGCCGACTCGTGCGCGGTGATCAACACGATCGACAGGCAGTCGTCCGACATCGCCCAGGGGGTCGACCGCGCGCTCGAGGCGCGCTCGGGTGCCGGTGACGACGAGCTCACGCTCGCCGGTGCCGGCGACCAGGGGATGATGTTCGGCTACGCGACGACGGATACGCCGGAGTTGATGCCGCTGCCGATCTCGCTCGCCCACCGCCTCGCCCAGCGACTCGCCGAGGTCCGCAAGGACGAGACGATCCCTTACCTGCGTCCGGACGGCAAGACCCAGGTCAGTGTGCGCTACCACGAGGGCAGGCCGGTTCAGGTCGAGAAACTGCTGATCTCCGCTCAGCACGCCGAAGGCTCCGACGCGTTGATCCGCGACGATCTCTGGGAGCACGTGGTCGTGCCCGTATTGCCCACCGACCTGTATGACGAGCAGCGGTTGCGCGAGAGCTTTCTCGTCAATCCGACTGGGCGCTTCGTGATCGGTGGCCCGGTTGGTGACTGCGGCCTCACGGGACGCAAGATCATCGTCGACACCTACGGCGGCATGGCCCGCCATGGCGGCGGCGCGTTCTCCGGCAAGGACCCGTCGAAGGTCGACCGCAGCGCCGCGTATGCGGCGCGTTGGGTCGCCAAGAATGTGGTCGCCGCAGGGCTCGCGGATCGCTGTGAGGTTCAGGTTGCGTATGCGATCGGTGTCGCCCATCCTGTGTCTGTGATGGTCGAGACATTCGGCACCGAGCACATCGACAACGACAGGATCGAGGAGCTCGTCACCGAGCACTTCGACCTGCGACCGGGAGCATTTCGGATCGAGCTCGACCTGCACCGACCGATCTACCAGCAGACGGCGGCCTACGGCCACTTCGGGCGCGCCGGCGCAGACTTCACGTGGGAGAACACCGGCAAGGCCGCGCTCCTGCGCGAGGCCGCCGGCCTCGGCTCCGCCGGTGCTCCCGCTCTTAAGTCCGCGGGTTCCGCTGGGCGCGACGCCACAGAGGCGGTCTCCGCATGAGCCTCACGGTTGTGGGATCGATCGCCTACGACACGGTCAAGACCCCGTTCGGCGAGCGCGAGCGGATGCTCGGCGGCGCCGCCACGTACTTCGCGCTGGCAGCATCCCAGTTCGGCACGGTCCGCCCGGTCGGCCCGGTCGGCGGTGACTTCGGAGACTCCGACCTCGAGGTGCTGCGCACCCGCGGCACCCTGACCGACGACGTCCAATTCGTCCCGGAGGGGAAGACCTTCTTCTGGGCGGCAGAGTACGGCTGGGACCTGAACGCGCGCGAGACGCTCGACACCCAACTCGGCGTGTTCGGCGAGTTCGAGCCGCAGCTGAGCGAGGCTGCGCGTGATTGCGACGTCCTGTTCCTCGGCAACATCCAGCCGACGCTCCAATCCTCGGTGCTCGATCAGTGCCACAACCCGCGTTGGACGGCGCTTGACTCGATGAACTACTGGATCGAGTCGACGCGCGACGAGCTCGTCAAGGTGATCGAGCGCGTTGACTGCGTCCTGCTCAACGACGCGGAGATCCGTGAGCTGACCGGCAAGCCATCGCTGGCGGCTGCGGCCCGAGAGATCCTGGCGATGGGCCCGTCGTCCGTGATCGCCAAGCAGGGCGAATATGGCGCGGTGCTCGTTACAGAGGACGGCTACTTCTCGCTCCCGGCCTTTCCCCTCGAGACCGTCGTTGACCCGACCGGGGCCGGTGACAGCTTCGCCGGTGGCGTCTGCGGCTACGTCGCCTCGCAGCGCGAACGACAGATCGACCACGCGCTGCTGTCCACGGCGATGGCCTACGGGACGGCGATCGCATCCTTCAATGTCGAGGAGTTCGGCACCGAGCGGCTCGTGCGACTGGGGTTCGCGGAGATCAACGCCCGGATTGGCGAGCTGCACCGAATCACCCAATTTACGCGTCCATCTGTAGAGGAGACCGTCACATGAGCACGACCAGCCAGTCCCCGCCACCTGCTGCAAGGGCGCTCGATTTCAAGGTTGCGGACCTTTCGCTGGCCGAGTTCGGCCGCAATGAGATCCGGCTTGCCGAGCACGAGATGCCGGGTCTGATGGCGACTAGGCGTGAGTACGGCGGCTCCAAGCCGCTGGCCGGTGCGCGGATCATGGGCTCGCTGCACATGACGATCCAGACCGCTGTGCTGATCGAGACCCTGGTCGCGCTCGGCGCCGAGGTGCGCTGGGTCTCCTGCAACATCTTCTCGACCCAGGATCACGCTGCCGCGGCCGTCGTCGTCGGCCCCGACGGCACCCCTGAGGATCCCCGTGGAGTGCCGGTCTATGCCTGGAAGGGGGAGACGCTTGAGGAGTATTGGTGGTGCACCGAGCAGGCTCTGAACGGCTTTGACGGTGGCCCGAACATGATTCTGGACGACGGCGGCGATGCGACGCTGCTTGTCCACAACGGGCGCAAATATGAGCAGGCCGGCGCGGTCCCGGATCCCTCGACTGCCGACTCGGAGGAGTCGGCGGTGATCCTCGAGCTCCTTACCCGCTCGCTGGCAGAGGACCCGCAGCGCTACACCCGGATCGCCGCCGGCATCAAGGGTGCGACCGAGGAGACCACCACCGGCGTGCACCGGCTCTACCAGCTGGCCGAGGCCGGTGAGCTGCTGTTCCCGGCGATCAACGTCAACGATGCGGTGACGAAGAGCAAGTTCGACAACAAGTACGGTTGCCGCCACTCGCTGATCGACGGCATCAACCGTGCGACAGACGTGCTGATCGGCGGCAAGGTCGCCGTCATCTGTGGCTATGGCGATGTCGGCAAGGGCTGCGCCGAATCCCTTCAGGGCCAGGGCGCGCGCGTGATCGTGACCGAGATCGACCCGATCTGCGCGCTGCAGGCGGCGATGGACGGCTTCCAGGTCACGACCCTGGACGAGGTCGTCTCCACTGGTGACATCTTCGTGACCACGACCGGCAACAAGGACGTGATCACCGCCGCGCACATGGCGGCCATGAAGCATCAGGCGATCGTCGGCAACATCGGCCACTTCGACAATGAGATCGACATCGCCGGCCTGACCGGCACCCCCGGGATCAAGCGCACCACCATCAAGCCGCAGGTCGACGAATGGGTGTTCCCGGATGGCCACTCGATCATCGTGCTGTCCGAGGGCAGGTTGCTGAACCTCGGCAACGCCACCGGCCACCCGTCATTCGTGATGTCGAACTCCTTCACC
>Ga0307374_10011922_pt1 | contig 12268 bp, 10 predicted proteins | sample OX3MG_FD_202532 | JGI IMG/M metagenome (GOLD analysis project Ga0307374, IMG submission 202532) | Soil microbial communities from Risofladan, Vaasa, Finland - OX-3 | ecosystem: Environmental > Terrestrial > Soil > Coastal area > Acid sulfate soil | place: Finland: Risofladan, Vaasa | collected...
TCGTTCATGATGGGCGAGGTCGCGTCCTCGACGCTGTTCCACGGGATGTCGCGCGCGACCACGCATCCGGTGTTCCGTGAAATCTTCACCTGCATCGGCCGCGACGAGGCGCGCCACTTGCAGATTTGCATCAACCTGCTCGAGAAGCAGTGGCCAGGCCTGACTGACGTGGACCGTACCTTCATCACCAAGCAATTGCGCGCGGGGTTCGTGTTCCTCTCGATGGTGCTGTGGGAGCCGCCGAATCAGTTTTGGGATCTGCCCGACCACTTCCTCCACAACCATCGGATCCTGCTGCGCGTTGCGCGCGAGGCCGGTCTGGGCATCCTGACCTACGAACAGCAGGCCGATAACTGGAAGCTCGCGATCGCGCGGGTGCGCAAGCTGGTCGAGCGATGGGGAATCGCGTTTCCGGCGATTCCGGAACTGGATATCGAAGGCGTGGACGTCGGCGAGATCACGGCGGAAGATATTATTCCTGTATTTTGATTACGGCTCCGCAGGAGGAACGCGCGATGGCTGTCGATCTTCATATCACCGGCGCGGTCGCCGAGATCGTTCTCAATCGTCCCGACAAACTCAACGCCGTCAACGACGCGATGGCGGCCGAGCTGGGCGAGGTCCTCGATCGCGCGGAGAGCGCGGGAGTTCGCGCGATGCTGCTGCGGGGCGAAGGCGCGGGCTTTTGCGCCGGACGCGATCTGGCGGACGCCGACCCCGGCAACGAGGACGGCGAGGAAATTCTCGAGCGCGTCGCCAATCCACTCATCAAGCGGCTCGCGCTCTTTCCCGCTCCCACATTCGCCGCCGTGCACGGCGCTTGCCTTGGCCTTGGACTCGGCCTCGCGCTCGGCTGCGACGTGGTTTATATCGCCGACGACGCGAAGATCGGTTCTCCGTTCGCGCGAATTGGCGCAGTGCTCGATTCGGGGGGCCATTCGTTTTTCGTCGCGCGGCTTGGGACGCATCGCGCGCTCGAGTTGATCTACACCGGCCGCCTGCTTTCCGGGGCCGAGGCCGCCGCATGCGGGCTGGTCAACGCGAGCATGCCCAAGGACAAAGTACTCGAGCATGCGCGCGCGGTCGCGTCACAAGTGGCGGCTGGACCCACCGCCGCGTTCATGGAGTCGAAGCGGATCGTCCGGCGGATCGATGAGGAAGGGCTGGGGTTGCTCGCGGTGTTAAAGTGCGAGGCGCGCGCACAAGGAGCGGCGGGGCGCACAGCGGATTACAAAGAAGGAATAGGAGCGTTCCAGCAAAAGCGCGCGCCCAAGTTTATCGGAAAATAGACTGCGGCGGCTCACTCAGCGCCCGCGCCGCGGTGGATTCGCCATTCGCCGCGCGGTCTCGCCTAATGCGCCGGCGGGATGAAAGCGGCTATATTCCTCGACCGTTAATCCGCGCGCAACTTCCAGCGCGACCGACAATCCCGCCAGCACGAACACCTCCGCCAGCACGCTGATGCGCGGCGCAAGCCCGAGTCCGCCGCCTTCGTGCCGCACAGGCGCATACATCACCAGGTCGGCCAGGTTCGCCAAGTCGGAGTCGCGATTTCCGGTGACTGCGATTATATCCGCGCCCTGATCCTTGATCGCCGTCGCCGCGGTCGTGAGTTCGCTGGTATTGCCGCTGTTGGAGATCGCGATGACGACGTCGTGCGGATGCACCTGTCCCAAACTGCCGTGCAGCGTTTCGGTCGCGTGCAGAAAAGTTGCGGGCGTGCCGACTGAGCAGAACAGGCTCGCCGCGTATCGCGCGACGTGCTCGGGTTTGCCGACTCCCGTCACGTGCACGCGCCCGCCGCGCGCCTGGGCCGCGCGAATCATCTCGACCGCGCGGGCGATAGCGTCAAGGTCGAGCGCGCGATGCAGCGCGGTCAGCTCCTCGAGCGATTGGCCGAAGAAGCGATCGATCTCGCGAACCTCGCGCCGGGCCTGCTCCGCGGGCGACGGTGGGCGCACGTCAGGCGCGATGGAGCGCGGCGCGGGGAGCGGCGCGCCGTAGAGCTTTTCGATCTCTCCGCGCAGCTCGAAGCGGTCGGGGAACGCGCCGAGCTGCGTGACGCAGACCGCGCCCGCGGCGTTGGCGAGGCGCACGGCTTTGTCCCACGGCAGGTTCCAGCGGATCGCAGCGAGCAGTCCGCCCAGGAACGCATCGCCTGCGCCGGTCGAATCGATCTGCTTGACTGGAAATGCGGGTGCGGCGAGCGCGACGCCTTTGGCGGCGATGACACATCCCTGGTCGCCGAGCGTGATAATCACCGCGCGATTTTTGTACTTCGCGCGGATATTCACCGCTTGCCCCAGCGGGTTCCTGCCGCTGGCGAAACTCGAGGCCGCGGCTTTGGCCGGCTTCAGGATCGTCGCCAGGCGCATCGCGCGTTCGAGTTCCGCGCGCGTCCCGAGCATCGGCGTCGCCTCGGCGACCGGCAGATCGACGTCGAGGATCGTCGGGATCGAATGTGCGCGCGCAAGTTTCAGGATTTCGATCACCGCAGGCAGCGGAAGCTGCGAAATTTCGGTCGATATCAGATGCGCGCCGCGGATGAACGCGCCGTGACGGCGCCGGATTTCCGCGGGCGTGAGCTCGGCGGTTGCGCCGCGGGCCATGTAGATTGCGCGATTGCCGGCGGAATCGACCAGCACGTTGGCAAACGAGCTTGCGCTGCCATCGAGCGTAAGATGATGCACGATTCCGAAGCGGTCCATTCCGGCGCGCAGGAATTCGCCGTGCCTGTCGTCGCCGATTTTTCCGAAAATGCCGGTGCGCAGTCCTAGCACGCGCGCCCACCCGAGATGATTAAGCGTCAGTCCGCCGACGCGCGCGCGCTCGATCGCGCCGTCGGAGTCGTGTGCGCTGAGCACGGTCTTTTCGTCGGCGCGAATGATCCGCGGCGCGCGGTAGAAAAGATCCACCACCATGCTGCCGCATCCTGCTACGTCGAGCTTGGTGTCAGGCATGGGGACGCGCGGCCCGGGGAACTTCCTTGAGGTGCGGGCGCGAGCTGGTCTCGCTGATCCATCCGGCTTCGAGCGTGTCGGCCGCAAACCGCCGCATCGCGCGGACTCGCGCGGCAAATTCGCGGCGTTCGCCGGCTTCGAGAGTGGGCGAGCCTGCCGCCATCGCGTCGCTTTCGATCACACCAAATTCCCGCAGCGCCGCCTTGTAGCATGCGATTACCGGACTGTAGGGCTTGCCCGAGCGTTTGAACTCGCACGCGACGCGCAACTGATCGGTGGCGTCGGCGTAGCGCCGCATCAGCGCGGGATTTCCAGCGCGGCACACTCGCCACGCGCGCTGCCATTCGCGCGGCATCACGTTCGACGCGCCGGAGACCACGCCGTAGGGCATCGCCCGCTGGGTCAGGTAGCGGTTCCATCGATGGCGGATGGTGCCCGATAATCCGCCCGCGGGCGCGAACAGATCGAAAATTAAATACGGGATTCCCGCGTACACCGCGAACTCGTGCGAGAGCTTGAAGTGCGAAGCCGCGCGCGTGTAGTTACCGAGCACGGCTTTGCCGGCGGTGACCTTGATGCCGCGCACGTAAGCCAGGCGCGCCATCTGTTTTACGTCGCGGGTATGCAGATGCGGTGATTTGCCGGGCGCCGCGATATCGGCGTTGTCGTAGAGAAAAATCGGAATGGTTTTGCCGCGGCGTTCGATGACCGCGCCGAGTTCGCGCTCGACGAACGCCGGCGGGGAGCCCAGGTCGCGAATCGAAAGAGGTGCTAGCACCGCGGCGTCGGCCTCGAGGTCGAGCGCGTACTCGAGGTTGGTGATCGTTTCGGCGCGCGTATGCGCAGTGATTCCGGCCCACGCCTCGACCTTGCGCCCGATCCGCGCCGAGACGCGGCGGCATTCGTCCACCGCGATTCGCATCACGTCCTGGCGGCGCCGATTGTCGATCCGATCCCACTCGCCGGTGGTGCCCGCGGCGAACACGATGTCGGCGCCGCGTCCGTCCTGTACGACGAAGCGCACCAAAGCGCGCTGCTCGTCTTCCAGCACCCGGCCCTCGCGATCGAAGATGGTGACGATCGGCGTCGAAAGCCCCGGGCGGGGAAGGTAGTCGTCAATTGCTGCCATCGCGGGAATCCTAGCAGAAAGCGGAGCGATCCGCCCCAAGTCCGGATGCTACAGCAGGGCGAGTCCGACAAAGGTTTTGAAGAACTTATGGTTTTCGTCCAGCGAGGCGTAGGGTTCCATTCTTAACTCGACGCGCACCCGGTAGAAGCCGTCGGGCATCGCGGCGTCACGCGGCGGGTTGGTTGCCCACAGCGCTTTTTTCGCGGCGTCGATGAACATCCGGTCCACAATTCCCTTGCCGCAGTGCTGTTCCAGCACTATTTCCTTGAGCTTGCCGCTCGGATCGAGCGTCGCCGTCAGGACCACGGGTTGCAGATTGGAAGGCAGATTCAGGCGCGATATTTCTTCGCTCTGTTCCTGCTTATGGACCGCCTGCCACAGGTGATCAACCAATATCCCCGAAAAATTCGCGAACTTTGCCGCCTTGGGATTTAGCAGCTTCTCGGTGCCGGGGGACTGCTCCGAACCAACGTGGCGGGTGGTGCCGGGCGCTTCTTCGGTGGCGCGCTCGGAGCCGGGCGCGGTGTAAGTGTGGGTGGCGGCAAACGCGGCCGACGGATCCATGATCGGGTTGATCGGCTGGGCCGAGAGTGCGGAAAGATCATCGACGAAATGCGGAGTCGAAACCGCCCCCGGCTCATCGGGGTTGGACGAACCGCATCCCGCGGCCGCAAGCCCGCAGCTGAGCGCGGCGCAAACCAGAATCCTGGATAGTCTCACTTATTCTTCGCCTGCGCCGCGTCGAGTGCCAAAATCCGCTGACGGGAATTATTGTAGTCGCTCGCGAAGGCGTCGAATAGTTCCTCGCCGAATTTGCGCTCGTCGGCCCGCACCGCGTCGTTGTGCTGATCGGCGATCCTGTCGCCCACTCTGGCAAGAAACTCCAGCGTCGGCGAGTACTCGAATTCGCCGGTAAAGCCGAGCGCGTAGCGATCAAGTCCGTCATCGGTGCGGCGCGACGCGAAGGTCGAGGTCAGGCCGCCGTTGCCCTGGGCCAGCACCCTCAGGAACTCGCCCGCTATCAGATCAATCACCTTATGAATCCCGGGCGGCGCGATCAGGTCGGGCACCTCGTTCATCGTGTTCATCGTGACTAGCGAGTCGCCGTCGCGCCGATAGTCGGTGGTGAAGCCGACCTTGTCCAGTCCGAAGACCATCCCCAGGCGGTACACGCGCACCGAGGCCTCGGTCCGGTAGCTGCCGTGCTCGACGCGCTGGAGCGCGACGCTTTCTCCGGCGGCGCGATAGTCTTTGTCGAACGGTGCGAGCAGCCCGTTTCGATCCATGAAGATCAGATGCATCCGTCCGCGATCGAACCGGGTGATCATCCAGTAGTTTCCCGCCGCGTCCTGGAGCGCGGACTCGGCCACCAGCACCGGCGCAACCTTGCGATAAAATTCGTACAGATGCGGATATGCCTTGAGCGCGTCCATCCGGACTTCAACGTCAGCGTTGAACAGCACGGTCGGACCGCCTGCGCCGTCAAATTCGTCGAGCAGGTTATGAAATATGAGATAGTGATCGAGCTTGGCCGCGAACGCGGGCATCTCGTGATGAAACCGCTCGATCGCGGCGCGATCGTGATGATTGAACTCGCCCGGCGCGGTATCCCACGGCGCTTTCAGATCGCCATGAATCTGCCGCAGCGCGTTGGCCGCCAGATCGACTACAGCGCTCGCCGGGTAGGTATTCATCAGCAGTTCTCCGCCGAGGAGTCCTTTCACGCTCGAGGTACCGGTATCCGGGGTCGGGAGCGGCGTGATCGTGAATTGGCCCGCCATGTGCCCGGGCGACTCCGGGCTAACGTATTTTTCGGACAGCTTGTACAGGTACTCGCCCGATTTTGGCGCGCCGGTAACGGAAATCTGATGCGCCCCGTTCTTGAGCGACTGCCATGGAATATCCGGCTGTGAGTACAGCGCGGAGGCGCGAATCAGGGTCGATTGGCGCGGCGGCATCTTTTCGACCAACTTGGTAAGCGCGTCGTCGAGCTCCGGATGAAACGAGATCGCGCGCTGGAAGGTTAGCTGGCGATCGAAGATTTGGATTGCGCGCGCCGCGCGGTCGGGGCCTGGCGATGCGAGCTCGATTATCGGCGCGAAGATCGTCTCGCTGGCGGGTGCAAACCCCGGCGCGGCCACCGGACGCGCCGGCGCGAGGTTCTTGGGCGCTGGCGTCCTGGTCCCTGCAGGGCGGGCGTCGGCTGCGCCTGCCGAGGCGGAAAACGCCAGTATCGCCAGCGTTGCGATTGTCGCGATCGTGCTTAGATTCCCTTTCGGAAAGGCACCGGATGTGCGAATTGTGTGGGATCGCAGTGGATGATATTCTCTGAAATAAGAGATTTGACCTCGAGAGTTGAACCAATGAAAGCCGCAATCCATCCCGTTTACCGTCGCTGCGTGGTTACCTGCGCTTGCGGCAACACTTTTGAAACCCGCTCGACGGTGGGCGAACTCCACGTCGAAGTCTGTTCCAAGTGCCATCCGTTCTACACCGGACAGCAGCGCCTGGTCGATACCGCGGGCCGCGTCGAGCGGTTCAAGCGCAGGTACGGAATAAAGTAGCATAGTAACTCCCGCCGCCCGAGGTTGCGGTCCCCGGATAGGGATCGCGGTGCCTGCGGGTGCGCGAGGGATTGGTCTTGCGGCGGGTAACTTCCCGCCGCGTTTGTTTTGGGGATCGGGGGTCATTTCATCGAGGCGGGACGCGCAATCGCCTGAACCGGAAATGCTCGACAAACTACAAGGGATCGAGGATCGCTACGTGGAGCTCGAACGCAAGCTCAGCGATCCGGCCGTTACCGCGAATAATCGCGAGTACGCGAAGCTGGCCAAGGAGCGCGCTTCGCTCTCCGAGCTGATCGAATCGGCGCGCGAGTATCGCAAGCTCTTGGGCGAAATCGGCGAGCACAAGGCGCTGCTCGAAGGCGACGATCCGGAACTGCGCGAGCTCGCGAAGGCCGAGCTGCCCTCGATGCAGAAGCGCCAGGTTCCGCTCGAAGAAAAAATCCGCCAACTGCTGATCCCTCGCGACCCCAACGACGATCGCAACGTGCTGCTCGAAATCCGCGCCGGCACCGGCGGCGCCGAGGCGTCGCTGTTCGCGGGCGAGTTGTTCCGGATGTATTCGCGCTACGCCGAACGCCACGGCTGGAAAGTCGAAACGATGAGTCTCTCCGACACCGGGCTCGGCGGAATCAAGGAAGTTATCGCGCTTATCGCAGGCCGCGGCGCGTACTCGCGCCTCAAGTTCGAGGGCGGGGTGCATCGCGTGCAGCGCGTGCCCGAGACCGAAGGCTCCGGCCGCATCCACACCTCGGCGGTAACGATCGCGGTGATGCCTGAGGCCGACGAGGTCGAGGTCAATATCAACGAAGAAAAAGATTTGCGTATCGACGTGATGCGCGCGTCGGGTCCCGGCGGGCAGAGCGTCAACACCACTGATTCGGCCGTGCGGATAACGCACATTCCATCAGGGATGGTGATCATCTGCCGCGACGAAAAATCGCAGCACAAGAACAAGGCGCGAGCGCTAAAAATCCTGCGCACCCGGCTTTTAGAAAAGGCGCGCGCCGATCAGGACGCGCAAATCGCGGCGACGCGGCGCTCGATGGTAGGGACCGGCGACCGCTCCGAGCGTATCCGCACTTACAACTTTCCCCAATCCCGCGTCACGGACCATCGCGTCAACGTCACGATTCATCAGCTCGACCAGTTCCTCGACGGCGCGATCGATTCGCTGATCGACGCGCTCGCCACTGCCGAGCAGGCGCAGTTACTTAGCGCCTGAGGCCACGCGATGGCGGCCCCGAACGACGCCGAAGACCGTCGCGCACGCCTGCTTCGCGTGCTCGAGACTGCGACCGTTCGCCTGGCGCATGCGGGTGTCGAGTCGCCGCGGCTGGACGCGGAACTGATGCTCGCGCGAGCGACGGACACCTCTCGCAGCGCGATCCACTCCGCGCCGATCGCGATTTCCTCCGGTGCCGCCGAGCGCTTTGAGGCGATGCTTTCGCGGCGGGCGGCGCGCGAGCCGATTGCCTATATCCTCGGTTCCAAAGAATTCTACTCGCTCGAATTTGAGGTCACACCCGCAGTGCTGATTCCCCGTCCGGAAACGGAGTTCCTGGTCGCGGCCGCGCTCGAATTCGCGGCGGAGCATTCGGGCCTGCGCGTACTGGATATCGGAACCGGTTCGGGCGCGATCGCGATTTCGATTGCGGTCAACGCGGCGCGCGCGATCGTCGTCGCCGCCGATATCTCGCCAGACGCGCTCGCCGTTGCGCGCCGCAACGTCGCGCGTCATGACGCGGACGGCAGCGTCAAGCTGCGGCTCGCGGATATCTTCGAACCTCTCGATGGGGGCGGTGCGCTCGGGAATTTCGATTTGATCGTCTCCAATCCGCCCTATATTGAGGTGTCGGCGATCGATTCACTGGCGCCCGAGGTCCGCGATTTCGAGCCGCCCGCCGCGCTGTTCTCCGGCGCCGGCGCGCTCGAATGCTATACGAGGATTGCGGGCGGCGCGGGGGAACATCTGAATCGCGGCGGTGCGGTGATGGTCGAAGTCGGCGCGGGGCAGGCCGAGGCGGTTGGCGCGCTCTTTCGCGAGGCAGGATTGCACCTCACGGGTGTGATAAACGATCTGGCCGGGATCGCCCGCGTCGTGACGGCGCGAGTCTGAATTTCAAATGGACAAGATGATCATTCGCGGCGGCAAGCCGCTGCGCGGCACCGTGTCGGTAAGCGGCAGCAAGAATACCGCGCTGCCGATTTTGATCGCGTCGCTGCTCACCGACGAGCCGGTGAAGCTCTACAACGTGCCGCGCCTGCGCGATGTTACCACGACGCTCGGCCTTCTCGGCGATCTTGGCGCCGAAGCGCGATGGACCGGCGACAACGAGGTCGAGGTTTGCGCGAAGAAGATCACCTCGCACGTCGCGCCGTACGAATTGGTCAAGACGATGCGCGCGTCGTTCTTGGTGCTGGGTCCTCTCCTCGCGCGCCAGGGCAGGGCGCGCGTCTCGACTCCCGGAGGATGCGCGATCGGCGCGCGGCCGGTAAATCTGCATATCACCGGAATCCGCGCGCTCGGCGCGAAAGTCCAGTTCCGCAACGGATACGTGGAAGCGCATGCGCGGCGGCTGGTGGGCGCACGTATCTGGCTCGACAATCCTTCTGTAGGCGCGACTGAAAACATCATGATGGCCGCGGTGCGCGCGCGAGGGCATACGCAGATAGAGAATGCCGCACGCGAGCCGGAGATTATCGATCTCGCCGCGATGCTCTCGGCGATGGGCGCGAAGATCACCGGCGCAGGCTCGCACGTGATCGAAATCGACGGCGTCGAGCATCTAAGCGGCGTCGAGCACGAAGTCGTTCCCGACCGAATCGAAGCCGGATCGCTGATGGTTGCGGCCGCAATCACCGGCGGCGACATCATGATCAACAACGCGCCGCTGCCGCATCTGCAGGCATTCACCGCCAAGCTGGCCGAAGCCGGCGTCGAGATTACGCCTGACGACGGCTCCGTCCGTGTGCGCAGAACCGGCAAGCTCAATCCGGTCGAGCTGCGTACGCTGCCGTATCCCGGTTTTCCGACCGATTTGCAGGCCCAGATGATGGCGCTCCTGACGCAGGCCTCGGGCACCTCGGTGATCACTGAGACGATCTTCGAGAATCGCTTCATGCACGCGCAGGAATTGATCCGCATGGGCGGGGATATCCTGATGAAGGGAGCGACTGCGGTTGTCCGTGGCCCGACGAAGTTGCAGGGCGCACCGGTTATGGCGACCGACCTGCGCGCGAGCATGAGTCTGATCCTGGCTGGCCTGGCGGCCGAACACAGCACCGAGATTGGCCGCGTGTACCATCTCGACCGCGGCTACGAGGCGCTCGACGCGAAACTCTCGGCGCTGGGCGCGCGGATCGAGCGGGTCAAAGAAGCGTAATCTGGATCCTGATGGAACTCCGAATTCTCAAATCCGGCACACCCGCGATGCGCCGGTTCATGGCGCTGATAATTGCGCGGCGCGGCGGCGCCGATGAGGCGAAGGTCAATGACGCGGTCGCAAAGATTATTGCCGCGGTTCGCCGCCGCGGCGACCGAGCCCTGTTCGATTACACGCAAAAGTTCGACGGCGTGAAGCTGACGCCGCGCACGCTTCGCGTCACCGCGGCGGAACTGCATGCGGCGCCGAAAAAAATTCCTGCGCGCGATCGGCTCGCGCTGGAACTCGCCGCGCGGCGTATCGCGCGGTTCCATCGCGAGACCCTCGAGCGCCCATTCGCGTTTATCGACGACCTTGGGATGCGCCTCGGGCAGCTCGTGCGCCCGCTGCACCGCGTCGGCCTGTACGTGCCGGGCGGGATGGGCGCGTACCCCTCGTCGGTGCTGATGAATGCGATTCCGGCGCGCGTCGCGGGGGTCGAGGAAATCGTGATGGTTGCGCCGCCCTCGCGCGAGGGCGAACGCGACGCGGTGATGGCGGCGGCTGCGATCGCGGGAGTGACGGAATATTACCGCATCGGCGGCGCGCAGGCGGTCGCCGCGATGGCGTACGGCACAAAATCGATTCGCGCGGTCGATAAGATCGTCGGACCGGGAAATGCCTACGTGCAGGCCGCCAAGCGGATGGTCTATGGAGTTGTCGATATCGACAAAATGGCCGGCCCGAGCGAGGTGCTGGTGATCGCCGACGCGAGCGCGCGCCCCGGCTGGATCGCCGCCGACTTGATCGCGCAGGCTGAGCATGGTTCGGGCGACGAATCGGCGATTCTGCTGACGCCCTCGGCTCGCATTGCGCAAGGCGTAGAGAGCGCGCTCGAATCCGCGCTCGCCACACTGCCGCGCGCGGCGGCGGTGCGTAGAGTTCTCGGTCGCCGCGGTGCGGTGATTATCGTCAAAGATCTGGAAGAAGCGTTCGCACTGTCGAACGAAATAGGGCCGGAGCATCTGGAGCTCGAGATTCGCAATCCGCGCAGGTGGCTTAAGAAGGTTCGCGCCGCGGGGGCGGTCTTCCTGGGCGCGATGAGCCCGGCGCCCCTCGGCGACTACCTTGCCGGACCGAATCACGTCCTGCCGACCGGCGGATCGGCGCGGTTCGCCTCGCCCCTGGGTGCATACGATTTCCTCAAGCGAACCAGTATAATCGAAGCCTCGCCGCGCGCGGCGCGCGTGCTTGGTCCGTCGGTCGCGCATCTGGCGCGGATGGAAGGATTCGAGGGTCACGCGCGCGCGATGGAGCTGCGCAACCGGGGAAATCACGATGAGTGAAACGATGAAGCGCAAACGAAAACCTTCGGCGGCGCGTGCCAGCAGTAGGACGAGCCGCGCCGTTGTCAGCGTCGCGGGTGACACGCCCCGGCGCTCCGCCGAGATCGAGCGCAAGACCCGCGAAACGCAGATCGCGCTGGTGCTCAAGCTCGACGGCTCGGGACGCGCCGAGGTTTCCACCGGAGTGCCGTTCCTCGATCACATGCTCGAAAGCTTCGCGCGCCACGGTTTCTTCGATCTCAAGGTAGGTGCGCACGGCGATATTCAGATCGATGAGCATCACACGGTCGAGGACGTGGGTATCGTGCTCGGCCGGGCGTTTCGTCAGGCGCTCGGCGATCGCGCCGGAATCCGGCGCTTCGGCGAGGCAACGGTCCCGCTCGACGAGGCGCTGGTCACCGCGGTGGTCGATATCAGCGGGCGCGCTTACTTGGGCTACGACATTACGATCACGCAAGAGCGCGTCGGGAATTTCCAGACCGAGCTGGTGCATGATTTCATGAAGGCGCTGAGCGATGAGACCGGGATGAATCTGCATCTGCGGATGCACTCGGGGCGCAATCCGCATCATATCGTCGAGGCGGCGTTCAAGGCGCTCGCGCGCGCGATGGACTCCGCGACCACGCTCGAGCCGCGGGTGGTCGGGGCGCTCTCAACCAAGGGTACGCTCGCTTCTTGAGCGATGTTCGAGAAGTTCACCGTAATTCCCGCGATCGATCTGAAAGGCGGGGAGGTTGTGCGTCTTTTGCGCGGCGACATGGCGCGCGCGACGGTGTACGGCGCCGACCCCGCGGCGGTGGCGCGCAAATTTGAAGAGCAGGGCGCCCTGCTGATTCATATTGTCGATCTCGACGGCGCGGTCGCCGGAGCGCCGCGCAACCTGACAGCGATTGAGCGGATCCGC